>OGDU01000447.1_pt1 | contig 41706 bp, 31 predicted proteins | sample 1570371 | NCBI WGS metagenome assembly OGDU01 (sample SAMEA2581977, study PRJEB24529) | metagenome | biome: Human gut stool | place: China | collected 2011
AATTATATTTCATAAAAAACACCCCAAAAGTGTCCAACTTTTGGGGTGCAGTACATTGCGCAGCCCTCTTTATTTTATGATTCGACTTGCATCATGCGGCAAGGCGGATTTTCTGTTTCCGGTTTGACCCGTTTGAATTTTTACCGGATGCTTTGCGTACGGCCTTTCGGGAACAGGGCGACTGGGAAATAATCAATAGAAATGCCCGCTGGGAGCGAAGATCGCGTAGCCGAAGTTGAAAGTGAGGTACATATTGTGCCAGCTCTTCAGGTCGTATTTGGTGAGCGACAGGCTGACCGGTCCGATGGGCGTGTGATAGACGAACGAGGCTTCGGTGATGTATTGCATCTTTTCGCCGGGCAGCCCCCGGTTGTCGCGGTACATGGCATAAAATCCCGTGCGCAGGAAGAAATTGGGCAGCAGATCGAAAGTGGGCATCAGACCGCCGGCCAGGAAGTTTTTCGCCCGGTAGTCGGGCATGAAAGCCATCTGGGAGTGTACGACGGGCTGATAGGCCGGCAGCGACATCAATGTAGCCGTTTCGGTCTGGAACCGGGGGTGCGTGGTCCAGACGGCGTCGATGTTGAATCCGAACGAGAACCATTTGCAGCCGGGCAGGTCGAAATAGCGGTTCCACTGGAATTTGGCGCCGAACCATTCGCGGTGGGCATTGAAACTTCGCTTACGTCCGAATTCGGCGGGTTTGTACCGTTCGCGCCCCGTGATGTAGATGCCCGAGAGGGATATTTCGGACCCCCGGCGCGGGTAGAGAATCTTGTCGAGCGTGTTGCGGGCGATATCCAGTTTGGTGCTGAAGAAGGAGAAGCGCGTCAGGTCGGTGTCGGGATCCGTGTCGGGAAAGGGGGCGTCGTAGCGGTAGGCTTGTTGTCCTCCGTTGAACCGCAGCGATGCCAGGCTGTTGTGTGTCAGAGGCATGGTGAGTCCGATGGAGAGGAATCCCTGGTTGTTCTTGACCGATTTGGTGTTATCGATCGGCGTGAGGTTGCCGAAGTTGCCGTGCCGCAGGTTCAGGACTTCGAAATTGTAGGAATAGTCGAGCGAGAAGGGTTTCCAAAGGTAGAAGTCCGTGCGCCCGCCCAGCGAACCGGTCGCATAGGTCGGGCCGATGTAAATACCGGCGAAAGCCCATTGCGACACGCGGCGGATCGTGTGGTAGTCGAAACCGATGAATGCCTGGTTGAAAGCCGTCGAGGAGATGTTGCCGCCGATCAGGAACCGGAGGTTTTCGCGTGCGGACATCTTCAGCTTGACCGAATACCGTTCCCGCAGCGGGTCGTACCGGAATTCGGGGTATTCGACCGAAAATTCGTCGTTGCCTATGACGGAGAAGAAGTCGTCGCGGAATTCGGGGAAACTCATCTGCCGCTGCCGTCCGTCGTAGGTGTCGTCCAGCCGCATGACGTCGCGTACATAGGCCGTTTGTGCATGGGTGAGTCCTTCGAACTCGTAGTCGTCGAAGATGATCGGGGGACACTTTTCGCGGAAAGCCGCCCGCTTGGTGCGGATCTCTTCGGGCGTGACGGTGCGGTGGATTTTCTCCCGCAGGGCCGGAATCCGGGCCAGTGCGTCGCGGTAGCCCGCTTCGATGATCGAGTCGGCGCTGTTGAAATCGAGCATGCTGACATTGACGGCCCGGTTGATCATCAGGCTGCGTCCTTCGGGCATGTCGTAGTTGGTCTTGTTCATGGCCAGCGAGAAGGCTTGATCGACGAGCGAACTGTTCTCCGTGATGTCGTTGTTTCCCGACGTGCATTTGCTGCCGATCAGGAAATCGGGATGGAACTCCTTGTCGAGGGGTTCCCAGGGGAAGTTGTCGTAGATGCCGCCGTCGTAGAGTAGCATCGTGTCGATTTTCATGGGTTTGAACGCCAGCGGAATGGACATCGACGAACGGATCGCTTCGCCCATGTCGCCCTTGCGCAGCACCACCGGACGGCGGGTGTTCATATCGCTCGCCACGCAGAGGAACGGCACCATCAGGCTGTCGAAGTCCCGCCGGGAAGCTGTCGTGGCCGGGCCGAACAGGTCGGCGAGGGCCAGGTCGATCTGATTCGAGGAGATCAGGTACGAAGGCAGGCGGAAACGGCTCGCGTTGGGGTCGTCCGGGTGGTCCTTCATGTTGAGGCGGATCGAGAGGAAGATCGGGGTGCCGGTATTGCGGCGGTAGTAGGGCAGGTAGCTGGGGTCGATGCGCCCCGAAACCCACTGTTTGACCACACCCGAAGCGACGATCCGGCGCATCTCTTCGGGGGAATATCCTGCGGCGTACATGCCCGCGATGATCGAACCCATCGAGGTTCCCGACACGTAGTCGATCGGAATGCCGCTCTCTTCGAGTGCCTGCAATACGCCGATATGGTAAAGTCCTTTGGCTCCGCCGCCGCTCATGACCACCCCGACGCTCTGGGCCGCTGCCGGAAGGGTGAAAAGCATTCCCGCCGCGAGAAAAGAGAGGAATTTCCGCTTCATATCCTGATATTTTTATTAACTTTGCCTATTAAACCGTGCGTAAAAGTACAAAATAAAGCGTAAACTTTAGGTTATGAACGATAAAATCAACGAGCTGCTCGAACGGGTGGAGGCATTCAAACCCAAAGCTGCGGCCGAGATCGAGGATTTCCGAATCCGGATGCTGGGGAAAAAAGGCGAGCTGACGGCCCTCATGGAGGAGTTCAAGAGCGTGGCGCCCGAGCTGAAACGGGAGTTCGGCCAAAAGCTCAACAACCTCAAGAACCGGACGCAGGAGCGGATCAACGCCCTGCGGGGGCAACTTGCGGACGCCGCCGGGGACTCTTCGCAGCGGATTCCCGACATGAGCCGTCCCGGTTCTGCGGAGGAGCTGGGTTCGCGCCATCCCATTTCGCTGGTGACCAACCAGATCGTCGAGGTATTCTCGCGGCTGGGCTATACGGTGGCCGAGGGTCCCGAGATCGAGGACGACTGGCATGTCTTCTCGGCGCTCAACTTCCCGCCCGAGCATCCGGCCCGCGACATGCAGGATACGTTCTTCATCGCCAAGAACCCCGACGTGCTGCTGCGGACCCACACCTCGTCGATTCAGGTGCGGACGATGGAGCGGCAGAAGCCGCCGATCCGGGTGATCTGCCCGGGCCGCGTCTTCCGCAACGAAGCGATTTCTTACCGCGCACACTGCATCTTCCACCAGATCGAGGGACTCTATATCGACGAGGGCGTGTCGTTCGCCGATCTGAAACAGTCGATCCTCTACTTCGCCAAGGAGGTTTTCGGCGAGAACGCCACGATCCGCATGCGCCCCTCGTACTTTCCCTTCACCGAACCGTCGGCCGAGGTCGATGTGTCGTGCAACCTCTGCGGCGGCAAGGGCTGCAACGTCTGCAAGGGCACGGGTTGGCTGGAGATCATGGGCTGCGGCATGGTCGATCCCAATGTGCTGGAGGCCAACGGAATCGATTCGAAGAGATATTCCGGGTTCGCGTTCGGCATGGGGGTAGAGCGTATCGCCATGCTCAAATACGGCGTGAAGGATCTGCGGCTCTATTTCGAGAACGACGTGCGGTTCCTGCATCAGTTCGATACGGTGCTTTAAGCGCTGCGGTACACTTCCCGGGTCGGGGAGCGGCGAATCGCCCGCCGGATGCCGGGATGTTCCGGGGATGAAGTGCCGTATCGTTCGCGGGAATACGAAAAGCGGTTCTCCGACGTTTTCCCGACAGACGAAGGGAGGGGCTGCGTCTTGTCCATTGCACTCTTCCGGCGAAGAACGAAGATACAAACTCAACGATTTCAATGAAGCGGATGCTTGCGATTCTGGTGCTCTGCACGGCTTTCTCCACGGGGTTCGTCCCGCAGGGAGAGGCGTTGCCCGCACCTGCGGCGGAGGCCTCGTGGCCCGACTCGCTGCGACCGACCGAATACTATACCGAGGGTGTGAAAAAACTCCTGATCGGAGAGGACACCCTGGCGGCCCGGGCACTGTTCCTGCAGGCCCTGGAGCTCGATTCCGCGTATGCTCCGGCCTGGTTCCGCCTCTCTTCGGTGACTCCCGACGGCGATCCGCAGGGTACGGCGTGGGCACGGCGTGCTTACCGGCTGGACTCGCTCAACAAGTGGTACGGGCAGCTTTACGGGCAAAAACTGCTTGCTGAGGGAGAACTCGACAAGGCGCGTCCGCTGTTCGTGCGGCTTTCGGCGCTCGACCCGACCAATCCCGACAACATTCGTATTCTGGCGATCCTGTACCAGCAGGCCGGGATGCCCTATTCGGCGATCGATATGCTCGATTCGGCCGAGATGCGTTTCGGTAAAATGCCTTTGTTGGGGGCGATGAAACGCCAGTTGCTGATTCGCACGGGGCAGTTGGACCGTGCGCTGGCCGAAGCCAGGGAGATGGCCGAGGCGATTCCTTACGAAGCGGAAAACCACGTGATTCTGGCCGACCTGTACGGTGCTGCCAAACAGGATTCGTTGGCCATAGCCGAGTATAACCGGGCGTTGGAGATCGACTCCATGAATGTCCCGGCGCTGGCTTCGCTCGCCGAATTCTACAACAAGCGCAACGATTCGCATGCTTATCTGGCCGTGTCGAAAAGGCTTTTCGAAATCGACGAGCTCCCCTTGTCGGAAAAGGTCCGCATTTTCCGGCAGCTGACGCTCGACGTCCGTTTTTACCGGGACAACTTCTTTCAGCTCAACGACTTGATTTCGACGCTTGCGATCCGCTATCCCGACGATAAGGACGTCGTCGAACTGTATGCGCAGCACCTGATCAATGCCGGGAAGCTGGAACAGGCGTTGACCCTTTACAAGCTGCATCTGGCCGACCAGCCTCCCCAGTTGGACTATTACCGTGCGGTGATCGACATCGAAACTTACCGCAAGCGGCTCGATTCGGTTTATCTGTATATCGACCGGGCGCTCGAGGTTTTCCCCGGAAATACCGAGCTGTATGCCCGCAAGGGACACGCCCAGGGGTATGCCGGAAAGTTGTCGCAATCGATCGGCAGCTATAAAAAAGCCCTCAAATATGCCGATACGGACTCCCTGCGCGGGGCCGTGTGGGGATATATCGGCGATGTTTATCACCAGATGGAGGAGGCCGGACGGAAGGACTCGGAACGGGACAAATACCGCCGCCGGTGTTTCGAGGCTTACGACCGTTCGCTGCATTATTACTACGATAACCCGATGGTGCTCAATAACTACGCCTATTTTATAAGCGAATCGTCCCGGGATCCCCGTCAGCTCGACCGGGCCTTTGCCATGGCAGCCCGTGCGGTGGAGCTGGACGGCAACAACGCCACGCTGTTGGATACCTATGCCTGGGTACTGTTCCGTCTTGGACGGCTGCAGGAGGCTCGTCGAACGATGCAGCAGGCGATCTCTTTCGACCGCAGCGAGAATCCGGAACTCTACCTGCATTACGGGGACATCCTGGCGGCTCTCGGGGAGAAGTTCATGGCCGAAACCTACTGGCGCAAAGCGCTGGAGAAGGGATATGACGATCCCCGGGCGATCGAAGAGCGTATCCGGCAACTCAAATCCAAGCCCTGATTATGCGACAAGCCTTGAACCATTCGTATCGTTTCCCGCAGCGGGCGGAGTCGGTCCGCACGCTGTGTATTCGTTTGCCGAAGGTCGTTTTGTTTCTTTTCCTTCTACTTGGTGCAGGGTCGCTTGCGGCCCAGAATACCGACCAGCAGATCGCGGCGCAGAAACGGTTGATCGCCGACCTCGAAAAGCAGATCGCCCGGGAGGAACAGGAGATTTCGAAGCTCAAGAAGGGACGTGCCTCGGCCGAGGAGACGGTGCGCCGTCTGGCCCGTCAGATCGATTCGCGCAACCAGCTGCTCGACGTGACGGAGCGGGATGCCCGTAAGCTCGAGGTCGAGGTGGCCCGTACGGACAGCGTGGCCCGGGGGCTGTCGGCATCGCTCGACGCCCATAAACGGCGCTATGCCGAGATGGTGCGCGAGGCATACCGCAACTACAAACACAACAATTATCTGACCTACCTCTTCTCTTCGAGCGACTTCAATCAGGTGGCCCGCCGCATCACCAACCTGCGGGAGGTGGCGGCCATGCGGGAACGGCAGATGGAGCAGATCGTGACGCTTTCGGAGCAGGTGTCCGTCGAGCGGACCCGGCTGACCGGGCAGCAGCGGGCGCTGGATTCGGTGAAGCGCAGCCTGACTACGCAGCGGACCCGCCTGCAGAAAGATTCGCAGGCGGCGCGTGCCAACATCAAGCAGCTCTCCAAGAAGGAAAAAGCTGCCCTGCAACAGAAAATCGCCCGCGAGCAGCGGCTCGACGTGGCGATCGACGAGCTGCGTAAGCTGACCCGGGGCAATAAGGAGGGCAACACCTTTACGGCGAAGACTTCGAATCTGCGGCTGCCGGTGGTCGGCGGCGGGGTGAAGCGCTACAAGGGCAATATGGCCGAGATCGCGGGGCCGAAGGGGGCGCAGGTGATTTCGATCTACGAAGGCAAGGTCGTCGAGGTGAAACGCAACCGGATCACCAACAAATACGACGTCTATATAGCCCACGGCGAATACATCTCTTCGTATGCCAACCTCAATTCCGTGACGGTGGGCAAGGACGACAAGGTGGCCCGCAACCAGCAGATCGGAACGATCGGATCGGGGGTCGATGTGATGACCATGCAGCCCGAGTACAAGATGGTGTTCGGTATTTACGGACCGTCGCCCAAAGTGCAGATGCGTGCTTCGGATTGCTTCAAAAAATAACCGTCTATGGCTGTACGCTATTATACCGATGACTGTACCTATCGCCTGCCGCAGAAACGGCTCACGGCCGCGTGGCTGGACCGCGTAGCCCGGGAAGAGGGGTATGAACTGGGGGATGTGACCTATATTTTTTGCTCGGCGGCCCGCCTGCTGGAGATGAACCGGCAGTTCCTCGGGCACGACTACTATACCGACGTCATCACGTTCGATTACAGCGACCGCAAGGGTGCCCGGATCGTGTCGGGCGACATTTTCATCGACGTGGAAACCGTTGCGGACAATGCACGCGAATACGGCGCCGCGAAGCTGACCGAAATGCGCCGCGTGGTGGTGCACGGTTTGCTCCATCTGTGCGGACAGAAGGATAAGACGCCCCGTGCGAACGCTCAAATGCACCGCAAGGAGGATTGCTACCTCCGACAGTGGGATGAGCTGTCCAAAGGGCTGAAATAGGGCTTTGCGAGGGGATCCGGTCGCGGAGTTGCGGGTCCCTTTCCCGACAGGATTATTTTTAATGCCTGAAATATCCCGTAAAATCGTTCGAATATATCGTACGGTCGGTTCTTTCCCGACGGCGGGATGGGCGGTTCAAGGTGCTGAAAAGACGGTTTGCAGAGGGATCCGGCCGCAGGGGTGCGAACTCTTTCACGAAAGTATGTATTTTTAACGCCTGAAATGCTCCTTAAAATCGTTCGAATATACCATAACGGTCGTTCTTTCACGACGGTAGGATGGACCGTTAAAGACGCTGAAACGGCGGTTTATGGGCGGATTCGTCTTTTGTTTGGATCCGGTTCCCGAAAAAAGATGGATTTTCCCCGGCAATCGTATATTTCAATGTCCGTCATTCGACGGTCGTTCGTTCGCGGCCGGAGGCCGTGTCTGTAATGCCGACTCTCTCTTAAGTCCTTTCTTCGGAGGGGAATTCGGGTCGTTACGTTTCCAAAAAGAACGCTGTAATCGCGTTTTCCTTCGTTGGGACTGAAGCGGACGACTTCGTTTGCGGGACGTGTTTCGAAGGCTTCCGGCTGCGGTGGCTGCGGCAGCAGTTGTGGGGGCTGTCGATCGGGTCCGCCGTGCGGCGAATCGGTAGCCGGGAGAGGTGGACTGCGAAGATTCGGCTTTCGGAGGAGGCGTTTCCGCCGTGCGGGGACGGATCCGGCCGTTGGTTGTGTCCGCAACCCTTTAATCGTTTGTATTCTTCCGGAATGGGCGACATGGATTGTCGGCTCTTTGCCGGAGAGAAGTTTATTTTTGCGGGAAAATGCCGGCAAGGTTCGGTGCGGGTCGCCGGAGTGTGCCGGAAGCGGGGAGAATCCGTTTTTGTTGGGGTAGCCCGTGCTTGCCGATCTTTTCGGCGCTGCGGCGACGTTTTGCCGTGAGGTTGCCGTTTTCGATCCGACTTTCGCCGTCGGACGGCGGATAGTTGGGCGAAAGTTGCCGTTGCGTGCGGTTTCGGTTTTTTCGGATAAGCGACTTTGTTCGTATCTTTGCCGTGCGGCGGTCGGTCGTCGGATTGACGGGCGGCGGTGTTTTCCGCAATTCATGGAAAAGGAGATATGGTTTTACATTACGATATCATCGTGGTCGGCGGCGGTCATGCCGGCTGCGAGGCGGCTTCGGCGGCAGCGCGGCTCGGCTCCCGCACGCTGCTCGTGACGATGGACATGACCAAGTTGGCCGATATGTCTTGTAATCCGGCCGTAGGCGGTGTTGCTAAAGGGCAGATAGTCAGAGAGATAGATGCTTTAGGGGGGCAGATGGGGCGGATTACCGACCTTACGGCTGTCCAGTTCCGCATGCTCAACCGCTCGAAAGGGGCGGCGATGTGGAGTCCCCGGGCCCAGTGCGATAAGTCGTGTTTCTCGGCCGAATGGCGGCGTACGCTGGAGAATACCCCCAACCTCTATCTTTGGCAGGACACTGCGGTCGAACTGCTCTTCGGGCAGCGGCCTGCGGAGGAGGGGCGGCCGCAAGTGCGCGGGATTCGGACACAGATGGGGGTGGAGTTCTCGGCCGATTGCGTGATCCTGACTGCCGGGACGTTTCTGGCGGGGATGATGTATTGCGGTCGTTCGCACGCCGAGGGCGGCCGTGCGGGAGATTCGGCTTCGCACGGAGTGACCGAATCGCTCGTGGCGATGGGTTTCGAAGCCGGCCGGATGAAGACCGGGACCCCTGCGCGACTCGATGCGCGGACGATCAATTTCGAAATTCTGGAACCGCAATACGGGGATGAAAATCCCTCGAAATTCTCCTTTTCCGCCGATACGCATCCGGTGCAGAATCAGCTTCCGTGCTTTTTGGTCTATACTTCGAAGAAGGTGCACGACATTCTGCGGAAGGGTTTCGGCGATTCGCCGCTTTTCAACGGTACGATCCGGGGGATCGGTCCCCGTTATTGCCCGAGTATCGAGGACAAGCTCAACACATTCGCCGATAAGGACCAGCACCAACTTTTTCTCGAGCCGGAGGGTCGTTCGACCAACGAATATTACCTGAACGGATTCTCTTCGTCGTTGCCCTGGGACATTCAGTGGGAGGCGTTGCACGCCATCGAGGGGTTCGAAGATCTGCATATTTTCCGTCCGGGCTATGCGATCGAGTACGACTATTTTCTGCCGACCCAACTGCACCATTCGCTCGAAACCAAGCTGGTGGACGGACTCTATTTCGCCGGCCAGATCAACGGGACGACCGGCTATGAAGAGGCCGGGGCGCAGGGGTTGATGGCCGGTATCAATGCGCATCGCCGCAGGATGGGGGAGGACCCGCTGGTATTGGCACGCGATGAAGCCTACATCGGGGTGTTGATAGACGACTTGGTGACCAAAGGGGTGGACGAGCCTTATCGTATGTTCACCTCGCGTGCCGAGTATCGGATTCTCTTGCGGCAGGACAATGCCGATATTCGATTGACTCCGATCGGATATAAAATCGGACTGATTTCGCAAAAAAGGTACGATAGTTTCTGCAAAAAAAATCGACTCGTAGAATCGCTCGTAGCATTCGCTCGCGGACTGAGTGTCAAACCGGACGAAATTAACGACTGTTTGAAATCGCTCGGTTGCGATCCGATTTCGCAAGGACGGAAACTGCACGACTTGCTGATGCGTAACAATGTGACCTTCGATCTGCTCTCGGGTGTTCTGCCGAAGCTCGGCGATTTTTTGCGCGAGCAGGAGATGGATGCCGAGATCGTCGAGGAAGCCGAGATTCAGATCAAGTACAAGGGGTATATCGAACGGGAGAAATTCATTGCCGACAAATTGCATCGTTTGGAGAATATCCGTATTCCGGCCGATTTCGATTTCCATTCGATGAATGCCCTGACGATCGAAGCCCGGCAGAAACTCACCCGAATTCGACCTGCGACGATAGGGCAGGCTTCCCGTATTCCCGGAGTTTCTCCGGCGGATGTGAATGTGTTGCTGGTGAAATTCGGTCGGTAAAGTATCGGGTAATGCAGTTTAACCGCTATGTTCCCAAATTTGACAATCGTTTTTGGATGTATTTGTCGTTTATCAATGCGGATTAAGATCGGTCGATAAATTGTGCGATTGTATTTTTCTATTTTTTATATCGGGAGTAGCTGCGGCTATTCCCGATTTTTTTACGGCTGTTTGTAAGTGGTGGCAAAGAAAATATGCAGTAAGAAAAAAGGATGTTCCACGTGGAACATCCTTTTTTTTCTTGAGTTTTGCGGGCGTCGATTACATGACGATCGTGCACCAATTGTGTTTGTCTTCGGTGCGGCCGTACTGGATGTCCTGCAAAAGCGTATAGAGTTGCAGAGAAACCTTGCCTACTTCGTCGCCGTAGGTGTAGGTTTGCTTCGTGTCCATGTCGTAAATGCTGCCGATCGGCGAGATGACAGCTGCCGTACCGCAAGCGCCGCACTCCTCGAAAGTCGGGAGTTCGTCTACCGGAATATGACGCTCCTCGACCTTCAGACCCAGGTCTTGAGCCAATTGACGGAGGCTCTTGTTGGTGATCGACGGAAGTACGGAGTTCGACTTCGGCGTGATATACGTGTTGTTCTTGATGCCGAAGAAGTTGGCTGCGCCGCACTCTTCGATGTATTTGTGCTCGGTTGCGTCGAGGTACATGATGCTCGCATAGCCGAGCTCGTGTCCGTGCTCGCCCGACATAAGGCTGGCTGCATAGTTACCGCCCACCTTCACGTCGCCTGTTCCACGTGGAGCAGCACGGTCCTGTTCGCGGTCGATTGCGACCTTCATCGGCTTGATGCCGCCTTTGAAGTAAGCGCCTACGGGCGAGCCGTAAACCACCAGCAAGGCATCCTTGGAGGGTTTTACGCCCAGTCCTGCCGTCGTGCCGAACATAACGGGACGCAGGTAGAACGATGCGCCGGTGCCGTAGGGCGGGATGAAACGCTCGTTGCGCTTAACCACTTCTACGCAGGCTTTGACGATCATATCGATCGTCGGTACGGGCAGGCAGAGGCGTTTTGCCGACGACTGCAAGCGTTTTGCATTCTCTTCGACGCGGAACAGACGTACTTTGCCGTCAGCGCCCCGGAAGGCTTTCAAGCCCTCGAAAAGAGCCGTGCCGTAGTGAAGGCAGGATGCCGACATGTGCATGTTGATGTACTCGTCGCTTGTAATTTCCATTTCGCTCCACTTGCCGTCCGTGCAAGTATAGCGGGCATTGAAATCGGTCTTCATGTAGTTGAAGCCGAGAGAGCCCCAATCGATGTTCTCCATTGTTTTTTAATATTAAAGGTTGTATCTTTTGTTCAAGAAATATCTTTATTATCCGACTGTCGCACCCGGATTTGTCTGATCGTCAGGTTGTAACAGCCTTAATTTGCCCGAAGCGTCCTGGGCCATCAGAATCATGCCACGGGAGAGGATGCCCTTCAGTTCGCGCGGTTCCAGATTCACCAGTACGAGTACCTGTTTCCCGACGAGTTCTTCGGGTGTGTAGTATTCGGCAATGCCCGAAACGATTTCGCGCTTGTCGATGCCCGTATCGACGGTCAGTTTCAACAGCTTTTTCGTCTTGGCGACTTTTTCAGCGGCGAGGATCGTCGAAACACGGATATCCATCTTTTGAAAATCGTCGAAAGTTGTCGTTTCCTTTTGATCTTCAACGTGTTGTGCTGCTTCGGCCGAAGCATTCGCCGCTTTGGTCGCCGCCAACTTGTCGAGCTGGCGTTGGATTACGTCGTCCTCGATCTTTTCGAAGAGAAGCACGGCTTCGCCGATCCGATGTCCGGCAGCGAGCAGGTCGGTGCTGCCCAGTTTCTCCCAGCCGAAGGGTCCTGCCTGCAACATCCCGACGATCTTCTTCGCCGAGAAGGGCATGAACGGTTCGATGGCGATCGAGAGGTTTGCGGTGATCTGCAAAGCGATGTTCAGGATCGTCTTGACCCGTTCGGGATCGGTTTTGATGAGTTTCCACGGTTCGGTGTCGGCCAGGTATTTATTGCCCAGACGTGCGATGTTCATCGCCTCCTTCAAGGCTTCGCGGAACCGGTAGTTTTCGATGTTGTTTTCGAGGGCTTCCTTCGCGCCGGAGAGTTCCCGAAGCGTTTCGCGGTCGTAGTCCGTCAGTGCGCCGCAGGCGGGCACTGCACCGTCGAAGTATTTGTGTGTCAGGACTAAAGCCCGGTTTACGAAGTTGCCCAGCACGGCTACCAGCTCGTTGTTGTTACGGGCTTGGAAGTCCTTCCAGGTGAAGTCGTTGTCCTTGGTTTCGGGGGCGTTCGCGCAGAGCACGTAGCGCAGCACGTCCTCCTTGCCGGGGAAGTCGGCCAGGTATTCGTGCAGCCAGACGGCCCAGTTGCGCGAGGTCGAGATCTTTTCGCCCTCGAGGTTCAGAAATTCGTTGGCAGGGACGTTTTCAGGCAGGATGTAGCCGCCGTGCGCCTTGAGCATGGCCGGGAAGACGATGCAGTGGAAGACGATGTTGTCCTTGCCGATGAAGTGCACCATTTTGGTCTCTTCGTCCTTCCAGTATTTCTCCCAGTCGGGCGTCAGGTCCTTGGTCGCCGAGATGTAGCCGATCGGCGCGTCGAACCAGACGTAGAGCACCTTGCCTTCGGCCCCTTCGACCGGTACGGGAATGCCCCAGTCCAGGTCACGGCTCACCGCACGCGGTTGCAGACCGCCGTCGAGCCAGCTCTTGCATTGCCCATAGACGTTGGTTTTCCACTCTTTGTGCCCTTCGAGGATCCATTCGCGCAGGAAACCCTCGTATTGGTCCAACGGCAGATACCAGTGCTTGGTGGCGCGTTTCACGGGTACGGAACCCGATACGGCGCTGTGCGGGCTGATCAGTTCGTCCGGCGAAAGGGTCGATCCGCATTTTTCGCATTGGTCGCCGTAGGCGCGGTCGTTGCCGCAGCGGGGGCAGGTGCCCACGATATAGCGGTCGGCGAGGAACGTCTGGGTTTCCTCGTCGTAGTATTGCTCCGAGGTCCGCTCGATGAATTTGCCTTCGTCGTAGAGCTTGCGGAAGAACTCCGACGCTGTCGCGGCGTGGGTCTTCGACGAGGTGCGCGAGTAGATGTCGAACGACATGCCGAGCCCTTCGAACGACGATTTAATCAACTGGTGATAGCGATCGACGATCTGCTGGGGCGTGACGCCCTCTTTGCGGGCCTTGATGGTGATGGGCACGCCGTGCTCGTCGCTGCCGCAGACCGAGATCACGTCGTATCCTTTCAGGCGCAGGTAGCGCGTGTAGATGTCCGACGGGATATAGACGCCCGCCAGGTGGCCGATGTGTACCGGGCCGTTGGCGTAGGGCAGTGCCGAGGTGACGAGATAACGCTTGAAGGGTTTACTCATATTGGGTAGAAAAGGTCTAACAATTACTATTTTGTGTCAAATGTAGTGATTTTTCTAATAATTAGAAACTAAAACCCGACTTTGTTGTATCGGATTTTTCGTTTCGGGAGCGGGAAGGAGTGGTTCGGACGGAATGCCGCCGCCGGTGTCGTCGGGCGGGATCCGTAAAAAACCGGAGCCTGAAAGCTCCGGTTTTTACGGATGTTGCCGGCCGTATTATTGCTTGCTCCGCAGGGGTTTGATGTCCTTGATGCGGAGCTGTACCGAAACCGAGCCCCGGTAGTGGTTCTCTACGATCTGATAGCAGACGTCGATCGGATGTCCCGCGCGGATCCACTCGTAGTGGGTCGGCTGCTGGAAGGCGATCGTCTGAATCGTCGTGTTGGGTTTCTGGCGCTGCATCAGGTCCATGCGCAGGTGCTCGCAGTCGGCGCCGACGAGCTTCGTTTCGCCGTGGCTGACCACGCCCCGCGTGACGAATACCGGTGCGGGGTTGCCGGGGCCGAACGGCTGGAAACGGTTCAGGTCGCGGCGGAACGCCGGGGTGATGTTCGAGAAGAAGAGTTCGCTGTCGATCTCCACCTGGGGTTGCAGCGTTATCGGGTCGATGTTCTCTTCGACGTAGGCATTGAAGCGGCGGGTGAACTCCTCGACCCGTTCGGGACGCATCGTGAGTCCTGCTGCGTACATGTGCCCGCCGAAGTTCTCCAGCAGGTCCGAACAGGATTCGATTGCCTGATAGAGGTCGAAGCCGGGCACCGAGCGGGCCGAACCCGTGACGAACCCGTTGCTCATCGTGAGCACCACCGTCGGGCGGTAGTAGGTTTCGATCAGGCGGGAGGCCACGATGCCCACGATGCCCTTCATCCAGCGGGGGTTGTAGATCACCGTACTCTTGGCGGCCTTCAGCTCCGCGTGGGCCTCGATGAAGTCGTGGGCTTCCTGCGTGACGCTGCGGTCGATGCACTTGCGGTCCTGGTTGAAGCCGTCGATCACCGAGCCGAACTCTTCGGCCAGGCTTTCGTTGCCTTCGATCAGCAGATTGACCGCCGCATAGCCGCCCGAAGGAGCGGCGTTTTCGTCGTTTTCGTCCATCCGCATACGGCCTGCGGCGTTGATGCGGGGTCCGATTTTGAAGACGATGTCGTCGATGGTGATGTTGTGTCGATCCAGGCCGCAGATCTTGATGATCGAGAGCAGCCCCTTCGAGGGGGAGGCGTTGAGCCGCAGAAGCCCGTAGTGGGCTAAAATCCGGTTTTCATCCACCAGAGGAACGATGTCCGAGGCGATGCTGACGGCCAGCAGGTCGAGCAACGGCTCGATTTGCTGGAACGGAATTCCGTTTTTCTGGCAGTAGGCCTGCACTAGCTTGAATCCCACGCCGCACCCCGACAGTTCGTCGAACGGATAGGAACAGTCGGCGCGTTTGGGGTCGAGAACGGCTACGGCGCGGGGAATTTCCTCGGCCGGGAGGTGATGGTCGCAGATGATGAAATCCACGCCCTTGCGTTTGGCATAGTCCACTTTCTCTATGGCTTTGATGCCACAGTCCAGGGCGATGATCAGCGTCGCACCCTTGCGTGCGGCGTGGTCGATGCCCTTGGTCGAGATACCGTAACCTTCGGTATAACGATCCGGGATGTAGAACAACAGGTCCTTGTGACCTATCTGGCGCAGAAATTTATAAACCAGCGCGACGGCGGTCGTGCCATCGACGTCGTAGTCGCCGTACACCATGATCTTCTCACGGTTGCGGACGGCCCGCTCCACCCGTTCGACCGCCTTGTCCATATCCTTCATCAGGAACGGGTCGTGCAGGTCCGAAAGCTGGGGGTTGAAAAATTTCTTAGCCTTCTCTAACGTGTCTATGCCTCTCTGTACGAGTAGATTGGCCAGGACCGGGGAGATGCCCGTCGCGGCAGCCATCGCGGCAACCGCCTCCGGATTCCCCTGAGGCTTCACTACCCATCGTTTTTCTATGGGCATATTTGTTATTATTTATATATTTTAACATTCAAATTCTCGCATAAATCTTCGACGAGGCGTCGTTTGACCTCCTCCATCGGAACCGGGCGACCGATCTCCTTTTCGATCGACGTGGCACCCCGGTCCGTAAACCCGCAGGGGTTGATATGGGTGAAATAACGCAAATCGGTTGCCACATTGAGTGCGAAGCCGTGCATGGTCACGTAACGCGACGCCCGCACACCGATCGCGCAGATCTTACGCGCCGGCTGCGCTCCTTCGATCCAGACGCCCGAGGCGCCGGCGATGCGTCCGGCCCGGATGCCGTAACGGGCTACCGTCCGGATGACTGCGCCCTCGAGCGCGTCGATGTAGTCGCGCAGCGAAAGTCCGATGCGCTCCAGGTCGAGGATCGGGTAGCCCACGATCTGTCCCGGCCCGTGGAAGGTGATGTCGCCGCCCCGGTCGATGTGGTAAAATTCAGCGCCGATGCTGCGCAGATACTCTTCGCCGACCAGCAGGTTCTCCGCATGGCCGCTCTTGCCGAGGGTATAGACCGCCGGATGCTCCACCAGGAGCAAATAGCCCGCGCCCTCCGCCGGGGTTCCCTTGGCCCGCAGGAGGGTGTCGAAAAGCCTCTGCTGGTACTCCCAGCAGGCTTTGTAGTCCATTTGTCCGAGGTCCCGGTATTCGACAAACATCGTAAATTACGTTACGACACCTCTCCGTCCGGCTCCGTACGGATACCGTAAATCCGGAAAGCGTCGGTTCAACACTTTCTTTGTCGCAGACCTTTTCCCGCGCGGCGGGAAGACTCAGGCTTTCGCGGAAACCTGTCGCTTCAGACGCACCGAGCCGAGCGCTTCGTCCGCCAGGTACGACGAACGCACCATCGGACCGCTCGCGCAGTAGCTGAAGCCCATGTCGAGCGCCTGCTGCCGGTACCAGTCGAATTTTTCGGGAGTAATGTACGCCGCAACGGGGTGATGCTCCAGAGTGGGACGAAGGTACTGGCCGAGGGTAACGATCTCCACGCCGGCGGCGTGCAGGTCGCGCAAGGTCTGTAAAACTTCTTCATCGCTCTCACCGAGTCCGACCATCAGGCCGCTCTTGGCGACGGCGCCCTTTTCGCTTAAATAGCGCAGCACGTCGAGGCTCGTACGGTAACGGGCCCGCGAACGTACCAGGGGGGTCAGTCGTTCGGTGGTTTCGATGTTGTGCCCGATGATATCGGGCCCGGAGGCGATCACCGTGTCCAGCAGGTCGGGTTTCGCATCCAGATCGGGAATAAGGAGCTCAATTGTGACGTCGGGATTTTCCGCCCGGATCGCGCGGACGCATTCGGCCCAGTGGGCCGCGCCGCCGTCGGGCAGGTCATCGCGTGTAACGGAGGTTACCACCACATGCCGCAATCCCATCAAACGGACGCTTTCGGCGAGTTTGGCGGGTTCTGAAGGATCGGGCGGCAGAGGCCGGCCCGAAAGGGTGGCGCAGAATCGACAGTTGCGCGTACAGATTTCACCCAATATCATGAAGGTCGCTGTCCTGCGGCTCCAGCATTCGGCTTTGTTCGGGCATAGACCGCTGCTGCAGATCGTGTGCAGGGAGTGGTCCCTGACGATGCGTTGCACGTCCGCGTATTCTGCGGTGCGGTGAAGCCGGATTTTCAGCCATTCCGGTTTTTTCAGGACGTTTACCTTCTCTTCATGCAATTTCGGCATTTTAAGTTCATTATTTTCCCAATTGATGCAAAAATACAAAAAATATCAATCGCTTCTCCTTTCTGTTGCGAAAAAGATGAAAAAAGCCTTTGCAGGTGCAGGGGAGGCGGTCGGTCCGGTGCGAAGGACCAGTCGGGGCCGGATGTCGGAACGGGAGGGAGGAGTATGCGGAGAGCGCATCCGGAACGGCTCCGGATGCGCTCTCCGCAATATGTTCTGTCGGCGGGAAGGTTATCTCTGTCCGAGGTGCAGCTGCCATTGCCAGGCCGTGCGGAGCGTTTCTTCGAGCGGCCGCTCGGCACGCCAGCCCAGGAGGGTGTTCGCCAGCGTGGGATCGGCCCAGATCGCCGTGATGTCTCCGGCGCGGCGCGGCGCAAAGCGGTAGTTGAGTTTCAGTCCGTTGGCCCGTTCGAATCCGCGGACCAGCTCCAGCACCGAAACGCCCCGTCCGGTGCCGACGTTGAAGACCTCGTAAGGGGTGGCGCCGCGCTCTTCGATCAGGCGGTGCAGGGCAGCTACGTGGGCGCGGGCCAGATCGACGATGTCGATGTAGTCGCGGATGCAGGTGCCGTCGGGCGTCGGATAGTCGTTGCCGAAGATGCTCAGGCATTCGCGGATCCCGGCGGCGGTCTGCGTCACATAGGGGACCAGGTTCTGGGGGACGCCTCTCGGAAGCTCGCCGATCAGGGCCGAGGGATGCGAGCCGATCGGGTTGAAGTAGCGCAGGGCGATGCCCCGCAGACCGGGATGGGCGGCGACGGCGTCGCGCAGGATGTCTTCGGAGATCTGTTTGGTGTTGCCGTAAGGCGACGTGGCGGGCTTGCGGGGCGTCTGTTCGGTGACGGGCTGGGCGTCGGGTTCGCCATATACGGTGCAGGAGGAGGAAAAGAGGATGTTGGGCCGTCCGAAATCGCACATCAGCTCCACGACGTTCAGGAACGAAAGCAGGTTGTTGCGGTAGTATTTGAGCGGTTCGGCAACCGACTCCCCGACCGCTTTCGACGCGGCGAAGTGGATGACCGAACGGAATTCGTGGCGTTCGAACAGCCGCCGCATCGCCTGCAGGTCGCAGCAGTCGATCTGCTCGAAGGGCACTTCGGCGCCCGTGATGCGGCGGACGCCCTCCACGGCCTGAAGGTCGGAGTTCGAGAGGTTGTCGGCGATCACCACATCGAATCCGGCCTGGATCAGCTCGACGGCCGTGTGCGATCCGATGTATCCGGCGCCGCCCGTTACCAGTACTGTTTCTTTCATAAGGCTATGTCGTTTGAATTTCTGAATTTTTAGCATTGTTCTTCCTGTCTTCCCTGTTGCCGGATGGTTTTCCGCTGTCGGCTACTGCCGTTTCGCGGCATTCGGGTCGTTTGTTCCGGCTTCTCGCCCCTTTCCGGTGGTAGAGGCCTTGAGTTGCGATTCCGAAAAATCGGGACGGTACGATTTCATAATCGGGCCTGTCTTTCGTCTGCGGGGCCTTTTACAGTTCCTGCATGGCCAGGCAGTCGGGACGGTCGTCGGGTGAATTCCCGTTTATTTGGCGGCATACACCACCTTTTTGGTTTCGAAGAACGCTTCGTCGAAGAATGCGGGGATCGGGTACTCCGTCCACTTCATACCGGTACGGCTCAACTCGTCCGCGAGGTCGCCGCCTTTGAGGTAGAGGATGCCGTTGGGCAGGGCGCCCTTTTGCCCCCGGTCGATCTTGTCCCAGACCCAGCCGACGAAGGTCGGCATCTCCGTCACGGCGCGGGAAACCACATAGTCGTACCGTTCGGGAAGCGTTTCGGCCCGGGCGCAGAGGGGGGTGAGGTTGGCGAGGCCGAGTCCCTCCGCAACGCCCTGTACGACCTTGATTTTCTTGCCGATCGAGTCCACGGCCGTGAAATGCGCCTCGGGGAAGAGGATCGCCAGCGGAACGGACGGGAAGCCGCCGCCGCACCCCACGTCGAGCACCCGCGCTCCCGGGGCGAAGGGGCAGACCTTGGCGATGGAGAGCGAGTGCAGCACGTGCCGCAGGTAAAGTTGGTCGAAATCCTTGCGCGAGATCACGTTGATCTTGGTGTTCCAGTCGGCGTACAGTGCGTACAGCGCTTCGAATTGCCCGCGCTGCGGGCGGGTCAGGTCGGGGAAGTATTTGTCGATCAGGGCAATCATAAGGTTTGTGGGCGTTGAAGTTTTTTTTAGGCAGGTCGGAGTGGTTCGTTCTGCGGCGTTCGCCGGTCGGAAACGTCAGGATTTTTCATCTGCGGCGATCAGGCGGCACATCTGCTCCCGGGCGCGGTGGATCTGGGTCTTGACGGTGCCCAGCGGGAGTTCGAGCTTCATGGCGATCTCTTCGTAGGAGTACTCTTCGAAGAAACGCATGACGATCAGTTGTCGGTAGCGCGGCGGCATGGCCTGGAGGTAGCGTTCGATCTGCGTGCGCTGCTGTTTGCGGATGATGTTCTCTTCGGGCGTGGGGTTGTTGGAGGGCGGTGCCGTGAATTTGTCGTCGATGGGCAGGTCCTCCTGGCGCCGCCGGATGAAATCGACGAAGGTGTTCCGGGCGATGGTGTAAACCCACTGTCCGAAGGTGTAGGCCGGGTTGTAGCGGTGGATGTTGATATAGACTTTGATGAAGGTTTCCTGCAGCAGGTCGTCGGCGTCCAGGGGGTTGTTGGTGCGCTGTATGAAAAGCCGGTGTATAGCCTCCTTGTAACGCTCGAAAAGGTATTCGAAGGCGATGTTGTCGCCCTGCAATACCAGCTCCACGAGCACCCGGTCGTCGGCTATGATATAGTCGGCTATCTCCATACCCGCTCGTCTTTGCGCAGCAGCAACAGCCCCAGCAGCAGGGCGAAAAACGGACTCAGCAGGTCGTACAGGAAGTAACGTCCGCAGATTTTCTCTTCACCCAGGCGGCGGCTGATGCGCCGCGCCTCGACGAGTACGATCGCAAAACGCGCGAGCAGCAGTACCCCTGCGGCGATCTTGAATTCCCAGGGCATCACCGCCAGGGCGACGATCGCCGCCAGCCAGAAGAGAATGCGGCTGCCCAGTTCCCACTGGATGAAGTTCTTGACCCACAAGGGATAAAAAGGAATGGCTCCCCCGAAGAAACGCTGGGTGCCGATCCACCACTTGAGCCCTCCCCAGCTCTTTTCACGCAGGGTGGCGCGGGGAGAGAGGACCACGCTGACATTGCCGGGGGCGATGATCCGCGACATGAACAAATCGTCTTCGCCGATATTCATATTGAGGTGGCTGAAGCCGTTGGCGCCGAAATAGAGCCGCTTGGTGAATCCGTAGTTCTGGCGCATGCCCCGGTAGGGTCTGCCGCATACGGCGCTTGAGATCCAGTCCACCGAGTGCATCATCCGCCAGGTGCGGATCAGGTAGCTCGCAAACCCTTTCCCGCGCTCCATGCCGCAGTAGCCGAGCACGATTTCGCCGCGCCGGAAGCCGTTCGCCATGAGCGAGAGCCAGCGGTCCGAGGTGGGGTACACGTCCGGTGTGGTGAAGAGAAGGTGCTCGTAATGGGCCGATTTGATCCCGACGTTGAGCGCCATTTTGGGCGAGATCGGGAAGCGGGGATTCAGTTCGATCTTGGTGGCCGTAATCTGTGGGAACGACTGTTTGATGCGGACCAGGTCGTCGTAGAAGTCGGTGTCCCGGCCTACATAGACGATCACCACTTCGAAGTCGGGGTACTCCTGGGCGACGATGAGCGGCAGGATCTCCTCCACGAAGGCGTAGTCTTCCGAGAAGAGGGGAATCACCACCGATACCGGAGGGGTTTCGGAGAGGATCTCCGGACGCCGGGTGTCCTTGTATTTGGGTATGCGCCCGTAAACGAACAGGTAGTAATATAGCTGGATTCCGAACATGACCAGAAGGACGCCCGCGAGGGCCGTGCCTTCCCAGCCGTAGTGGACGATAATGCGATTGAAAAATTCCATGGCGTATGCGTTGTGGCGGACCCGGGACGGTGGAAGCTGGAAGCGGAGCCGGACTCGTTCGGACTGCGCCGGAGTGCGGCTTGCGGACACGCGGGCGGATCCCACGCAAAGATAAGGATTTTATCCGAATCGGTATTCTGCCGAAGGAATAATTCGTGGAGATCGACCGAAGAGAAACCCGCCGTCCCGGCGGTACGGGCGAGGCGGGTTTGCGGAGAGTCGGAGGAGTCTTCGACTTGGCTATGGAGTTGCCGTAAGAAGCGGTTCTCGGGCGGTGGATTCGGTTTCCGGGGTGGTTTGCAGATCTTCGACACCGCGATGTCGTGCCCGGTAGGTCGCGGGTGTCATGCCGTATTGTTTGCGGAAGAGTTTGATTAAGTGCGAGGTGTTGGGAAAGGCGCATGCGGTGCCGATTTCGGCGATCGCCTTGTCGGTCGAGATCAGAAGCAACCGGGCATGGATCAGGCGTTGCCGGATGAGCCATTGGTGGGGCGAGGTCCCGTAGATGCGGAAAAATTCCTTTTTGAACGAAGTCAGGGAGCGGTTGCAGCGTTTTGCGATCTCCTCGACCGAAATATCGGAAAAGATGTTGGAATAGACGATTTGCTGGAGGTTGTCCCGGGCCGCATCGACGTTGCCCAGCAGCTTGCTTTTGATGCAACAATCCCCGTGCGAAACGATCAGGTAGAGCAGTTCGGTCATTTTGAGGTTTTCAGCGGTCGGGTCGTCCAGGAGCGATCCTTCCGTGAGGCAATCGTCGATGTGGCTGAAAAAACGCCGGATCGAACTCCAGCCCGGCATCGTGGCGTGGTTCAGGGTACGGCAGTCGTCGCACTGGTGGTTGTTGGTGATATTCAGCTTGTAGGCGATGTTGAGGTGCAGCAGGATGCGTTGCAGCTCTTCCGAGGTATAGCGAACGAGGATCTGTTCGTAGGGATGTCCCTGCGCGGGGATGTTTTTGGTATAGTGGCAACCCATACCGAGGAAGAAAAGATCTCCCTGGGAGAACTTGTAGCATTTATCGTCGTAATAGACGTATTTTTCTCCGTGGAGGATATATCCGATCACGCAGCGGGTAAACTTATGGGTTTCGATACCGTTGTTGGAGGCCGATACATACTTTTCGATCGACGGATTAACGGTTTGGGTGTCGTAGGATTCGTTCATAATCGGAAGATTTTATGGCTCGATGAAGGCCGGTGTCCATAGCCTTTTATCGAAGATTATGAATCAAATATACAATCTAAGGTTGTATATTCAAATTAAAATAGGAAAAAATTAGATCGAAAATGTTAAAATAAACACATAGCGGATTTGCAAATTTGAGCAAAGCGTAGCGAATTAGCTGATAGAGCGTTCGTTACGCTTTGTTTTTCTATGGGGCAGAGCCAACGAAATACCACCTCGAAGCCAAACGGTGCAGAAGTTCAGTTACCACCTCGTTACTCCCGTAACGGGTGCAGATTTCTTGCTAAACGGTTCTGTTTCTGTGTTTTGCGTAGATTTACATAGCTGTCGGTAACTCACTAATAACTAATTTTGTAACCAAAAAAAGGAGTGAGTTATGCGTAGTACATTCAAGGTATTATTTTACGTGAAGTAAGTTGCGATAAACAACGATAACTAAAAATAGGAATGCAGGGTGTAACTCAATGAGTTATGCCCTATTTCTTTTTATATCACTTTTCCTTGACTTTGCTTGTTATTCGGATTTTTATTATATATTTGTACCATAATTGTACCGACACTTAAAAGTAGATAATGTGACACCTATAAAAACAGCGGTATTGAGAATGAAGAATATAAGTAAAATGTAGGTTATGCCAGCAGCAAAATTTGAAATAACACGTCAATGCAAAGTTTGTGGAGAAACCTTTGTAGCTAAAACCATTGAATCGTGGTATTGCACTCCCAAATGTTCCAAGATTGCGTGGAAAAGGCGTAAGGATGAAGAACAGAGATTGCAAAGGTTGGACGAAGTGGTTAAGAAGATACCCAAGTCCAAAGAGTATATCACAGTTCCTGAAGCATACGCTTTGTTTGGCATAAGCAAGGAAACTCTTTATCGTTTAATTCGTAAGGGTACAATCCCAAGTGTGAATGCCGGAGAAAGGCAGACTTTACTATCAAAAGAAGAATTGATGAAACTCTATCCTCTCCGAAAGAAAACTCTCACAAAGCCAAAGCCTATTGCCAAGCTGTATAGTCTGGAGCCAAAGGACTGTTATACTATTGGCGAAATCACAGAAAAGTTTCTTGTGAATGAAAGCACTGTTTACCTTCATATACGCAAGTATTCCATTCCTACCAGACAGATAGGTAACTTTGTTTATGTACCAAAGAAAGAAATTGATAATCTATATAAAGGTGTGAAGCGATGAAGAAAGCATTAGTACATGAGTATCGATTAAATATCTCAACTAAGTAATTGCACAACGATAGAAATTCGCATAAATGCATACAACGTAGTACTTTAATTGAGATTTTTATCAAATAAATGTTTTTAATGAATATGGAAAAGAAAGACATATTTCAAGATATTCAAAACATACGAAGTTCCAATCCTGTAATTGTATTGGGAAGTGGAGCATCTGTTTCCTATGGCATACCAGGAATGGGTGTTTTAGCAAATGAGTTAAAAAACTTCTTTAAATCAAATCCATATTATGATACAGCTACTAATGATGTCGTTAGTGATTTCATAAAGCTTTTAGATTCAGGTGTAGGTTTGGAAGCTGCATTGCTGGATGTTAAGGTTCCTGAAATTGTTGAAGCAGATATAGTAAATATTGTCTGGAAGGTTATTATTGAATCCGATGCAAAAGTCTATGAAAGGTTTATAAGTGGAGAAGATATTAATCTAAGACAACTATTTGATTATATTATATATGGAGATCCGAATAAAACGCTAAATGTAATCTCAACCAATTATGATAGGATTGCCGAGTATGCAGCTTGTCAAACTGACGCTTACATTAATATAGGTTTTACTCACGGACTGATGGGAAAGTTAAAAGATAATATTATGCTAAATCCTAAAAAGCCGGAGGCTGATTATACTGGATTTATTAATATCTTGAAAGTTCACGGTTCCCTAGACTGGTATAGGAGAGATGGAATCATTTGCAATATCCCCAATTCTGTCAATATTCCATTAGGGTTTACACCATGTATCGTAACTCCAGGAACTAATAAATACGAACGTACTCAAGAGGAACCACATAGACAACTTTTATCAGCTGTGGACAAAATCTTTGAAAGTGCCCAAAACTATGTTTGTATTGGTTATGGTTTTAATGACAAACATGTTCAAGAAATGTTGCTTAAATATGCCAAAAAGAGAAAGGCAAAAATACTGATTGTTACCAAAGAAATTACAAATTCAATAAAAGAAAATGTAATAGATAAAGGATATGATTATATCGCTATTTGTAGTGATGGTGCTAAGGGTACTGTTTTTCATACAAATAGTGATTCTATAATTGTTGATGACAAAATATATTGGACTATAGAAGGATTAATGGAAATATAAAAAATGGAAAGTATAGTATTAAGATATGATAAAGGTGAGTCAATAGGCTCAATAAATAGTGTAGACACAGGTATGGCAACAGCCATTATAGATTCTGACGATGTTCTGTCCCAGTTACAAATTAATCAACTTATAGCTATTCAAAGTCCGAAATCTGGTCGTTACATTATAGCAATGATAGTAAAAATCTATCGCAAGGCTACTGATATGACTTTGAATGATGACGAGGATGAAGAAGATACTTCTTCGGCATTTAACCAAGTTAGGTTAGTTTTTGTGGGTGAATTTATGGACAAAGCTGGAGAGCAAAGTAACGTGTTCAGAAGAAACGTTAGTGCAGTTCCATCTATAAGTGCCTTATGTTATAAGATTGAAGGAACACGTCTCACAGACCTCATGCAAACAATATCCAACAAATTAGCGACTTCCATCAGTCCTCTTGCAATAGGGAAATATACAATGGATGAAAGTTCTATAGCATATATGGATGGAGATAAACTATTTCAACGACATGCTGCTATTGTGGGTTCTACAGGGAGTGGTAAATCTTTTTGTGTTGCATGTATTGTTGAACAAATGGCTAAATTAAAACATTCTAATGCAATTTTGTTTGATATCCACGGAGAATACTCCTCTACTGATTTCAAAATAGATGGCATCAAACAATATAAAATTGCAACACCAGGAGATTTGGCTACCTCTGAAAAACTCAACAACAATATACTTATGGTACCCTATTGGCTCTTAAATTATGAGGAAATGCAGGCATTGTTATTAGATCGTAGTGACCAAAATGCACCAAATCAAGCAATGATATTCTCTCGTGAAGTTCTTGCCGAAAAAGAAAAAGGTGTAGAAGGAACAATATATGAACATCTGATTACTGTTGATAGTCCCGTAGCTTACGACTTGCAAACAGTGTTAACTCGGCTAAAGTCCAAAGACGAAGAAATGGTACCTGGTGCAAGAGCCGGTTCTGAAAAGCTAGGCCCATACAATGGGAAGTTAACACGGTTCAATCAAAGACTGGAGAATAAACTTTCAGATAAGAGAATGGGATTTATGTTCAGTTTACAAACAGAAGAAAAATCGCAAAATTGGCTCAAAGATTTCGCCAGAGTTCTGATGAAGGCTGATGGTGGGGTCAAGGTTATAGATATGTCAGAAGTACCATCAGATGTACTTCCTTTAGTAATTGGTCTATTGGCAAGAATTGTATTTACTGTTCAACAATGGAGTTCAATGGAACATCGTCATCCAATAGCACTATTATGTGATGAAGCACACTTATATGTTCAGCAATCTATTTCACAAGATGCTGTTGCAGAAATAGGTTTGAAAAGTTTTGAACGAATAGCGAAGGAAGGACGAAAATATGGAGTTGGTCTTGTGATAATCAGTCAAAGACCTTCAGAAGTAAATCGTACAGTACTAAGCCAATGTAATAATTTTATTAGTCTTCGACTTACAAATGTGGATGATCAAAATGTGATTAAACGACTACTACCAGATAATCTTGGTAATATTGCCGACAATCTTTCTTTGCTTGACATCGCAGAAGCAATTATTGTTGGTGATGCTACATTATTACCGTCTAGAGTAAAAATAAATGAACCTTCAATCAAACCATCAAGTCAAACAGTTCCTTTCTGGAGTATTTGGGGGAAAGATAATTCTGATCAAGATTTGTCAGAAGCTATATGCAATATGATTAAACAATCTAAGTGAAAGTAATTACTATGTCAAGGATATGAAGCGATGAAGAAAGCATTAGTTAATACACGTGTGTCGGTAAAGCTCCGCAAGTCTGAATATCGTGATGAATGGTATCTTTATGTGGAATCTTATCCTGTATTCCAATCTGGAAAACATACGCCACAAAGAGTGCGTGAATATCTCAATCGTACCATTACAACACCTATTTGGGATAAATCACGCAATGCAAGGACTAATGCCGAAGGCAAAACTACTTATAAGCCGAAGCGAGATTTAAACGGTGTTATTCAATGCAAGTCGCAATTAGACCAAGAATCATGTATCTATGCCGATAAAGTCAGAAGCCTAAGACAAAAGGAATACGACAATGCAGCTTTATATGCCGATACCGATGCAGAACAGGCGGAGCAGTTGGAACGCTCCCGAAGTAATTTTATTGAGTACTTCGACCATGTGCAACGAACAAGACATGCCCATAGTTCCGATTCTATTATTGTCAATTGGAGGCGAGTACATGAGTTACTGAAGATATTTGCAAAAAGTGATACCATTCTCTTTTCGCAGATAGACTTAAAGCTGGTTGAATCGTTCCGTCAATTCATAATGAACGCACCGCAAGGTGGTACTAAACGAGGTACAATTTCTCAAAATACAGCATCAACATACTTCTCAATTTTCAAGGCAGGATTGAAACAAGCCTTTATAGATGGCTATCTGACTATTGATATTGCAGCGAAAGTCAAAGGCATTCAGGAAAGGGAGAGTCGCAGAGAATACCTGACAATAGAAGAGTTGAACCGACTGGCACAAACTCCGTGTGACCCATTATTGAAACGAGCCGCACTCTTTTCAGCATTAACAGGAATCCGACATTGCGACATTCAGAAATTGAAATGGTCGGAGGTGGAACAATTCAATGGTGGTTATCGGCTGAACTTTACGCAACAAAAGACAAAAGGTGTTGAGTATATGCCAATTTCAGAGCAAGCATATAATCTTTGCGGAGAGCAAAAAGAAGGAGAATTATTAGTGTTTGCCGGATTACCTGACCCATCATGGATAAATCGCCCTGTTAAAAAATGGGTTGAAGCTGCCGGAATTACCAAGCACATTACCTTCCATTGCTTTAGGCACAGCTACGCTACCCTTCAACTGGCTGGAGGAACGGACATTTATACCGTTAGCAAAATGTTGGGGCATACCAATGTACGAACCACTCAAGTGTATGCCAAGGTTGTAGATGAGAAAAAGGAGAAAGCAACAGAAACTATCAAATTAGCTTTATCACAAACGGAATAAAAGTGTTGTCCCACTTGATAGGCATAGCCATCTGCGTAGATTCTGCGTGGGTGGCTTTTTGTTTTTACCTATGAGCTGTTATTATGACCACCTAATGATTTCCTTATGATTGGGTACATTACCATAAAAAACTACTACTGACGTTTTTCATCATTTGCATTGATAATCAATACATATTCCTTATGGTATTTCTGTTTCGCTGCTGTTTCTTTATGTGACACAGTCCATCATAAAATCAGTATGCTAAATCACGATTACTTTGCCGAAAAATCAAACATAAATCAGATAGCAGTATGAGTGAAAAGAACATTACTTTTGAAGATTTACCCAAGGCAATGTCGTGGATGATGGATAAATTGAATGAACTGGATTCTAAGATTGACGGTCTCAACACTCAAAGTCCGAGTATTCCAACCGAGCAATGGATGAACTTAAAGGAGTTGTGCGATTATATTCCCAGTCATCCGGCAGAGCAAACAGTATATGGATGGACAAGCTGCCACCAAATCCCATTTCATAAAAGAGGTAAACGTATCATGTTTCTAAAATCGGAGATTGATGCGTGGCTTCGAGATGGCAAGGTAAAGTCCGAAAAAGACTTGGAGGACGAAGCTGCCCGATTCATAAAGTCTAAAAGAAACAACCGATTCTAATGGATTCACTCGATTTATGCAATGCAATCAGAATGGAATTTGGAGGGATACTTGAAGACAAGATTCCTTTGAATGCTTTTCCTGCTAAAATTCAGGATATGGTATTGGCATTGGCACGACAAGAGAATTATTCCATTGAATATATGATGGCTTCTCTTTTGGCGGCAATTTCAACAGCCATCGGTAATGCTGTCAATATCCGTATTCGTGGTGGCTGGATAAGTAATCCTGCCCTCTATATGATATTGGTTGGCCGCCCCGGAATGGGCAAAACTCCCCCGTTAGACTTTGCTTTTCGCCCAATTCGCAAGCATGATGCCAAAGCTGTCAAACAATTCAAGTCTGATATGGAGCAATATAATAATATGGTAGAGGACAACAAAGGGAAGAAGGAAAATTGCACTCCATTGCCAGAAAAACCGATTTTGCGAAGAACCATAATATCCGACTTTACCCCAGAAGCTTTAATGCGTGCGCTTGATGACAACCAGCGTGGTATTGTGGTATATGTGGATGAAATTATGGGAATGTTGAATGCTGTGAATCAATACAGCAAAGGGCAACTTATTGAACAGTTATTGACTGCATTCAGCGGAAAACCTTTAGACATTTCCAGATGCAGTATGCCCATACCTATTCACATAGAGCATCCTTTTATAAATATGGTAGGTACGATGCAGACCACCCGAATGCACGAACTTACAGATAAAGGCTATAAGGACAATGGGTTGATTGATAGAATAATTTTTGTTTATCCGTCTTCACAGGAAATATCAGATTGGCAAGATGAAGAAAACGCTTTTACCACTTTTGACAAATACTCGTCTATGTGGGAAAATATCATCAACAAAGTGATGAGTTTGCCTTTTATAGTAAATGAGGATGGCGAAATAGTTCCTGACATTTTGGACTTTTCTTCGGAAGCAAAAGCCTATTTTACCAATTGGCGCAATGATGCTATTCATGCAGTCAATCAAATCCAAGATGACGGCTTGGTGGATAGCAGAATAATGAAAGCTCCGATGATTACAGCACGATTGGCTTTGGTTATGCAAATCTTCCGCTGGGCTTGTGGTGAGGTTCATAAAGATTTTGTGGACATCGATTCAATCAAATCAGCTATTGCATTAAGCGATTACTTTGAAAGTTGTTATGCCGACATTCAGAAATATATGTTGGTAGAGGGCATTGAACCACAAAAGAAAGAATTGCTTGATTGTCTTTCTGCAACATTCACAACTGCCGATGCCATTCAAGCAGGAAAAGAAGTGGGGCTTTCCGAACGCTCTGTAATGTATTCTTTGGTCAGCCTTACCACGAATAAGATAATCAAGAAAATTAAGAGAGGGGAATATGAGAAACTGCAATAACCTATCCCCATTGCATCTTGCAGTTGTTGCAGTTTGCACTTTCGTATCATCCGTTTTCCTGCAAAACTGCAAGAACTGCAAACTGCACGGACTGCAATTATAAAAAATATCAAGCATGAATGAATACCGATTTACCCTTCAAAAATATAAGCGAGGCTCTAAACTTTCATGTCCTCAGTGTGGAAAGAAACAATGTTTTATACGTTACGTTGATACTCAAGGGGAAGTTTCGTTTCCTGACTATGTAGGCAGATGCGACCATGAGCAGTCGTGCAAATACCATTATACGCCCTCTGATTATTTCAAGGATAATCCAACGCTGATAGAAAAAGGTTCCAATTATGGCATTGAACATGCTAAGCCACAGCCACATTCATTGCCACCTACTTCCTTTATTGATAAAGAACTAATGGAGCGAACACTTACCAATTACACAATGAATCCTTTGTACATTTATCTGGTAGGTATATTGGGCAAGGATGAAACAAAGCGAATATTCCATTTATATCGTGTTGGCACATCAAAAAAATGGGGCGGCTCTACTGTCTACTGGCAGATTGATAGGCAAGGCTACGTGCGAACCGGAAAGATAATGTTGTATGATTCAACAACAGGACATCGGACAAAAGAGCCGAGAAGTTATGTAAGTTGGGTACATACCGAGTTGAACCTTGTCGACTACAATCTAAAGCAATGTTTGTTTGGTGAGCATCTGTTGTCTGATAATCCTGCCAAACCGATTGCTATAGTAGAGAGTGAGAAGTCTGCTTTGATAGCCACTCATTATATGCCGGAATTTATATGGCTGGCTACTGGTGGAATGCACGGCTGCTTCAAAGCAGATGCGGTTGGTGTATTAAAAGGTCGGACGGTAATGTTGTGTCCGGACTTAGGAGCAAAAGAGATTTGGCAATCCAAGATGGCTATGCTCTTCTCCGTTTGCTCAAAGGTTATAATGAGTGACACATTAGAACAATGCGCTACTGATGAACAACGAAAGAAAGGATTGGACATTGCCGATTTCCTCTTGATGACCGATACACCACAAATGATTCTTTCAAAGATGATACAGCGCAATCCGGCTTTGCAGACGCTCATTGATGAATTGGGGTTAGAACTTATTGAATAACGAAGGAACTTGTTCCGGTCACTTATAGAAAGTCCATAACACAATAAGGACTTTTTGCCTGATAGCAATAAAATCCGGCTACTGCCACACTATGTGAATAGGCACAGGAGCAAGCTCCAATTATTAGAAATACGTATAAAAACGAGATTATGAATACTGATATAAAACAAGCAATGCACGTTGAAGCTGCCAAATCATTTGGCACATCAGAAGCCAACGAGAACGAAAGGCGTTGGAACGAAGATAAGGTCGATTGTAAAAATCAAGACCCTACCAACAATTATGACAAGACCAGAATGAGGCTGAATTTTGAGATTGGTCCCGATGGCAAAATACATCCGTTGGGGTATCAAGAGAAGTCTCTTGAACTCCGTTTGCAGGAACGATTGTTGGAATTAGGTTGGAAGCCATTCAAACCGGACAGTAAGATTCAACCGAACTGTTGCGCCAAATTTGTCTTTGGCGGCAATCATGAACGTACACTTGAGATGGCTTTTGGCAATCAGACCGTCAATTTAGAGAAAGGATCAGACAACAGCCATCTGCACCGCTGCGAGGAAATAGAACTTTGGGCGAAGGATGTTTATGATTGGTGTTCCCGAAGATATGGTCAGGAAAACATTGTCGGCTTTCAGGTTCACCTTGACGAGAGCAGCCCGCATATTCATGCTTTAGTTGTGCCAGTCGGTATCCGGCCTAAAAGCGGTCGTGAGTGTGTCATGTGGTCTGCAAAGTTCGGAAAGAACAGGTTTGAATATGGGCAGATATTGAAAGAAATGCACACATCGCTGTATGAGGAGGTCGGAAGTAAATACGGACTTGAACGAGGAGACAGCATATATGGGCGCAATGTGCAGCATTTGAACAAACGCGATTATATTCGTAAGCTATCAAAAGAGGCAAAACAGGCGGAGAAAGCGGTTAAGGGATTACAGACTATGATACACAGACTGGAATCGCAAATATTCAAGTCTAAATCTCAACTTGAACAGATTGACAAGGAACTGGCTTCCGGTAAAATAGCTCTTGAAGAATACAAATTTCAAAAGGCGGATATACAGAAACAGATTTCAGAATACCAATCCAAACTTGAAGACAAGGCTGACAAACTCCATACAAAAGAGCAGGAATTGAACAAACTGACCCAAGACCTTGAAAAAGCTGGCTCTGTAATACAGCCTTTCAGAAACTACAAAATTGATTTTGATCCACCTTGTATTTCGGGGAAATATCCTCTGTTTATTACGGACAAATGGATTGAGAAACAGAATCAGGAAATAGCCAAGCGTTTCAATTCGATCGTCCGCCAAATAGAGGCTCTCTATAGAAATGAAGCGGAGAGACAAGTGAAGACTGCACAGCAAAATGTATTGGCAGAGTATGGGGAATTTTATCGGTTAAAAAGGGATGTCGAACAACTTTCAAAGAACAACGATGAGTTAAAATCAATATTGGACACCATACTTGACCAACTGTCGAATCCATCACTCCGGTCAAAGATATTCGCCATAGCGGATGCTTTAGCAGGTGGAACTCCTATCAGTGTATCTTCTGGAGGAGGTGACTCTTCATCTGATATCCGATGGGATGGTCGTCAACCCGATGAAGAGGAAGAAGCCTATCGAAGAAGGTGTCTGATGTTTGCGATAGGAATGGTTAAGATTCAGAATAAAAAGAAAAGTTATAGGAGAAGATAAACGTCCTATTTGATGTGCTGTAATTAAAAACTAAAGTTGCAACACATTAAATGTTTTTAACTCATTATGTACAATACATACGCCCCATTATGAGAACGTACCGTTTGAGGTACCAAGTTCGTGGGTGTGGACAACTTTGGGAGAAATTAGTAATTATGGCGAATGTAATAATGTTTCCGTTGATAGCATAACCGATGACGACTGGGTTTTAGAACTTGAAGATTTAGAAAAGGATACAGCAAAAATCATTCAAACACTTTCTATATCAAAAAGAAGTATTAAAGGAGTACGGCACAGATTCAACAAAGGAGATATCCTATACTCTAAATTACGCACATATCTGAATAAGGTCTTGGTCGCACCACAATCAGGATATTGTACAACTGAAATAATGCCATTCAATTCATACTGTAATGTTTCTTCATATTATCTTAATCATGTACTGCGTTCGGCATATTTTCTTGACTATACGCAACAATGTGGATATGGTGTTAAGATGCCACGCTTGAGTACAACAGATGCTTGTAATGGCATGATTCCATTGCCACCTCTTGCTGAGCAAAAGCGTATTGTGAAAGAAATTGAACACTGGTTCTCTTTGATTGACGTTATAGAAAGTGGAAAGGAAGATTTGCAGGCAACCATCAAGCAAGCCAAGAGTAAGATTCTTGACCTTGCCATTCACGGCAAACTCGTACCACAAGACCCAAACGATGAACCTGCCTCAGAACTGCTCAAACGCATCAACTCGAAGGCAGAAATCACTTGTGATAACGGGCATAAGTGGAAGTTGCCTCAAAGTTGGTGCTGGGCAAAAGGAAGACAAATCTTTTTGCCGATGAAATCTACCAAACCTCATAATGATGAATTTTTGTATATTGATATTGATTCAATTGATAACAAACGGCAGATAATTAATAAAATTAAAAGTATAAAAACAGCTAACGCACCGAGTCGAGCAAGCCGTTATACACAAAAGGGAGATGTTGTATTTTCAATGGTACGTCCTTATTTGCGTAATATTGCTAAAGTTAGTGTGGATGGCTGCATTGCGTCAACTGGTTTTTATGTATGTAGTCCCATTGATGACCTTAATTCCGAGTATTGTTATTACCTTATGATCTCTGATTATGTTGTAACAGGACTAAATCAATTTATGAAAGGCGATAATTCTCCATCCATAAACAAAAGTCATATAGATGAATGGTTATTTCCTTTGCCTCCATTCCCCGAGCAGCAACGTATCGTCCAAAAGATAGAGAAACTATTCTCCCTTCTTGACCATATTAAAAAGTCCTTAGAAGTGTAGTCAAATGCACTTCTAAGGATTATAACGTATTTACCAGTTTACAATCTTATCCACGATTTTTTGCTGTTCGCTGGCTGTTCGGCGGAGATAAATACGAGTGGTTTCTATACTCTCATGCCCCATGAGGTCAGCTAACAGAGCTATGTCATTGAAACGGTCAAGAAAATTCTTGGCAAAACGATGACGAAAAGAATGAGGGTAAACAACCTCTCGGTTCATTCCGTATTTTTCGGCAAAATGTTTGAGTTGGGATGCAATGCCACGAGTAGTAATCCGCTCGCCAAATCTGTTTAGGAAGATATAACCGGAACTTACACCTTTCTCTTTGAGCCATTTGGAGGCTTCCGTGCGTAATGTCTTGGGGATATACAGGCGGCGTATCTTACCGCCTTTGCTATAAAGGTCAAGATACCCTACTTGCACATGTTCCGCTTTGATTTGGAGAAGTTCGCTTACACGTGCCCCAGTAGCAGCCATAAACCAAACCACAAAATACCATTCATCATAGCCATCCGCTTTTAGCTGTGCTTTCAAAAATTTGTAATCGGCATCGCTGATTACGTTTTCCAGAAAGTTCTTCTGCTGAACCTTGACAAACTTTACTTTCAGTTTGTCCTGCTTTGTAAACTCCAAATACTTGTTGATGCCTTGCAGTCGCAAGTTTACCGTTTGTGGTCTGAAGTTCTCCACCAAGTAGCCTTTATAAGCCAACAGATTCTTCTTGTTCACTTCCTTATAGTGAGTAAGGAAATAGTTTACCGTCCACACATACGATGTCACGGTGTTCTTTGCCAAATTAGTTTTGGCAAGATGATTTTTGAATTTTGTTACCATATTACATTGATTAATAATGAGTATGGTAATAATATAAGGTATAGCTGTTATGATATGGGGTGGTTTGAAGCCAACCCATCATAATAAAATGGTTGGTTTATATCGGGCATTATCCGAACATACCTTTTGATATTCCTCGGAATTGGATATGGGTAGAACTCGGAAAGATTGGTAGATGGCAATCTGGAAGCACACCAAATAGATTGAATAAAGCTTATTATGGTGGCAATATACCATGGCTTAAAACAGGTGATTTAAATGATGGATACATCACACATATACCAGAATATATTACCGAAAAAGCTCTGAATGAAACATCTGTAAAATTGAATCCTATAGGCAGTGTACTAATAGCTATGTATGGTGCAACAATAGGGAAAATTGGTATATTGACATTTGCTGCCACAACAAATCAGGCTTGTTGTGCCTGTGATGTATTCGAAGGAATCGAGAAAGAATATCTTTTCTATTTTTTACTTTCTCACAAGGAAGAATTTATAAAATTAGGAGGAGGTGGAGCACAGCCTAACATATCAAAAGAAAAAATTGTTAGTACATACATTCCTTTGCCACCAAATGCAGAGCAAATACGAATAATCAAGACTATTCATCAACTCTTTGACCAATTAGATATAATCACGGAGAGTCTATAAACTTCCCGTGATTATATCCAGTTGCTGAAACGCACGGTTTATCGCATTCACTATTCTTTGTTGTTCCTTATAAGGAGGTATAGGTACTTCGATTGCCTTGAATAGTTTTTTATTCAAGTGAGGAATAGCAGAACCTACCTTGTTTTCTCGTAAAGTCTTACGATGTAAGTTGATAACTTGTAAAACATAATCCGTATTCATATTGTCGTTGATAGACAACAGTTTGAATGTGCTACCTTGATAACCCTCGATGGGAGTACGGAACACTTCACCAGAGTTTTCGCCATCTACCAATATCAATAGAGTATTAGCAGGAGTGTATCTTCCTGCTGTTAAAGTTTTTGTTTCTCGTTCACCACGTAGGTACTTGACATCAAGATTTACTCTTTCAATCTCACTTTGCCTTTCTCCATCAGTCAAGCTGCATAAAGTTTGCATAGGAGTAACTACCCATCCATTTGGCAAGTTCGGATAATGCCCGTTATCACAAGTGACTTCTGCCTTTGGATTGATGCGTTTGAGCAATTCAGAGGCAGGTTCGTCATTCGGGTCTTGCGGTACAAGTTTGCCATGAATGGCAAGGTCAAGAATCTTACTCTTGGCTTGCTTAATGGTGGTTTGCAAGTCATCTTTACCTCTTTCTATGATGTCAATCAAAGAGAACCAATGCTCAATTTCTTTCAAGATTCTTTGCTGTTCACTAATTGGTGGTAAAGGAATGTGGAAACCCTTCAATACATCAAATGGAGGAATGTTTTTAATAGCAGTACCCTTACTTTCCTTATATGCTTCTTCCTTAAGAATAAAGTCAAAGTAAAGAAGGTAAAACTGTTCTATCTCTCGGCTATAAAGTCTGATAAGCATTAAGGCTTGATTGATTATTCCTTCTTGACTATTCTGAGGCAATACATACGTTTCTCCAATAGTACCTGCACAACTTACGATAATATCATATGGTTGTATAGCAAATCCAATTAGTGAATCATATTTTTCTTTCGTTATAAAATATGAGCCAAGGGTATTATCCTTTTGTATGGCATTCTTTTGTTCATATACTTTGTATGTATCATTACTTTTGGGAACAAACATAGCTTTAGTTAGACTACTTCCGAATGGGCCTTTTTTGTAAAAAGCCAAATCTCCCAATGTACACCATACCCACGAACCTGGCACCTCAAATGGCACCTGCTCATAATGGGGCGTATCAGAAGCCTTTGTAGACTTTTTGCTCTTTTTAATTTTACCCTCTTTTATCAGTCGCTCCTTTTCTGCCTTGATACGTTCAAGGAGAACAGATGCAGGCTCATCATTCGGGTCTTGAGGGACGAGTTTACCATGAATGGCAAGGTCGAGTATCTTTTGACGTAATTTCTTAGTATCCATACCAGTTAATCTATTTGTCCAATTTTTGGTTGGACAGTTTGTGCAGTTCTTGGCTGCACAATTAGTTTTTGTTTATTTGTTTCTCTTCTTCACTCTCTTCAAACTCTTCAATCCACTCCTTTACCTTGGCCTGCAATAGAGCTTTGTTAGGGAGATAGAGCTGATATGCCGAGGCGTATATATTGGCATCTTTGGGTAAGTGAAGAAAGGCAGCGAGAAGCCGAACGGCAACCTGCCTTTAATGTGCCGTATCACGGTGGACGGCGAGATTAAACAGTTCAGTTGCAAGATGGACGTTCCCCCACGGTTGTGGGACGTGAAGAACAGCCGTGCTTCGGGCAAGAGCGTCGAAGCACAGAAAATCAACCTTGCGGTAGATAAAATCCGTGTGGAGGTAAACCGCCGCTATCAAGAGTTAATGCAGACGGACGGTTATGTTACCGCCGCCAAACTCAAAGACGCCTATCTCGGTATCGGCGTCAAGCAGGAAACTTTGCTGAAGCTGTTCGAGCAGCACAACGCCGAGTTTGAGAAGAAAGTCGGGCACAGCAGGGCGCAGGGTACATTTACCCGTTATCGGACGGTCTGCAACCATATTCGGGAGTTCCTGCCCCATACCTACAAGCGTGAGGATATTCCATTAAAGGAACTCAACCTCACGTTCATCAACGACTTCGAGTATTTTCTGCGCACGGAGAAGAAATGCCGCACCAATACCGTGTGGGGCTACATGATTGTGTTGAAACACATCGTTTCCATTGCGAGGAACGACGGGCGTTTGCCGTTCAATCCCTTTGCCGGATATATCAACTCTCCCGAAAGCGTGGATAGGGGCTACCTCACCCAAACGGAGATACAGACGCTCATGGACGCACCGATGAAGAACGCCACCCACGAGCTTGTACGGGACTTGTTCGTCTTTTCTGTTTTCACGGGTTTGGCGTATTCGGACGTGAAGAACCTCACCGCCGACCGCCTGCAAACATTCTTCGACGGCAACCTGTGGATAATCACCCGAAGAAAGAAGACCAACACCGAATCGAACATCCGCCTTTTGGACGTTCCCAAGCGTATCATCGAGAAGTACAAGGGGCTGGCAAGGGACGGTCATGTTTTCCCCGTTCCGAGTAACGGAAGCTGCAACAAGATACTCAAAGATATAGGCAGACAATGCGGCTTCAAGGTACGTTTGACCTACCATGTGGCACGCCACACGAACGCCACGACCGTACTTCTGTCGCACGGCGTACCCATCGAAACGGTGAGCCGCCTTTTGGGACACACGAACATAAAAACCACCCAAATTTACGCCAAAATCACCGCCCAGAAGATAAGCCAAGACATGGAAACCTTGTCGCACAAGTTGGAAGATATGGAGAAGAATATCTGCCGAGCCATCTAATTAAAAACAGAATACCGATGAAAGAAGAAAGGAACATTATCACGATGGACGGGCAGGGCAATATCTCCCTGCCGAGCGATATAGGTGCAACCGCCATGACCGAGCGGGAAATCTGCGAACTGTTCGGGGTTATCGCCCCGACGGTTCGGGCAGGGATAAAGGCACTCTGCAAAAGCGGAGTTTTGAGCGTATATGACATAAAGCGCATTATCCGCATATCGGACAAATACAGCGCGGAGGTTTACAACCTCGAAACGATAGCCGCCCTCGCTTTCCGTGTCGAATCGTTCGGGGCGGCGAAAGTCCGCAGGGCATTATTAGAGAGGATTATACACGGGCGAAAAGAGAAAACGACGGTATTCGTGTCGGTTGTTTCGGACGGCAAGCCCAACAGCCGTTGGAAAGCATGATGATATACCAACATACCAACATGCAAACGTACCAGCATACCAGCATGCAAACATGCAAACCTATCACTATGGTGATATATATTGCAGGTTCTATTCCTCTTTTCAGAGGAAAGCGGAGCAAATCATTTCCGTTTATAAAGGCAAAGCAAGTACGGGGCTTTATGTCGGCTAAAAGGTCGGGCGGTTGCGCCGTTTCCCGATAAATCTTCCTCTTGCTTCGTTGCGAGCGTATTTATCGGGAAAACCTTGTATCCGACTGCCCCATACAAAAGAGCCTTTGAAAATGGAAACGACCGCCCTGCCACCGACCGAAAGGGAAAAAATAAGGTGGGGTTATATGGGTAAGCAGGCGGCAGGAACAGCCACCGCAAAAAGGCAGACGGACAGACAGACGGCATGCTGCAGGGTATTTACGGAGAAAATACCGTAGGCTTATTAGGGAATTTTCCGAGCCGCATTGCAGGCAACGCTGAAAATTCCCCAATAAGGCAAGGGGCAAGCCCCTTTGCACTTCCCGTTGAGGATTGCATTTCGCCGCTCTCAAAGATAGTCAGATTTATTGTTTTGCAAGCCAAAAAAGAAGGTGCTGATATATATATTTACACTGGAAAATCTTAGAAAGGCTGGTGTCGGGAAATCCCCGAACCAGTCTTTTTATGTAATTTTGCAAGTGAAGAGGAAGTGCCCTCTTAAATGGCATATTAAATTTAAGAAAGAAGCGTTATGCTTATCTTGTAGTTTGAAAACGTAGGAAATTTCAAAAGTATGTAAAAGGATTTGCATAGTGATTCTCACGTTATAGCGTGGGCCTTTATTGTTATATCTGTATATACGGGTTTCCTGCGACCTTCAAACTAAGACGTGGCATTGCAGTTCCACCCTTCGATGTTTAAAAGTCTTTGAGGAACTGGAAAGACACTTTTCATTAGTATGAAAAAGAAATTTATCAGAACGGGAACAATCCGTAAGGTAAGGATCAGATATACATTGAATAGCAAACAAAATCCGGAACTTTCACAAACAATAATTTTATGCAAATAATATCATTGCGACAGTCAACAGAATATCTCGAATCTGCGATAGCCTACTTTCAAAACAAGTGGGCTTCGGAAGAATCCAATATGGTGTATGACGATTGTTTTCGTAACTGCCTGAATGCAGAAAACCTGTTGCCACAGTGGTATCTGCTGCTCGACCATGATGCCATTGCCGGATGTGCCGGACTGGTCACCAACGACTTCAACTCACGGATGGATTTGTATCCCTGGCTGGCGGCATTGTACATTGAAAAATCCTACAGGGGCAGAAACTTGGGAAAATGGCTCATTGATAAAGCAATGCAGGATGCCTCCTATTATGGTTTCAAATACTTGAATCTGTGTACAGACCATGTCGGGTATTATGAAAAGTTCGGTTTTCGATATATAGGAAACTGCCATCATCCTTGGGGGGAAACCACAAGAATATATCAGATTAAACTTTAAAATCAGACCAAAATGGAAATAAGGAATTTAGAACATACCGATTTTGAAACCATCTTTCACGGCTTTAAAAAAGCATTTGCCGATTATGAAATACATTTTGAGAAAGAAGAGGTGCGTTCCATGCTCAAACGGCGCGGATATAATCCACAATTATCATTTGCCGCCTTTGATAATGACGAAATTGTAGCATTCACCTTAAACGGAACAGGAACATTCAATGGTGTTCTTACTGCCTATGATACAGGGACTGGAACGATAAAGCAATATAGAGGACAGAGTATAGCCGGGAAAATCTTTACTCATTCCCTCCCTTTTCTCAAGGAATCGGGTATCAGCCAATACCTGTTGGAAGTCCTGCAAAACAACCAAAAAGCGATTGGCGTTTATCGCCGAATGAATTTTGAGGTAACACGAAAATTTGACTGTTTCAGACAAACGATTGAGCACATTGACAATCGAAAAGTAAACATAGACTGTATCATAGAGCAGGTTGATACCAATTCCATCAGACAGGCACAACGCTATTGCGACTTTAGTCCTTCGTGGCAAAACAGCTTTGAATCCATTGAAAGAGGGATATCCGAGCTGACGTGCCTTGGGGCTTTCTTGGACGGGAAGATGGTTGGCTACTGTGTGTTTGACATTCATACAGGTGATTTGACTCAAATAGTCGTTCTAAGCGAATATCGCAGGAAAGGAATAGCCTCCCGATTATTGCAAGAAGTCATAGCGCGTCTGAAAACAGACTTCATCAAAGTCTTGAACATCAGTTCCGACAATCCAACCATGCCTGTTTTTCTCAAAAGCAAGAACATTCCCTTGGCAAGCAAACAGTTTGAAATGGTATTACCTCTTTAACAATAATGATACAGACTATGAGAAAAGTAATACTTTATATTGCCGTCAGTTTGGATGGCTATATCGCTGATGGCAAAGGTGCCGTTGATTGGATAGGCGGACATGATGAAAACGTAGAGATGGAAGATACCTTTACACCATTCTTCAGTGGCGTGGATATGGTCATTATGGGAAGAAAGACCTACAACCAAATTGTGACCGAACTTTCACCCGACCGATGGCCCTATGAGGGAGCAACGACCTACGTCTTGACCCATCACAAAGAAACTGACAACACAAAAAATATCTGTTTCAAGAATATAGATGTGTGCCGATTTGTTGAAGAGTTGAAGCAGAAATCAGGTAAAAACATTTGGATTTGCGGAGGTGCAGAGGTGGCGCAGCAACTCATATCAAATAATCTGATAGATACTTATCATCTGGTTGTCATTCCGGTTATTTTGGGTGGAGGCATCAGTTTATTTGGTGGTTTTACCCGAAAGATTGACTTGACTTTGGTTGAAACTAAGAAATACAATGGAATAGTGGAGGTAATATATAATCAGAAACAAATTTAGATTATCATTCACGTTCTTTACCCGACAAAGGACAAAACCAATTACCTACAGGCTTGACAGAAATAGGAGCGAACTGTTTTATGAATTAAATGAATAATCTTTGATGATTTAATTTTCATTGCCGACACACTTCGTCTGTTATCCGGCAATACCTGTCGCTTCAACATATGGGCCAGTTCCGTGTTGTCCAGTACGCCGTTAATCCGTTCGGCGCCTGTCCCGTACAGATAGA
>OGDU01000459.1_pt1 | contig 40653 bp, 47 predicted proteins | sample 1570371 | NCBI WGS metagenome assembly OGDU01 (sample SAMEA2581977, study PRJEB24529) | metagenome | biome: Human gut stool | place: China | collected 2011
TCAGACTGTGGTCTTCGAGAGCAACTTCGGTGACGGTATGTTCGGTAACGTGTTCCAGCCTGTGCTCCTGAAGCATCACCCAGCGCAACTCGAAGAGATTCGTGCTCGTGGTATGAAAGAGGTACGTATCTGCGATACCCTTGAGCCTGTACTGGCAAGTCACCGCTTGGTCATCCGTGATGAGGTTATCCGACAGGACTACCAGACGGCACGTGATGCAGACGGTAAGCACGCTCTGAAGTACAGCCTGTTCTACCAGATGACCCGTATGAGCCGTGAGAAAGGCGCTGTGGCACACGATGACCGACTTGATGCGTTAGCATTGGGTGTTGAGTTCCTACGCTCTACGATGCAGCAGGACGCTGTGAAGATAGAGGCTGAGGTACTTCAGGAGTTCTTGGAGCACCACATGGAGAAGCCCCTGAGTAACATCTCACAGTTCAGGGCCACCAGTAGCAACGGTGTGGACATCCGATGGGAAGACGATGGGGATGACTCTATGTTCATCGCATGGTGATTATGCAGGGATTGTGCATAAGGATTCATTAGGCCACGGAAGGCCACTTTGAGGAAACTCCATGTATAACAGACACTTGGAATTAGGGCCCACTATAGGGAGAGACCCTTGAAGACTTACTATAAGACAACTTAAAGATTCATTCATATAGTTATTCACTTTAAGTCTCCTTACAGATAGAGGGTAGTGATGATAATATCACCCTCTCACTATAAGACACTAAGAGCCAACATAAGGAGGACCTATGCGCTTATTGTTAACCTTACTGCGCCATAGGACTACTTGGCGATTTCTGCTGGTACTTGCTGGTGCCCTTGGGGCTTCACTGGTTACTCAGCAGCAACTCAGTGGACTGGAGACTCTCGTGTGCTCTCTACTCACTTGTAGCGATTAGGGTCTTCCTGACGCGCTAGGGATTCCGTAGTGATGCTTATCAGCATACACCACTCCATCCCTCTATAGTCAATACTTAAAGTTAACCTTAGGTGATTCACTGGGTCTACCTACGGGTCTATGCACTGACCTGAGGACTACCTGAGGTTACCTTTAAGAATTTTACATAAAGTTCTGAGTGTACATCTCACAGTTTACACTTTTGGTTATCCCCCCGGTGCCCTCTCAGTAACCCAAAGTAACCATGGGTACCCCTAAACCTTCGGTTTAACCTTAGGTGGTACCTTGGGGAATCCTTAGGTGATACTATATGTTGGGCTGTGGTGTACCTTGGGATACTATATGTTGATGTCTCTGTGTCCCTATCTGTTGGCCCTCTTTAAGTGTCCACTGAGTACCACCTGAGGTAACCACCTGAGGTAATACCTGAGACCATATACCTTAGGTTAACCGTGAGTCATCCGGTGAGCCATCACTATAAGGCTATTGGGTAGTCATTGTCAATTCATTCTATTAGGACACACTATAGGGAGACACTTAAAGTATTACTTAGGGACCATCACCATAAAGATAACTATCACTATAGGTCTAACTAAAAGTTTAACTTTAAGTGTTGACATTCAGATTCCGTTATGAGACATTAGCAACCGTTGAGAGACACAACGTCACCAACGACCAGACAATACCACGAGTTATCTGGTTAGACTGAAGGTCTCAAGTAGTCATCAACCGGACATACGAAAGTGGTTGACTCAACGATGCACAAGTAGTAACATGCACCACCAGTAACACGCAGTACCAAACGCTCTTTAACAATATGGATTAGTCGAAGCTGATATGTACACCATGACATTAGTGTTTAACTAGTGGCTGCATTCGGGTCTCTGGCAAGGTACGTCCTGTCACCCTGAGAGTAGCCACGCTGATAACCACTAACCAACTGAAGGATATACATCATGATTTACACCAAAGAGCCAGCTAACAAGGTATTCGTGTTCGTTACTGCTTACCGTGGCCATGAGTCGCTCGAAGTTAACGAGAAGATGCTCAAAGGTCTCGTACGCACCATTAAGACCTATCCGGGTGCATACGGCAACCTTCGTGATGCCCACGTGCAAGGCTGCTTTAAAGAAGCTGGTATGCCAGAGGCAACGCAAGAGCGTACGCTTAAAGTTGAGTGTACTGAGAAGCAAGCGGCAGAGCTGACGTGGCTGGCCTGTAAGACCTACTCGCAGGATGCCGTGCTGGTGGTGAACTCACAGACTCACACAGCTGCACTATGGTCTATCACAAGCGTGGGAGAGTATCCGCAAGCATTTCCGATGCTCAAAGAGGATGCACTAGGTGGCACGCTGCAACAAGTGGATGCACCAAAGGGCGAATGTTATTCAATCATCGACGGGCAATACTGGGAGGTGGTCTAATGGTCAAATATGGCCTCACACAGCAGGACATGCACGAATACCGTAGCGCCTTTAAGACGGCCTGCGAGTGCACTGCTGGCATACCCGAAGCAAAGGCCGACTGGTTCGGCTACTACATGGCCCAACTGGCCCAAACTTATCGCACACGCAAGGTAATGTACAATGCCACTCCCTCTCGTAATCATAGCGCTCCTGGGATATTCGCTCATCCTTATGGTGTTCGTGAAAGACTTTCATAAGGGTCTCAAGGTGCACAAAGCATCATTAAGTTACATGAAGTGGGGCGTGCTGCCTCGCTTTACTGTACGGCTACCTAATGGCCGCTTTAAGGCAAACAAAGTGGGAATATTCTATGTCGCAACGCATTGACATGAAACACATACGGACCGCTTTACATGTAATGGCATACGGTGCCAGTGATGTGTACACTAAGCGCCTATTAACAAGGTGTCGCAAGATGACCGCACGGCAAGCAGCTGTAGCTGTTAAGTGGGCAAGGCTCACACTCCTCTCATACCAATAACCAAGCACGCTAACACACCATAAGGAAACAACCTAATGAACTACACCGATATGCAAGAACGCTTAGACGTCATCCGTAACCTGCCAATCTGTGAACTCGACAAGCGCCAGCCGCTGCTGGTAGCACTCATGGCGGACATTGTGAACGCTGAGACGTCCGATGGTAACGATACGGATAGCGGTTGGGGTCTGGAGCGACAGGACTACTGGCAAACCCTGAAAATTAAGGCCAAAGATGCTGGGTTTAACCTGCTGGGTAATGGTCACTTCAGCGCGGCGTTTAAGCATGAGCTGCTACCGGGTAGGGTCATTAAGGTTGGCTTTAAGAAAGAGGACTCAGGTGCTGCCTACGTGGCTTTCTGCCGGATGCACCAAGGTCGGGTAGGGATTCCTAACGTCTATCACGTAGCGCGTCACGCTGGCTGCTATACGGTGGTTTTGGATGAACTGGAGCCGTGCAAGCGCAGTGGGAACGATGAGCACGAGCACTACGCAGACCTAGCGTATTACTTTGTCGAAGGTGAATCAGACCCAGCGGACTACGCGGAGGGCGACCAGCCGTTTATCGAGACGTGCCAAATGATTCGCAAGTTCTTCTACGGGATTGCGTCCTTTGATATGCACAGCGGCAACATCATGTTCACCAAGGACGGCAAGCCAGTGATTACCGACCCGGTGTCATTCTCAGCGGACCGGGACCGTGAGCCTTTCTCGCTGGACCCTGAGGAGCTACTTGCTGAGATTGAGCAGATAGCGCACGACAAGATGATTGAACGCTGCAAGCGCAACAAGGCTAAGCGGGACCCGAACGGGGAGCTGCGCATCGCACGCCGTAAGGCCAATAAGGAACGTCGAGCACGCCGTAAGGCACACGCTCGGTGGCGTAAGGAGCGTGAACGTGAGCGCGAGAAGTACCACGTAGACGCCCTAAAGTTAGACCTAGCGAGTATCGAGGAGCGCGTTCTGGCATGGCAAATGGGACCCGGCCTAGCGATACAAATGGGCAAGCCGTTGCCAATCGACAATTACCTTCAGGGTAGACTTATGGGTTGACAAGGTGTATCTTAGGTGTCTCTCGCGCAGGGGCACCCATAGATAAACTTTATTCACAAAGAGGCACACAATGAACGCATTAAACATTGCACGTAATGACTTCTCCGAGATTGAACTTGCCGCTATCCCGTACAACATCCTCAGCGAGCACTACGGGGACAAGCTGGCACGCGAGCAGTTAGCACTGGAGCATGAAGCGTACGAGCTGGGCGAGCAGCGTTTCCTGAAGATGCTGGAACGTCAGGTGAAAGCTGGTGAGTTCGCCGACAACGTGGCCGCTAAGCCGCTGGTCTTAACGTTGCACCCGCAGCTGACCAAGCGCATTGACGACTGGAAGGAGGAGCAAGCAAGCGCACGCGGTAAGAAGCCTCGCGCGTACTACCCGATTAAGCACGGTGTTCCCTCTGAGTTGGCCCTTAGTATGGGCGCTGAGGTGCTCAAGGAGAAGCGCGGAGTGTCCAGTGAGGCGATCGCACTGCTCACCATTAAGGTCGTCTTAGGGACGCTCACAGACGCCTCCAAGGCCACCATCCAGCAGGTGTCCTCGCAGTTAGGTAAGGCCCTTGAGGATGAGGCCCGCTTCGGTCGTATCCGTGAGCAGGAAGCCGCCTACTTCAAGAAGAACGTAGCGGACCAGCTGGACAAGCGAGTGGGCCACGTATACAAGAAGGCCTTCATGCAAGTTGTCGAGGCTGACATGATAACCAAAGGGATGCTGGGCGGTGACAAATGGTCTAGCTGGAAGACTGACGAGCAGATGCACGTTGGGACCAAGCTGCTGGAGCTGCTTATCGAGGGGACTGGTCTGGTGGAAATGACCAAGAACAAGATGGCAGATGGCTCCGACGATGTGACCAGTATGCAGATGGTCCAGCTGGCTCCGGCCTTCGTGGAACTCCTGAGCAAACGAGCAGGAGCACTCGCAGGTATCAGCCCGATGCACCAGCCGTGCGTAGTCCCTCCGAAACCTTGGGTGGAAACCGTAGGTGGTGGCTACTGGTCAGTCGGTCGCCGTCCGCTGGCACTGGTGCGTACCCACTCCAAGAAGGCGCTGCGTCGCTATGAAGATGTTCACATGCCTGAGGTGTACAAAGCGGTTAACCTCGCGCAAAACACGCCGTGGAAGGTCAACAAGAAGGTACTGGCGGTAGTCAACGAGATTATCAATTGGAAGCACTGCCCGGTTGCAGACGTCCCAGCGATTGAACGCGAAGAGTTGCCACCGCGCCCGGACGATATCGACACCAACGAGGTGGCACGTAAGGCATGGCGTAAGGAGGCCGCAGCAGTCTACCGTAAGGACAAGGCTCGCCAGTCTCGCCGTTTGTCAATGGAGTTCATGGTCGCACAGGCGAACAAGTTCGCTAACCACAAGGCCATCTGGTTCCCTTACAACATGGACTGGCGCGGACGTGTGTACGCTGTGAGCATGTTCAACCCGCAGGGTAACGACATGACCAAGGGTATGCTGACGCTGGCCAAAGGTAAGCCAATCGGTCTCGATGGGTTCTACTGGCTGAAGATTCATGGTGCAAACTGTGCAGGCGTCGACAAGGTTCCCTTCCCTGAGCGCATTAAGTTCATCGAAGAGAACGAGGGCAACATTCTGGCGAGCGCAGCGGACCCGATGAATAACACTTGGTGGACACAGCAGGATTCGCCGTTCTGTTTCTTAGCGTTCTGCTTCGAGTACGCAGGAGTTAAGCACCACGGCCTGAATTACAACTGCTCGCTGCCACTGGCGTTCGACGGGTCCTGCTCTGGGATTCAACACTTCAGCGCAATGCTCCGCGATTCTATCGGTGGTCGTGCTGTGAACCTGCTGCCTTCTGATACCGTGCAGGATATCTACAAGATTGTGGCCGACAAGGTTAACGAGGTGCTCCACCAGCACGCTGTCAACGGGTCTCAGACGGTGGTCGAGCAGATTGCTGACAAAGAGACTGGCGAGTTCCGCGAGAAGGTAACGCTGGGCGAGTCCGTACTGGCTACTCAGTGGTTGCAGTATGGTGTGACCCGTAAGGTCACTAAGCGTTCGGTCATGACGTTGGCGTATGGTTCCAAAGAGTTTGGCTTCCGCCAGCAAGTTCTTGAGGATACCATTCAGCCAGCTATTGACAACGGCGAGGGTTTGATGTTCACGCATCCGAACCAAGCGGCTGGCTATATGGCTAAGCTGATTTGGGACGCTGTGACTGTGACCGTAGTGGCTGCTGTCGAGGCGATGAACTGGCTGAAGTCTGCCGCGAAGTTGCTGGCCGCTGAAGTCAAGGACAAGAAGACCAAAGAGGTGCTACGTAAGCGCTGCGCAATCCACTGGGTAACACCAGATGGCTTCCCGGTGTGGCAGGAGTACCGCAAGCAGAACCAAGCGCGTCTGAAGCTGGTGTTTCTCGGTCAGGCCAACGTCAAGATGACGTACAACACAGGGAAGGACTCAGAGATTGACGCTCACAAGCAGGAATCCGGCATAGCTCCTAACTTTGTGCACTCACAGGACGGTAGTCACCTGCGAATGACCGTAGTGCACGCCAACGAGGTCTACGGAATTGACTCCTTCGCACTCATTCACGACTCCTTCGGGACCATTCCGGCAGACGCTGGGAATCTCTTTAAGGCAGTCCGTGAGACGATGGTCAAGACCTACGAGGACAACGATGTGATTGCTGACTTCTACGACCAGTTCGCTGACCAGCTGCACGAGTCTCAACTGGACAAAATGCCCGCTGTCCCGGCCAAAGGTGACCTGAATCTGCGCGATATCTTGGAGTCCGACTTCGCGTTTGCGTAAGGTCTCAGGCAATTAGGGCACACTATAGGGAACCTTCGAATGACCGAGGGTTCCATTACTTAAAGTCTTAACTTAAAGAATACTTAAAGAGGCACACCATGACTTACTCAATCGTTGTAACCATCTTGTTAATCGTATTAATCGTCCTGTTCGTAAGGGCTACCACACGGCTCGCTACCTGCGAGTACGCCCTTGAGAAGCAGGTCAGGAGTAACGAGGAGTACACAAGCACCTTGCACGATAAGGTGTGCCGCTTGTCTGAAGATAAGGTATCGCTCAATAAGCAGGTACGTTGGCTTGAGTCAAGACTTGAGGAAGAAAAGCAGAAGGTGCGCGATGAGAACGAACTGCGTGGACACCAGAGGGACCGCATGAAGTTCCTCCGCAAGGCTCTCAAGGAAGCACAGAATGAGCTGATGATGGTATCCGACCTGATTCACGTTAAGTTCACCGCAGTGTTGCCGGACGGTACCCACTCTAAGACGCTCTTTAAGTTGGGACTCGGGCCATGCGGTCTGCACGTTAAGTCTCTCCGCTGGACTGAGCTTGAAGACCGCTATCTGATAGACCAGCTGTGTACCAACGGTGAGCGCAAGCAGTTCGCCTACTACAAGAGCGAAGTAGTAGGGCGCATTGAGTTCCGCCACGGTAAGATTTAATTAGGGCACACTATCAGGAACATACTCAAGGTCATCACGTTCGGTGGCCTTTATGAATGTCCCTTACTATCACAATCAGGAGCAACACTATGTACCAGAACACAATCAACTTCGAGCGTAACCGTGAGCGTCAGCAGACCGAGGGTTACATCCCTAAGGGCCGCAAGCTGAACAAGACGAAACGCGGTGGTGGCGTGAAGGGTTCCTTCCGTAACGCTAAGGGTGACAGCGTTGTTAACCAAGAGAAATACTTCGTAGGAGCGTGACAAATGGCTACGGAAAAAAGATGGCTTTTCGATGGGAGCACCTCACAATGGTCTCGTTTAGGAGCAGCGGAGCGTAGACTACTGGATACGACAGGCCTGCACGTGGTCATGCTTGACGACCCATTCACTAACACCGTGCTGTTCAACGTGTTCGAGCCACGCGGGTCGCTTCTAATAAGCAAGCGGTTCAGCCACTGGTCGATTGACTCAGCGTCAGACTGGCTGGCAAAACTCGCAGCCGACTACTCAAGCTGGCAGTAATTAGGGCACACTATAGGCAGACTCAAGGTCATCGGATTCCGGTGGCCTTTATGATTGCTTATTGCACACTAAATGAACACTACACTTCGGAGACATCATCATGATGAACATTAAGACTAATCCATTTAAGGCCGTATCATTCGTTCGCTCTGCTATCGAGAAGGCGCTGGAGACTTCCGGCTACCTCATCGCAGACACTAAGCATGATGGCGTACGCGGGAACATTTGCGTAGATAACACGGCCAACGCAGCGTGGCTCAGCCGGGTCTCCAAGACCATTCCGGCTCTTGAGCACCTCAACGGTTTCGATGTGCGCTGGCAGAAGTTACTGAAAGACGACCGTTGGATTTTCCCGGATGGCTTCATGCTTGATGGCGAACTCATGGTCAAAGGTGTGGACTTTAACACCGGGTCTGGCCTTCTGCGCACCGTCTGGCTCAAGCAGAGTAACTTTGCGTTCTCTACCTGCGAATACTGGCACGATGAGTGGAAGAAGAAAGCCAATCGTCAACCGTTCCACCTCGACCCTTACAACCTCAAAGTTGTCCTCTACGACATTATTCCGCTTGACATTATCGAGTCCGGTGATGACTACAACGTGATGACCCTGCTGCGCCTTGAGCACGTCAAGGTAGCCTTACCAGTCCTGCAAGACCACTTCCCTGAAGTCGAGTGGTGCCTCTCGGAGTCCCATGAAGTTTACGACATGGACGAACTCGATGCGCTGTACCGACAGAAACGAGAAGAAGGTCATGAAGGTCTTGTGGTTAAGGACCCTCAGGGAATCTATAAGCGCGATAAGAAGTCAGGCTGGTGGAAGCTGAAGCCAGAGAATGAGGCTGACGGTGTCGTTGTTGGACTCAACTGGGGAACTCCCGGTCTTGCCAACGAAGGTAAGGTGATTGGCTTCGAGGTTCTCCTTGAATCTGGTCGAGTGGTATCCGCCAACAACATCTCTCAGGCACTTATGGAAGAGTTTACAGCCAGAGTTAAGGCTCACACCATGTGCGACAATGGTTGCCAGATGTCTAAGGATGTGGGCATGGACAATCACTCTTGCGCTGGCAAGTGTGCTTACGACCAACACCCGTCAAATAATCCTTACGATGGCTGGGCGTGCCAAATCAAGTACATGGAGGAAACTCCAGACGGCTCTCTACGTCACCCATCGTTCGACAAATGGCGTGGCACTGAGGCTGACCCAACCATCAAGATGTAATTAGGACCCACTATAGGAGACACCAAATGTCTATCAACCTGATTCTAATCATCGTGTTCATCCTCGCGGCTATCGTGTGGTCAATGAACGACGAGCCACCAAAAGGAGCATAAACCATGCGCTTACACTTCAATAAATCCAACGGTATCTTCTCGGTTCGCCGGGAGGACCGCAGCACTGTAGCAGCCTCTGAGCGCCACGGTAAGATTCCGTTCATTGGTGATACCTTCGAGCTGGCACCGAGCGTGCACATCTTGGTAACTCGCGGTCTCTACGAATTGGCTCAAACTAAGAGCCGTCCTTTCGTACCCGTTGTGGTAACCAAGTGGCCACGCCTGCGTCTGTTCTGGGAGCGTATCAAGGAGGTGGTAAATGACTGAACGTGAAATTCAAGTGGTGAACCTGCTGGTGGCCCACAACGCTGACCGCCCAGATTCCACGAAATGCGCTGATGGTGTGGTGTGTGCCAGCGTACGTTGCAGCGAGTGTCCACTCAACGTAAAAGGAACAACTCTTGGGGAGGTGCGCGCAGTGAAGGGCAGCAAGGCTCCAAGTGTAGATGACGACGGGGTCAAGCAGCCAAGTCATTACCAACTGTTCGAAGGTGTCGAGGCCATCGAGGTGATTGCTCGCAGCATGACCCAAGAGATGTTTAAGGGGTACTGTCTCGGGAACATCCTCAAGTACCGCCTCCGTGCTGGTAAGAAGTCCGAGCTGGCTACCTTAGAGAAAGACATGGCGAAGGCCGCTTTCTATCTGGAACTGTACGAGAAACACAAGGGGTTGTGCCATGATTGAGTTAACACCGAGTCGTATTGAAATCCTGAAGTATTGGGCCAAGGACTTCCTCAGAATCTACCAGACTGAGGACTTCACCAAGGAGGAGCTTGAGTTCATTGAGGAGATTCTCAGCCATGAACCCGAGTGATTGGTGCCGAGCGATGTACGAGAAGACGCTCGACCCTGCGTACATCACCCTGTATAACATGTGGAAGGAGTGGGAAGATGCAAAAATTCGTCGTAACGGTCGAGACAGCTAACGCATCGTATGAACTCCCGGTACACGCTGGGTCTCTTGAGGAGGCCCTTGAAGTTGCCGAGGAGGAGTACGAAGAGTTAGGCCAAGTGACTCGGGTTCGCCCGGATAGTCATTAGGACACACTATAGGGACACAGGCTGTCCCTCTTTCTGTTATAAACCAAAGGAGATTCATCATGGCATTCGCTAAGAAGAAAATTTACACCACTAAGATTGGTACCTGTGAGCCGTACGCTTACTTCAACAAGCCGGACTATGGCGGTGAGGGTTTTGAGAACCCACGCGGTACCTACAAGGGTTCCGTAACGTTCAAGAACGAAGACTGTCAGGAGCTGGTAGACCTCATCATTAAGACCCATGAGGAAAACTACGCTGCTCGTCTGGAAGCGCACGAAGCGAACCCGCCGAAGGTTCAGAAGGGTAAGAAACCTCTGAAGCCGTACGAAGGCGACATGCCGTTCTTCGACAACGGTGATGGCACCACCACGTTCAACTTCAAGTGCTACGGTTCGTACGAAGACAAGAAGACTGGCGAGACCAAGAAGATTGTTCTGGGCGTAGTAGACGCGAAGGGCAAGCGCATCCAAGACGTTCCGATTATCGGCGGCGGCTCCAAAGTGAAGATTCGCTTCTCGCTGGTACCGTACGGCTGGTCTGCGGTAGCTGGCGCTTCCGTCAAGTTGCAGCTGGAAGGCGTGATGCTGGTCGAACTGGCTACCTTTGGTGGTGGCGAAGACGACTGGGCAGATGAAGCCGTAGAAGGCGGTTACGAAGCGGACGAACCTCGCAGCCGTAAACCTCAGGAAGACCCGGAAGACTGGTCTGGCGAGGAAGAGGATGAAGCCGAAGAAGATGATGACTTCTAATGGCTGGCTATGGGGCCAAAGGGATACGGAAGGTGGGTGCCTTCCGGTCTGGCCTTGAGGACAAGGTGTCCAAGCAGTTAGAATCAAAGGGCGTCGCGTTCGACTATGAATTGTGGCGCATCCCTTACGTTATTCCTGCAAGTGACCACCTTTACACTCCAGACTTCTTGTTACCCAACGGTATCTTCGTGGAGACTAAGGGTCTCTGGGAAGCCGAGGACCGCAAGAAGCACCTACTGATTCGTGAGCAGCACCCGGAGCTAGACATCCGGTTAGTGTTCTCTTCGAGTCGCACTAAGATTTACAAAGGGTCGCCCACCAGTTACGCTGAGTGGTGCGAGAAGCATAACATCTTGTTTGCCGACAAATTGATTCCCGTAGACTGGCTGAAGGAGCCGAAGCGTGATGTACCGTTCGGCAAGTTCAAACAGAAGAAAGGAGCAAAGTAGTATGGCTAAGGTTCAATTCACTAAGCGACAGGAGACCTCTCAGATTTTTGTACACTGCTCTGCCACCAAGGCAACAATGGACATCGGTGTCCGTGAGATTCGCCAGTGGCACAAAGAGCAAGGTTGGCTGGACGTTGGGTATCACTTCATCATCCGCCGTGATGGCACCGTTGAGACGGGCCGTGACCAAGATGCTGTGGGTTCTCACGTCAAGGGATACAACTCGACTTCTGTCGGTGTGTGTCTGGTTGGCGGTATCGACGCTAAGGGTCAACCCGAAGCAAACTTCACGCCTCAGCAGATGAGCGCACTGAAGGGACTTCTCCATGAACTGAAGGGAACCTATCCAAAGGCCGTCATCATGGCCCATCACGATGTAGCACCGAAGGCTTGTCCTAGCTTCGACCTACAACGCTGGGTGCGAACGGGCGAACTGGTTACTTCGGACCGTGGGTAAACATTAGGGCACACTACAGGGAGACAATTACGTTTCCCTGTTGTCGCACATTCTGTATAAATTATGGTCAGGCTAAGGTGCACTTGGCGTAGCGCTGCGCTTCATTCGGGTTCGATTCCCGGACTGACCACACAAACGGAGATTACTTTATGAGCAAGGTATTTGACGTATTCTTCATGTTTGTCCTGACAGTCGCGGTTATTACCATCGCTGTACTGGTGGGTACGATTGCAATCGGTGTATTACACGAGGTAGGTTTAATATGAGCAACTTAAAAGACTTCGACATAATCCCGTTGCTGGCGTACGGTGTACTCGGCCTGTGGGGTGTTAGCTTCCTCATAGCGTTCTTCATGTCGTGTGTTGATGGGACAGCTTTATGAGTTACGGAGACAGTCAAGAAGATGGTCAGGAGAGTATCTTCCTGTTCCACGCTCCGTGCGAAAACTGTGGTTCTTCTGATGGTAACTCAGTGTACTCTGACGGGCATGAGTATTGCTTCGTGTGTCAACACCGAGTGAGAGGCTCAGAGGAACGTACCGAAAAGTTATCATCGAGAAGACCCAAAGGAGGGAATTACGGGATGAATACACAAGGTTCAGGCTTATTGGTATTCGGCGAGAGTGACGGTCGATACACTGACCTGACGGCTCGCGGTATCTCGAAGGCGACATGCCAGAAGGCTGGCTACTGGGTCGCCAAGGTCAGAGGGACTGCCTATCAGGTGGCTGACTATCGTGACCAGAATGGCTCCATCGTCTCTCAGAAGTTGAGGGACAAGGAGAAGAACTTCTCTACCCGAGGGTCTCACAAAGGGGACGCACTGTTCGGTAAGCACCTATGGAACGGTGGCAAGAAGATTGTCATCACCGAGGGTGAAATCGACATGTTGACCGTGATGCAGCTTCAGGACTGTAAGTGGCCTGTGGTTTCTCTCGGTCACGGTGCGTCCGCCGCTAAGAAAACTTGCAGTGCAAACTACGAGTATTTCGACAGCTTCGACCAGATTATCCTGATGTTCGACATGGATGACCCCGGTCGTGCAGCTGTTGAGGAAGCCGCTCAGGTTCTCCCTCCCGGTAAGGTCCATGTGGCCGTGCTAACCGAGAAGGATGCCAACGAGTGCTTACTCAAGGGCAAGGGCAAGGAGGTTCTCGACCAGATATGGAACGCAGCACCGTGGGTTCCTGATGGTGTAATCGGAGCGATGTCCATGAAGGACCGAGTGCGTGAGGCCATGACAAGCGAACAGAGTGTAGGATACCTTTTCTCGGGATGTCCGGGACTGAATGACCGAACCTTGGGTGCACGTGGTGGCGAAGTCATCATGGTCACCTCTGGGTCAGGAATGGGTAAGTCGACGTTCGTTCGCCAGCAGGCCCTAGGGTTCGCCAGAGGGCAAGGGCTGAGGGTAGGCATGGCGATGCTTGAGGAGTCAGTAGAGGAGACCATGGAGGATGTCCTAGGGATTGCTAACGGCATCCGCTTACGGCAGCAGCCTCGGGAGTTCAAGCAGAAACTCATTGAGGACGGTACGTACGATAAGTGGTTCGACGAGCTGTATGGCTCCGACCAGTTCCATCTCTATGACTCCTTTGCGGAAGCTGAGGTGGACCGCCTGCTGGCCAAGCTGCACTACATGCGCACAGGGTTGAACTGTGACGTAATCATTCTGGACCACATCTCAATCGTAGTGTCAGCCTCGGAGGAATCCGATGAGCGCAAGATGATTGACCGACTCATGACCAAGCTGAAAGGGTTCGCTAAGTCAACCGGAGTGGTACTTATTGTTATTTGCCACCTGAAGAACCCGGAGAAAGGTAAAGCTCATGAAGAAGGACGTGCTGTTTCCATTACTGACCTGCGTGGGTCTGGGTCTCTGCGCCAACTCTCTGATACTATCATTGCCCTTGAGCGTAATCAGCAAGGGGACATGCCTAATCTTGTCCTCCTTCGTATTCTCAAGTGTCGCTTTAATGGTATTGGCGTTGGCATTGCGGGGTACATGGAGTACAACGAAAAGACCGGACTCCTTGAACCGTCTAGCTACACTGGCGGAGAAGGAGAGGGAGATACTGGCTGGGAAGGTCACGAAGAAGACGACTACTAGCCATGACGAGTGGTGCTCCTGCGAGCACTGCTGTCCAACACTCGAAGCATTCCGTATGAGAATGTACAGAGATTTTAACCGTAAATAGGAGAACCATCATGTTTAAACTTATTGAAACTTTAGGCCGTCTGGTCATCGCACTGTACATCCGTGAAGCCAAGGCACTGGACAAAGCGTCCAAGGTGGAAGCAGAAGCAGCCGCTAAGCTGGCTAAAGCAGCCGACAAGGCACGTCAGGCATCTCTGGATGCAACAGCAGAGGCAGCGAAAGTTGCACTTAAAGCTCAGAAACTTAAGGAGTTCTTCTAATGACTACCAAAGCTAAATTCCCCGGTAATACCATTCAGCTGTCCGACACTGTAGACCAGTGGGGCCGCAAGGTTCACATCAACGTCCGCAACGACAAGGTAACTCTGGTCTACCGCTGGAAGGCTAAGAGCGATAACCGTGCGCATACTCAGCGTGTGACCCTCGACGATACTCAAGCAGCTCGCCTTCTGGCATCCGTGGCTGTAGCCGCTACTGTGGCCATCGGTGATGACAAAGTTCGGGAGGCGCTCCTGACCAAAGAGGTCGGCGAAACGTCCATATGTCTGGCCGCAGCGTCAGAAGCTAAGTGATAAACTCAAGGTCATTACTATATGTAGTGGCCTTCATGATTATCATACACAACATATTGAGGAGCATACCATGCGTAAACCTGAAGAAATCCGTGCAGACATCGAGAAGCTGACCAAAGAGCTGGAAGCCGTTAAGATTCACGAGTCCAGACAGGTTGCTGCCGTTAACATCTTGTACAACTTAGGGTGGACACATGACCCGCATAAGGGCTGGCAGAAGCCTGCGCCAAAGTGGAGTGACTACAAGGCCCCACTGAAGGCTGGTGAGCTTGCAACGTGGGAGGATGGCGCTATTGGTGGCACCGTCTATATCCGCAGTGTTGGCAACAAGTTCTCTCAGGTGTCTCACGTGCGTGGCGTTAGCCGCCTTGGTGTTGACGTCCTGACGGGCAGCTTCGCCATTGAGAACAGCAAGTTGACCATTCGTCCGCGTGAGTATTTCATCGGGCGTCGTTAAGTAACAGGAGACCACTATGTTAGTAACCGATATCGAGGCTAACAACCTCTTAGAGAAAGTCACTCTGTTCCACTGTGGGGTCATCTACGACTACAGCACGGACGAGTACGTATCGTATCGACCTTGGGACTTCGCAGCGTATCTCGATGCGTTGGAAGCTGAGGTGGCTCGTGGTGGTCTCATCGTATTCCACAACGGTCACAAGTACGATGCCCCGGCGTTGACCAAGCTGGCGAAGCTGTTGTTGAACCGAGAGTTCCACCTGCCGCGCGAGAACGTAGTAGACACATTGGTGCTTAGTCGTTTGCTGTATGCGAACATTAAGGACTCCGACATGGCCCTACTGCGTTCCGGCAAGTTACCCGGTAAGCGCTTCGGGTCTCACGCTCTGGAGGCGTGGGGTTACCGCTTAGGCGAGATGAAGGGTGAGTACAAGGATGACTTCAAGAAGCTCCTTGAGGAACAGGGTGAGGAGTATGTGGATGGTGCTGAGTGGATTAGCTTTAACGAGCCGATGATGGCGTATAACGTTCAGGACGTTGTGGTGACCAAGGCTCTCTTAGAGAAGCTGCTGAGCGACAAGCACTACTTCCCAGCTGGCATAGACTTCACGGATGTAGGCGAGACAACCTTCTGGTCAGAGTCCTGTGAGGCAGTCTGGTTGGAACACCGAGCCGCTTGGTTACTCGCCAAGCAGGAGCGCAACGGGTTCCCGTTCAACACCAAGGCCATTGAGGAGCTGTATGTTGAACTCGCTGGTCGTCGTTCTGAACTCCTTCAGACACTCACCGACACTTTCGGGACTTGGTATCAGCCTAAGGGCGGCACTGAGTTATTCCTGCATCCGCGCACCGGGAAGCCTCTAGGTAAGTACCCGCGAGTGAAGTACCCGAAGCAGGGCGGCATCTACAAGAAACCCAAGAACAAAGCTCAGCGTGAGGGACGTGAACCCTGCGAGCTGGACACTCGGGATTACGTAGAGGGCGCTCCGTACACACCAGTAGAGCACGTTGTGTTCAACCCAAGTAGCCGAGACCACATTGCGCTCAAGCTGAAGGAAGCCGGATGGGTACCTACAGAGTTCACCGAAAAGGGTGCACCTAAGGTAGACGACGAGGTCCTTGAGCACGTTCGCGTGGAAGACCCTGAGAAGCAGCGCTGCATCGACCTCATCAAAGAGTACCTGATGATACAGAAGCGTATCGGTCAGGCAGCCGAGGGCGACAAAGCGTGGCTACGTTACGTTCAAGAGGATGGTAAAATCCATGGAAGTGTTAACCCTAATGGTGCAGTTACAGGGCGAGCAACGCATAGCTTCCCTAACCTTGGTCAAGTTCCGGGCGTTCGTTCGCCGTATGGTGAGCCTTGTCGAGCAGCGTTCGGCGCAGAGCATCACTTGGACGGACTTACCGGAAAGCCTTGGGTTCAAGCGGGCATCGACGCCAGCGGACTCGAACTCCGTTGTCTGGCACACTTCATGTCTAAGTACGACGACGGGGCATATGCGGATGTCATTCTCAACGGTGATATCCACACAGTCAACCAAACGGCGGCTGAGTTGCCAACACGTGATAACGCCAAGACATTCATCTACGGTTTCCTCTATGGTGCTGGAGACGAAAAGATTGGACAGATTGTGGGAGCAGGTAAAGAACGCGGAAAGGAACTCAAGAAGAAATTCCTTGAGAACACCCCAGCAATCGCAGCGTTGCGTGAAGGAATCCAGCAGACCCTCGTTGAGTCATCCCGATGGGTCGCCGGAGAACAGAAGGTCAAGTGGAAACGACGCTGGATTAAGGGACTGGATGGAAGAAAGGTACACGTACGGTCACCACATGCCGCGCTCAACACGTTGCTTCAGTCAGCGGGTGCGCTCATTTGTAAGCTGTGGATTGTCGAGACTGAAGAGCTGCTTCTCAAAGCGGGATTGAAGCATGGCTGGGACGGCGACTTCGCCTACATGGCGTGGGTTCACGATGAAATACAAGTGGCCTGCCGGACCCCAGAGATCGCACAGCAGGTGATTGACACTGCGCAGCAAGCTATGCGTAACGTGGGGGAACACTTTAAGTTCCGTTGCCGTCTGGACACAGAGGGTAAGATGGGCCCTAACTGGGCCGTATGTCACTAATAATACAGGAGATTTATCATGGCTATTACCAAACGTTTCAAGGTTACTTTTGAGGTAACCAGCGTGATCGATAGCGAGTCCGAGAAGAACCTTAGCGAGACCGTTCTGCGTATTGCACGGATGGTTGCCAACGGTGAGAAGGTGGACAACTTCAAGCTGGGCTTCCTTGAGGCAGCACTAAACGGTGGACCTGATGAAGCGGCTGCGTACTGCATCCGACATGGTCTGCGCTCAATGGTCAAAGAGGCACATAACGACCTTTCGTTTAACGAGAAGAAACTTATGCGCTTCTCTCCGGCAATCGTGAGGGTTACCAAGTGAGCGAGTACCTCAAAGTTCTGGCGGCCCTCAAGGGCTGCCCTAAGTCCTTCCAGTCGAACTACGTGCGCAACAACGCTGCGTTAGTCGCTGAGGCTGCGAGCCGTGGTCATATTTCGTGTCTGACCATGAGTGGTCGCAATGGTGGCGCTTGGGAAATTACCAGTGCCGGAGTGAAATTCCTTAAGACCCATGGAGGTTGCCTGTGAGGAAGAGAATGGTGTTCGTGCACCCGTTGGAACCTAGATCACACTGGGAAACTGCTGGTGGTATCGTCTGGTTTTATAAGGATGGCTACATGCTGCGACAGTCCCTCGTCACCCACAAGGACCTTCACGACCCGAAGATGGGTTTTAAATTCAAGGAGTTAAAGAATGAGTAAGCACACATTGTTATCCTTCAGTGACTACCGGGCAACCCAGAAGATTGCCAAGGGTGTCCTTGTGATGGATGGTGACTGGCTGGTTTTCCAAGCCATGAGTGCCGCTGAGTTCGATGCCTCTTGGGAGGAGGAGATTTGGCACCGCTGCTGTGACCACGCCAAGGCCCGCGAGATTCTGGAGAACTCCATCGAGTCCTACAAGGGCCGCAAGAAGGCATGGAAGAATGCAGACGTTGTCCTAGCGTTCACCGACCGCGTCAACTGGCGCAAGCTGCTGGTGGACCCAACGTACAAAGAGAACCGAGCAGTCGTTAAGAAGCCTGTCGGTTACTTCGAGTTCCTTGAGTACGTCTTTGAGACCCACACGTGCGTCCTTGAGCCTCAGCTCGAAGGCGATGACGTGATGGGTATCATCGGGTCTAACCCTCTCGTGTACAATTACGAGAAGGCCGTACTGGTCTCCTGTGACAAGGACTTTAAGACCATCCCGGATTGCGACTTCCTGTGGTGTACCACTGGCAACATCCTCGTGCAGACTCAGGAGACCGCTGACTACTGGCACCTCTTCCAGACTATCAAGGGCGACATCACTGATGGTTACGGTGGGATTCCCGGCTGGGGCGATACCGCTGAGGACTTCCTCAAGGAACCCTTCATTGTGGAGCCTGTAACGTCCGTGCTGAAGTCCGGTAAGAACAAGGGCCAAGAGGTAACCAAGTGGGTGAAACGCGCTCCTGAGCCGGGAGAGACGCTCTGGGACTGCATTAAGTCCATTGGTGCCAAAGCAGGGATGACCGAAGAGGAAGTAATCAAGCAGGGCCAGATGGCTCGCATCCTCCGTTCTGATGAGTACAACATCGAGACTGGGGAGATTACTCTATGGCAACCGGGCAGCTGATTCTCATCGTCCTGACCATGGGCTTAGTCGCTCGTGGTCTCTGGATGTTGGCCTTGATTATCAAGCAGATAGTCGAACACAAAGCAGAGTGATAAACTCATGGGCACAATTAGGACCCACTATAGGGAAGTGCCCATTATGATTATTACTTAAAGATTACTTAAAGAGGAGACTCAAATGTTAAAACCTATAGAGCACATCCTTAACAATCCTAATGACCTTCCTGACGTACCGCGAGCTGTCAAGGAGTACCTACAGTCTCGCTTCAATGCTGACTTCCTGTATCAGTCAGAGGTTCGTAAGCTGCGTGAGGCTGGTCACAGTGAGGAGTTCATCTCCGGTGTACTGTACGGTCACCACATGGCTTCGCGTGTCCTTGACGAGATGGAGGGCCGTCAGCGTGCACTCAAAGAAGGAGATTGATTATGTGTTTCTCACCTAAGATGAAAGCACCTAAGGTCGACACAACGACTGTCCCTGAGCCAGCGCCACTGACGGAGGAACCTAAGGGTATCCAGTACGGTGGTGACGAAGACTCAAACAGCACCACTCCTGAGGTGTCGGGGCGTAAGTCACTCAAGGTGGCCAAGACGACCGAGCCTACAGGGTCCGTCAGTAAAATCCGTAAGTCAGCTTTAGGAGGCTAACATGGGACTGTTCAAGAAAATCAAGAAGGCTATCTCCAAGGTAGTCAAGGCACCACTCAAGGCTGTTGGTCTGGCAGCAGATGCACCTAACGTGCAGGCAGCCGCTGAGACACCTGTGGCCGCACCTCAGGAAGCACCCAAAGAGGTTGTAGAGGACGTTGAATCTTCAGCGGACACTGAGTCGGGCAAGAAGAAAACTCGTGCGTCCGGCAAGAAGTCCCTCTCAGTTTCCCGCAGCTCAGGCGGTGGGATTAACTTATGATTGGTTACGGGGAGGGCTAACAAATGGCAGAAGTTAAACTCGAAGGCTTCGCAGAGGAGGGAGCCAAGGCGGTTTACGACCGTCTGAAGAACGACCGACAGCCTTACGAGACACGAGCAGAGTCCTGTGCGCAGTACACGATTCCCTCGCTGTTCCCTAAGGACTCCGATAACGCATCAACCGATTACACGACTCCGTGGCAATCCGTAGGTGCTCGCGGCCTGAATAACCTAGCGTCTAAGCTGATGCTGGCCCTGTTCCCGATGCAGTCATGGATGAAGTTGACCATTAGTGAATACGAAGCGAAGAACCTTCTGGGTGACGCTGAGGGTCTCGCTAAGGTCGATGAGGGCCTCTCAATGGTAGAGCGCATCATCATGAACTACATCGAGTCCAACAGTTACAGGGTGACGCTCTTTGAGTGCCTGAAGCAACTGTGTGTGGCCGGGAACTCGCTGCTGTACTTACCGGAGCCTGAGGGTTATACCCCGATGAAGCTCTATCGACTGAACTCGTATGTGGTCCAGCGCGACGCTTTCGGTAACGTACTTCAGATTGTCACCCTAGACAAGATTGCGTTCAACGCTCTCCCTGAGGATGTCCGCAGTCAAGTGGAAGCAGCCCAAGGTGAGCAGAAGGAAGACGCTGAAATTGACGTCTACACCCACGTGTACCTGAACGAAGCCGGGGACGGCTACTCGAAGTACGAAGAGGTTGCCGAAGCGGTGGTACCGGGCAGTGAAGCTGAATACCCGCTCGAAGAGTGTCCGTACATTCCGGTCCGCATGGTCCGCATCGACGGTGAATCCTACGGTCGTTCCTACGTGGAAGAGTATCTGGGAGACCTCAAGTCCCTAGAGAACCTCCAAGAGTCTATCGTTAAGATGGCCATGATTACCGCTAAGGTTATCGGTCTGGTAGACCCGGCAGGCATCACTCAGGTCCGCCGACTCACGGCAGCACAGTCTGGTGCGTTCGTACCGGGCCGTAAGCAGGACATTGAGTTCCTCCAGCTTGAGAAGTCCGGTGACTTTACCGTAGCGAAGAACGTAAGCGACACCATTGAGGCTCGCCTCTCGTATGCCTTTATGCTCAACAGTGCGGTACAACGTACAGGAGAGCGTGTCACAGCCGAAGAGATTCGGTACGTGGCGTCAGAGCTGGAAGATACCCTTGGTGGTGTCTACTCGATTCTCTCGCAGGAACTCCAGCTGCCTCTGGTAAGAGTGCTCTTGAAGCAACTACAAGCCACGCAGCAAATCCCGGAGTTACCTAAAGAGGCCGTCGAGCCAACTATCAGCACTGGCCTTGAGGCTATCGGACGCGGTCAGGACCTTGACAAGCTGGAGCGCTGTATTAACGCATGGTCAGCTCTTAAGGCACTCGAAGGTGATGATGACCTCAACTTGGCTAACCTCAAGTTGCGCATCGCTAACGCTATCGGACTTGACACTGCTGGTATGCTTCTCACTCAGGAGCAGAAGAACGCCCTTATGGCGCAGCAGGGTGCCCAGATTGCTACACAGCAAGGGGCCGCAGCGCTTGGTCAGGGTATGGCAGCACAGGCTACTGCAAGTCCTGAAGCGATGGCCGCAGCAGCTGATTCAGTCGGTATGCAACCGGGCATGTAATTAGGGCACACTATAGGGAGATACATCCAGATTGAATGAGGTCTGGTCAGAAGGTTCGAGTCCTTCGTGTTTCCCTTCTTGTTCAACTTAAGGAGATTGAAATGGCTGGCGAATCTAACGCAGATGTATACGCATCCTTCGGTGTTAACAGTGCTGTACTGACTGGTAGCACACCGGAGGAGCACCAAGAAAACATGTTGGCACTCGATGTTGCTGCCCGAGATGGCGATGATGCAATCGAGCTGAACACCAACAGTGATGACCCGTATGGCTCCGATGTGGACCCGTTCGGTGAACCTGAAGAGGGCCGTATGCAGGTCCGTATCTCCGCTGACGGTTCAGACGAACAGGATGGCGAAGAAGGTTCTGAAGAAGAACAGCAGGGCGACGAAGAGAGTCAGTCGGAGGAAGTAACCGACAATGGTGAGCCTGAAGAGTTCAAACCCATTGGTGAAACTCCGGCTGACATCAACGAAGCCTCTCAGCAGCTGGAAGAACATGAAGCTGGCTTTAACGACATGGTTGCTACTGCAATCGAACGCGGTCTCTCACAGGATGCTGTGACCCGTATTCAGCAGGAGTACCAGAATGAAGACCGCTTGTCCGATGAGTCCTACAAAGAGTTGGCTGAGGCTGGCTACAGTAAGGCGTTCGTCGATGCGTACATTCGCGGTCAAGAAGCTCTGGTCAATCAGTACGTTGAGAAGGTGATGGACTTTGTTGGTGGCCGTGAGCGCTTCCAGCAGGTCTATACCCACATGCAGACCAATAACCCTGAGGGTGCCGAGGCGCTCATCAAGGCTTTTGAGTCTCGTGATGTGGCCACCATGAAGACGATTCTGAACCTAGCGGGACAGTCTCGTGATAAAACCTTTGGTAAGAAAGCTGAGCGCTCTATTGCCAAGCGTGCAACCCCAGCGAAACCTGTGGCCCGTAAGGCTGTAGGCTTCGAGTCTCAAGCTGAGATGATTAAAGCGATGTCCGACCCGCGCTACCGCACCGACTCTAAGTATCGTCGGGAGGTGGAACAGAAGGTTATCGACTCTAAGTTTTAATTAGGGCCCACTATAGGGAGAGATGGAATCTACAGTTTGGTGGTCACCAGTTCAGTTAATACTGATTGGGCATCGGGCTGCCGTTGATGGACTGTAGAGTGCCCTTCGAGTTACACAATGAGTATCACCTCGTTTCAAGTAGTAACTGACGCGACCTTAGGGCAAGACCTTATGATAGGCGCGGAGAATCACCCCAAGAGCTTGGCAACGATAGGCCCGTCTGGTCAGCGTAATGACTAATTCTATTCGTAAACAACATAAGGAGATTCAACATGGCTAACATGCAAGGTGGACAGCAGCTCGGTACTAACCAAGGTAAAGGTCAATCCGCAGCAGACAAGCTGGCGCTATTCCTGAAAGTATTCGGCGGTGAAGTCCTGACCGCATTCGCTCGTACCTCTGTGACCACCAACCGTCACATGCAGCGTCAAATCAGCTCCGGTAAGTCCGCACAGTTCCCTGTGATTGGTCGCACCAAGGCTGCTTACCTGCAACCGGGCGAGTCTCTGGATGACAAACGTAAAGACATCAAGCACACTGAGAAGACCATTAACATTGATGGCCTGCTGACTGCTGACGTGCTGATTTACGACATCGAAGACGCGATGAACCACTATGACGTGCGCTCCGAGTACACCTCTCAGATTGGTGAATCTCTGGCGATGGCGGCTGATGGTGCAGTTCTGGCTGAGCTGGCTGGTCTGGTTAACCTCGCGGATTCCGTCAACGAGAACATCGCTGGTCTGGGCAAACCGTCCCTGCTGGAAGTTGGCGCTAAGGCTGACCTGACTGACCCGGTTAAACTGGGCCAAGCGGTTATCGCTCAGCTGACCATTGCTCGTGCGGCTCTGACCAAGAACTACGTTCCGGCTAACGACCGTACGTTCTATACCACCCCGGACGTGTACTCTGCGATTCTGGCGGCTCTGATGCCGAACGCTGCGAACTACGCGGCTCTGATTGACCCTGAGCGTGGTTCTATCCGTAACGTGATGGGCTTCGAAGTCGTCGAGGTTCCACACCTGACCGCTGGTGGTGCTGGTGATGATCGCCCGGACGAAGGCGCAGAGGCAACCAACCAGAAGCACGCCTTCCCGGCAACTGGCGGTAAAGTCAACAAAGAGAACGTTGTGGGCCTGTTCCAGCACCGCTCCGCTGTTGGTACCGTCAAGCTGAAAGACCTCGCTCTGGAACGTGCTCGCCGCGCTGAGTATCAGGCTGACCAGATTATCGCTAAGTACGCGATGGGTCACGGTGGTCTGCGTCCAGAATCTGCGGGTGCGCTGGTTTTCACGGCGGCCTAAGCGTAAATACCTTTAGTGCTCGGGTGGTAACTCCACCTGAGTACGAGGTACAGACTGTGGCTATTGCTGGTGATTCACTTAAGGTGACACTTGATGGGCTGGATGGAGTAACGGACTGGTCAAGCCTTGAGGTAACTTATGGTACTTCAGGGATTGCCAGCCATACTCGCCGTACCAACACGCTGTACTTCAAAGGAATCGCTGTAGGCGAAACTCTAGTGACTGTCAGCTTTGACGGGTCTGAAATGAAGTCCTTTAAGCTGGTCGTGACTAACTAATAAGCCAAACCCCTTGGGGACCACTCACGGTCTCTGAGGGGTTTTTTCGTTAGGAGCTTATAATATGAACATGCAAGATGCTTACTTTGGGTCTGCCGCTGAGCTGGATGCAGTCAACGAGATGCTCGCAGCCATCGGTGAATCCCCTGTGACCACCCTTGACGAAGATGGTAGCGCAGACGTAGCGAACGCTCGTCGTATCCTCAACAGGATTAACCGCCAGATTCAGTCTAAGGGTTGGGCCTTCAACATCAACGAGTCGGCCACACTGACCCCGGACGCAGACACTGGGCTTATCCCATTCCGCCCTGCCTACCTGTCCATCCTTGGTGGCCAGTACGTTAACCGTGGTGGGTGGGTGTACGATAAGTCAACAGGGACAGATACCTTCTCTGGCCCAATCACAGTGACCCTGATTACCCTTCAGGATTACGATGAGATGCCTGAGTGTTTCCGCCAGTGGATTGTCACCAAGGCCAGCCGCCAGTTCAACTCCCGGTTCTTCGGAGCGGAGGACGTAGAGAACTCTCTGGCTCAGGAAGAGATGGAAGCACGTATGGCGTGCAACGAGTACGAGATGGACTTCGGGCAGTACAACATGCTTGACGGTGACGCATACGTACAGGGCCTCATCGGACGCTAACAGTAAACTTAAGGAGGACCAAATGGCTCTCGTATCACAATCAATCAAGAACCTCAAGGGAGGCATTAGCCAGCAGCCTGAAATCCTGCGGTACCCAGAGCAGGGAACGCTTCAGGTCAACGGTTGGTCCTCCGAGACTGAGGGTCTCCAGAAGCGGCCACCTATGGTGTTCATCAAGTCCCTTGGCCCTCGTGGCTACTTGGGGGAAGACCCGTATGTTCACCTGATTAACCGCGATGAGTTCGAGCAGTATTACGCGGTGTTCACTGGGAATGACGTTCGGGTATTCGACCTGTCCGGCTATGAGTATCAGGTCCGGGGCGACCGCTCATACATCACAGTCAACAATCCCAAGGATAACCTGAGGATGGTCACTGTGGCCGACTACACGTTCATCGTGAACCGCACCAGACAGGTTAGAGCCAACTCTCAGCTAACCAACGGTGGGACCTTCAGGGACAACGTGGACGCACTCATTAACGTCCGTGGTGGCCAGTATGGGCGCAAGCTCGAAGTGAACATTAATGGGGTATGGGTCAGCCACCAGCTACCTCCCGGAGATAACGCTAAGGAAGACCCACCAAAGGTCGACGCTCAGGCTATCGCTGAGGCCATTGCCGCCCTGCTGCGCACGGCTCACCCAACGTGGACCTTCAATGTGGGGACTGGGTTCATCCACTGCATCGCCCCCGCTAACACAACCATTGATATCTTCGAAACCAAGGATGGCTACGCGGACCAGCTGATTAACCCTGTGACGCACTACGTCCAGAGCTTCTCCAAGTTACCACTTAACGCCCCGGATGGGTACATGGTGAAGATTGTCGGTGACACCTCCAAGACTGCCGACCAGTATTACGTGAAGTACGACAAGGGTCAGAAGGTCTGGAAGGAGACTGTTGGATGGAACATCTCGCTTGGCTTGGAGTACCACACGATGCCTTGGACGCTTGTGCGTGCGGCTGATGGGAACTTCGACCTGAACTATCACGAGTGGAGGGACCGCCGAGCTGGTGACGACGACACCAACCCGCAGCCGTCCTTTGTGGACTCGACGATTACCGATGTGTTCTTCTTCAGGAACCGCTTAGGGTTCATCTCTGGCGAGAACATTGTGATGTCCCGTACCAGTAAATACTTCGAGTTCTACCCGCCGTCAGTGGCCAACTACACGGATGATGACCCGCTGGATGTTGCTGTGAGTCACAACCGAGTGTCGGTCCTTAAGTACGCTGTGAGCTTCGCTGAGGAGCTGCTGCTGTGGTCCGATGAGGCGCAGTTCGTCCTGTCAGCAAACGGAGTGTTATCCGCTAAGACTGCACAACTGGACCTGACAACCCAGTTCGATGTGTCAGACCGTGCGCGTCCTTATGGTATCGGTAGGAATATCTACTATGCAGCGCCCCGCAGCTCATTCACGTCCATCATGCGGTACTACGCGGTACAGGATGTAAGCTCTGTGAAGAACGCTGAGGACATGACAGCACACGTCCCTAACTACATCCCCAACGGTGTCTATAGCATCAACGGGTCTGGTACGGAGAACTTCGCGTGTGTGCTGACCAAAGGTGCACCAAGCAAGGTGTTCATCTACAAGTTCCTGTACATGGACGAGGACATTCGCCAGCAGTCGTGGTCCCACTGGGACTTCGGGGACGGTGTGGAGGTGATGGCAGCAAACTGTATCAACTCGACGATGTACATGCTGATGCGTAATGGATACAACGTGTGGATAGCAGCGGTGGACTTTAAGAAGGAGTCGACAGACTTCCCGTTTGAGCCTTATCGTTTCCATGTGGATGCTAAGCGGTCGTATCACATCTCGGAGACTGCGTATGACATCGAGACCAACCAGACGGTAGTAAACGTCAAGGACATCTATGGAGCTTCGTTCGCCAAAGGTACGGTGGCTATTTGTGAGAGCGACGGTAAAATCACAGAGTATGAACCTACTGGAAACTCTTGGGACTCAACACCGGACATTCGAATCAGTGGCGATGTTTCTGGTAAGGATATCGTCATCGGGTTCCTGTATGACTTCCGGTATGTGTTCAGTCGATTCCTCATTAAGCAGGAGCAGAATGATGGCACAACGTCCACGGAGGACTCTGGTCGGCTACAGCTGCGCAGAGCTTGGGTGAACTATCAGGACACTGGTGCGTTCACTGTGAGTGTTGACAATGGCAACCGTGAGTTCAACTATCTGGTCAACGCTAGGGTAGGCTCTACTGGTCTACGCCTTGGGCAGAAGGCCACAACGACAGGTCAGTACCGATTCCCGGTGACTGGCAACGCCTTGTACCAGAAGGTGTCTCTGAGTTCATTCAACGCTTCCCCGGTGTCAATCATTGGGTGTGGCTGGGAGGGTAACTACATGAGACGCGCTAACGGTATTTAACTGAAGGAATCCTTATGGTGTGCTCAATTAGGGCACACTATAGGGAGACCACACTAAGAGGGGACTTAAAGCATGTACATAAGAAACACTGTAAGTAATGACTTTGATTTGTTCGTCCCGGCCTACCATGACGTACTTGAGGCGCAGGCCATGGGTATAGAACCATCGTTCCCAGCGGTTACTGAGTGTGTCACGTTAGACCACGATGGTTTTCCTCTGGCTATAGGTGGACACTGTGGAGACCAGTGCTGGTTCGTCACGAGTGACCAAGTGTGGAGACTCGACAGGGCTGGCAAGCTGGAGTTCCGTGAGAGAATCATGGAGTACAGGGACATGTTATTAAACGTGTACCCATCCCTGTGGAACTTTGTGTGGGTCGGTAATGGTCCCCACAAGCGGTTCCTTAAGTCCATCGGTGCGGTATTCCATGAGGAGTACACTCAGGGTGGTAAGTTCCAACTGTTCACCATAACGAGGAGATAACTATGTGCTGGATGGCAGCTATCCCGATTGCAATGACGGCAGTACAGGCCATTGGTCAGTCCCGAAGTGAAGCCAAGATGATTGGCCTCCAGAATGACCAGATGCGCCGACAGTCTGCCCAGATGATTAAAGAGTCAAACATTCAGAACGCCAACGCGAGTCTTGAGCAGAAGCAGAAGCTGGAAGAAGCCACTGCCGATTTGACCGCTAAGAATCTCGACAAGGTTCAGGCCATGGGTACAATCCGTGCAGCTATCGGAGAGGGAAACCTTGAGGGTGCCAGCATGGAACGTATCAGTCGGATCGAGGAGGGTAAGTTCATTCGAGAGGCCAACGCGGTAACCGATAACTACCGCCGAGACTATGCGTCACTGTTCGCTCAGCAGCTGGGCAACTCGGAGTCGACTATCGACCAAGTTAAGTCCATGCAGAAGGCTGAGGGCAAAGGTAAGTCCAAGCTGGAGCAGGTACTTGACCCGCTGGCGCTGATGACCTCACAGGGAGCGTCTGCGTATGCTTCTGGTGGATTCGACAGCAAGGGGACCAAGGCACCAATTAGTCAGGCCCAAGGTACTAAGGTAGGAGGTAAGTAATGGCCAGTAAATTAGAACAAGCACTAAGCCAACTGCCGCAGGCCGGGTCTACCCGTATCCGTGGCGGCTCAGCGTCCATGCAGTATCGCCCGGTGACCATCCAGCAGGAAGGCTTCCGTCAGTCCAACCTCGTGCAGTCCTTGGCGAAGTTTGGTACTGCGATGGGTGAGGCAGCGGACGCCTACGACAAGCGCCAGCGGGACAAGGCTGATGAGCGGTCCGATGAGATTATCCGTAAGTTGACCCCAGAGCAGCGCCGAGAGGCAATCAAGAACGGGACCCTGCTGTATCAGGATGACCCGTACGCCATGGAGGCTCTACGGTTCAAGACTGGCCGTAACGCTGCGTTCCTCATCGACGACGAAGTGGCACAGAAGGTTCAGAACGGTGAGTTCCGCACTCGTACCGAGATGGAAGAGTATCGCCACAAACGGTTGACAGAAGGTGCCAACGAGTTCGCTGAACAGTTCATGATTAACCCTGAGGACTCTGAGTTCCAGAGAGGGTTCAACGCGAACATCACAGAGCGTAACATCTCGCTGTACGGTAAGCACGATATGTTCCTGAGCGAGCAGGCCCAGAAGGGTGCCATACTGGCCTCAAAGGTGGAGCTGTCAGGTGTGCTCAAAGACCCATCCGTTCTGGCCCGCCCAGAGTCAGGTGAGTTCTTCCAGCGCTACATCGACAACGCACTTAAGACCGGGAGTATCCCTAGTGATGCTCAGGCACAGCAGGTCATCATCGGGTCGCTTAACGACGTCATTCAGCGTCCGGGTGCGACCAACTTCTTGCAGAGCCTTGAGGGCCGTCCGGTCACCCTTAACGGGAAGACCACGACCTATAAGGAGCTGATGGGTGAGGAGCAATGGAACGCCCTGATGGTCAAGGCCCAGTCGACTCAGTTCGACAATGACGCTAAGTTGTCCGAAGGTTTCCGCCTTGGGATTACCAGCGCGTTGAACCAAGACGATACCAGCAAGGGCTGGGAGATGCTTCAGGGTGCCAAAGCGGAACTTGACCGTCTACAGCCCGGTGAGCAGATGACCCCGGAGCGTGAGCGTTTGATTCAGGCTGAGGAGCAGATGCAGGCACGTTTCCGTCAGGAGGCCCAAGCGGCAGCCAAGGAGATGGACAAGCGTCAGAAGACCATCAACAAGAATCAGGTAATAGACCAGCAGTTCACCAAGCGTATCAACGGTCAGTACGTGTCCACCAGCTACAAGGATATGCCGACCAACGAGAACACCGGAGAGTTCACTCACAGTGACATGGTGAACTACGCTAACGGTAAGCTGGCTGAGATTGACCAGATGCAGCTCACGGAGCAACAGAAGGACCGCATGAAGCTGAGCTACCTACGGGCAGACTCAGAGGGTGGAGCCTTCCGTACCGTTGTGGGACAGATGGTCACCGACGCTGGGTCCGAGTGGTCTGCCGCTGTGATTAACGGTAAGTTACCAGAGGACACTACGGCGTTGAACAAACTGCGCACCATGCGTAACACCGACCCGGACCTCTTCGCTGCGCTGTACCCAGACAAGGCTGACTTGTTCCTGACGATGGACATGATGGACAAGCAGGGTATTGACCCTCAGATTCTAATCGACGCTGACCGTTCTCGCCGCAGCCTCACTAAAGAGATGCAGTACGAGGACGATAAGGCGTGGGCATCTCTGAAGAACAACTCAGAGTCTCCCGAGCTGTCCCGCATTCCGGCTAGTCTGGATGGCATGGCCCGTAAGATTTACGACAGCGTCAAGTACCGTACAGGTAACAGCGACATGGCGATGCAGCAGGTCGACAAGTTCCTCAAGGAATCCACTGTGACCTTCAAAGGTGATGACGTGGATGGTGGTACCATTGGTATTATCCCGAAGAACATCTTACAGGTCAGTGATGACCCTAAGAGCTGGGAGCAGGGCCGAGACATCCTCGAAGAAGCCCGTAAGGGAATCATTGCGGCTAACCCTTGGGTGACCAATAAGCAGCTGACGATGTACCAGCAGGGCGACTCTATCTACATGATGGACACCACTGGTACCGTACGCATCCGCTACGACAAGGAGCTACTGACTCGCACCTATCAGGAACAGCAGCAGCGACTGGCCAAGGAAGCCGAAGAGAAGGCACTGAAGGAAGCAACCAAGCGTGCACCTATCTCCGCAGCCACTCAGGCCCGTAAGACCGCTGGTGAGCGTGTCCGTGCTAAACGTAAAGCCACTCCGAAGTTCATCTACGGAGGTGGTGACCAATAACCATTAAGGAGACAACATGAGCTACGATAAGTCTAAACCTAGCGATTACGATGGCATCTTCCAGAAGGCAGCAGACTCTCATGGGGTCTCCTATGACCTCCTGCGTAAGTTATCGTTTAACGAATCATCCTTCAACCCTAAGGCCGTCTCTAAGACTGGCCCTAAGGGCATCATGCAGTTCACACGAAACACGGCCCGAGCGATGGGCCTTAACGTTACCGATGGTGACGACGATGGGCGATACAACCCTGAGTTAGCCATTGACGCAGGCGCTAAGCTGCTTGCGAGTCTCGTTAAGAAGTACGACGGGGATGAGCTGAAAGCCGCCCTAGCGTATAACCAAGGGGAAGGCCCAGCGGGTGCTCCCCAGCTTCAGGCGTACGACAAGGGCGACTTCGGGTCTATCTCCGAGGAAGGACGCAACTACATGCGCAAGCTGCTGGATGTGGCCAAGAGTCCCAACTCTGGCGCTCTGGAAGCGTTCGGTGGCATCACCCCAAAGGGTAAGGGGATTCCCGCAGAGGATGCCTTCAAGGGCATCGCTAAGGCTGGCAAGGTAGGTACCGAACTGCCGGAGTCCCATGGGTTCGACATTGAGGGTGTAGCGCAGGAAGCACCCAACACGCCATACGCTAAGGACTTCTGGGAGAAGACCGGGACGACTCTCGACGAGTATAACGCTCGGTCCACCTTCTTCGGCTTCGGGGACGCTGCTGAGGCTCAGATTCAGAACTCCACCTTGGGTGTGGCCTTCCGTGCTGCACGTGCTGACGATGGGTACGATGTGTTCAAGGACACGCTGACCCCGACTCGCTGGAACTCGTACGTTCCCTCCAAGGAAGACTTGCAGAAGCTGCGCGACTCCGGGTTACCTCCGAGTTACTACGGTGTGGTGACTGGTGGTGACGGCGAGAACTGGGATGCACTTATCAAGCTGGCCAAGGACAACTTCGAGGCTGACCAACGGGCCGCTGAGGCTGGTACTGGGGCTAAACTAGCTGCTGGTATCGTTGGTGCTGGTGTAGACCCGCTCAGTTATGTGCCTCTGGTCGGTGTGGCCGGGAAGGGACTCAAGGTGGTCAATAAGGCCCTGCGAGTAGGCGCACAGGCTGGAGCACTCAGCGTTGCCTCTGAGGGCATCCGTACGTCAGTCGCTGGTGGCGAGGCTCACTATGCTGATGCAGCCCTAGGTGGGTTACTGTTCGGAGCTGGCATGTCGGCCCTTAGTGACGCTGTGGCCGCAGGTATCCGTAAGGCACGTGGCGTTGAGTCTGTGAATGAGTTCGCTGGCCCAGCACTCCGTATGGAAGCACGAGAGACCGCCATCAACACTGGTGGTCACGACACCTCGACGCTACCTCCAGAGAACTTCTCGTTCGAGCAGAACCACAGAGGTGTTCCATTTGCCGACCACCCGACCGAAGAGGGCGCAGCGGTTCTGGCCAATGGTTCCATCCTGAGCGACACCAACCCGCTCAACCCAAGGACTCAGCGTGACTTCGCAGAGATTGACCCAGAGCGCGCAGCTCCCGGTATCAAACTCGGCGGGTTCACTGAGATTGGCCTGAAGACCTTAGGGTCCAAGGATGCTGGTGTTCGTGCAATCGCTCAGGACCTCGTGCGCTCACCAACAGGGATGCAATCAGGGTCTAGTGGCAAGTTCGGGGCAACAGCTTCGGACATCCATGAGCGGCTCCACGCGACTGACCAACGGATGTACAATCAGCTGTACGACGCTGTCGACCGTGCCATGAAGGACCCAGAGTTCTCCATTGGTGAGCAGAAGATGTCACGCAGAGCCATCCGTCAGGAAGTCTACAAGCGTGCAGCCTTGGCGATTGAGCGCCCAGAGTTACAGGCTGATTTGACCAAAGGTGAGCGTGAGGTGATGGACCTGCTGAAAGAGCACTTCGACACCAAGCGTGAACTGATGGAACAGCCGGGTATCTTCGGTAACGCTAACGCCGTGAGCATCTTCCCCGGTAGTCGCCACAAGGGTACTTACGTGCCTAACGTGTACGACAGGGGCGCTAAGGAGCTTATGATTCAGAAGTTGGGTGGGCCTGAAGGACTCCAACAGGCAATCGCTCAGAGCTGGCTTACCAGTTACCGAGTGCGGCCTGAGGTCAAGGCACGTGTTGACGAGTACCTTATGGAACTCAACGGCTACAAGTCGGTAGACCAAGTGACACCTGAGGTGGTCCAGAAGCACGCTATGGATAAGGCGTATGGTATCAGCCACACCGAGGACTTCACAGCGTCCAGTGTCATTGACGACAACATCACAGGTCTGGTCGGTATCGAGAACAACTCGTTCCTTGAGGCCCGTAACATGTTCGACAGCGACCTCCCGGTTACCTTACCGGATGGGTCGACCTTCAGTGTCAACGACCTGAGGGACTTCGACATGGCACGGATTATCCCAGCGTACGACCGTCGAGTTAACGGTGATATCTCCATCATGGGCGGTAGTGGTAAGACCACGCAGCAGCTCAAGGACGAAATCATGGCGTTAGACAAGCGGGCCGAACGTAAGGGACAGCTGAAGGGTGAAGTTGAGGCATTGAAGGACACCGTTAAGATTCTAACTGGACGTGCTCGCCGCAACAATGACACAGCCTTTGAGACGGCTATGCGCTCCCTGAATGACCTAGCGTTCTTCGCTAAGAACTTCTACATGGGTCCTCAGAACCTAACCGAGATTGCCGGGATGTTGGCCAAGGGTAACGTCAAAGCGATGCTCCATGGTATCCCAACGTTGCGCGACCTCGCCACCAGAACCTCTCCGGTGTCCGGCAGTGAACTCCGTGAACTCCACGGGGCGCTGTTCGGTAAGGAACTCGACCAGTTAATCCGTCCGGGGCGTGAGGACATCGTGCAGCGAATCCGTGAGGCTTCCGATACCAGTGGAGCCATGGCGTCTGTCATTGGTACCATCAAGTTCGGTACTCAGGAGCTGTCAGCGCGTTCTCCTTGGACCAAGATGCTGAATGGTACGGCTAACTACATTCTGGACACTGCCCGTCAGGGTGTGCTCGGTGATGTGGCTGGTGCAGCCCTAGGCGGTAAGGGTTCCAAGTTTGGCAAAGAGAACTTCCTCAAAGCTGCCTCTATCAGTCCTGAGCAGTGGAAGGGAATCAAGCAACTCTTTGTCGACCACGCGACTCGTGACGCTAACGGACAGTTCACCATCAAGGACAAGAAGGCTTTCAGTCAGGACCCGAGAGCGATGGACCTGTGGCGTCTTGCCGATAAGGTTGCCGACGAGACCATGCTGCGCCCTCACAAGGTATCCCAGCAGGATTCCACGGCGTACGGTGCGGGTGTCAAGATGGCTATGCAGTTCAAGAACTTCACCATCAAGTCACTCAACGCTAAGTTCATTCGGTCCTTCTATGAGGGCTACAAGAACAACCGCGCTATTGACATGGCGTTGACTCACATCCTGTCTCTGGGTATCGCCGGGACTTACTTTGCGATGCAGGCCCACGTGAAGGCTTATGGTCTCCAAGAGTCGCAGCGTAAGGACTACCTGAAGAAAGCCCTGAACCCGACCATGCTGGGCTACGCAGCGTTGACTCGAAGTTCCCACACTGGCGCCCCGCTGTCCATCGTCTCGATGATTGCTGGTGCCGCTGGGTTCCAAGACGCCAACATGCTGCGCTCCACCATCTTACCTAAGGAGGAACAGTTCCAGAAGAAAGACGGAGCTTCCAAAGGTCGAGCTGAGTCGAGTAACCTTGCGGGTAACTTAGGGTCTCAGGTCCCAGCCTTGGGTTACGTCGGGAACGTCATTGCGACCGCTAAGAACGCCTACGGTGTTGCTACAGCACCCAATAAGCCGACTGAGCGTGACTACATGACTGGCCTGATGAACTCCACTAAGGAGCTGGTACCTAACGACCCACTCACCCAGCAGCTCGTGATGAAAATCTACGAGGCAAATGGCGTCACCATCAAGCAGCAGCCGAAGCCTAACTAATTAGGACACACTATAGGGAGACCCGAGAGGTTTCCCTTCACATTCAACTTAAGGAGGTCATGATGGACCAAGACATTAAAACAGTCATTCAGTACCCAGTAGGGGCCACTGAGTTCGACATCCCGTTCGACTACCTGTCCCGAAAGTTCGTGCGAGTGTCACTGGTGTCGGACGACAATCGAAGACTGCTGAGCAACATCACCGAGTATCGCTACGTATCTAAGACCCGAGTGAAACTCCTTGTTGCGACTACTGGTTTCGACCGCGTGGAAATCCGTCGGTTCACGTCAGCGTCAGAACGCATCGTAGACTTCAGTGACGGTTCTGTATTACGCGCCAACGACCTTAACGTCTCACAGCTGCAATCTGCACATATCGCCGAAGAAGCACGTGATGCGGCACTTCTGGCAATGCCGGAGGATGATGCTGGTAACCTAGACGCCCGTAACAGAAAGATTGTTCGACTGGCTCCCGGAGAGACTGGTACAGACGCTGTCAACAAGAACCAACTGGACACAACCTTAGGTGAGGCTGGCGGTATTCTCAGTGAAGTTAAGGACCTCCAGAAAGACATTGAGGATTACCTACAGAACTGGGGAGATGATACCACAGCGATTCGCGGCGTTCTCTGGGTGTACAACCAAGGGTCCGCAGTGGGTGGTGAGACATCCTTTGTGATTACTAAAGAGGGTCCGGTCCTTGCGGTCCCGTACATCGAGATTAACGGTAGCCGTCAATACCGTGGGTGGCACTACGAGTACGACTTAGGGTCCAAGACAATCACGCTGGCGAAGCCACTTTCTGCCGGGGATTTGGTCGTATGTACCACCGCTGAGACTACACTGCCGCTGGCGGATTCACTCGCAGGACCCACTGGTGCTTCTCAGATTGGTACCTCCAACGGACTGAATGTTCAGATTGCACTGGACAACCTACGCTCAGGGGTTAACGTTCTGGACTTTATGACCTTTGCCGAGCGGGCAGCCGTTCTGAACTACACTGGCACCAATGACAACTCCGAGGCATTCAGAAAGGCGTTCGCTACTGGGTCCCGACAGATAATTGCCCCGCCGGGCAGATACCACGTAAAAGACGTTGAAATACCGTCTAAGGTTAAGCTGTTTGGTACGTACTCCTACAAACCGTACAACGTAACCAGTGATGCCTCGTTCGGCACAGATGGTACGATTATACGTAAGGTGGCCGGAGCAGATAACATGTTCCTTTGGAATACTGCATGTGCTGCTGAGGGTGTGATGTTCGATGGTCGTGACCGCATGTCCCCAGCCATTCAGTCGAAGTCTGGTGGTAAAATATCCGTAGGGTTCTTCAAGTGTGGGTTCTATCGCTTCGACCGTGTAGGTAACCGCCGTGGAGCGTACATCGGGTGCTCATTCCAGTTCTGTAACTTCAACCAGAACAACATTGGGATTTACAACACAGTAGACGGTAACCACATCGGCTGCACCATCAACGCCAACAAGTCCCACGGTGTCATGCTCGAAACAGGTGCGAACTCCAACACGTTCACCAACTGTCGAAACGAGTGGAACGAAGGTGACAACTGGAACTTCTATGGTGCCACTTCGATTCAGGTAATCAACGAACTGTGCGACCGTGCGTTCGGCTATGGGTTCCGTATCAGCAACTCCTCGGTGACACTGATTAACGTCAACATTAGGCGTTCTGCGAGAACAGCCGCATCGGGGGCAGCAAGCGCTCAGATTTACTTCGAGTCGTCTACCCTCAAGATGATTGGTGTTAACAGCTCCGTGGGCGGTGATGACACTGGTGGTTCTATCACAGAGCCTTCGCCGGATTACTTCTTCAGGATGGCTGGTACCAGCGAAGGTCGTCTGGAGATTAGCGACAGCCGCCTCACAGGTTATACTGTTGGATTAATCTCAGGTACAGCACGTCCTTCGGTTATCCGTGTGATAAACTCTCCGGGTTGGGAGGACACCATTAACGAAGGAGTCGCTCGCATATCGGGAGGCAGGCCGTATATTGGTACGATGCCAACAGCGACTGGTCCGGCAAACGTTAGTCCGGCTGTATTGGGACTGAGCTGTGGTGGAGTGAACACCTACGATAACGACATGTTCGATATTCACTTGACTATCCGAAATACCAACAACGGTGGACACAATGGTGCAATCCTCACTGTGTTGCTTTACCGAGAGGGTGGAGCCGCTCGTGCGACAATCGTTCGAGTAGACAGTCGGTCCAACGCCGTGGGTGAGGGCGATGTGAACAGCACCTCGGCAGACCCTCAGCAGGTCTATCAAGTGTCCGTGGAGGCAACGTCAAACGATGCATCTACGTTCAACCTGCTGGTCTCCACCAAGTCGGACAACAGTGCATCCTACCGCTTCAGGGCGAAAGTTAAACCATAAGGAGAACCGCATGTTAGACAAACTGAATCAGCCGAAAGGCTCAACCATTGGTGTGCTCAGGGATGGGCGCACTATCCAAGAAGCTATTGACGGCCTGTATGTGTTCAAGGACTCGCAAGGCTTCATAAACGTGGACATGCAGGCTGGTACCACTCTTGAGGAGAAGCTACGCAATTCCTTTGCGATAGCCAACACGCTTCTTGTTGGTGTTCGCCTTACAGCTGGCAAGGTGTATCCGCTTACGGGTACAACCCCTCTTGAGGTTAACCTAGCGAAGTTCTCACTGTTCACTTCAGGTGGCCGCGCTACAATCGACGCCTCAGAGTTCACTGGCCCTACTGCATTGTGGATTCACGCCACTGGCTCCTATCCGACCCCAATGTATCGAAACACGACCAACTACATGGAGTCCATCGAGCTTGTGGGTGGGCTTAAGGCTGGCGTCGACGGGTGGACTTGGGGTAACCGTGGGATGACCACTGGAACCGAGTATAACGGGCAGTGTATCATCCGTGGGTGCAGCGTCTACAAGTTCGATAACTGCATCAAGTGTACCGACTCGTCTTGGCGCTACAAGGTATCTGACTGCATGATTTCTACCGGAATCACCTCTGTGTTCAACGCTCCTGCGGGACTGATTGACTCAGGCGAGTCTATAACCTTCAGGGACACACAGTTCTCCGACTCCAACGGGGCTAAGTTTATCATTGCGTGTGCGAACTTCAGTGTGGGAATGTCTGGTACCAGTGTGTTGAATACCCCAGTGGTTATCTCTGGGAACGGTGCATCCCTGCTAATCGACGGTATGGGTAACAACGAGAACCCCGGTAAGAGCACTTGGATGCGCTACGTTGAGGTGACTGGGATTGGTGCCAGATTCATCCTGCAATCCTCAACGTTCGTGTGTAACGGCCCGTCCTCACAGACCAGACCGCTTGTGTTTGTTGGCGCAAAGGCCCGCGCACTCTTCATCGCCGTCAAGTTCCCCGGTAACCTCTATATGTTCCATGTGAATAACCCAGAGAAGGTGCGAACATTCTGTGAAGGCGAGGGTATCGTTAAGACCATAGCGTGTACATACGACATTGAATCGGGGGCTGGTAACATTCCAGTCCACCGCTCGCTTAACCGATTCTACAATAACGGGTTCGAGCAGGACTTGGCTGGATGGGCGCTTAACGTTGGTGGCGACCCAGCACAGACGGCTACAATCGTCACGGATGATACCAACAGCGGCGGTAAGGCGGTTAAGGTTGCCTCGCTGGATGGTAAGAGCGTGTTCCTTACCCAGAATGTCAGAGTGTCTTCTGGAGAGGAGTTCGCATCGTTCGTGGCATACAAGGTCAATAAGGCGGCATCCGGCTCAACACCGGGTAACCTGACGGTAACCTTTAAGTCCGAGAACGGTACCACTATCGGTACAGGCTCGACGTCTAACTTCTCGAACACTGTCGGGGCGTGGCAGCAAGGTGGACTGTTCTGTCGAGGCGTTGCCCCAGTAGGTGCTGTATCCGCTGAGATATCTCTCCGTGTTCGTGATGGTGCTGAGGTTATCCTTGATGACGTTATCGTAAACTTCTTGTAACACGGAGGTATCATGTTATCCCTAGACTTCAACAACGAAGTTATCAAGGCGGCTCCCATTGCGGGGGTCGCTGGGGCTGATGGCGTAGCGAGGCTCTTCTGGGGCCTCTCACTCAACGAGTGGTTCTACGTCGCGGCAATCGCCTACACAGTGGTTCAGATTGGTGCCAAGGTAGTCGACAAAATCATTGACTGGAAGAAAGCTAATAAGGAGTAACATATGGTCCTGATTAAGTTCCTTGAAATGTTAGACACTGAGATGGCTCAGCAGATGCTCATGGACCTGAAGAATCCCGAGAAGCGAACCCCTCAGCTGTACAACGCCATTGGTAAACTACTGGAGCGTCACAAGTTCCAAATCTCTAAGCTGACCCCTGACGTTAACATCTTGGGCGGACTGGCTGAGGGTCTGGAGGCTTACAACTCCAAGGTTGGTGCTGATGGTCTGACAGACGACGATAAGTTCACCCTACAGTGATATACTCAAGGTACTACTATATGTAGTGCCTTTATGGATGTCATTGCACTACGCTAGGCGTTCCTACGTGAAATCTGAGAAACAACGGGAGGCATTATGCTGGAGTTCACAAAGAGAATCGTCCCGTATCTTGTGGCTATCATGGTGTTTGCCTTCGGGTGGCACTTTGGTTCACAATCTACGGACGCCAAATGGAAGGAGGAAGTACAGAATGAGTACGTTAAGAAGCAAACGGCTAGAGCTGAAACTCAGAAAGCGATTGACGCAGTATCGGCTAAGTACCAAGCAGACCTTGAGGGGCTGGAGGGCAGCACTGATAGGATTATTGCTGATTTGCGTAGCGACAATAAGCGGCTGCGCGTCAGAGTCAAACCTACCAGTGTCCCCGCAGGACCAGACGGTCGATGCCTCGTTGATGGTTCCGTCGAACTACACGAAGCAACTGCTCGAAGTCTTATCGCAATAACCCAGAAGGCCGACCTCAAAGAGAAGGCCCTACAGGACACTATTCGCAAGCTACAGCGGAAAGGAGGTGAACATTGAGTAATTCTCAGCAAGCCAAGAACGCCTTAATCATTGCGCAACTGAAGGGTGACTTTGTCGCCTTTCTCTTCGTGCTCTGGAAGGCCCTGAACCTGCCGGAACCGACCAAGTGTCAAATCGACATGGCAAAGTGTCTGGCAAACCCCAAGAACAAGAAGTTTATCCTTCAGGCTTTCCGTGGTATAGGGAAGTCGTTCATCACATGTGCGTTCGTGGTGTGGACCCTATGGCGTGACCCTCAGTTAAAGATACTGATTGTCTCGGCCTCAAAGGAACGTGCGGACGCTAACTCCATCTTCATCAAGAACATCATCGACTTGTTGCCTTTCCTGAGCGAGCTTAAGCCTCGCCCCGGTCAGCGTGACTCCGTGATTAGCTTTGATGTAGGCCCTGCCAAGCCTGACCACAGCCCGTCAGTTAAGTCTGTGGGTATTACGGGTCAGCTTACTGGTAGCCGTGCCGATATCATCATTGCGGATGACGTGGAGATTCCCGGTAACTCTGCAACCCAAGGTGCCCGAGAGAAACTCTGGACGTTGGTTCAGGAGTTCGCTGCGCTGTTGAAACCGCTGCCTACCAGTCGTGTTATCTATCTGGGTACTCCTCAGACCGAGATGACGCTCTACAAGGAACTTGAGGACAACCGTGGGTACTCAACGATTATCTGGCCTGCACAATATCCACGCTCCAAAGAGGAAGACCTGTACTATGGCGACCGTCTGGCCCCGATGCTCCGTAGTGAGTATGATGAGGACAAAGAGGGTCTCAGCAGTCAACCTACTGACCCGGTGCGATTCGACTCCATGGACCTTCAGGAGCGTGAGGTGGAATACGGCAAGGCTGGCTATACGCTTCAGTTCATGCTCAACCCGAACCTCAGTGACGCCGAGAAGTACCCTCTACGCCTCCGTGACGCTATCGTGTGCGGTTTACAGGCAGACAAGGCCCCAATGCATTACCAGTGGCTGCCGAACCGTCAGAACCGCAATGAGGAGCTTCCTAACGTGGGCATGAAGGGTGACGAGATTTACTCCTTCCATACAGCCTCCAGTAACACTGGTGCGTATCAGGGTAAGATTCTGGTCATTGACCCAAGTGGTCGCGGTAAGGATGAGACTGGCTGGTGCGTACTGTACACCCTCAACGGCTACATCTACCTGATGGACGCTGGAGGTACTCGCGGTTACGAAGAGAAGTCCCTTGAGTTCCTCGCTAAGAAAGCAAAACAGTGGCAGGTTCAGACTGTGGTCTTCGAGAGCAACTTCGGTGACGGTATGTTCGGTAACGTGTTC
>OGDU01000480.1_pt1 | contig 40022 bp, 28 predicted proteins | sample 1570371 | NCBI WGS metagenome assembly OGDU01 (sample SAMEA2581977, study PRJEB24529) | metagenome | biome: Human gut stool | place: China | collected 2011
AGGCCACGGGCTACGGAACCTGCTACTTCGCGCAGGAGATGCTCGCCACGCGCAACGACTCGTTCAAAGGGAAGACCGTCTGCATCTCCGGCTCGGGCAACGTCGCCCAGTACGCCTGCCAGAAGGCCACCGAACTGGGCGCCAAGGTGGTGACGCTCTCCGATTCGTCGGGCTACATCCACGATCCCGAAGGCATCAGCCCCGAGAAACTGGAATACGTCATGGAGCTGAAGAACATCTTCCGCGGCCGTATCAAGGAATACGCGGAAAAATATCCGTCGGCAACCTACTACCCCGGCGAACGTCCGTGGGGCGTGAAGTGCGACATCGCCATGCCGTGCGCCACGCAGAACGAGCTGAACGGCGACGAGGCGCAGGCGCTGGTCGACAACGGCTGCATGTGCGTCGCCGAAGGCGCCAACATGCCCTCGACGCCCGACGCCATCCGGATTTTCCAGCAGCACAAGCTGCTCTACGCTCCGGGCAAGGCGGCCAACGCCGGCGGCGTCGCCACCTCGGGACTCGAAATGACCCAGAACTCGATACGCCTCACCTGGTCGCCCGAGGAGGTCGACGCGAAGCTGAAGTCCATCATGCAGAACATCCACGCGGTTTGCGTGCGCTACGGAACCCAGTCCGACGGTTACATCAACTACGTCGTGGGCGCCAACATCGGCGGCTTTATGAAGGTCGCCAACGCCATGCTCGCCCAGGGCTGCGTCTAACAGGCGGTACAACTACGAAAAACCGGCCGGAAACAGTTTCCGGCCGGTTTTCATTTTTTCGGGACGATTTACAGAAAAAGCACCGCGAGGACGGACACGGCGAAACCGCCGCAGAATCCGGCCAGCACCTGCCAGCCGTTGTGGCATCCGAGGTAGAGGCGCGCCGACGCGAGCGCCCCGGCGCAGAGGATGGCGACCATGAGGGGAACGAGCATGTTGCCCACGCCCACGACGTTCATCACCACGAGCAGCGCCACGACGGCCCCCATGCCCGTCAGGTGAAGGCTGATCTTCCAGTAGAACGACACCACGAGACACAGCACCTCGCAGCAGGCCGCGGCGACCATGAATTTGCGCAGGAAAATCGCCGAAGGAATCTTCGCGATGGTGATGGCGCACAGCACGTAGCAGACGGCCCCGACGAGCAGCGGCAGGAAGCGTTCCCTGCGGTCGTCGATCCGGTAGTCCGAAATGCGGCCCAGCGAGCGCAGCACGCCGAGCGACAGCAGCGGAATGACGATCGCGTAGAGCGCCACCACCCACAGCAAATAGAACTTCACATTGGGAGGATAGTGCGAAAAGGCGGTCATCGTCAGCAGCACCGCCATCAGGTAGACGGGCAGCAGGAACGGATGCAGGACCCAGGATATGCCGGTAGCGATTTTTTTATAGTTCATTTCCAATTCTTTAATGCCCGCCGTTCAGACGGCGTCATTGCGAGGAGGACTTTCAGTCCGACGCGGCGATCTGCGGATCATGTCGGAACCTCCCGACTATCCATCGGATTGCCACGCTCATTGCATTCGCCCGCAATGACCCGCCCGCTTAAAAAACGTTTTTCAAGGCAGGCAGCGCAGACCCGAATCCGATATCCGAAAGCCTGCCGCCTTTAAATCCCGCTTCTTAAGCGGGCTATATCTGTTTCCGAAGCCTTGCCACCGGTATTCCCAGCATCTCACGGTATTTGGCCACGGTGCGCCGGGCGATGCGGTAGCCCTTCGAATTGAGGATGTCCATCAGCGTCTCGTCGGTCAGCGGACGCCGCTTGTCCTCTTCGTCGATGCACTGCTGCAAGATGTTCTTGATCTCGTAGCTCGACACCTCCTCGCCCGAATCGGTCTGCATGGCCTCCGAAAAGAGCGATTTGAGGAGGATGATCCCGAACTGCGTCTGCACGTACTTGCTGTTCACCACGCGCGAGATGGTCGACACATCCAGCCCCGTGCGGTCGGCGATGTCCTTGAGGATCATCGGCCGGAGTTTCGACTTGTCGCCGTCCTTGAAATACTCCTGCTGGTAGTCCAGGATGGTCTGCATCGTGCGCATCAGCGTGTCGTGCCGCTGCTTGATGGCCGAGATGAACCACTTCGCCGAGTCGATCTTGTTCTTCACGAACTGAATGGCCTCCTTGTCCTTCTCCCTGACCCGTCCGTCCGAACCCACCATTTCGCGGATCATCTCCATATAGCGGCGGTTGACGCGCACCTCGGGAACGTTGTAGGAGTTCAGCGAGAGGCTGAACCGCCCGTCCTGATAGTCGAGGATGAAATCCGGAATGATATAGGGCGTGGTGTCCGTGCCGCCCTCGGCGTAGAGGTTGCCGGGCTTGGGCGACAGGTGGCGGATCTCGGCGATCGCGTCGCGGAAATCGTCCTCGGATATTTGCAGCCGCGCCATCAGTTTCTCGTAGTGCTTCTTGACGAACTCGTCGAAATAGCTGGTCAGAATCTTCCTGGCCAGCCGCCGCGGACGGGTGTTGACCGGCATCTGCGCCATCTGCAACAGCAGGCATTCGCGCAGGTCGCGCGCGCCGATGCCCGCCGGCTCCAGTTCGTGAATGATTCCGAGCAGGCGTTCCAGCTCCCCGGCCGTCGTTTCAAGCCCCATCGTGAAGGCGATGTCGTCGGCCACGGACTCCAGGTCGCGGCGCAGGTAGCCGTCCTCGTCGATGCTGCCGATCAGGTAGACCGCCAGCCGCATGTCGCGCTCCGGAAGATTGCGGTAGCCCAGTTGCTCGACGAGATATTCCTGCAACGACCGTCCTTCGGTCAGATAGACCGGACGCTGCTTGTCGTCCTTCGAAAAGTTATTGATGCGGCTCTTGTACGACGGCGTGTCGTCCTCCCGGAGGTATTCGTCGAAGGAGATCTGCTGGGGAGGCTGCTCCTCGTCCTCGGCCGAACGCTCCTCCTCTTCCAGCACGATATTGTCTTCGATCTCCTGTTTGATACGCTGTTCGAGCTGCACGGCAGGCAGTTCCAGCAGCTTGATCATCTGTATCTGCTGCGGAGAGAGCTTCTGCTGAAGCGAAAGTACCTGTTTCTGATTAATAGCCATATTGGGTCCAAATTAAGAATTGTTCAGCATTCCGAATTTGGTCTCTTCATTTATCGGGTTTCAGGGTTTTCGAAAGTCGTTCAGGGCGGGCGGATTCCGGTTTTCGGGAAGTCGGGCGCGGCAGGAGCACACTCAAGTATGTGGCTGTCGCGGACGGCGAAGGAAGGCCGGAAGGCGCCGCACTCGGACGGCTTTCGTTAGAAGTCGGCGTGCTGGGGCGTCCGCGGGAACGGCTGCACGTCACGGATGTTGGTCATGCCCGTCACGAAAAGCAGCAGGCGGTCGAAGCCCAGGCCGAAGCCCGAGTGCGGCGCCGAACCCCAGCGGCGGGTATCGAGATACCACCAGAGTTCCTTCTCGCTCATGCCCAATTCGGCGACTCTTGCATGAAGTTTGCCATAATCGGCCTCTCGCTCCGAACCGCCGATGATTTCGCCGATTCCCGGGAACAATACGTCCATGGCGCGCACCGTCTTGCCGTCGTCGTTCTGCTTCATGTAGAAGGCCTTGATGTCCTTGGGGTAGTTGATCAGGATGACCGGACGCTTGAAGTGCTCCTCCACGAGGTAGCGCTCGTGCTCGGATTGCAGGTCGCAGCCCCAGTCGCAGGGGAATTCGAACTTGCGGCCCGAAGCCTTCAGAATCTCGATGCCTTCGGTGTAGTCGAGACGCTTGAAATCGTGCTCCAGCACAAAGTGCAGACGCTCCAGCAGCCCCTTGTCCCACATCTTGTTCATAAATTCGAGGTCTTCCATGCAGTTGTCCAGCGCATACCGGATGAGGTATTTGAGGAAATCCTCGGCCAGTTCCATGTTGTCCTCCAGTTCGAAGAAGGCCGCTTCCGGCTCGATCATCCAGAACTCCGACGCATGGCGCGGGGTGTTCGAGTTTTCGGCACGGAACGTGGGGCCGAAGGTGTAGATGCGGCCCAGCGAGAGTGCGCCCAGCTCGCCTTCGAGCTGGCCCGACACCGTGAGGTTGCACGCCTTGCCGAAGAAGTCCTGTGCGTAGTCGACCGCCCCCTCCCCGGTCCGGGGCAGGTTGTTCATATCGAGCGTCGTCACCTGGAACATCGCGCCGGCGCCTTCGCAGTCCGAAGCCGTGATGATCGGGGTGTGGAAATAGTAGAATCCATGTTTGTTGAAATATTCGTGGATGGCGTAAGCCATGGCGTGACGGATGCGGAGCACCGCACCGAACGTGTTGGTGCGCGGACGCAGGTAGGCGATTTCGCGCAGAAACTCCAGCGAATGCCCCTTCTTTTGCAGGGGATAGCTCTCGGGGTCGGCCGTACCGTAAACCTCGATTTTTTCGGCCTGCACCTCGACGCCCTGCCCCGCGCCCGGCGAAGCCACCAGACGGCCGTCGACGCGGAGACAGGCGCCCGTGGTCACGGGCTTGAGCTGCTCCTCGGAGATTTTGGCCAGATCGACCACCACCTGTATATTACCTACGCACGACCCGTCGTTCAGGGCGATGAACGCCACGTTCTTGTTACCGCGCTTGGTGCGCACCCAGCCTTTTACGACGACGTCGGTATCGACAGCGTCCGATTTCAGGATTTCTACGATTCTCTGCGTTTTCATATCTCGATTTTGTCTGTGTTTCCAGTCGTTTTTTCCGAATTGACAAAGTTAACGATTATTTGCGATTTGTCAAAAAAAAAGTACCTTTGGTGCCGTAACGACACTTCCATGCGTCGGAATGTTTCACCGGGCCGCATGCAATTCCGTTTTGAACCCATTCAACTTTTTTGTACCTTTGTCGTGATTATACACCCCCGTAAACAATGAAACGAACGATATTGACGGCTGCGCTGGCAGCCTGCGCGCTCTCTGCGACGGCCCAGATCATGGAGGAGAGGAATCCGGTCCCGATGACGCCCGGAGGAGGCCGCGTCTACCGTACGGAGGTCGTCCCCTACGACGCGCGCCACGACGCCGAGGCCCGCAACCGCGAAGCCGGAGGCTACTGGAAGGCTTTCGAACCCGAGGTGACGATTGCGACCGAAGGTCCTCTTCATGCCGTTCTCGAACAGGAGATCGAGATTCCGTTCGCCTGGACCGACGGCATGGTCTACCTGCACGTGGAAAATCCCGGTTCGGCCTACTCGCTCTGGCTCAACGACCGCCAGGTAGCCGAGGTCAGCGACCCGCTGACGCCCGCGGAGTTCGACCTGACCCCCTTCATCCGCGAGGGCGCCAACGACTTCAAACTGCTGATGCGCAACGACAATCCCGCCCGGCAGCTCGACGCCGCGGCCCCCGTCGTCCGCAAGTCCTTCGAAAACAGCTACCTCTATTACCAGAACAAACGCTCGATCGCCGATTTCGAAATCGGACTGGTGCCCGACTCGCTGGGGCGCGATTTCGGAATGCTCGACCTTAAAATCGTGACGCAGAACGCATACAACTACGAGGAACCCGTCACCGTCGGCTACGACATCTACTCACCGCAGGGCAAGCTGCTCGAATTCAACATGACCGAAATCACCATCCCGGGCCGCTCGACCGACACGGTGCGCTTCTCGCCGTTCATCTACCACACCTACAAGAACAAATGGGAGGCCGGAAGCAAAACGCCGCCCCTCTACAAGGTGATGCTTTTCACGCGCCGCAACGGAGTCTACAAGGAGTATATGCCCCTGAAGATCGGCTTCGGCAAGACCGAACTCGTCGACGGACGCATCATGCGGCTGGGCAAGGAGCTAAAACCCGTCAAGGCCGGATACAACGCCGCCGCCGACCGCAAGACGACGCTCTCGGAGCTGAAAGCCCTGAAGGCCAAGGGAAAGAACACCATCTGCCCGGACTATCCGCAGCCCGCATGGTTCTACGAGTTGTGCGACTCTCTAGGCCTTTACGTCATCGACCGGGCCAACATCAACGCCCCGGAGCGGAGCGGCGACCGCACCGTCGGAGGCACGCCGTCGAACGACCCTCGGCTTGTCGGCGACTACCTCGAACGCGTGAAGGCGATGTACTACCGTTCGCGCAATTTCACCTGCGTCATCGCCTACTCCCTGGGCGGTCCTTCGGGCAACGGTTACAATATGTACAAGGCCTACCAGTGGCTCAAATCGGTCGAAAAGTCCCGTCCGGTGATCTACTCCGACACCGACGGCGAGTGGAATTCGGACCTGTAAATACGACAACCCAATGAAAAAACTGCTGTTACTGCTGCTCTTCGCCGGCCTGCTCAACACGGGGAGCGTCTTCGGATGGGGACGCGAAGGCCACGAGACGATCGCCAAGATCGCCGAACGCAATCTGACGAAAAAAGCCAAAAAGCGCATCGAGAAGTACCTCGGGGGCCACTCGATCGTCTACTTCGCCAAGTGGATGGACGAATACCGCCATACCCCCGAGTACAAGTTCACCAACAACTGGCACACCGCGCCCGTGAACGCCGAACTGCGTTACGAGGATTCGATGCTCGCGAAGAACGGCAACGCCATCTACGGACTGGAGCAGGCCATCGAGAACCTGAAGAACTACCGCAGTCTCACCGATTCGGCCGTGGAGGTCAACCTCAAGTACATCATCCATCTGGTGGGCGACATGCACTGCCCGGCGCACATCAAGTACACGACGCACGACACGAAATACGACGTGCTGTTCGAGGACAAGTACCACAAGCCGCACAAATTCCCCATCCACAGCGTCTGGGACAACGAGATCATCACCACCACGCGCATCTGGTCGGTCAGCGAGTGGGCCGATGAGCTGGACCGCCTTCCGAAGGCCGAAAGGCAGGCCGTAGCAGCCGGAACGCCGCGCGACTGGCTCCACGACAACGCCGTCGTGTGCGAGGCGCAGTTCGAATGGGCGAAGCCCGGCCAGCGGCTGGGACAGGATTTCCTGAACGAGGCCTTGCCGCTGATCGAGCGCCAGATCCGCAATGCCGGATACCGTCTTGCCCGTGTGCTGAACGAACTGTTCGGATAGCGCCCCCGGCCCCGAAGCCCCGATGCCGCGCCCCGAAGCGCGGCATCGCCGTTTCCGGACGGGAAAAACGATTTGCCCGAACCGAATAAAAAGGCTATCTTTGCGCCGTACTGTGCCCGACCGACGCACAGGCGGAACGCAATGACCATAGAGCTGATCGTCATAGGAAAGACCGACTCGAAAGAGATCGCCGCGCTGGTGGAACTGTATGCCCGGCGCGTGAATCACTATTGCCGGTTCGCCGTCACCGCGCTGCCCGACGTGCGCAACACCAAAAGCATGACCGTCCGACAGCAGCGCACGGCCGAAGGCGAGGCCATCCTGCGCCAGCTTGCCGACGGCGACTACGTGACGCTGCTCGACGAGCGCGGCGAAGAATACCGTTCGGTGGAGTTCGCGCTGTGGCTGCAAAAGCGGCTGAACAGCGGCGTGAAACGCCTGGTACTGGTCATCGGCGGTCCCTACGGCTTCTCGGACGAAGTTTACGCACGCGCCGACGGCAGGCTGTCGCTCTCGCGCATGACCTTCTCCCACCAGATCGTGCGGGCCATCTTCGCCGAACAGATCTACCGGGCCTTCACCATCCTCAACAACGAACCCTACCACCACGAATGATGCAGCAGCGCCCCGTCATAGCCATCCTGACCGCCAACGTTCTCGTAGGCGTGGGGCTGCGCTCCATCCTCGAAAAAGCGGCCCCGGCCGCCGACGTGGAACTGTTCGGCAACTTTCAGGAATTTGCGGAGGCCGATCCGGAGCGGTTCATCCATTATTTCGTCACGGCGCAGCTCTTCGCGGCGCACAACGCCTTCTTCCGCGCCCGCAGCCACAGAACCATCGTCCTCGCCAACGGACAGACGCCCGCCGGGGTACACTGCATCGACGTGCAGACCGACGAGGAGCGTTTCGTGCGCTCGCTCATGCGACTGCAACACAGCGTCCGCCGACCGGAACACGCTCTGCCCGTCCAGCCGCAGGCTGCGCAGCCGCTCACGGAGCGCGAGGCCGAAGTGCTGACGCTCATCGCCGGCGGACTGATCAACAAGCAGGTCGCCGACCGGCTGGGAATCGGCCTGACGACCGTGATCTCCCACCGTCGCAACATCATGGAGAAGCTCGGCATCCGCACCACCGCCGGGCTGGTGGTCTACGCCCTGGCGGCGGGCTACGTCGATCCCGACGGGATGTGACGCGCCTCCTCATAAATTAGGATTGCACCGACCGAAATAAAACCGTTACTTTGTACTCCCGATAACCGCAACCGATACATGCACCGCAAATCGCTCGTCATACCCCTGTTGCTGCTGGCCTCCGCGGCCGCGGCCCGCACCGCGGGCGGCGACGGCCCGACGCCGGACACGGAGACGGCCGACACGGTGATCGTGGTGGACAAGGTGCAGGTGACGGCCATCAAACAGGGCCTCGTGCTGCGTTCGCAGCCCGTCGCGGCGTCGATCGTCGGCGGCCGCGCCATCGAACGGGGACGCATCGGGGCGGTGAAAAACCTCTCGCAAACGGTTCCCAACTTCCACGCTCCGGACTACGGTTCGCGCATGACCTCGTCGATCTACGTGCGGGGCCTCGGCGCGCGCATCGACCAGCCGGTCATCGGGCTGAATATCGACAACGTCCCGGTGCTCAACAAGGACAACTTCGACACGGAGCTGGCCGACGCCGAACGCATCGAGGTCCTGCGCGGGCCCCAGTCGACGCTCTACGGCCGCAACACGATGGGCGGCGTGGTGAACGTCTACACGCTCTCGCCGCTCACCTACGAGGGCGTGCGGCTGACGGCCGAATACGGCAGCGGGGATTCCTACCGCTTCCGGGCATCGTCCTACTACAAGCTATCGCCCGACCTCGGAATGGCCGTGACGGGCTATTTCACCCACACGGGCGGCTTCTTCGACAACGACTGCACGGGCGAGAAATGCGACTGGGAGCGTCTGGGCGGAGGACGCTGGAAAACGCAGTGGCGCAACAACCGGGGAGTGCGCATCGACAACACCTTCTCGTTCTCGGCGCTCGACCAGGGAGGTTATCCCTACGCCTACGCCGGCGAGGACATCGTGCGCGACGGCAAGACCGTCATCCGCAACGGCCAGATCAGCTATAACGACCCGTCGTCCTACCGCCGCACAACGGTCAGCGACGGACTCACGGTGCGCTACGACGCCGCGAAATATTCCGTCTCGTCGATCACCTCGTACCAGTACTCCGACGACGAGATGACGCTCGACCAGGACTTCACGCCCGAATCCTGGTTCACGCTCCGGCAGGCCCGGCGCGAGCACGCCCTGACCGAGGACATCGTTTTCCGTTCGCACGACGGACGGCGCTACGGCTGGCTGCTGGGCGCCTTCGGTTTCTACCGCCACGGCGTGATGGAAGCCCCGGTGCACTTCAAACGCACGGGCATCGAGGAGCTGATCGTCAAGAACGCCAACGAGCATCTGGGCGCGATCTGGAACGAGGAATACTCGATCTCCGCGGATGAACTGCCGCTCTACTCCGATTTCCGTATGCCCGTGTACGGAGGCGCCGTTTACCACGAGTCGAACCTGCGGCTGGGCCGCTGGCGGCTCACGGCCGGCATCCGTTTCGACGTGGAACACACGTCGCTGGCCTACCACAGCCGGACCGACATGGATTATTTCGTCAGCAAGGAGGGCGGCGCGCCCGCGCCGAAACGCATCTCGATCGACGAGGGGAACCGCATCGCCCACACCTACTGCGAAGTGCTGCCGAAGGTCTCGCTGCTCTACGCTTTCGACGAAGTGCGCAACCTCTATATTTCGGTAGCCAAGGGCTACAAGGCCGGGGGATTCAACACGCAGATGTTCTCCGACATCTTGAGCGAAAAGCTCAAATGGCGGATGGCCGGTTCGCAGTACGACGAAGCGGACCTGATGTCCTACGAGCCGGAATACAGCTGGAACTACGAACTGGGCGGCCACTTCTCGTGCATGGACGGCGCCGTGCGGGGCGATTTCGCGGTATTTTACATTGATGTCCGCGACCAACAGCTCACGATCTTCCCGGAGGGACAGAGCACGGGCCGGATGATGACCAACGCGGGCCGCACGCGCAGCGTCGGAGCCGAAGCGGCCCTGCAATTCGCGCCGTGGCGGTCGCTGGAGATCAACACGGCCTACGGATACACCGACGCCCGTTTCGTGCGTTACGACAACGGCATCGAGGATTTCAAGGACAACCGTATCCCCTACGCCCCGCAACACACCCTCTCGGCCCAGGCGGCATGGACCCTGCCCACGGGCGTCAAGTGGCTCGGCGACGTGGTCCTGCAAGCGGGAGTCCGCTGCGCGGGGCGCATCTGGTGGAACGAGGAGAACACACTTTCGCAGCCCTTTTATGCGTTAGCAGACGCCTCCGTGCGGTTCGAGCACAAGCACTATTCGCTCGACATCTGGGGCCGCAACCTCGGGGGAGCGCGTTACGACGTCTTCTATTTCAAGTCGATCGGCAACGAGTTCGTCCAGCGCGGACGCCCCCGGACGTTTGGCATCACCCTGAATATAAACATCTAACAAATACCGACACATGAAAAAAATCCTCTTCCTCCTCTTCGCCGCCGCAGCTTTCGCTGCCTGCAACGACGACGACGGCGAACCCAAAGTCCGTTACGCCACAACCAATGACGGCATCGAAAACGGATACCTGCAAGGTGCCAACCTGCATTTTTACGGCACCTCGACCGTGACCGACGCCAAAGGCGAAACGTTTACGGACCCGGAAGCCTGGTTCGAATTCGCAGGCGGTCCGGAGAGTTTCTCCCTCTACATGCACAAAACGCGCTTCGCGGCCAACATGCCGGGCGTGGAAATGCGGCTCCAAACGGTCACCTACACCCCGAAGGGCGACAAGTCGCTCAACTTTGTCAGGGAGGAGATCATTCCCTCCGCCCTCAAAGAGAACAATGAAGGCGGAGGATCGAGCTACCAGCCCGTCGAACGCTATAAAATCACCAATCTCACAGGCGCAATCGACGGCGTTGACTGCCGGGTCAGCTTCACCTGCGCCGGCGTTTTTCAGGTAATATACGAAGGACGACTGATTATCAAAGAATAAATATCCACGAACCATGAAACCCGAATACAAACCTTTCGTAGATGAATTGATCGAACTCTGCATCAGGGAGGACATCGGCGACGGCGACCACACATCGCTCTCGTGCATCCCGGCCGACGAACACGGACGCATGCGCCTGCTGTGCAAGCAGGAGGGCACGATCGCCGGGATCGAAATCGCGCAACTCGTACTGCAACGCCTCGATCCCGAAATGAAATTCGAACAGATCCTGCACGACGGCGACCGTGTCGCGCCTGGCGACGTGGCCTTTTACGTCTCGGGACGCCTGCGCTCGCTGCTTCAGGCCGAGCGCATCCTGCTGAACATCATGCAGCGCATGAGCGGCGTGGCGACCCAGACCGCCGTTTACGTCAAGCGGCTGGAGGGACTTCGTACCAAGGTCCTCGACACGCGCAAGACCACGCCCGGCATGCGCGTGCTGGACAAGATGGCCGTGAAGATCGGCGGCGGCGAGAACCACCGCATGGGGCTGTTCGACATGATCCTGCTGAAGGACAACCACATCGACTTCGCCGGCGGCATCCGCCCCGCGATCGAAGGCGTGCGCCGATACCTCGCGGCCAAAGGCAAGACGATCCCCATCGAGTGCGAGGTCCGCACGCTGGAAGACATCGACGAGGTGTTCGCGGCGGGCGGCGTCGACCGCATCATGTTCGACAACTTCACCCCCGAAATGACCCGCCGGGCGGTCGAGAAGGTCGCCGGACGCTGCGAGACCGAATCGAGCGGCGGCATCACGCTCGACACGATGCGCGACTATGCCGAGTGCGGCGTCGACTTCATCTCGGTGGGCGCGCTGACGCACCAGATCAAGTCGCTCGACATGTCGCTGAAGGCCTGCGAATAGAGGATGAAACGCCTGCTCCATACGCCGCTGGCGCTGCTCGTGTGGCGCATCGCACTGCTCTACGCGGCGCTGATGCTCTGCCGCGCGGCGTTCTGGGTCTACAACGCCGCCCTGCTCGGTCCGCCGGTGTGGAGTGAACTGGGGCAGCTCGTGGCCGGGTCGCTGAAGTTCGACACCGTATCGGTCGTCTATGCCGACGGCGTGTTCATCCTGCTGTCGCTCCTGCCCCTGCACCTGCGCGAACAGCGCTGGTACCGGGGCATGCTGTTCTGGTATTACGTGATCGTCAACGCCGTGCTGATCGCAGCCGCGAATCTCGCCGACACGGTCTATTTCCGCTACACGCAGAAGCGTTTCACGGCCGACGAAATTTTCTTCGCCGACAACGACAACTCGTTGCAGCTGGCCGGAAAGTTCATGGCCGAAAACTGGTATCTCGTGCTGCTGTGGGCGGGACTCGTGGCCCTTTTGGCGTGGGGTTACCGCCGCCGGGTGCGCGAGGAGAGCCTTTTGAGACGCGGCTGGGCCTACTATGCCGGCGGCACAGCCGTCTTCGCCCTCGCGGCGGGGCTGAGCGTCGCCGGGATGCGCGGCGGCATGACCCGCATGACCCGTCCGATCACCCTTTCCAACGCCATGCTCTACACGGCGGACAGCGGCAAGGCCAATCTGATTTTAAGCAACCCGTTCTGCATCCTGCGCACTATCGGCAACGCGGGAAGCGTCAAATACAGAAAATATTTCACCCCGGAGGAATTGCCCCAGCGCTTCACGCCCGTGCACCGGCCCGCCGACAGCGCGGCGGTCGATCTCACGGGCCGCAACGTGATGATTTTCATCATGGAGAGCATGTCGGCCGAGCACTCCGCGTTCCTCCATCCGGAACTCTACGCCGACCTCCCGGAAAAAGGCTTCACGCCGTTCCTCGATTCATTGATGCGCAACGGTCTGACATTCAAACGGATGTACGCCAACGGCTCGCGTTCGATCCAGGCCATGCCCTCGGTGCTGGGAAGCATCCCCTCGTTCCGCACGCCGTTCGTACTGATGCCCCAATCGTTGGGTGAGAGCCGCCAGCTGCCCGCCATGCTGGCGGACAAAGGCTATGCGACGGCCTTCTTCTGCGGCTCGGAACGCGGCTCGATGGGCTTCGGGGCCTATGCCCGTTCGGCAGGCGTCGAGCGGCTCGTAAGCCGCGAGGACTACGAGGCGAAGCACGGCACGGGGGATTTCGACGGCTACTGGGGCATCTGGGACGAAGAGTTCCTGCAATTCACGGGCGAGGAGCTGACGGCGATGCCCGAACCCTTCTTCGCCGCGCTGTTCACCCTCTCGTCGCACCACCCGTTCGTCGTACCCGAAAAGTACGCCGCGACGCTGCCCGAGGGCTACACCCGGATTCACAAGGGCGTCGCCTACGACGACCGGGCGTTCCACCTCTTCTTCCAGCGTTTCGGCGGCGAGGAGTGGTTCCGCCGCACGATCTTCGTCTTCGTGGCCGACCACGTGTCGTCGGAGAAATTCGCGGAGGAGACGCGCTCCTACCCGGGCAACATGCACGTCATCGGCTTCATCTACACCCCCGACGGCGCCCTGCGGGGCGAGGTCGGCGAGATCACGCAGCAACTGGACATCATGCCCACCCTGCTGGGGCTCACGGGCAACCGGAAGCCTTATTTCGCATTCGGGCGCGACGTGCTGAACGAACCGCAGCGGCCCCGCTGGTCGGTCAGCTACGACGGACGGTTCCGCGCGCTGACCGGCGAAGGCGCAATCGTGCTCGACGATTCGGACATGAATGTGCAGGAATGCCCGGCCACCCCGGCCGCCGACAGTCTGGCACAGAATTTCCGGGCGCTGGTCCAGCAGTATTACACCCATATCGAGAAAAAGAGCTATACGGCAAATGATTGAATTCAAACCCGTGCGCCTCGAAGACCGGGCGGTCATCGAGCGTTATACCATGCCCTCGGGCATCTGCAACTGCGACCTCGCCTTCGCCAACATGTACTGCTGGCAGGCGGTGTTCCACAGCGCGTGGGCCGAGATCGGCGGATTCCTGGTGATCCGCTTCCAGATCGACGGCGGCGAGCGCATCGGTTACATGCAGCCCGTAGGCGAAGGCGACTTCGGCCCGATCCTCCCCCTCCTGCGCGAAGACGCCCACGCCCACGGACAGCGGCTGCGGATCATCGGCCTGACGGACGAAGGCCGCGACACGATCCGCCGGATCGTTCCCTGCCATTTCGCGTTCGAGTCGGACCGCGCGCTGGAGGATTACGTCTACAACGCCGACGATCTTCGCAACCTTGCCGGACGCCGCTATCAGCCCAAGCGCAACCACATCAACCGCTTCACGGCCGAATATCCCGACTACCGCTACGAAGAGCTGACGCCCGACCGCTTCGGGGAGTGCATGGCCCTCGAGCGCGAATGGCGCAAGGCCCACGAAGGCCACACCTCGGAGCTGTGCGCCGAGCAGCGGGCCATGCAGCGGGCCTTCGAACATTTCGAAGAACTGGGGCTGATCGGCGGTTGCATCTACGTCGGCGACCGCCTCGCGGCCTTCACCTACGGCTCGGCGGTCAACGACCACACCTTCGACACCCATGTAGAGAAGGCCGACACGGAGTTCGACGGCGCTTTCACGATCATCAACAAACTCTTCGCACAGCACCTCCCCGAACGTTTCACGCTGATCAACCGTGAGGAGGACCTCGGGCTGGACGGACTGCGGCAGGCCAAACTCTCCTACCACCCGGCGTTCCTCCAGCACAAATTCGCGGCGATCTGCATGCACCCCGACGAAGTGGCCTGCAAAGAGCTTTGGATGAAGGCCTTCGGCGACGACGAGCAGTTCGCCGACTCGTTCATCATGCGCTATTACTCCCGCCGCCGGATGCTGACGGCCGAGGCCGAAGGCCGCATGGCGGCGATGCTCCACCTCCTGCCGTTCCGGACGGAGCTGGGCCGCACGACCTATATTTATGGCGTAGCGACGGACCCGGCGTTCCGGGGACGCGGACTGGCTTCGCAGCTGATGCGCGAAGCGATGCGGCTCATCGCGGAGCGCGGCGACGATGCGGCGTTCCTCATCCCGACGCCCGGCAAGGAGTGGCTCCGGGAATTTTACGGACGCTTCGGGTTCGCTGGCGACGTTCCGGCGAGGTTCGTTTCCGCAGACCGCTTCGACTTCGGCACGGGCGACGCGGCCGCCGACCGGGCGATGGTCTGGCGGCGCGACTCCTCGGTTCCGCTCCCCGAACAGCTCACCGCCTCCTGGCATTCATAGCCTCCGGAACTCACCTCCGCGAGCGTCTTTTCGGCCTGCGCCGGAATCCGTCCGCCACACTGCCGCTCCCGGCGCAGGCGACAGCCCGCCCCGAGCGGCCGGGACCGGTTCCGACAACACCTCCGGTTCCGCCCGCCACTCTTCTCCGCCATGCCGTTTTCCGAGCTGCCGTCACCGAAAAACAGACGCCCGACAGTTTCGCTTCACAACCATTCTACGAATCAAGGGCAACGAAAAAGAGATGAAAGGGAAATGGCAAATCTACCAAACGAAACACGACTAAAAATTAAAATTTTTTATTTGCAAAAAAAATCATCCGATTTTGTTTTTTAATAAAATAAGTTTAATTTTGAAATGTATTCGAAACACAATCGAAACACAAACAAGTTATATTTGAAAAGTTTTTCAGACAGAAGCGACACGGTAAACAGATGGTTACCATATATATAATGGAAGATGCGAAGGCCGGCAGGGCCGCAAACGGAGACTTCGGGACGGAGTCCCCGACCGGGTCTTTCCGGGCCTTCGAGGTGTCCAAACAACCGGATTTACAAAACGCGGACAAATAAAAAAATTATAATCGAAGAACTTAAAATGAAAAACGTATTAAAGTATCTGTTACTGGCACTCATCGCCGTCTCGCAACTCTTCGCCTGCGGCGGCAGCGATGACGAAAAGACCCCCGCGGATAATTTCGACGTGCAATTCACGGTTCCGGGGTCGGTAGACGTCACCGAAGGCGGCGAGTGCACTTTCGCCGTAAGTGGGGGGGGGAAATCGCCCCTGACCACAGACACATTCATTCTTGAGTCGGACGCAGGCATCTCCTACGTCTGCCCCATCGTCAACACCACTTCCGACAGTTTCACCGTACGCCTGGCCGACGGGTGTGAAACGGGTTACTACAAAGTCTTCGTCAAAAGAGACGCGCGCAAAAAATCGTTCGGAAGAATCTACATCAACATCGTCGAAGACATAGATTTCAAACCGGATGCAGGCACCACGGTCTACGGGATCGTGTCGTCGGCCGGCGTCGGCGTGGAGAACGTCGTGGTCTCCGACGGCGCGGAGGTGACCGTCACGAACGAGAAGGGCATCTACCAGCTCAAATCGGCCAAAAAGTGGGGATATGTCTTCATCTCCGTCCCGAGCGGCTACGAAGTTCCGTCCGTCGGGGTGCTCCCGCAGTTCCACCGCGCGCTCAAAAACAGCGCCGACGTCGTCGAACGGGCCGACTTCAAGCTCGAAAAGGTCGACGGACAGGACTCCTACAAGATCTTCATGCTGGGCGACATGCACCTCGCCAACCGAACGGGCGACCTGGGACAGTTCGCCCAGTTCACCTCCGACCTTACGGACTACATGACCCGCCACAAGGGCGAGAAGATGTATGCGCTCACCCTCGGGGACATGACCTGGGACCTCTACTGGTATTCGAACAGCTACTATTTCCCCCAGTACCTGAACACCGTCAACAGCCAGATCAAGAATCTGCAGATCTTCCACACCATGGGCAACCATGACAACGACTTCCAGACCAGGTCGGACTACGATGCGGCGGTCAAATATGTGGATCAGATCTGCCCGACCTACTATTCGTTCAACATCGGCAAGGTCCATTACGTCGTCATGGACGACATCGATTGCAGCAGCTACGACGGGAGCACTTCCCGCAACTATGTCAAGAGCCTCTCCGCCGAGCAGCTGGACTGGCTGGCGAAAGACCTGTCGCACGTGGCCAAGACGACCCCCGTCGTCGTTGCCATGCATGCGCAGGTGTTCTATCCGACCACATCGGGATTCAAGATCGACCACGATCAGGTCAACACCCTGCGGCTTTTCGACATCCTCGACGGATATACCGTCCGCTTCGTGACGGGGCATACCCACAAACTTTTCAACGTGACGCCCGACGCTCCGATCGTGGACGGGCATAACTTCCGGGAGTATAACTCCGGCTCGGTATGCGCTTCGTGGTGGTGGTCCGGCAACCTCACACCCGGAATCCACATCGGAACCGACGGAACTCCGGGCGGCTACGGCATCTGGGATGTCACGGGAACCGATTTCCAATGTCTCTACAAATCGACCGGATGGCCCGAAGAGTACCAGTTCCGCAGCTACGACCTGAACAACGTGCATTTTTCGATGGCCGACGTTCCGCTGATGCCTTCCGACATCTCCGCTTCGGTCAAGAACGCCTATATGCAATATGTCAACGCCTATCCGCAGAACAACGACAACGAGGTGCTGATCAACATCTGGAACTGGAATTCGGACTGGACGTTGAGCGTCGTCGACGAAAACCACAAGACGCTGCCCTACACCGAAGTCTGGGCCTACGACCCGCTCCATATCGCGGCGCTCTCGGTCAAGCGGTTCAACAACGCGGGACTCAAGTCGACCCCGTCGTTCATCACCGACAAGTTCACGCACTTCTTCAAGGTGAAGGCGGACGATGCGGACACCGACCTTGTGATCACCGTCAAGGACGAATTCGGAAACGAGTGGACCGAAAACATGCAGCGGCCGAAAGCATTCTCCACGGATGCCTACCGACGCAAGTGATTTTCGCTACATACCCAACCACAATCATCATTTACTAACCAACAAACACAGATCTTATGAGAGTATTAAGACCACTGGTTCTATCTCTTCTTCTGGTATTGGGAGGGGGAATAACAGCCCTTTCGGCCCAGAACAGGGAGGTGTCGGGAAAAGTCCTCGACGCCAATCAACAGCCGCTCGTGGGTGTAGCCGTTCTGGTCGATGGTACGACCAAAGGCGTCACAACCTCCGAAAACGGCACCTTCAAAATCCAGGTTCCGTCGGGAGAAGCCGTTCTCCAGGTCACCTGCCTGGGTTACCTGCCGCAGAAAGTGACGGTTCCCTCAAGCCGGAACAGCATCACGATCTACCTGCAGGAGGACGCCATCATGCTCGATGCAACCGTCGTAATCGGCTACGGTACGCAGAAAAAAGTCAACCTGACCGGCGCCGTTGCGACCGTAGGGAGCAAGGAGCTCGAAAACCGCGTCACCCATTCGCTGGGCAGCATGTTGCAGGGTTCCGTAGCGGGTCTCAACATCACCACCTCCTCGGGTAAACCCGGCAGCACGCCGGCGATCAACATCCGCGGCGTCAACTCGATCAACTCGGCCGACCCGCTCGTGCTGATCGACGGCGTGGTGGGCGACCTGAACCGCGTCAACCCCAACGACGTGGAGTCGATCTCGGTCATCAAGGACGCTTCGGCGGCAGCCGTCTACGGCGCCCGCGCAGCCTTCGGCGTCATCCTGGTCACCACCAAGAACGGCTCGGCCCAGGACGGCAAGGCGACGGTGCGTTACAGCGGCCGTTTCGGCTGGGAGGAGGCCACGACCTCGACCGACTACGAGAACCGCGGTTACTGGTCGGTCTATACGGTCAACAAGTTCTGGCAGGCCGACTCCGGAACGAACTATGTCAAATACAACGATCACGACATGCAGCAGCTGCTGGCGCGCGTGAACGACAGGACCGAGCATCCCGACCGTCCGTGGGTCGTCGAAGAGATCCGCAACGGCCGCAAACAGTGGGTCTACTACGGCAACTACGACTGGTGGGACATGCTCTTCCAGCAGCGTCGGCCCGTGCAGCAGCACAACATCTCGCTCAGCGGCGGCACGAAGGACATCAAATACCTCGTCTCGGGCGCCTATGACCGCCAGGAAGGTATTCAGCGCGCACATCCCGACGTGTATAACAAGTACAACCTGCGTGCGAAACTCGATTTTCGGATCAACCGGTGGGCAACGCTCTCGAACAACACGTCGTTCTTCTCGTCGAATTACAAGTCTCTGGGAGACGGCAGCGTAGACAACACCATCGCTTACAGCGCCCGCCACGCACTGGCCAACTTCCCCATGAAGAACCCCGACGGATCGTGGCTTTACAGCACGCCGTATCTCGATTACAAGATCGCCAACGGACGCCACATCCTGCTCAACGAGGGCACGCACCGCAACGTCGACCGCTCGAACGACTTCTCGAACACGACACGCCTGGTCATCACGCCGTTCAAGACGTTGAGCATCACGGGTGACTTCACCTACCGCCTCTACCAGAACCGCAATACGAGCCGCAGTTCCGCAATGAACTACCGCGAATACCCCGACGGGCCGCTGCTCGCCTACGACACGGGCGCCGGCATGAACCAGCTCGACGAAGTGGTTCAGACGCGCAACTACTATTCGGCCAACGTCTACGCCAACTACGACGAAACGTTCGGCGAGGCGCACCACGTGTCGGCAACCGCCGGATTCAACTACGAAACGTGGTCCAGCAAGAACGTCTCGGTGGCAGGCATCAACCTCTCCTCCATAAACCTCGACGACCTGAATCTGGCAACGGGCTCTCCCACGGAGGGCGCTTACGGCGGCGGCCAGAACGAATACGCCCTGGCAGGCTTCTTCGCCCGTATCAACTACGACTACAAAGGGCGCTACCTCTTCGAGGTGAGCGGACGCTATGACGGATCGTCGCGTTTCGCACCGGGCAACCGCTGGGGCCTGTTCCCCTCGGCATCGGCCGGATGGCGCATCTCCGAGGAGCCGTTCTTCGGCAACGCCAAAGACCTGGTGGACAACCTCAAGCTGCGCGCTTCGTTCGGCAGCCTGGGCAACCAGAACGTGTCGTCCTACTACACCTACATGCGCCTGATCACGAACAAGGATTTCAGCAACTACACCTTCGACGGCAGCATAAAGGGCAAGTACTCCTCGCTGGGCGCCCCCGTAGCCTCCGACCTGACCTGGGAAACCGCCCAGCAGTGGGACCTGGGTCTGGATCTCACCATGCTGAACAACCGGCTCAACTTCACCGGCGACGTCTACATCCGCGACACGAAGGACATGCTGACCGACGGAATGGCGCTGCCCGGCGTATACGGGGCCGATTCGCCCAGCATGAACTCCGCCGAACTGCGTACGAAGGGTTATGAGCTCTCCGTCAGCTGGCGCGACCAGTTCAAACTCGCCGGCAAACCGTTCGAATACAGCGTCGGTTTCAACCTCAGCGACTACAAGAGCGTCATCACCAAATACGACAACAACCCGAACAAGTCATTGACCAACCTGACAAAGGGAGATTATTACGTCGGCATGGAGATCGGCGAAATCTGGGGCTTCAAGACCGACGGGTTCTTCAAGACCACCGAAGAGGCGCAGGCCTATGCCAAAGAGGTCGACCTGAGTTACAGCACGGGCCGTCTGACCGGCGGCTGGCAGGCCGGCGACCTGAAGTTCGTCGACCTAGACGGCAACGGCGTCTGGGGAGTCGGCAACGACACCGTCGACAAGCCGGGCGACCGGACGATCCTGGGCAACTCGCTCCCGACGCTCTCCTACGGCATCAACGCCTCGATCCGCTGGATGGGCTTCGACGCTTCGGTCTTCTTCCAGGGAACCGGCAACCACTACTGGTATCCCCACGGAGAAATGATGCCTTTCTGGGGCTGCTATTCCTATCCCTACCTCTCCTACCTCCCGACGGATTTCCTCGGCAAGGTATGGGCGGAGGACAATCCCAACTCCTATTTCCCGCGCGCAAGAGCCTATTCTTCATCGGGAGGTTATCTGAGCAAGGTCAACGACCGTTACCTGCAAAATATCCGCTACCTGCGCCTGAAAAACCTGACCGTCGGCTACACGATCCCCGCGACCCTCACCAAGAAGGCCGGCATCGACCAGATCCGCATCTATTTCTCGGGCGAGAACCTCTGCTACTGGTCGCCGCTCAAAAAGAACTCCAAGTACGTCGATCCCGAAGCGGCTATCAACCGTTCCGGCGTGAACAACAACGCCTACTATCCGTGGGCCAAGACGTTCATGTTCGGCATCGACATCACCTTCTAATAATTTCAAAATCCGAATACCATGAAGCGATTAATCATACTGGCAGCAACGCTGATTGCAGGATTATCGGCCTGCGACTCCCTGCTGGACAAAGAACCGTTGGATCGGGTGACGCAGTTCGACTATTTCAAGACGAGAAGCGACCTGGAACTCTTCTCCAATCCCTTTTACGACAACCTGCTGGACAAGACGCCCTACGATGAGCAGAACGACCTGCTCGTTCAGATGACCCTCTCCGATGTTCTCTACGGAGGCGACAAGCGCACCGTTCCGAACACCGGCGGCGGCTGGTCGTGGGGCAACCTGCGCCGCATAAACACCCTGCTGGAATATGTCGATCAATGCGAGGACAAGAAGGCTGTGACCGAGTATACGGCCCTGGCCAAATTCTTCCGCGCTGCCTTCTATTTCGACAAGGTGAAACGCTTCGGCGACGTGCCCTGGTACGAGGTGCAGCTCGGCTCGGCCGACGAAGCGCTCTACAAACCGCGCGATTCACGCGAACTGATCATGACCAATATGATCAAGGATATCGACGAAGCCATCAACAGCGGCGGTCTTACGGAGGATATATCGACCTACCGCGTCAACAAATGGGCGGCGCTGGCGCTGAAAGCGCGGTTCTGCCTCTTCGAGGGAACCTACCGCAAATACCACGGCATCAACCTCGAAGGACATGACTACACCTATTATCTGGAGGAAGCCGCCAAGGCCGCCAAAACGATCATCGACGAAGGTCCCTACAAGCTCTACTCCACCAAAAATCCGGACAAGGACTACATGATGCTCTTCGCACAGGAGAATGCCAGCACCGAAGAGTATATCCTCGCCATCCGAAACAGCTACGAGGCCCAAGTCTACCACAATGCGACGGCCTACACGCTGCTGCCGACACAGGGCCGCCCGGGCTACACCCGCAAATTCATCAACATGTACCTGATGAAGGACGGCAAGGCATTCACCGACAAATTTAAGACAGAGTGGCAAACAATGCCTTTCACCGAGGAGGTGAAGGACCGCGACCCGCGCCTGGCGCAGTCGATCCGCACCCCGGGTTACAAGCGCATCGGCGCCAAGCGGGTACAGGGACCCGATCTCGGCGTCACGATCACCGGCTACCAACCCATCAAATTCGTTCAGGACACGACGGCCTCGGGAGGACAGATCGACCGCAACGACCGTTCGACCTGCGACATGCCGGTTTTCCGCTATGCCGAAGTGCTGCTCAACTATGCCGAAGCCAAGGCCGAACTGGGAACGCTCACGCAGAACGATCTGGCGATCACCGTCAACGAAATCCGAAGCCGGGTGGGAATGCGGGGCCTCGACATGAACGAAGCCAACAAAAATATCGACTGGTATCTTGAGTCCAAAGAGTACGGCTATCCCAACGTGACCGGCGCCAACAAGGGCGTCATTCTGGAAATCCGCCGCGAACGGGCCGTCGAGCTGATCCAGGAGGGTTTCCGCCTTCAGGATCTGTATCGCTGGAAAGCCGGCTATTGCATCGACCAGGCCATTTCCGGCATGTATTTCCCGGGCCCCGGCGAATACAAGCTTGCGGGCAAAGAAACGGCCGATCTGATTCTCTATAAGGCAGGAGAGACCAAACCCCAAGCCGGCGAAGGAGTTTCGGTATACGAACTCGGTTCGGACATCATCCTCTCCGAGGGGAACAAAGGCTATGTCTACTATCACAAAACCGTAGAGAATCTGCGCACTCCGTTCAACGAGGAACGCGATTACCTCTACCCGATTCCCAGCGGCGAGCGTTCGCTCAACCCGAACCTCACGCAGAATCCGGGATGGAGCGACGGACTCGATTTTTAAGTCGGAAATAACCTAAAAAACAAGATTATGAGATTTGTAAAATATATGACAGCCCCGATCCTCATGGCGGCCCTATGTTCCTTCTGGGGCTGCGACAAGGATGAGGACCACCTTTCCGAAGCTGTTCTGGCGAGCGCCAACACCTTGAATTTCGAAGCGGAAAGAGCGGCGGAAAAGATCATCACCATCTATGCCGACGCCGACTGGGTGACGGAAGTCCCCGACTGGGTGACGGTCACGCCCAACTCGGGAACCGGCGTCATGGACGTGACGGTTTCGGTGACCGACAACATGCGCGACGGCGCGGAGGACAATCCCCGCAAGGCCACCCTCGTCTTCAAGGGACGGACTCTTGCAAGCCGTGCACAGGTGCTCATCACGCAGAACGGAGACAAATACCGCGATGTGAAGGAGTACACGGCAGGTGAACTCGCCGCCCTGGCGGACGAAACGGTCATTTCCGTACCGTCGGCGATCGTCGTGGCCGTGACGACCAAAGGCTTCGTCATCAGCGACGACAAAAACACGGACAATATCTTCGTCTCGGACGCCACGACGGTTGCCGTCGGCGACAAGATTTCGCTCTTGGGCACCAAGTCGTCCGACTCGCAGAAACTCGCTACGGTAATCGACTGCGACGAGGTGACGGTTCTGTCCGGCGGAGCGGTGAACTACCCCGAACCGGAGGACATCAGCGCAAAGATCGACGACTACACCTCCTCCAAACGGGGCTACGTCACCGTCAAGGGCGTTTTCAACGGCAGCACCCTCACCGTTTCGGAGGACGCCAAGTACTCGGTCAGCGTCGTGGACGCCCCGTCGAGTCTGGGCCTTTCCTCCCTGACCGGCCATATCGTAACCGTCACGGGCTACTACGCCGGGTTGGCCGAGCCTGTACAGCGCATCATGGCCACCGATGTCGAGGACAACGGCCTGAACGAGATCGTCTATTTCCTGGAGAACTTCGAATGGCTCGAACCGTGGTCCGTAGCAAGCGGTGTCGGCCAAACGGTCGAGACGGATAACCTCGATGCAAAAGCGACAGCGCTTACCTCCATAACTGTCGATGGAGTGACTGCATTCGACGCTGTCGAAAAACTCGGTTACAAGTTTATCTACGACAAGAACGACAACAAACGCATCTACCTCCAGCAGAACTACCTCAAATTCGGCAAGACCGGCAATCACGCAGGTATCATTCTTCCTCCGATAGACGGGGTTCCCGAAGCAAAGGACAATGTGACACTCTCGTTCGACTGGTGCGGAATGCGCCAGGGGTCCGGCAAGATCGACCCCGTCAATCTGATCGTCATCTTCGAGAACGGCAGCGACAAAGTGCAGATCGACATACCCGAACTGGGATGGGAGGATGGTCACAAGCTCGAATGGGTTCGCGCCGAAGTCAGCCTGAAGGGCATTACGGTCAACAAGGATACGAAGATCACCATTACGCAGACGCAGTGGGAAGTCGGAACAGCCAACCGCTGGTTCCTCGACAATATCAAAATATCCGAACCGATCAAACTCTGATAACAGGAACCCTGTAAAACGAAATCAGCCGTTGACCCGTGAGTCAACGGCTGATTTTTTTCAGCGGAGGCGCAAAAAAAACCGAAGTTTTCGCTCCGTTCCGCCGGCTACCGGCCCGCTCGCCGCAGAAAACACTCGATCGTGTTCTCCATCAGGCAGCAGATCGTCATAGGCCCGACGCCGCCCGGCACGGGCGTGATCACCGAGGCCTTGGGTTCGATGGCTGCAAAATCGACATCGCCGCACAGTTTGCCCGTCTCCGGGTCGCGGTTCACCCCCACGTCGATCACCACGGCGCCCGGCGACACCATCTCCGCCGTGACGAACTTCGGCCGACCGATGGCCACCACCAGAATCTCCGCCCCGCGCGTCACTTCGGCGAGGTTGCGCGTACGACTGTGGGCCATCGTCACCGTAGCGTTCGCGTCCAAGAGCAGTTTAGACACGGGAAGCCCCACGATATTGCTGCGGCCGATCACCACGGCGCGCTTGCCGGCGATCTCCACGCCTGCGGCCCGCAGCATCTTGAGAATGCCTTTCGGGGTGCAGGGGAGCGTGCAGGGCTGTTTCTGCCACAGCGCCGCAACGTTCAGGGGATGGAAGCCGTCGACATCCTTCTGTTTGTCGATGGCGGCGATCACCTTGTCCTCGTCGATATGTTTCGGAAGGGGCAGCTGGACCAGAATGCCGTCCACCTCGTCGTCGAGGTTCAGGGCCGTGATGATGTCCAGCAGTTCGGCCTCGGAAACGGACTCGGGCTTTCGGATCGTGGTATTGCGGATGCCCACCTCGGCCGAAGCCTTGGCCTTGCCCGTCACATAGCTCACGCTGCCGGGGTCCTCGCCCACGAGGATGACAACCAGATGGGGCACACGGCCGTATTTCGCGGGGAAGGTCTTCACCTCGTCCGCCATTTCAAGTTTCAGTTTCGCTGAAAGTTCTTTTCCGCTGATTATTTTTGCCATATATCGCTCGTATTATCTTTCCAAATCGTCGAAAGCCCGGTGGCCGATGTCGGTGCGGTGGAACAGATTGTCGCAGTCGATGCGGGCCACGTCGGCCAGCGCATTCCTCCGCGCTTCGGCCAGGTCCCTGCCCTTGCCCACCACAAACAGCACGCGGCCTCCGTTGGTGAGAATCCGCCCGCCGTCGGCCCGGGTCCCCATGTGATAAACAGCCCCTTCGACGCGGTCCAGGCCCTTGATCTCGTGTCCTTTTTCGTAGTCGCCCGGATAGCCCTTCGAGGCCAGCACGATGCCCAGCGCAGCGAAATCGTGCCACTCCAGCTGCGTATCGCGGCCCTCGGCCACGGCACAGAAGATGTCGACGATGTCGCTCTTCAGGCGCGGCAGCACCACCTCGGTCTCGGGATCGCCGAAACGGGCGTTGAACTCGATGACCTCGATACCCCGCGCAGTCTTCATCAGTCCGCCGTAGAGCACGCCCTCGAAGGGACACCCCTCGGCGATCATCGCGTCGGCCACGGGCTGCATGATCTTCTCCAGTGCATAGCGTTCGTCCTCCGCCGTCACGAACGGCAGGGGCGAATAGGCGCCCATACCGCCCGTATTGGGACCCTCGTCGCCGTCGTAGGCGCGCTTGTGGTCCTGCGCCAGCGCCATCGGCCACACCTTGTGTCCCGAAACGAAGCACATGAACGAAAACTCGGGACCTTCGAGGTAATCCTCGACGACCACCTTGCCCTCGCCGAACTTGTCGTCGAGCAACATATCCCGCAACGCCGCTTCGGCCTCGGCCATCGTCCGGGCGATCACCACGCCTTTTCCGGCGGCCAGTCCGTCGTATTTCAGCACTGCGGGCAGAGGACGCCCCTGCACATAGGCCAGCGCCCCGGCATAGTCGGTGAATGCGCGGAATCCGGCTGTCGGGATGGCATATTTAGCCATCAGCCGTTTGGCGAACTCCTTCGACGACTCGATGCGCGCCGCAGCCTTCGTCGGACCGAAGATGCGCAGCCCCGCGGCCCTAAAGCAGTCGACGACACCCGCCGCCAGCGCCACTTCGGGACCCACGACCGTGAGGCCGATGCCCCGCTCCGCGGCAAAGTCACGCAGGCGTTCCACCTCGGTTTCACGAATGGCCACGCACTCGGCCTGCCGGGCGATGCCCGCATTCCCGGGTGCGCAGTAAATTTTTTCAACCTGCGGCGAACGCGACAGCGCGTCGACAATGGCGTGTTCGCGGCCTCCGCCGCCGATAACCAGTACCTTCATAAACAAAATTCCTTTTTATCGCAGAATAAACTCCGCAGATTCCGGCACTTTTTTCCGCAAAAAGTGCCACAAAAACTCTCCGACGATACCTCCGCCTGCCCGGAACGGTCTAACGCTGGCTCCGGGCGACTATTCGCGGGTTTGTAAACAAACCGTCCCCTCCGCTCGCGCTTTTAGCCCGTCCCTTGCCAACAGCTCCGGTATCCGGTCGGATTTCTGTACTACCCAAAAATAGTAACGCCGGTGATACTAATGCTTGAAGTGCCTCTCACCGGTGAATACCATGGCGATACCCTTCTCGTCGGCCTTCCGGATCGAATCCTCGTCGCGGACCGAACCGCCGGGCTGCACGATCGCCGTCACGCCGTATTCGGCGGCCAGCGTCACACAGTCGTCGAAGGGGAAGAAACCGTCCGACGCCAGCACGAGACCCTCGGTGACGCCTGCGGCATGCGCCTGCTTCAGGGCGATCTCCGCCGAGCCGATGCGGTTCATCTGTCCGGCGCCGACGCCCAGCGTCCGGCCGTCCTTCACCGCCACGATGGCGTTCGACTTCACGTGTTTGACGATATGCCAGCCGAAATTGAGATCCTCCATCTGCTCCGCAGCGGGCTTCGCCTTCGTGACGCACATATCGGCCGTAACGGCCTTCGTCGCCACGTCGAGGTCCTGCACCAGCAGGCCGCCGTTGACGCTCACATACTGTTTCGGGTCCACGTCGCCCTTGTCCATGCTGACCTCGAGCAGGCGCAGGTTCTTCTTCGCCGAGAGCACTTCGAGCGCCCCCTCGTCGAATTTCGGGGCCATGATGATTTCGAGGAAGATCGGCTTCATCAGCTCGGCCGCTTCGCGCGTCACCGTGCAGTTCGTCGCCACGATGCCGCCAAAGATCGACACCTTGTCGGCCTCGTAGGCCTTCGTCCACGCCTCCACGACGTCGCGGCCGACGGCCGCGCCGCAGGGATTCATGTGTTTGAGTCCCACGCAGAAAGGCTCGTCGAACTCGCGCACGATGTTCAGCGCGGCGTTGGCGTCCTGGATATTATTGTACGACAGCTCCTTGCCGTTGAGTTGCCGGGCATGGGCCAGCGAGAAGGGAACCTTCTCGGCCGAGCGGTAGAACTTGGCCGTCTGATGGGGATTCTCGCCGTAGCGGAGCGACTGCACCAGATCGAAATCGAGGAACAGTTTCTCGGGCAGGCCCGCCTGCGCACGCATGTAGGTGGCGATCATGCTGTCGTACTCCGCCGTATGGGTGTAGGCCTTGGCCGAAAGACGCAGACGCGTTTCGACCGAAGTATTGCCCTCGGCGCGCATCTCGTCCAGAATCGCGGCGTAGTCCGCCGGATCGCAGACGACGGTCACGTCGCGGAAATTCTTGGCCGCACTGCGCAGCATCGAAGGGCCGCCGATGTCGATGTTCTCGATCGCTTCGGCCAGCGTAACGCCCTCTTTGGCGATCGTCTGGCGGAAGGGATAGAGGTTCACGCAGACCAGATCGATGAACTCGATGCCGTTGGCGCGCAGCGCCTCGACGTGCTCCTCGACGTCGCGGCGCGCCAGCAGACCGCCGTGCACGGCCGGATGAAGCGTCTTCACGCGCCCGTCGCAAATCTCGGGGAAGCCCGTCACGTCGCTGATGTTCAACACCTCGACACCGCTCTCGCGCAACAGTTTCATCGTGCCGCCCGTGGCGATCACCTCCCAGCCCAAAGCCTTCAAATTCTTTGCGAAGTCGACGACGCCCGTCTTATCGCTGACACTTATCAATGCCCTCATTTTTCGTATTTTATGCTTTTACCAATTTATCAATCGTTTCCACGTATAATTCATGCTCCACCTCGTGCACGCGCCGTTCGACCTCGTGCACGTCGTCGCCGTCGTAGGCGAAGGCGCGCTGCGCGATGATCCGCCCGCCGTCGAGCGTGGCGTCGACCCAGTGGATCGTCACCCCGTAGACCTTCACCCCGTAGGCGACGGCCTCCTCGATCGCGTGCGCCCCCTTGAAGGCGGGCAGCAGCGAGGGATGGATGTTGACGATCCGCCCGCCGTAGGCGCCGAGCAGCACCTCCGAGAGGATGCGCATGTACCCCGCCAGACAGACCAGATCGACCCCCGCGGCATCGAGCCGCGCGACGATCTCGCGTTCGTAGTCGGCCTTCGAGGCATACTCCTTCGGCGCGAAGGCGAAGCAGGCGATGCCCCGCGCCGCCGCGCGCTCCGTGACGCGTGCCCCGGGCCGGTCGCAGACGACGAGCGCCACCTCGGCCGCGATCGCACCCCGCTCGCATGCAGCGGCGATCGCCTCGAAGTTGCTCCCTTCGCCGCTGGCGAAAACAGCGATCCGCTTCATCGGCACGCTACCGGATGACGACCCCTTCGGAGTCGGTGACACGTCCGATGACCGACGCCTGCTCTCCGTGCGACGCGAGGATGTCGACGGCCTTCTGCGCCTCCTCGGCGTCGAGCGCGATGACCATGCCTACGCCCATGTTGAAGATGTTGAACATCTCGCGGTGGGCGATCTTTCCGTACTTCTCCAGGAAGCGGAACACGGGCAGGATCTCCCACGTCCCCTCCTCGATGGCGATGCCCTGCCCCTCGTGCAGGATACGGGGAATGTTCTCGTCGAATCCGCCGCCGGTGATGTGGCTGATGCCGTGGACGTCGCACCGGCGGATCACGTCGAGCACCGGCTTCACATAGATTTTCGTCGGGGTGAGCAGCACCTCGCCCAACGTGCGGTTACTCAGCTCGGGATAGACCTTGTTCAGTTCCAATCCGTTGTCCGACAGCACCTTGCGCACCAGCGAGAAACCGTTGGAATGGACGCCCGACGAGGCGATCCCGACCAGCACGTCGCCGGTCTTGACCTTCGACCCGTCGATGAGCCGGCTGCGTTCGACGACGCCCACCGTGAACCCCGCGATGTCGTACTCGCCGCCTTCGTACATGCCCGGCATCTCGGCCGTCTCGCCGCCTACGAGCGCACAGCCCGCCTGACGGCACCCCTCGGCCACGCCGCAGACGATGCCCTCGATCTTGACCGGTTCGTTGTGCCCCACGGCCACATAATCGAGGAAAAAGAGCGGCTCGGCACCCTGAGCCAGCACGTCGTTGACGCACATCGCCACGGCATCGATGCCGATCGTATCGTGTTTGTCCAGCGCGAAGGCCAGTTTGAGCTTGGTTCCCACGCCGTCGGTACCGCTTACGAGCACCGGCTCCTTGACTCCGAGGGCCGCCAGATCGAACATGCCGCCGAAGGCACCGATCGTACCCATGACGCCCGTGCGCGCCGTCGAAGCGACGTGCTTCTTGATGCGGCGGACCACCTCGTAACCGGCTTCGAGATTCACGCCGGCCTTCTCATAACTTTCTGCCATATCGTTTTTTCTGTTTTTCGTTTGACATTTGTCGCGCGAGGAATACCCCGCTAACGGTTCTTGTCCTCCTTGCGGCCGATCTCGGCGGCATGTTCGTAGAGCGCCGTCGGATAACGGCCCGTGAAGCAGGCCATGCACATCTCCTTGCGGTTGCCGGCCCTCAGCAGCGCTCCCTCCGAGAGGAAGGCCAGCGAGTCGGCCTCGATCTGGCGGCAGATCTCCTCGACCGAACAGCGGTGACCGATCAACTGGTCGCAGGTCGAGGTGTCGACGCCGTAGAAGCAGGGATGGGTCATCTTGGGCGATGCGATGCGCACGTGCACCTCCTTCGCGCCGGCGGCCTTGAGCAACCGCACGATGCGCAGCGAAGTCGTACCGCGCACGATCGAGTCGTCGATGAGCGCCACGCGCTTGCCCGCCACGAGCGACCGCACGGCCGAAAGTTTCATCTTCACGCCCTTCTCGCGCATCGCCTGCGACGGCTGGATGAAGGTACGGCCGATGTAACGGTTCTTGACCAGCCCCATTTCATAGGGGATGCCGCTGGCCTCCGAGTAACCGATCGCGGCCGAAAGGCTCGAATCGGGCACGCCGATCACCACGTCGGCGTCGGCCGGAGCCTCCTCGAAAAGGAGCCGGCCCGACTCCTTGCGGAAGGCGTGGACGTTGCAACATTCGATGTCGCTGTCGGGGCGCGCGAAATAGATGTACTCCATGGCGCACATGCAGTTGCGCTTGTACATCGAATAGTCACGGCTGCGGATGCCGTTGCGGTCGAGCGTGACGATCTCGCCCGGATTGACGTCGCGCACGAACTCCGCGCCCACGATGTCCAGCGCGCAGGTCTCCGAGCTGACGACCCAGCCGTCGTTGAGCCGGCCGATCGACAGCGGACGCAGGCCGTACTTGTCGCGGCAGGCGTAGAGCCGGTTCTCGGTCATGATCAGGAAGGCGAACCCGCCTTCGAGCATGTTGAGCGCGTCGATGATGGCGAAAATGCGGTGCTCCGAGCTGTGCTCCTTCTTGATGAGGTGCGCGAGGATCTCGCTGTCGGAGGTCGAGTGGAAGAGGCTCCCCTTGTCCTCCAAGTAACGCACCAGCTCGCGTGAATTGACGAGGTTGCCGTTGTGCGCCAGCGCGAAATCGCCCGTATGGTGCCGGAAGACGAAGGGTTGCACGTTCTCGCGGCCGCCGCCCCCTGCCGTCGAGTAGCGCACATGGCCGATGGCCATACGACCGTGGAGCGTCGAAAGGTTGTCGCCGTTGAAGACCTCGGTCACCAACCCCTCGCCCTTGACCGACGCGAGGCGGCCCTCCTCGGCACTGACGATGCCGCACGCCTCCTGGCCGCGGTGCTGCAAGGCATGAAGGCCGTAGTAGACGATTCCCGGCGCATCGTCCACGCCGAAGACGCCAAAGACGCCGCACTCCTCGTGCAGGGAGTCGAAAGGCAATTCATTCATATCGTGATTCCTCCTGTATTAGTTAATCCGAAAGCGAAAACCGGAGCGGGAACCCACCCCCGCCGTGTCGCTCCTCTATTTTTTCAAAGCCTCCAAACGGGCTAGAATCTCCTCGTAGGCCTCGCGCACGCGCCCCAGGTCGCGGCGGAAACGGTCCTTGTCGAGCTTCTCGTTGGTCGTCTTGTCCCACAGACGGCAGGTATCGGGCGACACCTCGTCCGCCAGCACGATCTGCCCGTCCGACGTGCGGCCGAACTCGATTTTGAAGTCCACCAGCGTGATGTTCATGCGGTCGAACAGACCGGTCAGCACCTCGTTGATCTTGGCCGTCATGTCGTAGATCCGTTTCAGTTCGTCGTAAGTCACTACGCCCAGCGCCACGGCGTGATGGTCGTTGATGAGCGGATCGCCCAGCTCGTCGCACTTGTAGCAGATGTCGTAGATCGTGTTCGACGGTCTGAGCCCCTCTTCCAGCCCCAAGCGCTTGGCCATCGAACCGGCCACGATATTGCGCACGATCACCTCCAGCGGGATGATCTTCACGCGGCGGCACAGCTGGTCGCGCTCGTTGAGCGTAGAGATGTAGTGCGTCGGAATGCCCGCCTCTTTCAGATAGCCGAAAATGATCGTCGAAATCTTGTTATTGAGGACGCCCTTGCCCTCGATGGTCGCCTTCTTGATGTTGTTGAAAGCGGTGGCGGCATCCTTGTAATGCATCAGGATCACATCGTCGTCGTCCGTGCGGAAAACCTGTTTCGCCTTACCCTCGTAAAGCATTTCGAGCTGTTTCATAGTTTGTTCTATTTTTTGGAGTTATTGTTTTTTCGCTTTTTTCAGATCGAAGTCCACCACGATCGGCCGGTGATCCGACGGGTGCCAGAAATTCGACAGTTTCTTCGGATCGCGCACCGGCTCGGTATAGTCGTCGCGAACCACTTCGGCGCGCGTCACGCAATCGTAGAGCACCGGCGTGCAGTAGACGAAATCGATACGCTTTTCCGAATGAGTCGTCGTCTGGAACCGGCCGGGATGCTGTCGGGCGATCACGTCGACGTAGGGCGTATGTTCGAGCACGTAGTCCTGCGTCAGCAGCCGCGGATCGTCCTCCGGACATTTGTAGAACCAGTTGTCGAGCCGCGACCACGAGTTGTTGTCGCCCAGCATCACCCAAAGCTCTTCGGCGGCACGGGGAGCAGTGCCGATCGTATGCCGGCAGATATACTCGATCTCCATGCGGCGGTAACGGTCGCCCTCGTGCGCGTCGCGGCTCGCCGCCACGTCGGTCGCCCGGTAGGCGTAAGCCTGCGGCCACAGATGCAGCGTCACGATATTGACCGTTCGACCGTTCTTCACGATGCGGGCCCACCCCGCGCCGTGCGTCACCACGCTGTCGGGCTCCTCGCCCACGATCCGCTCGACGTTCTCGATCGGGTATTTCGAGGTAATCACCTGCGGGAAATTGTCGCGGTGACCGCCCACGTACCAATACTTGTGGCCGTAGCGCACCGCCAGTTCGCCCCAGTTGCCGACCAGATAGCGGTCGGCCTCCGGCATCCTGTCGGCCGTGCCCGAACGGTAGATCGACTGCGCCTCGCACCACACGCAGACGTCGGCGTCGAACTCCTTTACCCACTCCACGAAGCGGTCGTAATTGTCGTCCTGCCCCGACCACATGCCGTTCTGGATGTTCCAGTAGAGCAGCCGCAGGTCGGAGCCCGACGGACGCTTGGCGGCGCAGGGAACCGACGTAGCGATCGCAGCGGCGAAAGCCGTCAGGCAGAAAAGGATTCGTTTCAGGTTCATGCGTGTTCAAGTTTAAGGTTAGTTCCGTTTGCGGAAATAGGCGACGGCATTCTCGAAGATCGGCTGCCGTTTCTCCCCGCAGATATTCTTGAAGAGGTTCTCTCCGTAGCGCTCCGTATGGCCCATCTTGCCCAGAATACGCCCGTCCTCGGAGACGATGCCCTCGATGGCGTAGAACGAACCGTTGGGGTTGCAGGGCGCTTCGGCCGTCGCATGACCGTCGGGGCCGGCGTACTGGAAAGCTACCTGCCCGCGCTCGAACAACCGGCGCGCCAGCTGCTCGCCGACCACGAACTTGCCCTCGCCGTGACTGACGGCGATGCTGTGCAGATCGCCCACCGAGAACGAACTGAGCCACGGCGAAGCCGTCGAAGCCACGCGCGTGGTGACGATCTGCGAAACGTGGCGGTTGATGTCGTTGCGGAAGAGCGTGGGCGAATCCTTCGTCACGCAACCCAGCCGCCCGTAGGGCAGCAGTCCCGACTTGACGAGCGCCTGGAACCCGTTGCAGATGCCCAGGATCAGGCCGCCGCGGTCGAGCAGCGCATGGATCTCCTCCGCGATATCCTTGTTGTTGAGTACGTTGGCGATGAACTTGCCGCTTCCGTCGGGTTCGTCGCCCGACGAGAATCCGCCGCTGAGCACGAAGATGTGGCACCGGCGGATATGCTCCTTCATCTCGCGGATCGAGCGGAAGATCGCCTCGGCCGAAAGGTTGCAGAAGACCGTCGTCTCGACCTCGGCGCCGGCGCGGCGGAAGGCGCGCGCCGTGTCGTAGTCGCAGTTCGTGCCCGGGAAGACAGGCAGGTAGGCCACGGGGTGCTCCACCGCCTCGCCCCCGTAGACGAACGTGCGAGGTGCGGGTGTGCTCTCCATGACCGTTCCGCGGTTCGCGCCGCGGTCGGGATAGATTCGGGCGAAGCGCTCGCTGTTGGCGCGGCGCAGCGTGTCGAGCGGCATCCGCTCGCCGTTGACGGTCAACGCTTCGTCGGCCGTCGTCCGGCCCAGCCGCACGGCGAAGGGCGCATCGAGTTCGACGGTGCTCTCCACCACGATCGAACCGTAGTCGTAGGCGAACAGCGCCTCCTCCGGCAACTCGACCTCCGCGCCGATTCCGTTGCCGAAAGCCATCTTCGCCAGCGCCTCGGCCACACCGCCGAACCCGACGGCATAGCCCGCCACGATCCGACCTGCGGCGATCCGCTCGGAAGCATAGTTCCACAAGGTTCGAAGCGCCGCGGTATCGGGCATACGGTTCGCCTTCGGCGTATGTTTGAGCAGGTAGAGCGTATGCCCCGCCTCTTTCAGATCGGTCGAGATCACGCGCCGCGCGTCGACGGTCGTAATGCCGAAGGCCATGAGCATGGGCGGCACGTTGATCTGCTGGAAGGTGCCGCTCATCGAGTCCTTGCCGCCGATCGACGGCAGCCCCAGCTCGACCTGCATCCGCAGCGCACCCAGCAGCGCCGCCAGCGGTTTGCCCCACGAACGGGCGGTGTGCATCCGTTCGAAATATTCCTGATAGGAAAAACGCATCCCCCCGAACTCCGCACCGGCGGCCACTACCTTGGCGCAGGCCTCGACGACGGCGTAGGCCGCCCCGTGATAGGGGCTCCACGACGTAAGGAAGGGGTTGTAGCCGTAGGCCATGATGCTCGCCGTCTCGGTGTATCCCTCGACGGGGAGTTTCTGCACCGAGACCTGCGTCTCGGAGCCCTGCGTGCGGCCGCCGAAGGGCAGCAGCACGGTCGAAGCGCCGATCGTCGAGTCGAACATCTCGACGAGACCCTTCTGCGACACCACGTTGTCGTCCGCCAGGTCGGCCTCCATGCGCTCGGCGAGCGTCGCACCCTGCGGCTTGCGCACGAAGGGGTCGCACGCCTCGACGGCGCCGATCTCGGCCTCGGCATAGTGGGCCGCACCCGCCGAGTCGATGAACTCGCGCGAGAGGTCGACCACGAGCCGGTCGCGGTTGTACATGCGCATCCGGCGCGTATCCGTAACGTCGGCCACGTGCGTCACCTCGATATTCTCTTCACGGCAATAATCCATGAACCGTTCCATGTCGGCCCGTTCGACCACCACGGCCATGCGCTCCTGCGACTCGCTGATCGCCAGCTCCGTCGCATTCAGGCCGTCGTACTTGGTCGGCACGCGGTCCAGATAGATGTCCAGACCGTCGGTCAGCTCGCCGATGGCCACCGACACGCCGCCGGCGCCGAAGTCGTTCGACTTCTTGATAAGGCGCGTCACCTCCGGCCGGCGGAACAGCCGTTCCAGTTTGCGCTCTTCCGGAGCGTTGCCCTTCTGCACCTCCGACGAACAAGTTTCCAGCGACTTGGTATTGTGTTCCTTCGACGAACCCGTCGCACCGCCGATGCCGTCGCGCCCCGTGCGGCCGCCCAGCAGCAACACCACGTCGCCCGCGGCAGGCGTTTCGCGCCGCACGTTTTCGGCCTTCACGGCTCCCACCACGGCACCCACCTCCAAACGCTTGGCCACGTAGTCGGGATGATAGATTTCGCGCACGTGGGTCGTGGCCAGACCGATCTGGTTGCCGTAGCTCGAATAACCGGCCGCAGCCTTGCGGCTGATGACCCGCTGGGGCAGTTTGCCGGCGAGCGTCTCGCCGACAGGCTGATAGATATCGCCCGCACCCGTCACACGCATGGCCTGGTAGACGTAGCTGCGCCCCGACAGCGGGTCGCGGATCGCACCGCCCAGACAGGTCGAAGCGCCGCCGAAGGGTTCGATCTCGGTGGGGTGGTTGTGCGTCTCGTTCTTGAACTGCAACAGCCACTTTTCGGGCTGCCCGTCCACGTCGACGTCGACGAAGATCGAGCAGGCGTTGTTCTCCTCGCTCACTTCCAGATCGTCCAGCTTGCCGATTTTGCGCAGGTAACGGGCGCCGATCGTGGCCAGATCCATCAGGCAGAGGGGTTTTTCGTCGCGGCCCAGTTCGCGGCGGATCTTATGATACAGCTCCAACGACTCCTCCAACTCGGCTCGCATGAACGACTCGTCGACCCGAATCGAGGTCAGCACCGTCGTAAAGGTCGTATGGCGGCAATGGTCGCTCCAATAGGTATCCAGAATCCGCAGCTCCGTCTCGTAGGGATCGCGCCCCTCGGCCCGGAAATAGTTCACCACCTCGCGCAGGTCGTCGGCGTTCATCGCCAGCCCCATCTTCGCGCAATAGGGAGCCAGTTCGCCGTCGGTCAGCTCGCGCAGTCCCGCGAGCACCTCCACGGGCTTCACCTCGGCCTGCTCCATGTCGCTCAACACCGAGAGATCCTTCTCGCGCGACTCGACGGCGTTGATGTAGTATTTGCGCACGCGCGCCAGCTCCTCGTCGGTCGTCGCTGCGTCCAGCAACAGCAGCCGCGACGAGCGGATGCGCACCTCGGCTTCGGGATCGATCAGCCGCACGCAGTCGACGGCCGACGCAGCGCGCAGATCGAACTGTCCCGGCAGATACTCCACCGCCAGGAATTTCCTCCCTTCGAGGTCGCAGGCGTCGGTCACCTCGTCGGTCTGCACCTCGCCGAACACCCTGTAACGGCTCGCTTCGAGCAGTTCGGGCGTGAAGCCGAACAGGTCGTAGACGTTCAGCAGACGCAACTGCGAGAGGTGCAATCCGAGGTTCTCGTTCAAATCGTGTTGCAGGCTCTCGGCCTCGACCCGAAATCCGGGGCGTTTCTCGACGAAAATACGGTAGTTCTTCATATCGTTCAGTTCTCTTTTTTCTCTTTATTCCGCTGCGGCGGCCCGACGGCTCCGCCGGTCATTCGAATCGCGCGGCCCACTCGGCGGCGAACTGCCCGCCGCTCAGGCCCACGAAGGTGATATGCCCCATTTTACGCAGGGGGCGGCTCTCGCGTTTGCCGTAGAGATGGACGTGGACATCCGCCCGCCCCTCCCGGGCGATCGCCTCGGCGGCGGCCAAATCGCGCCCCAGGATATTCTTCATCACCGTGGGAGCCACCAACCGCGGCTCTTCCAACGGCATCCCCAGCAGGTAGCGCGCCAGTTCGCGGAACTGGTTGGTCGTGCATCCCTCGATCGTCCAGTGCCCGCTGTTGTGCGGGCGCGGCGCCATTTCGTTGAAATAGATCTCGTCGCCCTTGACGAAATACTCGATCGCAAGGATGCCCCGATAACCGCACTCCTGCATGAAACGCCGGCTCTCGCTCACGATCCTGTCGCGCAGCGCGTCCGGAATCTCCGCCGGCACGACCGACAGATCCAGAATCCCGTCGCGGTGGACGTTGCGCCCCACGGGAAAGCAGACCGTCTCGCGGCCGTCGCCGACCACGATGGCGCTCGCCTCGAAATCGAAGGCTACGAACTCCTCGACGATACCCGGCCGGCCGAAATAGGGTTCGACCTTCGCCATATCCTCCTCCGAACGCAGCACGACCTGCCCGTGGCCGTCGTAGCCCAGCGTGCGGGTCTTGAAGACGCAGGGGAAGCCGCCCGCCTCGCGGACGGCCGCTTCGAGCGACGGGCGGTCGTCGGCCGGCGCGAAACGCGGCGTGCGTAGGCCGTGCGCGACGGCGTTGCACTTCTCGCGCAGGCGATCCTGCGAGTCGTAGAGGGGCTGGAAGCCCTGCGGAATATTGTATCGCTTCACGAGCGGAATGAGCACTTCGCCCGGGACGTTTTCGAATTCATAGGTCACCACGTCGCTGCGGCGGCACAGCTCTTCGAGCGCCGCCCCGTCGTCGTAGGCCGCCACGATATGCCCGTCGGCCACACGTGCGGCGGGAGCATCGGCCGCAGGATCGAGCGTCACCACCCGCGCCCCCAGCTTGTGCGCCTCCTCGGCGAGCATCAGCCCCAGCTGACCCGCGCCGATCACACCGATCGTCTTCATCGCCGCACCCATCCTACAACTCCGCTTTCAACACGTCGGCCGTCTGCCGCGCCCGGAACGCATCGAGCCGTGCGGCCACCTCCCCGTCGGACAGGGCCAAGATCGACACGGCGATCAGCGCGGCGTTCTTCGCTCCGTTGATCGCCACCGTCGCCACCGGCACGCCGGCCGGCATCTGAACGATCGACAGCAACGAGTCCAGCCCGTTGAGCGCACGCGACTTGACCGGCACGCCCACCACGGGCAGCGGCGTCATGCTGGCCACCATGCCCGGCAGATGGGCCGCCCCGCCGGCACCGGCGATGATGACCTCGATGCCGCGCCCGCGCGCCGTCTTGGCGTACTCGACCAACAGGTCGGGGGTACGGTGGGCGCTTACGACCCGCTTCTCATAGGGGATGCCGAACGCTTCGAGCGTCTCGGCAGCGGCGGCCATGACCTCCCAGTCGCTGGTCGATCCCATGATGACTCCTACTTTCGCACTCATATCAGAAATTTTCTTTGCGGACCCGCCCCGTCGGACGGATGCCCCCGTTACGTTCGATATCCGCTTTCCACCGGATGCGACCGGCGCGTACTCTTCTCCGGCGAAGCGCATCCCGGAACCGCTCCTGCACGCGCCCGAACCGCCTCAACTCCTTCCGTATCACCCCGGCAGAGGCTCCGTCGCCGAAAAGAAGAACCGCCGCGACACGATACGTCACGGCGGTTTTTTCTCCATCAGTTCCGAGCACACGAACGATGTACGTACCCTTTCGAGTATCGTCCTTTCTGATTCTGCTGTAACCAAAAAGCGTACATGGCGTGCGGTTTCTTCTTATCGACGACACAAAGATAGCTCCTTTTTCACGGAAAACCGAAGCTTATAATAAATAAAATTATAAACAATCTTATCAACATTCCAACGCACGGAACGCCCCTTTTCCGGTCGGCCGCGACCGATTCCGGAAGCGGCTCTGCCGCCGTTATTCGCGCAGCTTCGCCTCGCAGTAGGCGCAACGGTAACTGCCCGGTTCGCCGTCGATCTCATGGAAGAGCTGGTCGACGTCTTCGGTGGCCGAGATGCAGCGGCGGTTCTGGCAGCGCAGGCGATTGACGTCGTATGCTTCGGTCAGATGCGGCGTAGGGGCCGCCTTCCGTTCGCCCGCCCATTGCAGCAGCGTATAGATCAGCGCCATGCGGACGAACTTGCCGTTCTCGACCTGCCGGAAATAGGCAGCGCGGGGGTCGTTGTCCACCGCGCGCGTGATCTCGTTGACGCGCGGCAGCGGATGCAGGACGACCATCTCCTTCTTGGCCGTTTCGAGTTTCTCGGGCGTCAGCACGAAACTGTCCTTTACCCGCTCGAACTCCTCCTCGTCCAGAAAACGCTCCTTCTGCACGCGGGTCATGTAGAGAATGTCCAGTTCGGGCATCACCTCCTCCATGGTGCGCACTTCGACGGTCGGCACGCCGTATTTGTCGCACACCTCGTGCCGGATGTAGTCGGGCAGGCGCAGCTCTTCGGGCGCGATCAGGATCACCTTGATCCCCGTGCGGCGCGACAGCGCCTTGATGAGCGAGTGCACCGTACGGCCGAATTTCAGGTCGCCGCAGAAGCCGATCGTGAGGTCGTCCAACCGTCCCAGTTCGCGCTTGATCGTCAGCAGGTCGGTAAGCGTCTGCGTGGGATGCGCATGGCTGCCGTCGCCCGCGTTGATGACCGGGATGCCGGCATACTGCGACGCCACGAGCGGCGCCCCCTCCTT
>OGDU01000482.1_pt1 | contig 39970 bp, 50 predicted proteins | sample 1570371 | NCBI WGS metagenome assembly OGDU01 (sample SAMEA2581977, study PRJEB24529) | metagenome | biome: Human gut stool | place: China | collected 2011
AACGGTCCCAATGAGAAAAGAAACGGTCCTTTTGATAAATATTTAATTAAACATATCTTTTTTCTTTAGCCACCAAGTTACAAGTATTGTTGTTAGCAAAGCTATAATAATCATTATCGCAAATCCAAATGGGCTATGCTCAAATGGTAGCGAAACATTCATTCCCCAGAAACTTGATATCATTGTAGGAACTGCTAATACTATTGTTATAGATGTTAATGTTTTCATAACTCCATTTAAGTTATTTGATATTATTGACCCATAGGCTTCCATTGAGCCATTTAGAATATCACTATATATTTTTGCCATTTCTATTGCCTGTCTGTTTTCTGTTATGGCATCTTCTAGTATATCTTCATCATCTTCGTATAATTTTATTATTCTTCCTCTTAAGGTTTTTTCCATTACTACTTCATTAGATTTTAATGATGTCATAAAGTATATTAAACCTTTTTCTAAGTTTAACATTTTTAACAACTCTTTATTTCTCATTGAATTTTTTAATATATATTCTGCAATTTCTGTTTCCTTATTTATTTGTTTTAGATATGTTAAATAAAGTGATGCATTTAAGTATAGTATTTGGAATAAAAATCTTGATTTTTTGTATGTTACAAAATTTTTGATTTTCATTTTTTCAAATGATTCTATTACTTTGTTTTTTCTTAATGATACTGTTATAAAATAATCGTCTCTTACAAATATCATTCCTAATGGCATTGTTGTATATATATCATTTTCGTCATGTTCTTTGTCTTTTTCTATTATTGGGACATCTACAACAAATAGTGTTGTGCTATCATCTTCTTCTGTATCGATTCTTGCTTTTTCTTCAAAATCTAGCGCATCTCTTATAAATCCTTCTTGGATGTTTATGTTTTCACATACTTTTTTTATTTCTGCCTCTGAGGGGTTTGTCAGGTTTATCCAACTTCCTTTTTTAAATTCTTTTATTTCTTCAAATACATTTGTTTCTATATCTGTACAATATATTTTTAACATCCTTTTCACCCCATTTTTTTATTTTAACATATCTATTTTAAACTATTTGTCGTTTTTTGTCAACCAATTCATTTTTTCTAAATTATGCTCTAACTTCTTAATGAATATACATAAAAAGGAGTAGATTCCCAATAAATTTCTTTATTAGTAATCACTCCTTAAAAATTCTTAGTTAAATATTATACTAACATTAAAACTGCCATAGGAGCATTATCTCCTCTACGTGGTTCAGCTTTAACAATTCTTGTATATCCTCCAACTCTATCAGCATATTTAGGTGCGATTTCGTTGAATAATTTTGATGGTAAATCAACATTTTCACCATTTACTTTAACTTTGTTTATTTTGTTCATAATATTTCTTCTAGCATTTAATCTAGATGGCATATCTTTTTGTCTTGATTCTGTTGTTTCTTCTTTAACAACTTTTAAATATTCTTTACCATTTTTACTTTTTGCTATTTCTGTTAATTTATTTCCTTTTGAATCGCGTTTTGCTTTAACGACTTTTACATCAACCATTTCAAAGTTATCTTTTTCTTTAACAGCTAAAGCTATTATAGAATCAGCTATTTTCTTAACTTCTTTGGCTCTTGTTTCTGTTGTTATTATTTTTCCATACATTATTAAATCTGTTGTTAATGTTCTTAACATTGACATTCTAATGTCTGTTGTTCTTCCTAATTTTCTGTTAGCCAATTTGTTCAACCTCCTTGTCTTACTTTTGGGTTTTACCCTATATTCTCTTTTTTATATTTTTTCTTATTCCTCTTCTGGTGCGAAATCTAATCCTAGAGCATGTAATTTGGCCACTACTTCATCTAAAGATTTTTTGCCTAAGTTTCTTACTTTCATCATATCAGATTCAGTTTTATTTGCTAAATCTTCGACTGTTGAAATTCCTGCACGTTTTAGGCAGTTGAATGATCTTACTGATAATTCCAATTCTTCAATTGATTTTTCAAGAATTCTTTCTTTCTTGTTTTCTTCTTTTTCAATCATTACCTTTGTATTCTTAGTAGCTTCTGATAAATCTATAAATAATTCTAGGTGTCCTGTTAATATTTTTGCAGCTAAACTTAATGCTTCATAAGGTTTTAAACTTCCATCTGTCCAAACTTCGATAACTAATCTATCTAAATCAACCATTTGTCCAACTCTAGTATTTTCAATTTGATAATTTACTTTCTTTACTGGAGTGTAAATAGAATCTATTGGAAGTACTGATATATCTTGGTCTGGTGTTTTATTTTTATCTGATGGAACATAACCTCTACCTCTGTTTGCTGTTAATTCCATAACTAAATGTCCACCTTCACTTACTGTTGCTATATGTAAATCTGGATTTAATATTTCAACAGTTCCATCTGTTTGAATATCTCCAGCTGTAACTTCACCTTCACCATTAAAGTCTAAACGCAATACTTTTTCTTCTTCTTCAGCAAATTTTAGTCTTACGTTTTTTAAGTTTACTATAATTTCTGGTACATCTTCTACGACATTTGGAATACTTGAAAATTCATGTAAAACACCATTTATTTTCACACTTGTTATGGCACAGCCTGGAAGTGATGAAAGTAATATACGTCTTAATGAGTTTCCTATTGTTACTCCATATCCTCTTTCTAATGGCTCACATACAAATTTTGAATAATTGTTTTCATCATCAATTTTTATACATTCAATATTTGGCCTTTCGAATTCTATCATTATTTAACCTCCTAATTATTTAGAGTATAGCTCTACTATTAAATGCTCTTCTATTGGAATATCTATATCTTCTCTAGCAGCTAATCTGATAACTTTTCCACTTAATTTTTCATTATCTTTTTCTAGCCATGCTGGAACTGGTCTTACTGAGTTTGCTTCAGCATTTGCTTTTATTGTGCTGTTATCTTTTTTAATTTCTCTAACTGTTATTACATCTCCAGCTTTTACTAAGTATGATGGAATGTTTACTTTCTTTCCGTTTACTTCAAATTGTCCATGGTTTACCATTTGTCTAGCTTCTGCTCTTGATACTCCATATCCTAATCTGTAAACTACATTGTCTAATCTACTTTCTAATATTTGTAATAGGTTTTCACCTGTTATACCTTTTTTGTTTGAAGCCATAGCAAAATATTTTCTAAATTGCTTTTCTCCAACTCCATAATATGATCTTGTTTTTTGTTTTTCTCTTAATTGTGTTCCGTATTCAGAAAGCTTTGTATTCTTTTGACCGTGATCTCCAGGTGCATAGTTTCTTCTTGATATACTACATTTATCTGAATAACATCTTTCACCTTTTAAGAATAATTTGCATCCTTCTCTACGGCAAACACGACATTGAGCGTCTTTATATCTTGACATTTCTAATTTCACCTCTTTATATTTTATTTATATTAAACTCTACGTCTTTTTGGTGGTCTACAACCATTGTGTGGTATTGGTGTTACGTCTTTTATTGAACTTATTTCTAATCCTGCTGTTTGAAGTGCTCTTATTGCAGCTTCTCTTCCTGAACCAGGACCTTTAACAAATACTTCAACAGTTTTTAAACCATGTTCCATTGCTTTTTTAGCAGCTGTTTCTGCAACTTCTCCTGCTGCAAATGGTGTGCTTTTTCTAGAACCTTTAAATCCAAGTCCTCCAGCGCTTCCCCATGCTATAACATTTCCTGCAACGTCTGTAACAGATACTATTGTATTGTTAAAGCTTGAATGAATGTGTGCTGCTCCTCTTTCAATGTTTTTTCTATTTCTTTTTGTAACTGTTTTTCTTGTTACGTTTTTAGCCATTGTCTTAACTTACCTCCTCTTTTTTGGTAATAGGATTTTCTTTAATTTTTCTCGTTTTTATTACGAATTTTATTTAAAGTTTTTCCTTATTTTATCGCTTTATTTATTATTTTTTGCTTTTACTTACAACTTTTCTTGGACCTTTTCTTGTACGAGCATTAGTTTTTGTTCTTTGTCCTCTTACAGGTAGTCCTCTTCTATGTCTTAATCCTCTATAGCATCCGATTTCTGTTAATCTTTTGATGTTTAATGCTATTTCTCTTCTTAAATCTCCTTCAACTTTGTAGCTTTCGTCGATTTCTTTTCTTATTAAATTAACTTGATCATCTGTTAAATCTTTAACTCTGATGTCTGGGTTTATTCCAGTTTTTGCTAATATTTTTTGAGAACTTGTTAAACCTATACCATATATGTATGTTAGTCCTATTTCTACCCTTTTTTCTTTAGGTAAATCTACTCCTGATATACGAGCCATGTTTTAATTACACCTCCAAATTTTTTGTAGTTATGTTTTATTTTTTGATTTTTCATAAGCTTTTACCCGTCTGCTTAAAGGTGAAATGCATTTAATAAAATAAATCGGATTGTTTTTATTTTATTAAATCTTTAAGTTTTTTGGTAAATATATATATACACAAATAGATAATTTTCAGCCGCTACCTATTTTGTGTTATAAACTATTAAAATAAAATACTGTATATGCTAATTTTGCATACACATCTGCCTTTTTGTTTTTATGTATTTGTTTTAATTACCCTTGTCTTTGTTTGTGTTTAGGGTTTTCGCAAATTACTCTTATTACACCTTTTCTTTTGATTACCTTACATTTGTCGCATATTTTTTTTACTGATGGTCTTACTTTCATTTCACTCATTCCTTTCTATATTTGATTGTTATTTAGCTCTCCAAGTAATTCTGCCACGATTTAAGTCATACGGTGACATTTGTACTTTTACTTTATCACCTGTTAAAATTTTTATGTAATTCATTCTTAGTTTTCCAGAAATAGTTGCTAATATTTGATGTCCATTTTCTAATTCTACTTTAAATGTTGTATTAGGTAATGTTTCTACAACTTTTCCTTCTAATTCTATTAAATCTTCTTTAGCCAAATTCTCGCCTCCTTAAAGAGCTATTTTTTCTATGAAAATAAATTAAGGTAAAGCTTTTGTAATTTGAAGCTTTTATGTAACTTTGATATCATTACATATTTCCCCTATTATCCACAATAGCTTTACCATTATACCCCATTTTTATTTTATTGTCAATATTTTTGGCTCATTTTCTGTAATTAAAATTGTATTTTCATAATGTGCAGCCCAACTTCCATCATCTGTTACAATTGTCCATCCATCATCTAGTTCCCAAATGTCTGGTTTTCCTTGAATTACCATAGGTTCTATACATAAAGTCATACCTGGTTCTATTCTTATTCCTTTTCCTGCTTTTCCATAATTTGGTATTCCAGGATCTTCATGCATTTCTCTTCCTATTCCATGTCCCTGAAATTCTTTTAAAACTGAAAATCCTTGTGATTTTACATATTCTCCAACTGCATGTGAAATATCTCCAATTCTAAACCCAGGTTTTGCAAATTTTAATCCTTCGAAAAATGATTGTTTTGTAACTTCTACTAATCTTTTAGCTTCTGGTGATACATTTCCTACCATAAATGTACGTGCAGCATCTCCGTGAAATCCATTTTTTAGAGCTACTGTATCTACACTTACTATATCTCCATCTTTTATTATATGATTTTTATGAGGTATTCCGTGTATTACTTCATCATTTACAGAAATACAAGTTGATGCTGGAAATTTTGGTACTCCTCTTATTCCTGGGTCATATCCAATTTGAGCAGGTATTGCTCCTAAACTTCTCATTATTTTTTCGGCTTCTTGGTCAAGCTCATAAGTTGAAACTCCAGGTCTTACCTTTTTTTCCAGCTGTTCATAAAATTCTGCAACTATTTTACATACATCTTTCATTAATTCAATTTCTTTTTTAGATTTTATTGTAACCATTTTTTTAGCCTTCTTTCTAATTCCTATTTATTTTTTATATAGTTTACAATATCTTTTGCAGCATCTACACCTAATCTGTTTATTGCTACACTTACTTCTTCGTTTCTTACTATTCCTTTTTCAGCGTAGAAGTCTATAACTGGCTTTGTTTGTGTGAAAAATGTATCTAGTCTTAATTGTAATTTTTCTCTTGTGTCATCAACTCTTTTTGTTAATGGTACTTTACAATCATCACATAATTCTCCCTCTTTTGGTTTATTTAATACCATGTTATATACTCTTTTACATTTTGGGCATTCTCTTCTTGCTAAAACCCTTTCTATTATTTCTTCTGTTGGTGTTGTTAGGTTTACTACTAAATCCACTTTAGTATTTTTTTCTGATAAAATTTTGTCTAGTTCTTCTGCTTGTGCTAGATTTCTTGGATATCCATCTAGAATGAATCCGTTTTCACAATCTGGTTCATTTAGTCTATTTTTTACCATTTCATTTGTTACTTCATCTGGAACTAGTTTTCCTTCGTCTGCATATTTTGTTGCTATTTTTCCAAGCTCTGTTCCTTCTTTTATATTTTTTCTGAAGATTTCACCCGTTGATATGTGTGGTATGTTTAACTCGTCTTTTATTAATCCTGCCACTGTTCCTTTTCCTGTTCCTTGGGCTCCCATCATTATAATATTCATATTTTTTGTCTCCTTTTCGTTTATTTTTTTGACATTGGTATTTTATCTCTTTTGGGGCTAAAAGTCAACTATTCGTCACATTATATTTTTTCCTTTCCTATATATTTAATACATTTTAATGTTTTTTTACATAAAAATGATATTTTTTGAAATACAGGTTGTTTATAAAAATGCAAGTTAACGACCAAATTTAAGTATGTATATGCTCAAATTTGGTTATCAACTTGCATTGTACACATTTTTTCATAATTAATACAACTACCAATTTAAATTTATCACAAATATTAATAAATTGATATACGTAGACTAATATCATTATTGCTGTGAGATGTTGGTACTTTACTACGATCACTTGCATAATTGTAAAATCCTTCTCTTCCATAGCCTCCACCTCTAAAAGCACAAGGATAACTTGCATCAGATGTATTTTCTAAAGTCCATTCCCATACATTTCCTGCTATATCATATATATTTTGCAATTTGGCATCTTCTGTTGCTCCAGTTGTTAATAATATTCCATTTAAAGGAGTTGTCTGTTTTACTTTTTTGCTTTTTGTTACTAAATTTATCTTATCCTCACTGTTATATTCATGCCAATCCTTTAATGCTCCGTATTGTGCAAATTTTCCTCTACTTAAAGTAATTTCTGAATTATAATAATTTCCTATATTAGTACTATCATTTTTCAAAGCTTTTATTATTTGTGCTTTAACAGTATTTTTGTTTGCTTCTTCAACTGCATCCACTGTCTTTACTTCAATATATTTCAATACTAAATCCCACTGCACACCAAACATCAAACTGCTTGTACAACTTCCTGATTCAACTTGCTCAGCCAACACCTTTGCCTGAGTTCTTGTAATATATGTATAAGGATACAAATTAGCTTTTACTAATGGCTTTGTATTTGCATCTCCAGAAGATGTTCTATTTATCTCTATTCCAGCTTCATATCTTCCTACCCAAAATCCTCCATTTTGATACACACTTTTCAACATTTTTTTCTTGGCTGTTTCATAATCATCTTTTTCTTTAAACCAGCCATCTGTTTCATCTTCCACAAATTCATCTTTATATTCTGTTTCATTTCTATAAGTGCTTGTATAGGTATGTAAATCCTCTTCAATTTTTTGATATTCACTGTCTGTAAAATTTGTTATACCCAATTCAGTTGTTGAATATACTTCATTTGTTCTAGGTACTTCAACCCAAATATATTCATTTCCATATCCATCGGTAATAACCAGCCCTTCACTAATTGAGTCCTCTCCTTCAATTTTTGTTGGTGCAAATCCTTCTGGCAGAGTTAAGCCTTTATACGTTGTCTTTTCCGTATTCATTAGTGCTTCTGCCTGTGCTAGTTTTCTTTGTTCGTCTTTATTTGCGTCTTCTGTTTTTTCTTTAGCATCTACTGCCCTATTTAATATTCCATTTTGCCCTGCAAGCATACTTATACTTATTCCGTGCTAATATTAAAAGTACTATTATTGTTACAACTAAGGCAATTAATGTGATGCCATTATTTTTTCTATTTTGCATAATCTTATATCATTTCCTTTCTATTCATTTATTGCATCTATTTTAATTCTATCATTATAGTTGATTTAATTCAACTTTTCGTGTAAATGTAATATAAATATAAGATTTTTGTAATAATCATTCATTATATGTATTTATGGTACACTATTTTTCAATTTCGAATTATTTATACTTATTATTGCTAATTGTTTTTGTAATAATTAATGACCAATTTCTAGCATATATACTAAAAATTGGTCATTAAATTGCATTCTCATCCATTCTATTATAAAATTTTTCCTTCTTCATAACACGCATACATATATTCTGGGCTTTCATAATACATACTACTATTATAGTTATCTATTTTTTCAATTATCCAAGATTCTAAAACTTCTACTAATGTATCTATATATTTTTCTTCTTTTTTTGATACTTTTACTATTAGTCTTTGATAAATTCTATCAAGTTCCCAAAATGATGGTATTCTATATTCGCAATTTTGGGTTACATCATAATCTCCGTTTTTTATTTGAGCTTTTTCTATAAATTCTTCTGCAACTTTCTCTATGTTTTCTGAATGGTATACTTCGGCTAAGCTGTAAATTTTATTTATTGTTTCTTTTCCTAGTTTTTCTACAACTTCCTTTTTAGTGTTTTTTGTTTTTCTTGCAATATATTCTATTAAGCTACATGTAAAAAATAAATCATTATTTTTTTGTGGTTCCATTTTCTATTTCCTCCGCCCCTATAAACTTAATACACTTTAGTGCATTTTCTGTGCAAAATACTATTTGGTGTGTTGGATGATTAAATTTAGCAAGTTCCCAAAATGCTTCTCTGGTTATTTCATGTGACATTAAAGCTGATATATAGTTGTATATTTGGTCATCTGCCATTGCTCCAATTACTATATCATAGTTATGACCTTTACCATTTCTGCAGTCTATTATAAAATCTAACCATTCTTCCGTCATTAATGTAAATTCTTTAATATTTAAATTGATATTTTCATCATATTCGTATTTGTTTAATACTGGGGTTTCATATTTTTGTGCCCATTTTTTTGCTTGATTTTCTAGTATTGTGCAATAAAATCCTGTTCCAAAGTCTTTATTAAATTTTCCTTTTATTATTCTTGGTTCTTTTTCTTCACAGTAACTTCCGTGATATATTATTTGTTTTGACATATTTTTCCTCTCTTTCTTGTAAATATATTTTAATAAATTATTTTGTAAATTACAAGTTATTTTGATAAATGCCAATTAGCGTCGCATTATATTTTCTCCGTCCATATATTTAATACATTTTGATGCTTTTCTACATAAAAAATGCAAGTTAACGACCAATTTTAATGTATGTATGCTTAAAATTGGTCGTTAACTCATAAAAAAAAGAAAATAGCAACAAATTTTGCTATTTCCTCTAAATATATTCTATTCCAAGAATCCCTTATAATGTCTCATAACTAATTGAGATTCCAATTGTTGGATTGATTCAATTGCAACACCAACAACAATTAAAAGTGCAGTACCACCAAATGTTATATCTAAAGATGTAAATCTAAGTAGCATTGGTAGAATAGCAATAATAGCTAAATAAAATCCACCAAATAATGTTATTTTAGAAATTACATTAGATAAATAATCTGTTGTAGGTTTTCCTGCTCTAATTCCAGGTATAAAACCACCATTCTTCTTAATATTTGCTGATATTTCAGCAGGGTTTGTCATTGCATAAGTCCAGAAGAATGTAAATCCTACGATTAGTAATAAGTAAACTAACGCATTTGCTATAGTATATCCCCATCCAACACTAGATGATGATGTAGCCATAGAGAATTTATATAATGTTGCCCAAAATCCTGTTGATGTAGCAACATCTGTCTTAAATATTTGAATTATCATTGCAGGGAATGTCAAGAATGATGATGCAAATATTATAGGCATAACTCCTGCCATTGCAAGTTTAAGTGGTATATTTGTATTTTGAGCTCCAACCATTTTTCTTCCAACAACTCTTTTTGAATATTGTACAGGTACTCTACGTTCTGCTTGTTGCATATATACAACTGCAGTAACTAATACTAGAGCTCCAAGTGCAATTCCAATTGCTGTTAAGAAACCAGTTGTGCTAAATCCGTTTGATGTTATTATCAAACGATACATTGTAACTAATACAGATGGTAATCTAGATATAATACCAATAAAGATTATTAAAGAAATTCCATTTCCTATACCTTTATTTGTAATTTGCTCTCCAAGCCACATAAGTAATGAAGTACCAGCAATAAATCCAGCAACTATCATTGCTCCTGTAATGAAGCTATTATTTACGAAAACTCCGTAAGATTTATAAGATAAATATACACCTATTGCTTCTATAAAAGCTAAGAATATTGTTAATATTTTTGTATATTTATTTATTTTTTGTTTACCATCTTCTCCACCTTCTTTAGTTAATCTTTCTAGAGATGGTATAACCATTCCTAGAAGTTGGATAACTATTGTAGATGTGATATAAGGTGTAATGCTCATTGCAAATATTGAAAATTTAGCAAAAGCACCACCTGAAATCAAGTTAATCATTCCAGCTAAGCTAGATGAACTATCACTCATTAAATCATTTAATGCTGATATATCAACACCTGGAACTGTGATATAACAACCAAGTCTAAAAAGAATTATTAGTAGCAATGTATACCAAAGCTTTTTTCTAATATCAGGTGTTTTTAGTGCGTTTTTTATTGTTTTAAACAATTAGATCACCTCTGCCTTTCCGCCTAAAGCTTCGATATTTTCTTTTGCCTTTGCTGTAAATTTAACAGCTTTTACATTTAATTTCTTTTCTAACTTACCAGTTGCTAATACAACTATTCCGTCTTGGATTTTTCCAATTATTCCTTCAGCTAAAAGTGTTTCAGCTGTAACATCTGTTGCTGTCGATTTATTAAGCATTGTTAATGTTACTTCTGTGTAGTTTTTAGCATGGATATTTGTAAATCCTCTTTTTGGTAATCTTCTATATAATGGTGTTTGACCACCTTCAAAACCACGTCTAACTCCTCCGCCAGATCTTGCTTTTTGACCTTTTTGACCTCTACCTGAAGTTTTTCCTAGTCCTGAACCGATTCCTCTTCCTACTCTTTTAGATTTTACTCTTTTCATAGCTGGCTTTAATTCTTCGATTTCCATTTCTTTCGCACCTCCTACCTTTTTTATTTGTTAATTTTATAATATATCTTCTGGTTTCTTTCCTCTTTTTGCAGCTACAGATTCAACTGTTTGCATTGATTTTAAACCTTCGATTGTAGCATATACTACGTTTCTTGGATTGTTTGTTCCAATTATTTTTGTACGAATATTTTTATATCCTGCAAGCTCTAATACTGGTCTAACGCTACCTCCGGCGATAATTCCAGTACCTTCAGCTGCTGGTTTTAACATAACTTTAGCGCTGTCAAATTTTCCGAAATATTCGTGTGGTACTGTTGTGTTTACGATTGGAACTTCTATTAAGTTCTTTTTAGCATCTTGGATAGCTTTTTTGATTGCTTCTGGAACTTCGGCAGCTTTACCGTTTCCAACACCAACATGACCATTTCCATCTCCAACAACAACTACTGCTGAAAATCTCATATGTCTACCACCCTTAACAACTTTTGTAACTCTGTTAAGTGCAACAACTTTTTCTTTTAATTCATTTTCTTGCTTTTCTTCCATGTTAATTAGTTTTCCCTCCTTTTTTCTATTGACAGGGGACACACTTTTTTCACGGGTCTTTCCTGGGGGACAAAGTATGCCCCTACCCTTATTAAAAAGTGATTCTCCCTAATTTTATTTAGGTTTTATGTTGTTACTAGAAGTTAAGTCCGCCTTCTCTTGCGGCTTCTGCTACTTCTTTAACAACTCCGTGATATATGTATCCACCACGATCAAAAACGATGTCTTTTATGTTTATTTTTTCAGCTCTTTTTGCAATTAAAGTTCCAACTTCTTTAGCAGCAACTTTATTTGCATGTTTTTCTTTAACTTCTTTATCTAAAGTTGAAGCTTGAGCTAAAGTACAACCATTTACATCATCTATAAGTTGAACGTAAATATTACTGTTACTTCTGAAAACACTTAATCTTGGTCTTTCAGGTGTTCCAGCTATTTTATTTCTTACTCTTTTATGTCTTCTAACTCTTTCTAATTTTCTATCAGTTTTTGAAACCATTTTGTTCTCCTTTCATAATTTTTCTCAAGGAATTCAATTATTCTATTTACCAGTTTTACCAACTTTACGTCTGATAACTTCTTCAGCGTATTTAATTCCTTTACCTCTATATACTTCAGGTGGTCTTTTTGTTCTGATAACTGCAGCTGTTTGACCAACTAATTCTTTATCAATTCCTCTTACTATAATTGTGTTAGCATTTGGAACATCAAAAGTAATTCCTTCTGGTGCTTCAAATATTACAGGGTGTGAATATCCAAGTGAAAGATTTAAGTTATTTCCTTGTTTTTGAACTCTGTAACCAACACCATTTATTTGTAATTCTCTAGTAAATTCATTTTGAACACCTGTAATCATGTTGTTTATTAAAGTTCTTGTTAATCCGTGTAAGCTTTTGCTTCTTCTTACATCTGAATCTCTAGAAATTGTTAATATTCCATCTTCTAATTTCATAGAAATTTCTGGTTCAACTGTTCTTTCTAGTGTTCCTTTTGGTCCTTTTACAGTAATATGTTGTCCATCGATTTTAACATCGACTCCAGCAGGTACTGTAATAGGTTTATTTCCTATTCTTGACATCTTATTTCTCCTTCCTACCAAATATAAGCTAAAACTTCTCCACCTATTCCAGCGTTTCTTGCTTCTTTATCTGTCATTAATCCTTTTGATGTTGAAATTATAGCAATTCCTAAACCATTTAATACTTTAGGTAATTCTTCTTTTCCAGCATATACTTTTAATCCTGGTTTACTGATTCTTTTTAATCCATCAATTACTCTTGTTCCTTTTTCATCATATTTTAGAGTAATTCTTATAACACCTTGTGTGTTATCTTTGATTTCTTCAAAAGATTTTATGTATCCTTCTTTGAATAAAATTTCAGCTATACCAAGTTTCATTTTTGAACAAGGTACATCTACTGTTTTATGTTTAGAAGTATTTGCATTTCTTATTCTTGTTAGCATATCTGCTATTGGATCTGTAGTATTCAATTTATACTTACCTCCTTCTTTTCCTTATTTTTATTTAATCTATTCGATTTACCAGCTAGCTTTTTTAACTCCTGGAATTTCACCTTTATGAGCTAATTCTCTAAAACAAATACGGCAAATTCCATATTTTCTAATATAAGCATGTGGTCTACCACAAAGTTTACATCTATTATATTCTCTTGTTTGATACTTTTGTGGTTTTTGTTGTTTAACCTTCATTGACATTTTTGCCATAGAACCTAAATCCTCCTCTTAATTATTATTTAAGTTCAAATTAATTGTGGAAAGGCATTCCTAATAATCTTAACAACTCTCTACCCTCTTCGTCAGTTTTAGCAGTTGTTACGAAAATTATGTCCATTCCTCTTAATTTGTCTACTTTGTCATATTCGATTTCTGGGAATATTAATTGTTCTTTTATACCCATAGAGTAATTACCTCTACCATCAAAAGAATTGCTTGAAACTCCTCTGAAATCTCTAACTCTTGGAAGTGCGACATTCATTAATTTGTATGCAAAATCATACATTTTATCTTGTCTTAATGTAACTTTGCATCCCATGTCAGCTCCTTCTCTTATTTTGAATGCAGCAATTGATTTTTTAGCCTTTGTTATAACTGGTTTTTGACCTGTTATTTGTGTTAAATCATTTATTGCATTTTCTAATGATTTAGGATTATCTCTTGTATCTCCTAAACCAATGTTTATTACTATTTTATCTAATTTTGGAACTTCCATTATTGATTTATATCCAAACTTTTTCATTAAAGCTGGAACTACTTCTTTTTGATATTGTTCTTTTAAGATTTCCATCTAATTTGTTCCTCCTTTCTTAAAACCATTAATCTATTTTGCTATTGCATTTTTTGCAAACTCTAAATTTCTTTCCATCTTCAACACTATATCCAACTCTTGTAGATTTTCCACATTTAGGGCAAACTACGTTAACTATTGATGAGTGAATTGGAAATTCTAAGGCTTGAATTCCGCCTTCTCTATTTGGTGCAGCTTTTACATGTTTTTTTCTAACATTTATACCTTTTACTATAACTTTTTCAGATTTTGGTATAACTTCTAAAACTTCACCTGTTTTGCCTTTATCATTTCCTGATAAAACAATAACATTATCACCTTTTTTTAGTTTCATTAAGGTCTTCCTCCTTTTTATAAATTTCTGCTAATATTTTATTATAGAACTTCTGGAGCTAATGAAAGTATTTTCATATATTCTCCCTCTCTTAATTCTCTAGCAACAGGTCCAAATATACGTGTTCCTTTTGGTGTTTTATCATCTTTTATTATTACAGCAGCATTTTCATCAAATCTTACATAAGATCCATCAGCTCTTCTTATAGGATTTTTTGTTCTAACTACAACTGCTTTAACAACGTCACCTTTTTTTACAACTCCACCTGGTGTTGCTGATTTTACAGAAGCAACTATTATATCTCCAATACTTGCTGTTTTTCTGTAAGAACCACCTAAACATCTGATACACATAATTTCTCTAGCACCTGTGTTGTCAGCTACTTTTAATATACTTTGTTGTTGTACCATCTTTTGGTATCCTCCTTTTCTATTTGGTAAAGGGACACATCTTCTTCATCACGGGTCTTTCTTTGGGGCTTTAAGATATGTCCCTCCGTGTGAATATGTGATGTTGCCTCTTTTTATTTATTGCAATTTTTTTACTATTTAACTATAGCTTTTTCTACTATTTCAACTACTCTCCATCTTTTATCCTTTGAAAGAGGTCTAGTTTCCATAACTTTTACTTTATCTCCAATACCACAGCTGTTATTTTCGTCATGTGCTTTTAATGTATATGTTTTCTTAACGATTTTTCCATAAACACTATGTTTTACATTTCTTTCAACAGCTACAACTACAGTTTTATCCATTTTATTAGATTTAACTGTACCGATCATTGTTTTACGAAGATTTCTTGTTTGATCCATTACTCATTTACCCCTTTCTTTTCAGCGATTTTTCTTTCTGTTAAAACAGTGTTGATTCTAGCTATATCTTTTTTAACATCTCTTATTTTCATAGGATTGTCTAAAGTGTTTGTAGCTAGGCTAAATTTTAATTTGAATAATTCTGTCTTTAATTCACCTAATTCTTTTTCCAATTCAGGTGAAGACATTTCTTTTATTTTATTAATTTTCATTATTTTCACCCTCCTCGATAGCAACTTCTTTCATTACAAATTTTGTTTTTACTGGTAATTTATTTTTAGCTAATCTTAAAGCTTCTCTAGCTGTTGTTTCTGATACTCCTGCTATTTCAAACATAACTCTACCAGGTTTTACTGCAGCTACCCAAAATTCTGTATTACCTTTACCTTTACCCATACGAGTTCCAGCTGGTTTTCTTGTAATTGGTTTGTCTGGGAATATTTTAATCCAAACTTTACCATCTCTTCTCATATAACGAGTCATAGCAACTCTGGCTGCTTCTATTTGGTTTCCTGTGATTAATCCAGCCTCTAGTGCTTGTAATCCGAATTCTCCATGAGAAACTGTTGTTCCTCTTGTTGCTTGACCTCTATTTCTACCTTTTTGTACTTTTCTATGTTTTGTTCTTTTTGGCATTAATGGCATTATGCTTCTCCTCCTTCCATTTTTTTAGTTGGAAGAACTTCTCCTTTATATATCCAAACTTTTACACCTATTTTTCCATAAGTTGTATCTGCTTCAGCAAAACCGTAATCGATATCTGCTCTTAAAGTTTGAAGTGGTATTGTACCATCTTTATAGAATTCAGTTCTAGCCATATCAGCTCCACCTAATCTTCCAGATACTGCTGTTTTAATTCCAGCTGCTCCAGATTTCATAGTTTTTTGCATGCATTGTTTCATGGCACGTCTGAATGAAATTCTTCTTTCTAGTTGTGAAGCTATATCTTCTGCAACAAGTGTTGCATCTAAACTTGTATTTTTAACTTCTACAACATTTAGGTTTACATCTTTTCCTATTAATTTTTTAATATCAGCTCTTAAAGCTTCTGCTCCAGCTCCACCTTTTCCGATTAATATACCAGGTTTAGCTGTATAAACATTAACTTTAACTGATTTAGCTGTTCTTTCTATCTCAATGTTAGCAATTCCAGCTTCGTATTCTTTTTTCTTTAAAAATTTACGAATTTTTTGATCTTCTACTAAATAGTCTGCAAAATTTTTGTCATCTGCATACCATTTAGAGCTCCAGTCTTTGATTATTCCTAATCTAGCTCCTGTTGGGTGTACTTTTTGTCCCATAGCTTGTTAGCCTCCTTCTTTGATTTTATTCGTGTTCCTTTAGAACTATTGTTATATGACTTGTTCTTTTTCTAATTCTTACTGCTGAACCTTTTGCAGCTGGTCTAATTCTTTTTAGAGTTGGACCTTGATTTGCATAGATTTCAGAAATATATAATTTATCATGTTTCATTTCATGATTATTTTCAGCGTTTGCAATAGCTGATTTTAAAAGCTTTTCGATTATTTCTGAAGAAGCTTTTGGTGTAAATTTAACTATTGCTAAAGCTTCGTCTACGTCTTTTCCTCTTATTAAATCTGCAACAATTTTAACTTTTCTTGAAGATATTCTTGCATATTTAAGAGTTGCTTGAGCTGTTTTTATTTCTTCCATTTTAAATTAATCTCCTCTCTTTATATTAGTAGATTTGTTTATTTATTATTTTTTAGTTGTTTTTTCTCCTGCATGACCTTTGAATGTTCTTGTAGGAGCAAATTCACCTAATTTATGACCAATCATTTCTTCTGATATATAAACAGGAACATGTTTTCTTCCGTCATGAACAGCTATTGTATGACCAACCATTTGTGGGTAAATTGTAGATGCTCTAGACCATGTTTTAACAACTTCTTTTTTGTTTTCAGCGTTCATAGCTTCAATTCTTTTCATTAATTCCGGAGCTACGAAAGGCACTTTTTTACTTGATCTTGACATAAGTTTTATTTCCTCCTCTTAACTATAAATTTATTAGATTGTTTCTTTTTATTTCTTGTCTTGTATCCAAGAGCTGGTTTACCCCAAGGTGTCATTGGTCCTGCGTGACCGATTGGAGCTTTACCTTCACCACCACCATGTGGGTGATCGCATGGGTTCATTGCAGATCCTCTAACTTCTGGTCTCCATCCCATGTGTCTCTTTCTTCCGGCTTTACCTAAATGTACATTTCCGTGATCTGAGTTTCCTATAACTCCGATTGTTGCTCTACAATTTGCTAAAACTAATCTCATTTCTCCAGAAGGTAATCTTACATGTGCATATTTTCCTTCTTTAGCCATTAATTGAGCACTTTGTCCAGCAGCTTTTACAAGTTTTCCACCTTGTCCTGGATTTAATTCTATATTGTGGATTAAAGTACCAACTGGAATACTGTTGATTTCCATGCAGTTTCCTGGTTTTATATCTGCAGATTTTCCAGATACAACTTTATCTCCATCTGTTAATCCTTGAGGTGCTAAAATATATGCTTTTTCTCCATCTTCATATTTGATTAAAGCGATATTTGCACTTCTGTTTGGATCATATTCGATACCGATAACTTCTGCTACCATATCATCTTTTTTACGTTTAAAATCTATTATTCTATATTTTTGTCTGTTTCCTCCACCTTGATGACGTACTGTTATTCTACCATAAGAGTTTCTTCCTGCTTTTTCTTTCTTTACTGTTAATAAAGATTTTTCAGGAGTTTTCTTTGTTATTTCTTTATAGTCTAATACTGTCATGTTTCTTCTAGATGGTGTATATGCGTTAAATCTTTTTGTTGCCATTTTATATTCTCTCCTTTTAATTTTATTAACGGATTTTTTCCTGCTCCGTATACAGATAAAATTTATTTTCCGGGTTATTTCCCGATATTATTTTTTAGGCTTAAGCACCTGTAAAGTCTTCGATTGAATCTTTAAATTTCTTAGTTCCTTTAACTTCTTTTCCACCTTTTGCTAAGTATGTTTCAGCTTTAGGATCTGTATCTATAGTAACTATAGCTTTTTTCCAATCTGAAGTTCTACCTTGATGGTATCCTACTCTTTTCTTTTTACCATTAACATTCATTGTGTTAACATTTAATACTTTAACACCGAAAAGTTTTTCAACGGCTTTACCGATTTCAACTTTTGTTGCTTTTTTGTTTACTTTGAAAGTATATTTTCCTTCTTGTAAACCATTGTTACTTTTTTCAGTAACGATTGGGGCTATTATTATTTCTTCTGCTATCATGATTAAGCATACACCTCCTCTAATTTTTTAACAGTATCTAATGTTAAAACTAAGTTAGTATATCTTAATAAATCATAAACATTTATTGTGTTTGCAAGTATTGCTTTAGCTCCTTCAATGTTTCTTGTTGATGCTTGAACATTTAAGTTCTTTTCTGGTAATATAACTAATGTTTTACCTTCTAATTTTAAATTGTTTAAAGCATTAACCATTGATTTTGTTTTGATTTCAGCTAACTCTAATTTATCAACTACTGTTAATTTGTTTTCTAATACTTTAGAACTTAATACTGATCTTATTGCTAATCTCTTTTCTTTTTTATTTACAGTATATCTGTATGAACGTGGTTTTGGTCCTAATGCTATACCACCTTTAATCCATTGTGGTGCACGGATACTTCCTTGTCTTGCACGTCCTGTTCCTTTTTGTCTCCATGGTTTTCTTCCACCACCACGAACTTCTGATCTTGTTTTTGTACTTTGTGTACCTTGTCTTTGATTAGCTAAATAGTTTACTAGTACTTCGTGTACTATTGCTTCATTTGGTTCAATTCCAAATACTTTTTCATTTAATTCTACATCACTAACCTTTTTACCGTTTATATCATATACGTCTACTTTTGGCATGACTTATTTCCTCCTTTCTTAGTCTATAGCCTTAACAGCTGATTTTATTTTTAATATTGCACCTTTTGCTCCAGGTACACTTCCTTTAACTAGGATTACATTTTTATCCATATCAACAGCTACTACATCTAAGTTTTGGATTGTAACTGTTACATGTCCCATATGTCCTGGTAATTTCTTACCTTTAAATACTCTTCCTGGTGTAGATGTTGGTCCCATTGAACCTGGTCTTCTGTGGTACATTGATCCATGTCCCATAGGTCCTCTAGATTGACCATGTCTTTTTATAACACCTTGGAATCCTTTTCCTTTTGAAGTTCCTTGAATATCAACTTTTTCTCCAGCTGCAAATATATCAGCTTTTACTTCATCTCCTACTTTGAATGATGAAATATCATCTAATCTAAATTCTCTTAAATGTTTTTTAGGGTCTAATTTAGATTTTGCAAAATGTCCCATTTCTGGTTTGTTTATATGTTTTGCTTTTACATCACCGAATCCTAATTGTATAGCGTTGTATCCATCTGTTTCAGATGTTTTAACTTGTGCTACAACACATGGTCCAGCTTCTATTACTGTTACTGGAATAACTAATCCGTTTTCATCGAAGATTTGTGTCATTCCTATTTTCTTTCCGATTAATCCTTTTTTCATTTTCTTTCTTTCCTCCTATTGGCTGACAGCTATTGGCCAGCATTGGTTTTTATTTTTTTATGTATTCGGCTTTCTTTATATATAAGCCTTTTTGAAATCCTATAATTTGATTTCGATATCAACACCTGCTGGTAATTCTAATTTCATTAATGAATCAACAGTTTTTTGTGTTGGGTAAAGAATGTCTATAACTCTTTTATGTGTTCTCATTTCGAATTGTTCTCTTGAATCTTTGTGTTTGTGTGGAGAACGTATTACTGTTACAACTTCTTTCTTTGTTGGTAGTGGAATAGGTCCTGAAACTTTTGCTCCTGTCTTTTTAGCAGTTTCTACTATCTTTGCAGCAGACTGATCTAAAATTTGAGATTCATAAGCTTTTACCCTTATTCTGATTTTTTCACTAGTAACAACTTGATTTGCCATTGCTATTTTCCCTCCTTATATTTTTTTGTATTTGTTTAGCTTGGCAAGTTATAATGCACCCTGGTGTTTTGTAATTATCCATTTTAAAATCCCAAATTTGCATGAATATTTTGGGATAAGTGCTTTATATTTTTATTCTCTTAATTTTTTAAGATTAAACTTACCGCCTGGTCTAAGCCATGACATACTCCATCGAAGTTCCCTCCATCCGTAAGGATGTAGCCACATTCGACTTCAACGCTAAAATTCATACTGAAATAGTATATAACTTTTTTCTTATTATGTCAATACTTTTGGCATTTTTTTCTTAAAAAGTAGTTCTAAGCACATTAAAAAGTAACCCCAAGCTATACTTAAGGTTACTTTTTTTAATTATATTTCCATCACGATAGGGATTATCATCGGATTTCTTTTTGTTTTTGAGAATATATACTCTCTTAAATTTTCTCTAATAGAATTTTTTATAGTTGCCCAATCACGAATTCCTTGTTCCTCACATTTATGAACTTCATGTCTTACAACTGCTTTTATTTCATCCATAACATTTTCAGATTCTCTTACATAAACAAATCCTCTAGAAATAACATCTGGTCCAGCTATTACTTCTCCAGAACCGCCATTCATAGTTAATACTACAATTATTAATCCATCTTGTGATAAATGTTGTCTGTCTCTTAAAACTACATTTCCAACATCACCAATTCCTAAACCATCAACTAATATTATTCCAGATTGAACCATTCCTGTAAACTCTGCTGAATTTTTGTCCATTTCTAGTATTTTACCATTTTCAAGTTTAAAGATATTTTCTTTTGGCACTCCCATTAATTTTGCTGTTTCACTATGTGCAATTAAGTGTCTATATTCACCATGAACTGGTATAAAGTATTTTGGTTTTGTTAATGCCAAAATTAATTTTTGTTCTTCTTGGCAAGCATGTCCAGAAACATGGACATCTTCTAAGGCTGAATATACAACTTCTGCTCCAATTTGCATTAATGAATCTATTACTTTTGATACGTTTTTCTCATTTCCTGGTATTGGATTTGCAGATATTATTACTAAGTCATTTGGAGTTATTTTTACTTTTCTATGTGTTCCTGATGCCATTCTTGTTAATGCTGACATTGTTTCTCCCTGACTTCCTGTCGTTATTATTAATAATTGATCATCTGTATAGTTATTTATCATATCTATATCTATAAATAAATTGTCTGGGCATTCAATATATCCTAGTTCCCTTGCAGTTGTTATCATATTTATCATACTTCTTCCACATACTGCAATTTTTCTTCCATATTTTACTGCACAGTTCACAATTTGTTGTACTCTGTGGACATTTGATGCAAATGTTGCTACTACTATTCTTTTTGTACAGTTTGTAAATAATTTTTCAAATACTTCTCCAACTGTACTTTCTGACATTGTAAATCCTTTTCTTTCAGCATTTGTTGAGTCTGACATTAATGCTAAAACTCCTTTGTTTCCAAGTTCTGCTAAACGTCCAAAGTCCATTATTTTTCCATCCATCGGTGTATAATCTACCTTAAAATCTCCTGTGTGTAATACTGTTCCAACTGGTGTATGAATTGCAAGCATTACAGAGTCTGGAATACTGTGTGAACTTTGTATAAATTCTACTTTAAAGTGTTTTCCAAGTTTTATGGTTTCACCTGGATTTACCTCATTTAATTTGGTTGAGTCTACTAGTCTATGTTCTTCTAATTTGTTTTTTATTAATCCAAGTGTAAGTCTTGTTCCATATATTGGTGTGTTTACTTGTTTTAAGAAATATGGTACACTTCCTATATGATCTTCGTGTCCATGTGTTATTACCATTCCTTTTAGTTTTTCTTGATTTTTTATTATATATGTTATATCTGGTATTACTAAGTCTACACCTAACATATCATCTTCTGGGAAAGATAGTCCACAATCTACTACTATCATTTCATTATCATATTGGAATACTGTTATATTTTTTCCAACTTCGTGTAAACCACCTAGTGGTATTATTTTTAGTCTTGGCTTTTTAAAGCCTACTTTTTCTGTTACTTTTTTTAGAGCTTTTTCTCTTGGTAATTCTTTTAATGATGATTCTTTTCTTACAACTAATGCTTTTGTTTCTTCTTGTTCTTTATTTACTCTTCTTGTTGTTCTCCTTACTGCTTTTTTGATATTTTTTGTTTCTTTTTTTACCTCATTTTTTGCTTCTTCGTTTATTTTATTTTCTCTTTTATTGTAATTTCTTCTTGCCGTTTTTCTTCTGGCACTTTTTATCTTGTTTTCTTCAAGATTTTCTTCTTTTTTTTCTATCATTTTATCTTCCTTCCTTTATTTTATTTAAAATCTTAAACATAGAAATATAGGACCTCAAAAATTTCGTTTTTAAAGGTCTATTATTATTTAATTATCTCTTTTTTTGTTTTTTGGTTTAAAATCTCATTTTTTATGTGATGTATTATACCATCTTTTTACTGTAAAGTCAAATATATTATGTTAATTTCATTTTTTGTATGATTCATTTATGATAATGTCTTAATAAATCATTTAGGAAAATGTCTTAATTTCAAACTTTTAGATATTCTTATATTTTACATTTTTCCATAAATTATTAATTTTTTCACAAAAAAGACCTATGAAATCATAATTCATAAGCCTCTTAATATTATTTTTCTAAATACTTCCTCAAAAATAATCCAGTATAACTCTTTTCATTTTTACAAACCTGCTCAGGTGTTCCAACTGCAACTATTTCGCCACCTGCATCTCCACCTTCTGGTCCTAAGTCTATAATATGGTCACAAGTTTTTATTAAGTCTAAATTGTGTTCAATAACAATTGCAGTATTTCCTGTATCTACTAGTCTTTGTAAAATATCTACTAATCTATGAACATCTGCAATATGAAGTCCTGTTGTTGGTTCATCTAATATATATAAAGTTTTTCCTGTTGCTCTTTTAGATAGTTCTGTTGCAAGTTTTACACGTTGGGCTTCTCCTCCAGACAATGTTGTTGAACTTTGTCCTAATTTGATATATCCTAAACCTACATCATATAATGTTTGCATTTTATTTTTTATTTTAGGAACTTTATCGAAAAATTCTAAGGCTTCTTCAACTGTCATATCTAATACATCTGATATTGTTTTCCCTTTAAATTTTATCTCTAAAGTTTCATGGTTATATCTTTTTCCTTTACATACTTCACATGGTACATAAACATCTGGTAAGAAATGCATTTCTATTTTATGAACTCCATCTCCTTGACAACTTTCACATCTACCACCTGGAACATTAAAACTAAATCTTCCTTTTCCATATCCACGTAATTTTGCCTCATTTGTTTCTGCAAATATATTTCTTATTTCATCAAATACTCCTGTATATGTTGCAGGGTTACTTCTTGGTGTTCTTCCTATTGGTGATTGGTCTATATTTATTATTTTATCAATATTTTCAATTCCTTTAACAGTCTTACACTTTCCTGGCTTTTCATTTGCACCATTTAATTTTTGAGCAACTGTTTTATATAAAATTTCATTTACTAATGTTGATTTTCCAGAACCAGAAACTCCTGTTACACAAGTAAATACACCAAGTGGAAATTTTACATCTATATTTTTTAAGTTGTGTTCTGTAGCTCCTTTTACTTCTATACATTTTGATTTTACTGCTTTTCTTCTTGTTTTTGGAACTTCTATTTTTCTTCTTCCACTTAGATATTGACCTGTTATAGAATTTTCTACTTTTTTTATTTCTTCTGCAGTTCCTTGTGCCATAATGTTTCCACCATGAACACCTGCACCTGGTCCAATATCAATTATTTCATCAGCTGCATACATTGTATCTTCGTCGTGTTCAACTACTATTAAGGTATTTCCTAAGTCTCTTAATTTCTTTAATGTTGCTAATAATTTATCATTATCCCTTTGATGTAATCCTATACTCGGCTCATCTAGTATATAAAGTACTCCTGTTAGCCCTGAACCTATTTGTGTTGCAAGTCTTATTCTTTGAGATTCACCACCAGATAGTGTTCCACTGCTTCTTGAAAGTGTTAAATATTCTAGTCCTACATCTATTAAAAATTGTAGTCTTTTATCTATTTCTTTTAATATTAATTCTGAAATCATTTTATCTTTTTCAGACAATTCTAAATTTCTTAAATATTCTTGTATTTTGTTTATTGGCATATTTGTAAGTTCATTTATATTTTTATCTCCAATTTTTATTGATAAAATTTCCTTTTTTAGCCTTGAACCTTTACACGTTGGACAATCTAAATTGCTCATATACATTTCGTAAAAATCTCTCATTCCTTGTGATTTAGTTTCACTATGTCTTCTTTCTAATGTTGGAATTACTCCCTCAAATGGGCTTGAGAATTTTCTTGTTCCATAAGCTGATTGGAATTCAAAATCTATTGGCTCATCTGTTCCATATAATATTTTTTCTATGAATTCTCTTGGCAATTTTTTTATTGGCTTTTTAATATCTACTCCATAGTGTTTTCCTATTGCTTCAAAGTACATTTTTGCCATTGTTTCGCCTTTTTTCATTGTGCTTGCACCAAATGCTTTTACCCCATCATATAAGGTTTTGTCTTTATCCGGAATTATTAGGTCCTCATCTATTTTCATTAAATAACCTATTCCTAAGCAGTCTGGACATGCTCCAAAGGGATTATTAAATGAGAACATTCTTGGCGTTAATTCCGGAAAACTGAATCCACAATCTGGGCACGCATAGTTACAGCTAAATAATATTTCTGTTGTTCCATCTTCTCTTTTTATTCCACCAAATGAACTTAAATCCGTATCCTCTTTTGGTACAACACTTATTACAACCATATTATTTGCATTTTTTAGTGCTGTTTCAACTGATTCTGTAAGTCTTGATCTTATATCTTCTCTTATTACAATTCTATCTACTACAAGTTCTATTTCGTGTTTTTTGTTTTTATCTATATTTATTTCATCTGATAAATCATAAATTTCGCCATCTACTCTTACTCTTACAAATCCTTCTTTTCTAAAGTTTTCTAATTCTTTTTTGTATTCTCCTTTTCTGCCTCTTACTATAGGTGCTAATATTTGTATTCTTGTGTTTTCTGGAAGTGTTAGGATTTTGTCTATTATTTGGTCTATTGATTGTTTTTCTATTTTTTTGCCACAGTTTGGGCAATATGGCACTCCTATTCTTGCATATAATAAACGAATATAATCATATATTTCAGTTACAGTTCCAACTGTAGATCTTGGATTTTTTGATGTTGTTTTTTGATCTATTGAAATAGCAGGTGATAAACCATCTATTCTTTCTACATCTGGCTTTTCCATTATTCCTAGAAATTGTCTTGCATAGGATGATAAACTTTCTACATATCTTCTTTGGCCTTCTGCATATAGTGTATCAAATGCTAGACTTGATTTTCCTGAACCTGAAAGTCCTGTTACTACTACTAATTTGTCTCTTGGTATTTCTAAACTTATGTTCTTTAGATTGTGCACTTTTGCACCTTTTATAACTATTTTATCATTCATTTTTTCTGCCCCTTTGCTTTTTTATACCGAACATTATTTTACCATGTTTTTTTGTTTTTATCAATAGCTAAAACAAAACATTTATTCTACTATGTCAATATAAATTTACCAATAGCTTTAGCTACCCCCTCATTATTATTATCATCAGTTACAAAATCTGCAACAGCGGTTACAACAGGTGTACTACCTTTCATAACAACTCCAAGTCCCGCTTCTTCTATCATCTTTTTATCATTCATATTATCACCAATTGTCATAACCTCATTTTTCTCAATATTCAGTTTATCAATCAAATATTCAATAGCATACCATTTATCAACATTTTTCATAGAAATTTCTGTATAATAATACTCAATTGGTACATCTGTAGTTCCGTGTTTTATTACTTTTCTTGACATATGAGATACATCTAAAACCTCTAAATCTTGCACTACCTCAAATTTTTTAATAATAGAATTAAAAACAGACTGAGTGCTATCACATATAAATATTTTCATTATTTTTTCGTCTTGCATTTCTTCTACATATTTTAAAATATCTTCTACTAATGTAATATGTGTTTTTTTAGAATCTTCTTTCTTTATATTTTCCTTATAATAATATAAAACATTAAATCTTAAACTACTTGCTATTATTGATTTATTTGTATACACATTATAATAAATACTGTTTTGCTCACAAGTTTTTATTATATCTATTGCCTTGTTTTTCGGAATATATTTTTCATATACTATCTTATCATTTTTTATATCATACACAACTGCACCATTACCTGCTATCATATATTTTGTGCTTCCTATTTCATTTGCAATTGTTTTTATAGAATCTATACTTCTTCCTGAAGCTATTATTACTTCTGTTCCTTTTTGTATTGTTTGTTTTATTACTCTTTTTGTATTTTCTGTTACTTCCCCATAGCTATTTAGCATTGTTCCATCTAGGTCTACTGCTACCATTTTGTACATTTTTTCTCTCGTTCCTTTCGCTTTTTTGCATTATTATATACCTTTTTTGACTTTTTTACAACAAATTTTACTAGCAAAAAATGCAGGAATTATTTTCCCGCATTTTTTATCTTCTTTTTGCATATTGTTAAAATTATAATCATACCAACTATAATTCCAACAATCAAAGAAACTGTAAAAACCCCATTAGAAATTTTTTCTATAGTTCCATTTGCATTATAATTTTCTTCTTTTCCTGCTATAGATTGAGTTTGTGTATTATTTTCTAATATATCTGGATGCTTGCTCTTATATTCCTCAAAATTCTCTAAAAACTTATCATAATTTTCTGGAATTTCTGAAATTCTTTCCACTTCATATTCTCCATTAACTTTCTTAAATTTGATAAATCCTATATTATTTCCCTTAGTTTCCCAAACAGTATTTTCTTCTGAATATGGTGTTACATTAAAATTTATTGATACATCCAACTCCTCATTTTCGTCATATGATATACCATACCCTGCAAGTTCATAACTTGTTATTCTTTTCTCAATAGGTATTTGCTCACTTTTAAATGTATCTAACCATTCACTACTTGCTGTATTAATAGCTTGTCTTATTTTTATATTTTCTATTCCCTCATAATCTGCAAAAGCTCTACTTGAAAATGCAAACATTATAAATATTAATATGAACGATATATATAGTTTCTTCATAATTTACTCACCCACCTTTTCTAATAAAATTTCTGCTTTATTTCCGTGATAATCAACATAAACAGTAAGTTTATCTGTTAAATCATATTTTGTTAAATCAAATGTACAATTAGATTCGTAAATTCCATCATCATCAATAAATCCTCCTCCATTTGCTCTTGGACTCATTGACATTTCGAATTTTTTTCCGTTTTCATTTTCTATGTATTTATCATATTTCCAAATTTCTACCTCTCTTTTTTGCCATTCTATATATTCTGGTGTATATCTTATTTTTCTTTCTAAATAATTTAACATATCGGTAGTTTTTAGTTCATCATCTTCTGGCAATAAATCCCAATATTTTAATTCCGGAGTTGTTGGTCTTTCTTGATGTTTTTCTGCTTTAAATTTTAGTTTCACATCAATTCCAGTTGTATATGATGTTGCTGACAATACATTAAAATCACTGTTTGTTGTACTTATTTGTTTATATATAGTTGTTTTTCTATTATACATCTTTTCTGGAACATCAACTGTAAAGTCCCATGAACCTTGTATGGTAATTTCTTCGTCTCCAAGTGATGTCTCTTCTTTATCTGAAATCTTAATTTTTGTTAAACTAAAATTTAACTTTTTACTCTTTGGAAAAGCGTCTCCTTCTGTATACATATTATAAACTACCTTTACAGGATTTTCTCCTCTGTTTTGTATATATGCATTTAATCCTGCATTTTCTGATATATTATTTCCATTTTCATCTGTTATTTTTAAATCTGGAAAATTCACATCCCAAATATCTTTTGGATTTACTACTTCTTTCACCTCATCTGGAAGAGTAACTTTTATTATCATACTTAAATTAAAATCATCCATTACAAATTCTTCTACTTTTATTTTGGTATTTATATTTTGAATTATTTTACCATTTTCCTCATTTTTAGCATTACCTGTTGAATCTTGATTTTCCATATCTATGTTTTCAACATATCCTTCATTCATTGCCGTTTCCATACCTTTACTAGTTCCAAAAAAGTTGTCATATATTTTTTGGGATATTTCTTTTGCAAATACCATTCCCGAGCACGATAAAATCATTAAAATTGTTGCAACCAATGGTTTTATTATATTAATCTTTTTAGGCATTTTCTTTTCCTCCTTAATAAAGTCGGATATAGAAATTTTTGTTTTGGTTCTTTCTTTATTAATATTCATCACTATACCCTCCTTTTAATAATTCATTTTTTAGTTTTTTTCTAATTCTGTGTAATCTTGATTTTACATTAAACTCCGCTATTTTTAATATTTTAGATATTTCATTTATTTTCCTATTTCCATAATAATATAGATTAAAAATGTCTTTGTCTTGTTCCTTCATTTTTTCCATTGTATTTTTTATTATTTCAATTTTTTCTCTATTTTCATATTCTAAATCTATCATCTGTATATCGAAAAAATCGCATTCTAAATCATTAATATTGTGATTATTCTTTGTTTTTCTTAGCTTTTCTTTCACCAAATTTCTCGCTATTCCTGCTATATATGAGCTAAGAGATTTTTCTTTGTCAATTTTATTTTGATTTTTCCATAATATAAAAAATGTATCTGATATTATTTCTTCAATATCTTCTTGGTTAAAAATATTAGCAGACATATTTTGTATAATTGTGTATATGTACCCACTATATTCATCTATTATTTTTTCTAAATCAAGATTCTTTTCATCAATACTTTCATATTCACTTATTGTTTTATTTTTCATTTAGATCTAAACTCCTTTTTAAGATACCTTACATTTATATATTGATATTTTATCAAAAAAGGTTACATTTTTGTTATTTATTTTTTATTTTATACATTAAAAGGCAGGAGCACAACCCCTGCCTTTATGTATCTATTTTTTGGACACTCCATTAATAGAACTATAAAACCAAGAATAATACTTCTGCCAATTCTAGCTAAAAAACACATCGTATCATAATAACTTTTCTAGCAATTAAATCTAAAAATTCATTTCAAATTTATTTGTTAGCCATATTATTTTCAACTTGTTGTATCATCTTTTTAACCATATTTCCACCGATTCTTCCAGCATCTCTTGAAGAGATATCACCATTATAACCGTCTTTTAAAGTTACTCCAACTTCGCTAGCTACTTCGTATTTGAATTTTTCTAATGCATCCATAGCTTCTGGAACTAATTTTTTGTTACTGTTGTTTGAGTTTGCCATTTCTTTCACCTCCTGTTAATATTAACATTTTTTATTATGAAACTTATATTAATTTTGTTTAAAAATTATTAAAATTCTGTTTCATTTTTATAGAAAAAAGTTTTCTTTTTTCTAAATATAGAATGTGCAGAAATGAAAAAAATAAACAGAAAATTTTTGGAAATTTTTTTGAGTAAAAAAATGAGGTAGAACATTTTACTCTACCTCGTTACTTTTTTCTTCTTGTCTTCCCAATATATAAAGAAATGCAAATGCCGGTATCTTTATTACCGTTTTTCCGTCTTTAAGTTTTATTATTCCATAATCCAATGCGTCTTTTGTAACAATATAAATATAATCATCTACATTTGGAATATTATATAATGCATTATCTTTATTTAATTCTGTTTTTTCTCTATATTTTACCTCAATATATAAATTTTCTTTTACTGAATTTCCTATAATATCAATTTCTTTTTCTGTTTTATTATCTCTATAATATCCAACATTTCCATTATATTTTCTCATATATGTATAAACATGTCTATAAACGGCTGTTTCAACACTATATCCCATTTCCTTTGGGTCTGTTATTATATCATCTTTCATAAGTACCGCATTTCTTATAGCACTATCTACAATATATACTTTTGGTTTAGATTTCAAAATATTTCCTTTTATAGGTGTACTTTCGTAAATTAAATTTGCATTTTTTAAAAATCTTATATATTCTTGAACAGTAGCTAACGCAGTATTATCAAGTTCTTTACACATAGATGTATAATTAATAATATTTGATGTATTGAAACATAAGTATAAAAATACTTTTTCTAGTATATTAATATTTCTAATATTAAATAATGATGGTATATCTCTTTTTAGAACCTTATCGACTATATCTTCTCTTAATATTTTTTGAGCATATGCTTCATCACTTGATTTTACAAGTTCTGGGAACCCTCCTATTTTTATATATCTATTAAAATGTTTTTGCAAAATCGATAATGTGTTTACAACATCTCCAAGTTCTTTTTCTTTTATGTTTTTTAGATTTTCAATTGTAAAATCTTTTGGTAATTTTTCATCTAATCCGGATAGTTCTGTTTTTTTATTAGCGTTAAAGAATTGCCCTGTCAATAATTCATTTACTTGTTCAACTGATAATACATCTAAATCACTAACTGTAACTGGCTTTCCCTTTTGTTCTACTAACTTACAATATTCATAAAACGATAATGTTGGAACTGTTATTGTAACCCATCTTCCTGTTCCACTTTCTACGACTCCTTCTGTTATTACTGGACTTGCACTTCCTGTTGCCATTACATGTGAATTTGGATTTTGGTCATATAATACTTTAAGCCAATTATTCCAATCTTCAGCATATTGAATTTCATCGAAAAATAAATATTTTGTCCCATCTCCTGACAAATTTACCTCATATAAATCTAGTAATTCATTCAATTTGCAAAATTTTAAAATAGGATTATCAAAAGATACATATAAAATATCTTTTGGTTCTACTCCACTTTTAATCAATTCATCTATTAACTGATATAATATAGTCGTTTTTCCGACTCTTCTTGCTCCTGTTAATAATACATATCTTCTTATTTCTTTATTATTAAATGCTTTTTTTGCTTCATAAAATGCTGTACGTTTCATACCTTTTATTGTATCTGTTGGAACTTCATTGGTTTTCCACCAAGGATTATATGATATTAATACTTTTAGAATATCATTCTTATTTATTATAGACATATTATCACCTCTTCATATATTATAAAATATATTCACGTAAATGTCAACTTTTATTTAAAGTATAATCTTGCATTTTAGTGTTTTTTGCTAAAGTATGTTTTAGTATTTATTATCATTTTGTCAAAATATGTTTTATATTTTAATTTTTTGGAATCGCATTCCTAGCTAATTCATCACATCTATTATTCAATTCAACATCACTATGACCTTTAACTTTATTAAAAGTAACCTTGTGTTTCTTGGTCAAGCTATAAAGTTCCTGCCATAATTCCTTATTTTTAACCGCTTCACCTGATGCTGTTTTCCAGCTTTTTTTCATCCAATTAAAAATCCACCCTTGATTAAATGCATTAACACAATAACTACTATCACTAAAAATCTCGACCTCGCACTCTTGTTTTAAAGCTTTTAATCCTTGAATAATTGCAGTAAGTTCCATAATATTATTTGTAGTACTTTTATCTCCACCAGATATTTCCTTTTTCAATTCTCCTGCCATTAAAACTGCTGCCCATCCTCCCGGTCCCGGATTTCCTGAACATGCTCCATCTGTATAAATTATTACTTTTTGCATTTAATCAACTCCTTTTTTTGATTGGGGACGGTTCTTTTTCGGAAAAAGAACCGTCCCCAATCAGAAAAATTATTTCGTTATCCATTTTACTAAATCTAAATTTTCGCTATCTAAAAGCATTTTATTTGTTGGCATAACTCTAAATGTATATCCGTAATTTCCGCCTGTTGATAAAGAAATTTTAGCATTATAAGTATATCTCTTATATTCTTTTTCCTCAGATACAAATTTCATTGGAACTACTGTTATATTTTCAACACGTCCTTCGTCTGAAATTTTACCACAATATACTTCTACTCTTATGTCTTCTTTTTCTAAATTTGGAAGTGTGACTTTACATCCAACTTCTATTGCTTCACCTGCATCTATTCTAACATTTTCTGGATTATCTGTTTGTTCTATTAAGATATTATCCCAATTATCTTTTACATGTTTTTTCCAAGATGTAAATTCTGCTGCTTCATCTAATTTTGAAAAATGTTCATTATATAGGTTTATTAATGGTATATATAAATTATTTGTATAATCAACCAACATTCTTGCAGTACTGTATTTTCCACCTGTTGTTATTATTGATTGTTTCATTATTTTCATCCATTCTTCTGATGGTTCATTCTCACTTGGTCTATTGTAGAATGTTGGTATTATTTTTGTTTCTAATGTTTTATACATACTTTGGCTATCTGCTATATCTTGTTCCGCATAAGATCTATATTCTTTGTCTGTTCCTATTGTCCATCCGTTTGTTTGGTCATATCCTTCTGCCCACCATCCATCTAAAACACTAAAGTTTACTACTCCATTTACAGATGCTTTTTGTCCAGATGTTCCAGATGCTTCCATTGGTCTACGAGGATTGTTTAGCCATACATCTACACCACTTATTAAATATCTTGACATTGCTATATTGTAATTTTCTAGTAAGAATATTTTTCCTCTAAATTGTGGTTTCATCGATATTTCGTGTATAAATTTTATTAAGTCTTGTCCTTCTTTATCCGCTGGATGTGCTTTTCCAGCAAATACTAATCTTACAGGATGCTTACTATCATTTAATATTTCTGTTATTCTTTCTAAATCGTTAAATATTAATGTTGCTCTTTTATATGTTGCAAATCTTCTTGCAAATCCTATTATTAAGTCATTTGATGATATTGATGATGTCATTTCTTTTATTTCATCATAGCTTACTCCTGCTCTTCTTAGTCTGTTTGTTGTGTTATCTTTTATTATTTGTATTAGTTTTTCTTTTCTTTCTAAGTGTGCATTCCATAGTTCTTCATCTGGAATATTTTTTATTCTTTTCCATGTTTCATCTAAGTATATTTTGTCTTGCCAATATGGTGTTGTAGGTGATGTTAGATATTTGTTGTATAATTCTTTTAAGTTTTGTGGTACCCATGTACATGTATGTATTCCGTTTGTTACATAAGTTATTGGTGATTCATTTGCAGCTATGTTTGGCCATACATCTCCAAATAATTCTCTTGATACTTCTCCATGAAGTTTACTTACACCATTTTTCTTTCCTGCAATTTTTAATGCTAAAATTCCCATATTGAATCCAGGTTCTAATTGTTCGCAAGGTTTCATTCCTAATTTTAAGAAATCTTCTCTTTCTAAACTCATTTTTGGCCAGAATTCTTTGAAATATCTTTCAACTAAATCTGTTGGGAATATGTCGTTTCCTGCTGGTACTGGAGTGTGTGTTGTAAATACTGTTTTTGAACTTACTATATCTCTTGCAATTTCAAATGTAACTTCTTTTTCTGCTATTGTGTTTTTTATTAATTCTAATGTTAAAAATGCAGAATGTCCTTCGTTCATGTGATATATTGTTGGATTTAATCCAAGTTTTTTTAGTAGTCTTACTCCTGCTATTCCTAAAACTATTTCTTGGCGAATTCTCATATCTTGGTCTCCACCATATAGTTTTAATGTTGTTTCTCTATCTTCGGCACTATTTTTGTCTATGTCTGAATCTAATAAATATAAACATATTCTTCCTACATTTATTTTCCATACTTTTAAATATACTGTTCTTTTTTGGAATTTTACTTCTATAAGTAAATCTTCTCCATCTTCATCTTTTACTGGATGGATTGGCATATTGTCTAATTCAATATTTTTGTATTCTGATTTTTGAATTCCATATCCTTCAATTTTTTGATGGAAATATCCATTTTTATAAAGTAAACCTACTCCAACTAGTGGAATTCCTAAATCACTTGCTGATTTTAAGTGGTCTCCTGATAAAATTCCCAGTCCTCCTGAGTAGATTGGTATTGTTTCATCTAGTCCATATTCTGCTGAGAAATATGCTACTAGGTCATTTTTGTTATCTGGATATTTTTTACCAAACCATGTGTCTTTGCTTGACATATAGTCCTCGTAATTTTTTAATACTTTTTCATATTCTTTTACAAAACTAGAATCTTTTGCTGCCATTTCTAGTCTTTCTTGTGATACTCTTTTTAAAAATTTTACTGGATTTTTTTCTACTGTTTCCCATAAGTCTCTGTCTATTTTCTTTAGTAATCTTAAATATTCTGAATTCCAACTCCACCATAAATTATTAGCTATTTCGTCTAATCTATTTATACTTTTTGGTAACTGTGGCTTTACAGTTATTTTATTAAATACGTACATTTATCTTGTCCTCCTTGGTAACTTTTTCTATTTTTCCTTTAGATATTATCTATTAAAATGTTTGTTTTGTCAAGAATTTTTGGATATTTTTGTAATTGGAAATTTTTGTAATTTTTATTTACATAAGGTTGTTTTTGTGATATAATTTATTGTATAAAACACCAAGGAGGTAAATGCATAATGACAAAGGAATATTCACTTATTGAATTAATCGTTAAGAGGGATAAAGATCCTTCCTCTCTTACAGAAGAGGAATCTACTTATTTAGACCGCTGTTTTAAACAGTATTTAAAGCCTCTTCCCAAAAATAAAAAGTAAGTGAAAACAAAGGGAGAAGTTGATATAGTGCATCTACACTCATCAATTTCTCCCTATTTCTATTTTGTTAATTTTTCTCCAAAACAACAATATTCTTAGCCACAACATCCAATTTAACAACATTCATAGCTGTTAAATTCTCAATTTCCTTAACAATCTTTTTCTTAAATTCGACCAGACCTTCTGCAACATTATATCCATAAACAACACTAACTTCCATATCAATTAAAGGTCCCTCTCCATAATTTTGAACACGAGTTCTTAAAACCTTATAAATTTCTGGCATCTTTTCAGCCTGATATTCTGCAATTTGTCTAAAAACAGAATCTGAAATTGTGAAATTTCCCATATAACTGAAAGTAGGTCTAATTATTGATTTTTCTGATATATATGGTTGTTTTCCTTTTCCTTTTGATTTAAAAATTTGAAGTGGGTCTAATAAATATCCAGAAAAATCTTTTTTTATTTCAAATGTTGGAACAGGTATTACGTGTTTTCCTTCAGTAACTCTTATATTTCTAGCTGTTTTCATTTCTTCCTCTGTTGCCACATCTGTTATATATGTTGTATCTGATACTTTTGGAAGTCCCAAATTTTCTGCAATTTTTTCCACCATTCCATCAGATGTTCCAAGTATAAGAATTTTCTTTACTTTGTATTTTTTTAATGCTTTCTGAATCACTTTTTTTTCGTCATCATGTAAAAACAAAGCTTTTTTTACTGTTTCTATTTTAGTTGATGCTTTTTTTGCTGATTCTCCAGCTACAACTCTATTCTCATTTATTAAAAGTCCATCATCAATTATAAAATGTACATCTTTTTCTCCTGCTACCATCTGTGCTCTGTAACTTTTTCCTGTTCCTGATGGTCCTACAAAAGCATATACTTTAATATTTTCAAACATTTTATTTTTCCTTTCGTTATAAAAATAAGACTAAGACTAAAAAGCTAATTTTAGACCTAGTCTATTATATTTTATACTATTTCTTTTATTTTTACACTACGCACGTGGTCAATTTTTTCCCAAGTTGTATCTTGTTTAAATAAACATTTAAAGTTTATTAAAAGCCACGAACCTGTAAATAATGGGTAATATATTAACCATTTTAACATTGGTTTTATTGGTTTTTTGTCTAAATACATTGTAAATACTGCTGATAACATTGGTAGGAAAAATGTTGGTACTACATATCTTAATATGTTTAATATTAAACCTGCTGTTGTCATTGTATCTAACATATATATTACAAAGTTTGATAATAACAATACTATTGATAATACAAACATTGGTATACTTCCAACTATGTATAATAATCCATCAAAATTCATTATTGTTTTATTTTTTTGAACTGCCTTTGCTAGGTCTTTTGTATAAATTTTCATACATTGAATATGTCCAACTGTCCATCTTGTTCTTTGTGTCCATGATGCTTTGAATTTTTCTGGTTGCTCATCATATACTATTGCATCTGTTGCCCAACCTAATTTTTTTCCTTTTATTATTTGTTTTAATGAGAATTCTATATCCTCTGTTAATGTTTTTGTATCCCAACCTGTTTCTTTTACTAAGTCAAATTTTACCATAAATCCTGTTCCATTTAATAATGGTGATAATCCTACATTGTATCTTGCTAAATGATAAAATCTGTGCATTGTCCAATAGAAAAATGCATATCCTGCTGATACCCAGCTTTCTGCTGGATTTTTTATGTCTTTATATCCTTGTACTACTTCTTCTCCTTGACATAGTTTTCTATTCATTACTTTTATGAAGTTTTTGTCTACGATATTATCTGCATCAAATACTAAAAATGCATCATAGTCCGCATTTTCTTCTATTTTTTGTTTTAAGAACCAGTTTAGAGCATATCCTTTTGTCTTTTTTGTTTCATCAAATCTTTTATATACTATTGCTCCCGCTTCTTCTGCATATTTTGCGGTGTTATCTGTACAGTTGTCTGCTATTACGTAAATATCGTATAGGTCTTTGTCGTAGTCTTGATTTTTTAAACTTTCTACTAAGTTTGCTATTACTGTTTCTTCATTGTGTGCTGGTATTATTGCCATAAATTTGTGGTTTTTCTTTTTTAATAGTGGTTTTTCTTTAAATTTTATTAGTGCACATAAACTTATTGCTAGTTCGTATATCCAGAATACTACTATTAGATATACAAGTGCTTGCCTCAATAAATATATATATTCCATCTATTTCTCCTTCTCTTTTTATTTTATTTCACTACATTGTATATTATACTATTTTTGCCCAAGTTTTGCAATGTTTTGGTGGAAAAATTTATAAAATCTTAATTTTATTGATTTTTTATTTGCTGATTAATAATATTTTTATTACCATTCTATATAAAAAATTTAAGGGAACTAATTTAATTAGTTCCCTATATTTATATTCTTATAATAAATTTTCAATATAAAAATACCCTAAATCCTATATTACTACTAAAATTGGAGTTATTTTCATTACGACAATTTGCAGGTGCTTTTTTTCCAGATACATTATAATCTCCGCCATTATAAGTACAATGCATTTTTTCGCCATCAAAATTTTCCAATGTCCATTCCCATACATTTCCTGCTATATCATATATATTGCAATAAGAAAAATTATCACTAGCTCCTGTAGTTAACAAAATTGTGTTGCTACTATTTTTTTCATAAGGATATTTCTCAAGTTTTAATCCATATACCGATGCATCTTTTACTTTTATATTTGTTATAATAAATTGACTGTTGTTATAATTACCAATTGTCGTACTATCTGAACATAGTTTTAATTGAATTTCACTTCTAACATTATCTTTATTTCCAGTTTCTTTTTTTACACTTTTCTCTTCAATATATTTCAACATTAAATCCCATTGTACTCCATACATTAAGCTGCAACTATAGTCATTTGTACTCATACTTCTAGCTAAAACTTGAGCTTGAGATCTCCTTACCCAATTATACGGATAGCAATTTGCTTTTATAACTGGTTTTTGAGTTGCTTCGTGCTTTGTATAATAATCCTCGCCATAATAGCGTATTTTCTCTTTATCACTATCAATTCCAACCTCATATCTACCTACCCAAAAACCGCCATTTTGATATACACTTTTTAACATTCTATGATAATATTCTTCATATTGACTTTCACTATCAAACCAATCTTCCTTATTATCATTATCTTCATAATAGCTGTCTTTTTTTCCCATATTTTTTCTATAAGTCTCCGTATAATTGTGTAAATCTTTTTCAATATTCTCATAATTATTATCAAAATCCGTTATATTTAATCCAGTAATCTTATATACTTCTGTTGTTTTAGGTACCTCTACCCAAACATATTCATTGCCATTTCCATCTGTTATAACCAAACCATCATCAATAGAATCTTCTCCTGCAATCTTTGTTGGTGCAAAACCTTCTGGTAAGGTAAGGCCTTTATATGTTGTTTTCCCTGTACTCATTAAAGCTTCTGCTTGTGCCATTTTTCTTTGTTCATCTATTCCAGCAGTTTCAGTCTTTTCCTTCGCCTCAGCTGCTCTATTTAAAATTCCATTTTGCCCTGTTAGCATACTTATACTAATGCCGTGCTAAAATTAAAAGCACTATTATTGTTACAACTAAAGCAATTAAAGTTATTCCTGTATTATTTTTTAATTTTTCCCTTAACATTTTCTCCTCCTATTTATTCCCAAAATAATTTAGGATATTCTGTACTATCTTTTTTCCAATTAATTCCATCAACACTGTTTTCTAATATATTGTATAAAACATCTGTATTTATTTTCTGACTAAGCTTTGCTGTATTTTCATCTGAATATTCTTCTGTAAATGCATTTTCTAAATTACTAAAATAAAATATATTAGATATTTTATAACAATCACTATATGTTTTAGCACTAATTGCTGCACATTCACTGTTTTCTCCAACCGTAATATTTCCTTCAAAATATGCTCCGTCTAATATCCTGCTTTTGCTTATTTGTGTTATTCCACTCACTTCCGTTTCTAAACAACTTGAATCTATATCACCAATTCTATATACTCCATATAAATTGGTCATTGATGCAACTCCAACAATCCCCCCTATATATGATCCTTTATTAATACTTCTTGCACTAATTTTTCCTTTACTATAACAATTTAATATAGTTCCTTCATTTTTTTGTCCAATGATCCCGCCTAATGAAAATACAGCTTCGGAATTAACTACTATATTACATTCAGAAAAGCATTCATTAACATTGGTTCCGTTCATTGTTTTTCATAAGGCTTAATCCAATAACACCACCAATATAATTGGTATACATTAAACTTATGTCTCCATAATTTCCACATTGGCTTATAATCCCTCCTGTATGTTGTCCAACAATTCCTCCACATTGAGTAGCTTTTCCTGATATCTTAGCATAATTTATACATTTTTTTATCTCATTCTCGCTATATCCTGCTATTCCACCTAATATACTATTAGAGTAATCTGATTTTATCGCTCCTGTTACCTTACAATTATATATTTTTCCACTATTGTTTCCGCAAATTCCACCAAAAAATCCATAGTTTGATGTTCCTCTTGCCTCTATATTACAATTTTCAATATTCAAATTCTTTATTATTCCTTGATTTATATTAACAAATCCAAAATAGCTGTATTCTGTAATTTCTTTTTTTATAATTAAATTTTTTATTGTATATCCATTTCCATCAAATGTTCCAGAAAAAGTCCCAATACCATTGAATCCTGTATTACTTAAAGTCTCCCTTAATTTTCCACCATATCCATAGTTGTCATAGTCTGTTCTATCAGGGTTTGCATATGATTTTTTTGACTTAAAATCTAAACTTTCACCTAATTTTACCGTCTTTCCCTCATAATTATTTTCTCCATTTATTGTTTCAGCTGAAAATACTACTAAATCCTCGATACTATTAATAATGTATTCTCCATTCACTTCTTCCAATTTTCCCGGTTCAGCATCATCTACCTGAGAGATATTACTTACTACATCATCTATTTCTTGTTCATAATCATTTAATGTTTCATTTTCTTCAACTTGCGATTTTTCAGTCTTTTCCTTCGCCTCAGCTGCTCTATTTAAAATTCCATTTTGCCCTGT
>OGDU01000519.1_pt1 | contig 37467 bp, 33 predicted proteins | sample 1570371 | NCBI WGS metagenome assembly OGDU01 (sample SAMEA2581977, study PRJEB24529) | metagenome | biome: Human gut stool | place: China | collected 2011
CCGGTTCCTCTGCAAGTAATTCCTCGTATTTCTCCTTCCACTCTTTCGTTGCTTTCGTCAATTCCTCATTCTCCAACTTCAATCCATCCACTTGTTTTTTTAATTCTTCCATCTCCGGAGTCATATCAATAGATTTTTCCTCCACCAGATTCTCTTTCGTTGTTATAGCTTTCTTTGCCATACATTCAATTTTAAGTAATTAATAATCTTAAAATTGATGCATTTGCAATTGCATTTAAAGGACAAAAAAAGCGGTACTGTTATCAGTACCGCTAACTTAATACCTTTTTAATAAACAAACCTCATTATCCTATCACCTCGCATTCTTCATCTCCATCACTTTTTTTCTTATTAAACTTATTTTGAAAATTAATAACAAATTTTTCACCGCCATTTTATAATATTTCAATAAAAAAAGCAAGTGTTTTATTATATTTAATTGTTTTGATAGAATTAATAAATTAATTTCTATCAAAACAACTTTTATTAGTCTTTTTTAGCTCTACTAGCAACTATTGTTTCTAGTACAGATTTTGGAACTTCTTCATAGTGAGAAGGTTCCATAGAGCATGTTCCTCTACCTTGTGTTTTAGAACGTAAATCTGTTGCATATCCAAACATTTCTGATAATGGGATAAATGCTCTTATTTCTTCCATTCCTTGAACTTCGTCCATTCCTTCAATTCTACCACGTCTAGAGTTTACATCACCAATAACATCTCCCATGTATTCTGTTGGAACTGTTATTTCAACTCTCATTATTGGCTCTAATATAACTGATTTAGCTTGTTTACATCCTTCTTTGAATGCCATTGAAGCTGCAATCTTGAATGCCATTTCTGAAGAGTCAACTTCGTGATATGAACCATCAACTAATGATACTTTGAAGTCTATAACTGGATATCCTGCTAAGATACCTGTTTGAGCTGCTTCTCTCATTCCTTGTTCGATTGGTTTGATATATTCTTTTGGAACAGCTCCTCCTACTATTTTGCTTTCGAATTCAATTCCTTTACCAGCCTCTAATGGTTCCATTTCAAACCATACGTCACCGTATTGTCCTTTACCACCAGATTGACGGATAAATTTACCTTGAACTTTAACTTTATTTCTAATTGTTTCTTTGTAAGCAACTTGTGGTTTACCTACATTACATTCAACTTTGAATTCTCTTTTTAATCTATCAACAATTATGTCTAGGTGTAATTCACCCATTCCTGCTATAATTGTTTGACCAGTTTCTTGATTAGTATATGCTTTGAATGTTGGATCTTCTTCAGCAAGTTTTGCTAAAGCTATACCCATTTTTTCTTGAGCTGCTTTGTCTTTTGGCTCAATAGCAATATCTATAACTGGTTCTGGGAATTCCATTGATTCTAGTATAACTGGATTATTTTCGTCACATAAAGTATCTCCTGTTGTAACATCTTTTAGTCCAACAGCTGCAGCGATATCTCCTGCAAATACTTTTTCTATATCTTCTCTATGGTTAGCATGCATTTGTAAGATTCTTCCGATTCTTTCTTTTTTATCTTTGTTTGCATTTAATACAGAAGATCCTGATTCTAATGTTCCAGAATATACTCTAAAGAAACATAATTTTCCAACAAATGGGTCTGTTGCAATTTTGAATGCTAAAGCTGCAAATGGCTCATTGTCGTCAGTTTTTCTTTCAACTTCATTTCCATCTAAATCTACACCTTTGATATGAGCTATATCTGTTGGTGCTGGCATATAGTCAATTATTGAGTTTAATAATTCTTGTACACCTTTGTTTTTGTATGAAGATCCACAACATACTGTTACGATAGAGTTATTGATTGTTCCTGCACGTAAACCTTTTTTGATGTCTTCTTCAGATAATTCTTCACCATCTAAATATCTCATCATTAATTCTTCGTCTTGTTCACATGCTGCTTCAATCATATTTTGTCTCCATGTTTCAGCTTCTTCTTTCATATCTTCTGGTATGTCTGTTTCTTCTATTTCTTTTCCTAAATCATCCTTATGGATGAATGCTCTCATTTTTATTAAGTCAACTATTCCTTGGAAATAGTCTTCTTTTCCTATTGGTAATTGGATTGGAACAGCATTTGCATGTAATCTATTTTTTAATTGATCTACACATAACATAAAGTCAGCTCCAACAACGTCCATCTTGTTTACATATACCATTCTTGGTACACTGTATTTATCAGCTTGTCTCCAAACTGTTTCCGTTTGTGGTTGAACTCCACCTTTAGCTGCTAATACTGTAACAGCTCCATCTAGAACTTTAAGTGATCTTTGAACTTCAACTGTAAAGTCAACGTGTCCTGGTGTGTCGATTATATTTATTCTATGATCTTTCCAGAAACATGTTGTTGCAGCAGATGTTATTGTGATACCTCTTTCTTGTTCTTGAGCCATCCAGTCCATTGTTGCAGCACCTTCGTGAACTTCTCCTATTTTATGAGTTTTTCCTGTATAGAATAGGATTCTTTCTGTTGTTGTTGTTTTTCCTGCATCAATGTGAGCCATTATTCCTATATTTCTTGTTTTATCTAATGGACATAATCTTCCTGCCATCTATTTTTCCCCCTCATACTAAAATTTGTAATGTGCAAAAGCTTTGTTAGCTTCAGCCATTTTATGAGTATCTTCTTTCTTCTTAAATGCTCCACCGTTTCCAGCTACAGCGTCCATAATTTCTCCAGCTAATTTTTCAGCCATTGTTTTTTCATGTCTCTTTCTGCTGTAAGAAACAAGCCATCTTAAACCTAATGTTTGTCTTCTTTCAGGTCTAATTTCTAATGGAACTTGGTATGTAGCTCCACCTACTCTTCTTGCTTTTACTTCTAGAACTGGCATTACATTTTCTAAAGCTGCTTCAAAAACTTCTAAAGGTTCTTTTCCTTCTTTTTCTTTTATGATGTCAAATGCATCATATACGATTTTTTGAGCAACTGATTTTTTACCATCTAACATTATGTTGTTTACTAATTTTGTAACAACTTTACTGTTATACATTGGATCTGGTAATACGTCTCTTTTTGCTATAAAACCTCTTCTTGGCACTATTCTTCACTCCTTTACATTTTTATTTTAATTAAAGTCAACAATTTGATTTTCCAAATTGCCAAAAGTTACTCTGATAAGTTTCTACCTAAAACTATCCGTATAATGCTCTATCTATTGCTAAATTTAAGTACCTTAATTTAGTAAGAATAAGCACTATTTAATTTTGGAACTATCTTATTTTTTTGCACGTTTAGCTCCATATTTAGAACGACCTTGCATTCTGTCTTTAACACCTGCTGTATCTAATGTTCCTCTAATGATGTGGTATCTAACACCTGGAAGGTCTTTTACTCTTCCTCCTCTTATTAATACAACACTGTGTTCTTGTAAGTTATGTCCTATACCTGGGATATAAGATGTAACTTCATAACCGTTTGATAAACGAACTCTTGCTACTTTTCTTAAAGCTGAGTTTGGCTTTTTAGGTGTTACTGTTTTTACTACTGTACATACTCCTCTTTTTTGTGGACTTCTTGCGTTTGTTAATTTTTTGCTTTTTGAGTTGTATCCATGTTGAAGAGCTGGTGCAGTTGATTTTGTAACTCCTGTTTTTCTTCCTTTTCTTACTAATTGGTTAATTGTTGGCACTTAAATTCACCTCCTAAAATTAATTTTGCCGTTATGGTATAAATTCCATAACGGCTTATATTTTATCATTTTTTGTTAGGTGTGTCAATGGTTTTAAAAACTTTTTCAACTTTATTTATGATTAGTGAAATGAAAAAGTAAATTCTATTTAGAAAAATACAACTAGAAATTCGTATTACATTAACGGTTATTGTAAGACTAAAAGAAATTTAGTATAATATAGGTGTAAATGTTTCTTGGGAAAGTGAGGATATTATGGGATTTAACGGTAAACATCTTTCTTTAGAAGATAGAAAAACTATTGAAAACAACATAAACAAAGGATTACGAAAATTTGAAACAGCCAAAGAACTTAATAAGGCTCAATCAACTATTGGAAAAGAAATTCGAAAAAATAGAAAGCGTAGATACTCTCAAATTGATGATTCTCCTTTTATGTGTAATCATTTTAAAGAATGTAAAATTTGTACTTCTAAGTGCAAAGATTTTGAAGAAATTCTTTGTTTGAGAAGAGACAGATTTATAGGAGCTTGTAACAATTGCCCTGAAATAAAAAAGTGCAAAAAAGCTAAATACTTTTACTATGCAAATACTGCTAAACAAAATTATGAATACACATTAAAAGACTCTCGAGAAGGCGTTAATTTAAACACTAGAGAACTTTTTTAATTAGCTCATATCATCTGTCCACTAATAAAACAAGGACAATCTATCTACACCATTTTAGAAAATCATCCAGAAATAACTCAATGCGAAAAAACTATTTATACATACATTGAAATGGACACGGTTTATAATCAACAAGATGGTCCATATATTCAAAATTTTATTTTTGAGAATACAGGTTTAATGATAGGACTTTTAAAACAACATAAAACAGCAGATGAAATGTCTAATTCCTTAAATTACTTCTAGGATATTTCACCTGACGATATGTATCATAAATTATTTTGACTATTATTGACTGATAGAGGCTCTGAATTTGCTAAGCCTAATCTCTTTGAGATTAATCATGAAGCTGGCGAAATAAGGACTTATATTTTTTATTGTGATGCTCAAACACCTAGTCAAAAACCTCATGTAGAAAATAATCACGAATTTATAAGAGCTATCATTTCTAAAAAGAAAAGCATGAAGGATCTAACACAAGAAAAAATAAATTTAATGTTTTCTCACATTAATTCAGTTCCAAGAAAATCATTAGGTGGAAAAACTCCTTATGAAGCATTTGAATTCTTCTATGATAAGGAAACATTAGATAAATTAAGTATACAAAAGATAAATAAAGATATGGTCACGTTACAACCATATCTTTTAAAATAACTCAACAAATTTTTATCCAAGAAACATTTACGATTAACTAAATAAATTGCTGTTGCAATTCATTTCAAGTGAATAGAACTTAATCTTACATAAAAAAAATTAGGTTAAATCCACTCGCTTAAGCTCGCCTTTTTTTCTTGATTATATTTTCATTTTACACAAAAATTACAATAAAATCAATAGTTTTATTGTAATTTTTTGCTTTTAAATAGCTTTTAATCGGTAACTTTCTTTTACTTTTTCAATTGACCCTTTATTCAAAATTTCATTCATATTTTTCTATATCACTTTTCATTTGCCATAGCAATATTGGATAACCATTATTAATATTGTTCTCATCGAAAGTAAAAGCATTTCCCAATTTTATATAAACACTTTTTATTTCATCTGAACTCATAACTGTTACTCCTTGTAATTCATTGTTATTTTCATTTGTCACATTTCCACTTAAATAATAATTATTATCAATTATTGCATCTTCAGAAATTTTGTAACCTATAATTCCTCCTATTTTTTTTGCTATTTCTCCTTGGACTTTACCAATATTATAGTTATTATAAACTTGGGCATTTTCTATAACTCCAACAATTCCTCCAATATTGTCTCCATCGCCTAAAATTTCTCCAACATTATAGCTATTTGTTGTGCAAGCATTTTCTAATTTTCCAGCAATTCCTCCAACATCGTCTTTTTTTCCATAAATTCTTCCTTTATTATAACATTTTTCAACTGTGCAGCTTTTACTCTGTCCAATTCCTATAATTCCGCCTATCCAATTACCGTCTGCTTCAATTTTTCCATCATTACAACAATTACGTACATATGCATTTGAAACTAAACTACCTGTAATTCCTCCCAAGAACGTTCCCGAACTTTTTAAATTTGCAAAATTATAACATTTTTCTATGCTTCCTTCATTTACACCTCCAGTAATTCCTCCAATTATATTTTCGCCAACTACTGTTCCATAATTGTAACTAGATAAAATTTTCCCATTATATATTTGTCCTGAAATTCCACCTGCTATTTCACTTGATTTTATTTCTGCTTTATTCGTGCAATTATAAACAATTGAATTATTATATAAATATCCAACAATTCCCCCTGTCGAGACTCCCCCTTTTATATTTGATTTTTCTCCTAATGTTAAGTTTTGAATTACAGCCCCATCTGTCAATCCAAATAATCCTTGAACTTTATCACTAGTATCAATTCTTATTCCTTCAATCGTACGTCCCATTCCATCAAAAAAGCCTTTAAATGTTTTGTTTTCAGGTGCACTTGGTTTAGTACTTGTATTAGGATAAATTCCTATTGGTATCCATTCATCTTTAGAATCAACATAAATATCTTTACCTAATATTATCGTTTCTCCTTCAAAACTTTCTCCTTCATTTACTTTGTCTCTAAATTCTTTTAAATCTTCTTCATTGCTTATAGTCATCGAAACATTTTTTTTATTTATCTCACCATTCACTGTATATATTGTATTGCTATCAGGAAAACTAACTATAATCATTTTTTTATTAAAACTATTTACAATAACATTTCTCCCCTTAAAATTACTTTTTATTTCTTTTTCTACAACTCCACTCCAATCATCTGTTCCTATTTGATTTGCGTATGCCGAATTGATTGCCATTGTTAATCTTTCCTGTTCACTTGCTATTTCAGTCTTTTCTTTCGCCTCCCCAGCTCTCTTCAAAATCCCATTCTTTCCAGTCAGCATACTAATACTAATGCCGTGCCAAAATCAGCAAAACAATTATCGTCACAACTAAAGCAATAAGTGTTATTCCTCTATCTTTCATTTTTTCTCTCATAAAAAACTCCTTCCTTTGTTACTATTCCTAAATTAATGCATATTATTCACGTTTCCGCATTCATACAAATGCATTTTAAAATTATTATACAAATAACAAAATTAAAAGTCAACATATTTTGCATTTTTTTAAATGCATTTTTATGCACGTATTCAAATGCGTGTTAATATACTGTTAAAGTTAGGAGATGAGCCAATGTATCTAAAAAGATTAAAAGATTTAAGAGAAGATTTTGATAAAAAGCAACACGAAATAGCAGAATTTTTAAATATTACAAGACAACAATACAGTCTATACGAACTTGGAAAACGTGACATCCCAGCAGAATTTATTCGTAAATTAGCAAAGTATTACAATACCTCAGCTGACTACATTTTAGAAATAACAGATGAAATAACTCCATACATTAATTCTAATACAATAAAAAAAGATATACCATCAAAATAATAAGAAGAACCCAATTTATTAAACTTTCTTTTCTAATAAATTGGGTTTTCCTCAAAATAATTAAATACATCTTTTCTATCAAAACCATTAGTGTTCTTCATAGTTATTCTCAACAACATTCTTTTTCTTACCATTTCCGTTTATGGATTTATGCTTCTCTGCAAAATATATATTAGCTTTCTCTATAGTTTCTTTCTCATCTGAACTCAAAACCCACCATGGTTGTTGTTCTTCTTCGTTTTCTATATCATCATTTTCTCCATATAGCCTCATTTTCTTTTCGGGTCTTATTTTTCCTCTCAAATCAGTACCTTCTGGTAAAAGCAATTGTGATTTGCGTTTAAAAAACATTCCCCTTATCCTTAAAAAGCTGTTTTTTAATCTTGTTTTCATCGAAGGCATTAAGGCTTTTTTCATCATTTCAATATTTTCCTTATCATAGTGAGAACTAAAATCTTCTTCTTCAATTTGTTTAACCGTTTCTGTTTTTAGTTCAAATTCTTTTTCAACCCCTGGTTCTATATATTCTTTGGCAATATTGCTTAAATCAATATTATATAATTCTTTAAATTTATTTTGAATATAATATATATCTCTTGTTTTGGTTGTAAATTTTTGTATATAAAGCATTACCATTTTCTTATTTTTATCGCCATTTTCTCCCTTAAATGCCTCATTTGTTTCAAACTCTTTTGATAATCTTTCCAAAATTGCAATTCTTGCATTTAGTATATTTCGTTGCTCTTTTTGCATATTGCTGATTTCTTTTGGTGAATATGGTCCAAACCCTTGGACAAGTTCTAGTGATGGTTTATAATTCTTTATTCCCTTGTTTTCTAATTCATCACATAAGATTTGTGTTATTTTATTTGAACTATATTTTAGATTTTCAACAAAATCGCTCATATTTTCGTTATTTATTTTTGCATTTGCAAGACGTAAATTTATAAGTTCTTTTCCGCCTTATATATATTGCGTGATATGCTTCTGTTTGAATAGCATCCATTTCTTTTTTTGTATGTTTTTCTTCAAATGTTGCCCTTCTTATTTTTTCTAATTCTCTATTTATTTCGTATAAATATCTATATGCTGTATCTTTTGACCCTAATTGTTTTTCTAAGGTTTCATTTATTCTATGTTCAAATGCTAATTGTAAAAATTCTTTTTCAGATACTCCCATTGCTGCTGCCAAAATATTTACCCCAAATGTAATGTTTCCATATCCTAGTGTTTCTTCTCTGTAGTTTTTCATTCTTTTTTTATCTTTTCCAAATGATGTCCTTGATGCTGCAACCTCAACTATTGCCTCTGTTAAAGCATTTCCAACGTCTGTTATATCTTGAAATAGAATATGCATCATTTCATGATTCAATATATGACTTACATATTCATATATATTATCACTTTTTTCAGTTTGGGCTCTTTTTGCAATATATTTATTTATAGTTATATTTTTCTTAGATATAATAGTCACACCTAAAGCCCATTCTAAATTTTTAGGCATTTTTCCTATTTTTACTGTTTTACAGCTATTTGCAAATATATCTATAAACTCTGGTGATAAATCATATTCATTTAATGCCCTATTAAGGTATTCTTGAATTAAAGGTGTAAATTGCCCATATTTTTCTTCTGTTATTAATTCAGTTATTCTTTTATCAATTTTATTTTGTTTTTCTTGAGTTAAAGATTTATTTTTCATCTATAATTTCTCCTTTTCGGAATTTTTAGTTATATATCTTTTTATATTATATCATTAATGAGAAAAATCTCAAATTATTTTTTCAAATAATTTGAGATTTTTTATTAAGAGTTAAATACTCTATCAAATTCTTCTCCATCAATTTTTTCTTTTTCTAGTAATATTCCGGCAACAATATGAAGTTTATCGATATTAGCAGCTAAAATTTCCTTAGCTGTATTATAAGCTCTATCTATAATAGCTTTTACTTCTTCATCTATAACAGCTGCTGTTTCTTCTGAATAGTTTTTAGTTTGAGCTAAATCTCTTCCAAGAAAAACTTCTGCTTGACCTTGACCATACATAATAGCTCCAAGTCTTGAACTCATTCCATAAACAGTTACCATACTTCTTGCAATTTGAGATGCTCTTTCAATATCGTTACTTGCACCTGTTGAGATATCATTTAAAATTAGGGCTTCTGCAACTCTACCACCTAATAGTGATATAATTTGTTCTTCCATTGCTGTTTTAGACATAAATGATTTATCTTCTGTTGGTCTATACATTGTATAACCTCCAGCCATTCCTCTTGGTACTATTGATATTTCGTGAACAGGATCTTGTGTTGGTAAGAATTTACTTACAACTGCGTGACCAGCTTCGTGGTATGCAACCAATTTCTTTTCATGGTCACTTCTTACTTTTGTTTTCTTTTCAGGTCCCATTGTTACCTTAACCATAGCATCTTCTATTTCTTGCATTCCTATTTCTGTTTTATTTCTTCTTGCTGCTAAAAGTGCTGCTTCATTTAATACATTTTCCAAATCTGCTCCTGCAAATCCTGATGTATTTTTTGCTATAATTCTTAAATCAACATCATCTGCTAATCTTTTCTTTTTGCTATGAACTTCTAGTATTTGCTCTCTTGCTTTTACATCTGGAGCTCCTACTACTATTTGTCTATCAAATCTTCCCGCTCTTAATAATGCTTTATCTAATACATCTGGTCTGTTTGTTGCAGCTAAAACTATAACTCCTTCGTTTGCTGAGAATCCATCCATTTCAACAAGTAATTGGTTTAATGTTTGTTCTCTTTCGTCATGTCCTCCACCAAGTCCTGCTCCTCTTTGACGTCCTACTGCATCTATTTCGTCTATGAATATTATACATGGTGCATTTCTTTTGGCTTGTTCAAATAAATCTCTAACTCTTGATGCTCCAACACCAACAAACATTTCAACAAAGTCTGAACCACTTATTATAAAAAATGGTACTCCTGCTTCTCCTGCAACTGCTTTTGCAAGTAATGTTTTACCAGTTCCTGGCTGACCAACTAAAAGTACTCCTTTTGGAATTCTTGCTCCCATATCTGTGTATTTTTTTGGATTTTTTAAGAATTCTACTATTTCTTCTAGTTCTTCTTTTTCCTCGTCAACACCTGCTACATCATCAAATGTGATTTTGTTTTTCTCTGCAGTGTTTATCATTCTAGCTCTACTTTTTCCAAATGTCATTGTTTTGTTTCCACCTTGGTTGTTTCCTGGGTTCATCATAAAGAACCAGAATACTAGGAATATTATAAGCAATCCGAATGGAGTAATTAAACTTAATATCGTTATCCAAATTGATTCAGATTCCTCATCTAATGCTAGATTTCCATTTTTGATATATTGCTCTGCATAAGTTACAAAGCTGTCTAAACTTGGTATGTTTACTTGTTTTACTGTTTTATTATTATCATTTAGTGTAACTTTTGCACTTTGTCCTCCTGCTGATAATTGTACACTTGACACATTTCCCTCTTCTATGTTTTCAATTAATTCTGAATAGGTCATTTTGTTATTGCTATTTTCCATTATTGAAGAAATAACTACTATTAGAATTACACCTATTATTAGCCATATAGCTAAAGATTTTATTCCATTTTTCACTATTCAATTCCTCCTTATCGCTTGAACTATACCATAACAATTCTGATTTTGCAATAGTTTTTTATATTATTTTTTGTGCTATTTTTTATCATTCTACGGCTTTCTATAATTTGCCCTCGAAAAAAATTTGATTTTTATTGACTAAAATCTTTATATTTTTGTTTGGCATTAAGTATTTGTTTCCTATATTTTTTTCGCATAATTTTATTATATCATTTATATTTACTTTTTCTATGTTTTGTACATTTCCTATTGTTTTGTTTATAGCATATAATATTAATCTTTTCTTTATTACAATATCCTGTTTATTAAATTCTTTTAATTTTAATACTAAATGTCCTTTTTCTTCTTTTATTTTTAACTTTTCAAACACATCTATTGTTATTTTTTCTAAGTATCTATTTTCTTCTTCTATAATAGAAGATAGTCTATCCATTGTGTTTATAATATTGGGATTAAATTCGTTTTTTATATACGGAATAACTACGTTTCTAATTTTATTTCTTGTACAATCATTTATAAAATTTGTTTTATCAATTCTTGGTCTTAAATTTTTTTCTTCACAATATTCTTCTATGCTCGTTCTCTCTGTTTCTATTAAAGGTCTTATATATTTGTTTTCTCTTTTAGGTTCAATTCCCTTTAATCCTGAAATTCCGCTTCCCCTAAGCATATTCATTATTATTGTTTCTATTTTATCATTTTTGTTATGTGCAATTGCAATTTTATTTGCACCTTCTTTTTGTAAAATTTCCTCAAAAAATTCATACCTTACGTTTCTTCCTGCTTCCTCAGTGCCTTGTTTATTATTATCTGCATATTTTTTTACATCTATTCTTTTAACATAGCACTTAATATTATTTACTTTGCAGTAATTTGCAACATATTCTTCGTCAGAAATGGCTTCTTCTCTTATTAAATGATTTACGTGGCATACTATTAATTCAAATTTAAGCTCTTCTTTTATGTCTTTTAAAATATCTAACATACAAATTGAGTCTGGTCCGCCTGATACTCCACATATTATTTTATCATTTTCATTTATTAAATTATATTTTTTTATTGTATTTAAAACCTGTTCTTTTAACATATTAATCATCATATCCTCTTGCAAGATTTACAAATTTTGTATAATTTCCCATCCATAGTAGTTTTACTGTTCCTGTTGAACCAGCTCTGTGTTTTGCAATTATTACTTCTGATATATCTTTTTCCTCACTATCTGGGTTGTAATAGTCATCTCTATATAAAAACATAACAATATCGGCATCTTGCTCTATTGATCCAGATTCACGAAGGTCGGATAGCATTGGTCGATGGTCTGGTCTTTGTTCAACCGCTCTTGATAGCTGTGAAAGTGCAATTACTGGCACATTCAATTCTTTTGCAAGTATTTTTAAAGATCTACTAATTTCTGCAATTTCCTGCTCACGGCTTCCGTTTTTTCTGTTATTGCTTCCTTGTATAAGCTGAATGTAATCTATTACAATTAAACCAATATTTTTTTCCATTTTAAGTTTTCTACATTTGGTTCTTATTTCCATTATTGAGATACCTGGTGTATCATCTATATATATTCCCGAATCTGAAATTGGACCTACTACACTCGCAAGTTTGCTCCAATCGTCCTCTTCTAGTTTACCTGTCATTATTTTGTTACTATCAACCATTGCCTCAATACATAAAATTCTGTTTACCAATTGGTCTTTTGACATCTCTAAGTTAAATATGGCAACAGGTGTATTTGACCTTATAGCTGCATTTGCCGCAATATTTAGAGCAAATGCTGTTTTTCCCATAGCTGGACGTGCTGCAATTAATATTAAATCTGAACCATGTAATCCTGCAGTTTTATCATCTAAGTCAACAAACCCTGTTGGAACACCTGTTATTTTTGATTTCTGATTATATAGTTCCTCTAACTTAGTAAAACTTTCTATTAATACATCTTTTATTGGTGTATAGCTTTTTTGATTTTTATTTTGTATTATATCAAAAATCTTCTTTTCAGCGCCTGCCATTATATCTTCGACATCTTCTGTTGGATTATATCCTAAATCGATGATTTCATTTGCAGTTTTTATTAGTTTTCTTAAAGTTGCCTTTTCCTCAACAATGTCTATATATTTTTGAACATTTGCAGTTGTTGGAACTTTGTCTGGCAGTATCGCCAAATATTCAAATCCACCAACTTTTTCAAAATTACCCATTGATGATAATTCATCTTTTACTGTTACTAAGTCAATTGGCTCTGACCTATTATATAGATTTACTATTGCCTCAAATATTAATTTGTTGTCTTCTCTATAAAAGCTATCTTCCCTTAATTTTTCCACTGCTGCCATTACAGCATCACTATCTGTTAGCATACTTCCTATTACTGCTTGCTCTGCTTCTATGTCGTGTGGTGGTATTTTTCCTAGTTCCATCTTTCAGCTTCCTTTCTTTTTTCGTATTAGCGACATTTTTCTGATTTGGGACGGTTCTTTTTCTGAAAAAGAACCGTCCCAAATCAGAAATTTCGCCAAAAGAAACGGTCCCAATACAAAAATTATTCTCCAATAACATCTACCTTAACTGTTCCTACTACTCCCTCATACAATTTTATTTGAACATTTGTAGTTCCAAGTAATTTTATTGCATCTTTTAATTCTATTTTCTTTTTGTCAACTTTGATGTTGTATTCTTTTTCAAGTTTTTCTGCAATTTCTTTGCTTGATACTCCTCCGAATACCTTACCGTTTTCTCCTGCTTTTACTTTGAATTTTAATCTTATTTTTGACATTTTGTCAGCTTGTTTTTCAGCTTCTTCTTTTTCTACGTCTTTTTTATATTGTTCTGATTCCTTTTTTGATTTTAGTTTTGCTAGGTTACTATTTGTTGCTTCTACTGCTAGGTTTTTGGCAAATAAATAGTTTCTTGCATATCCATCTGATACATTTATTATTTCATCTTTTTTTCCTATTGATTTTATGTTTTCTTTTAGTATTACTTTCATTTTGTTTACCTCCTTATTTTTGCTCGATACTCGTTATATATTATCATACTTTTATAAAAATTTCTATACATATCACAAAAAATTCAAAAAAGGCAACCATGTTTTACCATAATCGCCTTAATTTTCATTCTCCTCAAAATACTCGCCAATTCTCTCTTTAAGTTCTTCCTTAACCTCATCCATACTTTTACCCTCAACTTGAGCACCAGCCAAAGTAATATGACCTCCGCCGCCCATTTTTTCAAGGATAACTTGAACATTAATGTCACCAATAGAACGTCCGCTAATAGTAATTTTTTCTCCATCATTTCCTAAAACAAATGATGCTGTAATATTTCCTATTGCTAAAAGTTGGTCAGCTGATTTTGCACAAATTATATTTGCTTCTTTGTCATTTTCATTATATGTTGCAATTCCTATTGTATCATTTACAATTTCTGTTGTTTTAATAATTTCTGTAATTTTCTTATAAGTTTCTAAATCACTTTGGAACCATTTTTTAACACGAATTATATCAACTCCACATTTTCTTAAATATGCCGCTGCCTCAAATGTACGTACTCCTGTTTTAAATGTAAAGTTTTTTGTGTCCATCATAATTCCTGCATATAGTACTTCTGCTTCTATTTTCTTTAATTTAGTTGTAACTTGTGTATATTGTAATAGCTCTGTTACAAGCTCTGCTGCAGAAGACGCATATACCTCGTGGAATGTAAGTATGCTTTTTGTAATAAAATCTGGACTTCTTCTATGATGGTCTATTATAGCTATTTGATTTGTTTTTTCTAACAATTCAGGTGCTTCAACATAGCTTGTTTTGTGAGTATCTACCACTATTAATAATGTTTTTGGTGTTATTTTTTCTTCTGCTACTTCTTTGTTTATTATAACATCTTTGTATTCTTCATCTTCGTCTAAGCTTTTTTGTATATTTCCAAGTGCCATTGTGTTTGTATTTGCAACTATATATGATGGCTTTCCTAGGTTTGTTGCTAATCTATACATTCCTATTGCAGAACCTAGTGCATCTATATCTGCATTTACGTGTCCCATTATCATTACTTGGTCATTTTCCTGTATTAATTCTTCTAAGGCGTGTGCAACAATTCTAGCTTTTACTTTAGTTCTTTTTTCCACTTCTTCTACTCTTCCACCAAAGAATTGATATTTTCCATTTTGCCTAATTGCTGCTTGGTCTCCACCACGTCCTAATACAACATCCATTGTGTTTAATGCTGATTGATATTTTTCTTTGTCTGTTTCGCCCTCATTTGATATTGCTATACTTAAAGTAAGCTGTGCTCTTCCTTTTATGTTGATATCTTTTATGGTATCAAGTATATTAAATTTATTTTCTTTTATTTTTTCTAGATATTTTTGCTCAAATAAATATACAAATCTATCTCTATCTGATTTTACAACTATTCCTTCTGTTTCGCTTGTCCAGTCATATATTGCTTTTTCTATTTCTGCAATTATTCCTGGTCTTATGTCCATATCTATTGATTGCATGGTTTCTTCGTAGTTGTCTATCATTATTATTCCAACACAACTTTTTGAATCATTGTATTCTTTTTGAAGTTTTAGATTGTCTGTTTCATCAATAAAGTATAAAATCATCATATATTTATTTTCTCTTTTTCTTTCATGATTTCCAGACTTTACAAACTCTCCAAGTATTTTGTAAGTTTTGTTTTCTATTTTTAAACTTCTTATTATTGATTTGTCTTTTTTATCTTCTCTTGCATTTATTTCTGTGTTTATGTTATCTAATAAATCACTTATATATCCATTTATATCTATATTTGCAAATTCTGATACAAATTTTGTACTTCTCCATACTATGTTTCCATCTGTTTCGACTATTATTAATGGAATTGGTGAATATATTAAACTGTTTTTTGCAGCTGAATTTACATTTAGTGTTAGGTCTTGTAAGTGCTGTGATATTTCACTTTTTCTCTTGTTATTTGCAAAATATGTGTATCCTAAAATTGCTATAAATAGTATTATTGCTGGTATTATGAATTTTGGATTTTGCGTACATATTGCTACTAATAAAATGAATATAATTACTAGATATATCTTCGTTCTTGATACTAAACTATCAAATAATTTTCTATTACTACTTTGCAAAATAATTTCTCCTTTATTTTCAAATACATATATTTTACCGCAATTTATGTGATTTGTCAAATTTCCTTGACTTTACGTACATCTGTGATATAATTTACACATTACATAAAGAGAGGAGAAAACTTATGTCTTACAATTTTAAAAATATAGAAAAAAAATGGCAAAACAAATGGGAAAAAGAAGGAACATTTAATGCCAAAACTGACTACAATATGAAAAAATGGTATGGTTTAATAGAATTTCCATATCCATCAGGACAAGGTTTACACGTAGGTCATCCACGTAGTTATACTGCAATAGATATAATTGCAAGAAAAAGAAGATTACAAGGATATAATGTTTTATATCCTATTGGATTTGATGCATTTGGACTTCCTGCAGAAAATTATGCAATTAAAACAAATGTACATCCAAAGATTACAACAGCAAAAAATATAGCTCATTTTACAGAACAATTAAAATCATTAGGATTTTCATTTGACTGGTCAAGAGTTGTTGATACAACAGACCCTAATTACTATAAATGGACACAATGGATTTTCATTCAATTATTTAAAAAAGGATTAGCATATAAAGCTACAATGCCAATTAACTTCTGTACAGGTTGCAAGGTTGGATTAGCAAACGAAGAAGTTGTAAATGGTGTTTGCGAAAGATGTGGAAGTCCAGTCGTTCAAAAAGAAAAATCCGAGTGGATGCTTAAAATTACAGAATATGCCCAAAGGTTAATTGATGATTTAGATGATGTTGACTTTTTAGATAAAATAAAAACTCAACAGCGTAACTGGATAGGAAGATCAGAAGGAGCTGAGGTTAAATTTAAAATAGCAGATTCTGACGAAGAACTTACTGTTTACACAACAAGACCAGACACACTATTTGGTGCAACATATATGGTTATTGCTCCAGAACATCACTTAATACAAAAATTGGCTGATAAAATTTTGAATCTAGAGGAGATAGAAGAATACAAGAAAAAAGCAGCTTTAAAATCTGATTTTGAACGTTCAGAAATCAATAAAGACAAAACAGGTGTTGAAATAAAAGGAATAAAAGCAATAAATCCATTAACAAACAAAGAAATTCCTATTTGGATTTCAGATTATGTTTTATCAAGTTATGGAACTGGTGCTATAATGGCTGTACCTGCACACGATTCAAGAGACTTTGAATTTGCAACAAAATTCAACTTACCAATTGTTCAAGTTGTAAAATCAAATGATGATGTAAAAGTAGATTTAAGTAAAGAGGCCTTTACAGATGTTGCAACTGGTGTTCTTATAAATTCTGGATTTTTAGATGGATTATCTGTTACAGACGCTAAAAAGAATGTTATAGAGTACCTAGAAGAAAATAAAATTGGTTCTAAAAAAGTAAATTATAAACTTCGTGATTGGGTATTTTCACGTCAAAGATATTGGGGAGAACCAATACCAATGGTTTACTGTGAATGCTGTGGATGGCAACCAATAGATGAAAAGGATTTACCACTTACACTTCCAGAAATAGATGACTTTAAACCAGGTGAAAATGGAGAATCACCACTCGCAAAACTTGATGATTGGATAAACACAACTTGTCCAAAATGTGGAAAACCTGCAAAACGTGAAACAGATACAATGCCTCAATGGGCTGGTTCATCTTGGTATTTCCTAAGATATATGGACCCACATAACAATAATGAATTAGCATCAAAAGAAGCTTTAAATTATTGGGGTCAAGTTGACTGGTATAATGGTGGAATGGAACATACAACTCTTCACTTATTATATTCAAGATTCTGGCATAAATTTTTATATGATATTGGTGTTGTTCCAAACAAAGAACCATATGCAAAAAGAACTTCACATGGTATGATTTTAGGAACAAATGGAGAAAAAATGTCAAAATCAAAAGGAAATGTTATTAACCCAGATGATATCGTAAATGAATTTGGTGCAGATACCTTTAGAGTTTATGAAATGTTTATGGGACCATTTGACCAAACAGCTGCCTGGTCTATGGACAGTATTCGTGGATGTGGCAAGTTCCTAGACAGAGTTTGGAATATGCAGGAATTTTTAGTTGATGGTAATGAATTTACTCCTGAAACCGAAAAAATGATGAATAAAGCTATTAAAAAAGTTTCTAATGATATTGAAGAAATGAAATTTAATACTTGTATTTCTACTTTTATGACAATGGTTAACGAATTTTATAAATTAAAGAGAATTAACAAAGCTGAATTTAAAACATTTTTAACTTTATTAAATCCTTTTGCTCCTCATATTTCTGAGGAATTGAATAAATTGATAGGATTTGAAGCTGATGTTGCGTCATACAGTTGGCCTGAATTTGATGAAGCTAAAACTATTGATGATGAAATTACTTTACCTGTTCAAATTAATGGTAAACTTAAAGCTAATATTACTATTTTATTAGATGAAGATGAAGCTTCTGTTAAGGAAAAAGTCCATAATGCTATTGAAAGTAAGCTTGATGGTAAAAATATTGTTAAGGAAATTTATGTTAAGAATAAAATTTATAATGTTGTTGTGAAATAAATTTTGTAAAAGCCTGTAATTTTAATGTTACAGGTTTTTATTTACATAAATTCATTACGAATTTTTCCGTTTGCGTCACTTTTTCGTAATAGATTTATGTCAAAAAAGAAGCAAATCAATAACTTGCTTCTTTCTCATTTTATTTTTCTTCTAAATCTAATTTAATATGAACATCTTTAAGTTGCCCATCAGATACTTTTGAAGGAGCCCTCATAAGTAAATCTCTAGCCCTCTTATTTTTAGGGAATGCAATAACTTCTCTAATATTACTTGAATCTTCAATAAGCATAACCATTCTATCAATTCCAGGTGCAGCACCAGCATGTGGTGGAGTTCCATATTGGAATGCATTATATAAAGCTCCAAATTTTGTTTTTACATCTTCCTCTGTATAACCTGCTATCTCAAAGGCTTTTACCATTATTTCTGGATTATGATTTCTAACCGCTCCAGATGCCATTTCGTATCCATTACATACTAGGTCATATTGATATGCTAAAATGTCTAGTGGATCCATATTTTCTAATGCTTCCATTCCACCTTGTGGCATTGAAAATGGATTATGGCAGAAGTCGATTGTTCCTTCATCAGATAATTCATACATTGGGAAATCTACTATAAAGCAGAATTTGTAAACATTTTTTTCTATTAAATCTAAACGTTTACCAAGTTCTATTCTAACAAGTCCTGCTATTTTCTGAGCCGTTTTAAATTCATCTGCAATAAAGAACATGCTTGCATTTTCTTTTAAACCATAGTTTTCTTTTAAATTTTCTACAATTTCAGGTGTTATAAATTTTGCAATTCCACCTTCTAGTTCACTTTCAGCATTTAATTTTGTCCAAGCTAAACCTTTAGCTCCACATTCTTCAACTGCAAATTCTCCCATTTTGTCAAAGAATTTTCTTCCTTGATTTGCTCCTTCTGGCACTATTATAACTTTTATAGTTTTGTCTTTAAATGCGTTAAATTCTGTATTTTCAAAAAAAGATGTTACATCTTGAATTATTAGTGGATTTCTTAAATCTGGTTTATCAATTCCATATTTTTCCATAGCTTCTTTATATGGTATTTTTATAAATTCACCTTCATCTACTTTCCAGTCTGTAAATTTCTTAAATACAGATGGTACAACATCTTCAATTACTTTAAATACATCTTCTTGAGTACTAAATGCCATTTCAAAATCTAATTGATAAAATTCGCCTGGTGCTCTATCCGCTCTTGGGTCCTCATCACGGAAACATGGTGCTATTTGATAATATTTGTTAAATCCAGATACCATAAGTAATTGCTTAAATTGTTGTGGTGCTTGTGGAAGTGCATAAAATTCTCCTGGGTTTAATCTGCTTGGTACTAAATAGTCTCTTGCACCTTCTGGTGATGAGTTTGCTAATATTGGTGTTTGAATTTCGAAAAATCCTAATTCATCCATTTTATCTCTAAATGCTTTTAAAATTTTTGAACGAAGCAAAATATTTTTATGTAATTTTTCATTTCTTAAATCTAAAAATCTATATTCAAGTCTTAAGTCTTCTCTTGCTTCAACTTCTGAATTTATTTCAAATGGTAATTCCGCTTTACATTTTCCTAAAACTTCTATTTTGTTAGCAATTACCTCAATATCACCTGTTGGCATTTTAGGATTTTTGCTTGTTCTTTCCACAACTTTTCCTTCTATATGAATACAGCTTTCTTTTACAAGTTCTTTTGCTTGCGCTTGTAGACTTTCATCATTTATTACTATTTGTGTTATTCCATCTTCATCTCTTAGGTCTATAAATACCATTCCACCTAAATCTCTTATTTTTTGTATCCAACCAGCTAGTTCTACTGTTTCTCCTACATTTTCAATTCTTAGTTCTCCTAAATTCTTTGTTCTGTACATATTATCCTCCTTTTAAATATATTTTCGTATTAAACTTCTACTCAATCGGAAAGCCTGCCACAAATAATATATAACTAATTACTATAAAAAATCCCAATTCCAAACCTATAATACTAAGACTTTCTTTTATTAAAATTTCTTTTCTTATTTTACAAACTATAAACCAAATCATAGTTAAAATTAACATTATAAATAAAGATATTTGTGCACTTTTTAGTGATATTTTAACTCCATCTCTAATTAGACATTCAGAAATAGTCATTTTAGAAGTAGTATCAATAGGTTGTATTACTTCATTACTTTTTGAACTTATATCATCTTTAATGTAAGCATTTTCCTCATTGCTTTCTTCTTTTAATTTTATATATTCAATTGTTATTTGATATATTGTTAAAACTAAAAATATAATTACTGTTAATGCAATTATTATTTGCATTCCTTTTCTGGCATTTTTACTTTTCATAAACATCCCCCTTAGATATCTCCTGCTCCAAGAATAACTCTACACAAATGGAGCAAAGTATTCATCTATTGCATTTTCTAACTCCTTTTTATCATCAATTCCATTTACCCTAACTCTAAAATTACTAGAATTAGGCAAATTCTTACTATAAGCTGCCAAATGTTTTCTAAATTCTTTTATTGCAACATCTTCGCCTTTTTCTTTTACTAAAAAATTCAAATGTTCTTTTATTATTTTTAATTTTTCATCAGATGTTATTTCCGGTAATTTTTCGCCTGTTTCTAAATAATATTTTATTTTTTTAAATATCCAAGGATTTCCCATAGATGCTCTTCCTATCATTATTCCATCTACACCAGTTTTCTCAAACATTTCTTTTGCTGATTCTTCATCTACTACATCGCCATTTCCTATAACTGGTATATTTACAGATTCTTTTACTTTTTTTATTATTTCTAAATCTGCCTTTCCAGAATAATATTCTGCTCTTGTTCTTCCATGTATTGCAATTGCTGAAATTCCAGCTTGCTGGGCTATTTTGGCAATTTCAGTTGCTACAATATGTTCGCTGTCCCATCCTTTTCTAAATTTTAGTGTTACAGGTACTTTTGATTTTTTTACAACTGTTTCCATTATGTCTTTTGCTTTTTCTAGATCTAATAGAAGCTTACTTCCATCACCATTTTTTACAACTTTTGGTGCAGGACATCCCATATTTATATCAATTATATCTGCTAAATTAGATACATATTTTGTAGCATACTCAAAAGCCTCTAAATCTGAGCCAAATATTTGAATACTTACTGGTCTTTTTTCGCCTTCGAGATTCATTAACTTTTTTGTTTTTTCATCTCCATAAAATATTGCTTTTGAACTTACCATTTCTGTGCATACAAGCCCAGGCTCAAATTTTTCACATATTAGTCTAAATGGCAGGTCTGTTATACCTGCCATTGGAGCTAATAAAATATTATTTTTTAATTCTACATTTCCTATTTTTAATTTGTGCAAATACATTTAACTGCTCCTAATTCTATTTTATAAATATTGTCTTTTTTCTATTTCCACTAATATTTAGAAGTAATCCAATACATATATAGCTTGTTATCATTGAACTTCCACCATAACTTATAAATAATAATGGAACTCCTGTTATTGGAAGTAGTCCTAGTGTCATTCCTATATTTTCTGCCATGTGAAATAAAAATATTCCACTTATTCCTGCTGCTATATATGAACCTAAATCATCACTTGCAGTTTTGGCAACATACAAGGATTTAGTAATTAATGTTACATAGACTAGTATTACAGCTGCTGAAATTATAAATCCCATCTCTTCTCCTACAACTGAATAGATAAAGTCTGTCGTTTTAGGTGATAGATACCCTAATTGTGTTTGGTTTCCATTTAATAATCCCATTCCTGTAAGTTCTCCTGAACCTATAGCTATTTTTGACTGTAATACATTGTATCCTGCTCCTTTTGGGTCTGATTCTGGATTTAAGAATATGTCTATTCTTGTTTTTGCATGATTTGGTAATACAAAGAAATATGCCAGCGGAAGAGCTACAACAACTAGTATTGATGCTACTATTATATATTTTTTGTCTATTCCTGATACATATAACATTAAAACTAGTGACACTAAATAAGCTGCTGCCGTTCCATAATCTGGTTGTAATATTATTAAAAATACTGGAAAAATGACTGTCAAAAGTGTTACACACAGTTTCCAAAATACATTTATTTCAAATTTTCCTCTTTCCTGTACTTTTACAATTGTAGATGATGTAAATAAAATAACGGCAACTTTTGCAAGTTCTCCTGGCTGTAATGTAAATGCTCCTATTTTAAACCAACTGCTTGCCCCATTTCTGGCTTTTGTAAACAGCACCGCTATTAGCAATATTATTGATATTCCATAAAATACCGGTGATAATTTTGCCCATACATCATAATCTACAAGCATTATTACAAGCATTATTACAATACTTACCCCAAACCACATTACTTGTTTTTTTAATTCATCAAAACCACTTGATTGTGTTGCAGAATATAAAGCTACAAAACCTACTATACTTAGTAAAAGTGCTGATATTAATATCATCCACTCCATATTTTTAAAAATTCTACTCTTCATTTTCTTTTTTCTCTTCTTTTATTTCTTCTTTATCTCTTTTTTCTGTTGTTTCCTTTTTTACTGTTTCATTTTGTTTTACTTTTTCAGTAGATTTTTCTGGCTTTTCTTCTTTATTTTCATTTTCATCTTTGTTTTCTTTTGTTTCTTCTTTTGATTCTTGTATTACTTCTTCTGTTTTTTCTTCAGCGTATGCTTCATTATTTTCATCATTTTTTTTATTTTCTGTTTCAGGCATTTTTTCTTCATTTACTGTTTTCTTTGATTCTATCTTTATTCCATTAGGTTCTAAATGATTTTCTTGATTTGTTTTACTCATCTGTCTTGTTTCATCTTTTATATTAATTATAGGAATATTTGCATATAAAGCTGGTGCTCCCTGGGTTCCATCTTCATTTGTTTCTGTAGCTAATCTTACATCCATCGCTTCTTCGTCTATATCTATATATTTTTTTATTACCTCTATTATTTCTTGTCTCATTAAATCTAAAAAGTCTGCTGAAACATTTGCTCTATCTTGCATTAGTACTAAATGTAACCTTTCTTTTGCAGTGTCTTTTGAACTTGACTTTAATAATTCTCTTTTTTTACTTCTTTTAAAAATGTTTTTAATGTTTTCAAACATTTGATTCCCTCCAGTTTCCATTATTATGTAACTTAATACATTTTTATTTTTGTCTTTAGATTAGTTTATTTTTTTCCAAAGATTCTTTTTATTTTTGCCCAAAATCCTTTTTCTCTTCCAGGTATTGTAACTTCTATGTCTTCTCCTAATATTCTTTTTGCTATCTCTAAATATGCTTTTCCTGATGGAGCTTTTTTATTTTGGATAACTGGTTCTCCTTTATTCGTTTGTGTAATTATGTATTCATCATCTGGAACTACCCCTATTAGGTCTATTGATAATAAATCTACTATATCATCAACATCCATCATTTCGCCTTTTCTTACCATATTTGGTCTTATTCTGTTTATTATTAATTCTGGATTTTTTATTTCAGATGATTCTAAAAGTCCTATTATTCTGTCTGCATCTCTTATTGATGATATTTCTGCGGTTGATACAACTATTGCTCTTGTTGCTCCTGCTATCGCATTTTTAAATCCTTGCTCTATACCTGCTGGGCAATCTATAAGTATATAGTCAAATTCTTCTTTTAGTCTTTCTGTTAATTTTTTCATTTGTTCTTCATTTACTGCTGATTTGTCTCTTGTTTGGGCTGCTGGTAATAAATATAGTTCTTTGAATCTTTTATCTTTTATTAATGCTTGTCTTAATTTACATTTTCCTTCAACAACATCTACTATGTCATATACTATTCTATTTTCTAGTCCCATTACAACATCTAGATTACGAAGTCCGATATCAGTATCTATTAATGCTACTTTTTTTCCTTCTAATGCTAAACTTGAACCTAAATTTGCTGTTGTTGTTGTTTTTCCAACTCCACCTTTTCCTGATGTGATAACTATAACTTCTCCCATTTTTGTTCTTCCTTTCTTAGGATTTTTTGCTTGTATTATCATATAATGGATTTGGCAAAAAGTCAATAATTTGACATAAAAATACGAAATATTTTTTGTTTCATTCATAAAAAAAATTAAACTAAAAATTTGAATTCAATCTAAATTTATGATATAAAAATTTTAAGGAGGTTAAATTTTGGAATCAGTATTAAACATACTAAATTCATTTTGGTTTCAATCATTATTAAGAATAACATTAGGTTTTGTTCTTGCAGGTGTAATCGGTTTAGAAAGATCTTCTTGGAACAAACCTGCTGGATTTAGAACACACTCTTTAGTTGGTGTAAGTGCTGTTTTAATTATGCTTTGTGGAGAATATATGTCAAGCGAATATGACATAGACCCTTCAAGAATTCCTGCACAATTACTTTCTGGAATAGGATTTATTGGTGCTGGAACAATTTTAAGAGATGGTTTTAATGTTAAGGGATTAACTACAGCCGCTGGACTTCTTGCTGTAACTTGCATAGGATTAAGTATAGGAGCTGGCTTTTACTTAGGTGGAATTTTTGCAACTTTAATTGTTTATTTAGTTTTATCTTATTCTTATAAAATTTCTGATAGATTAGACCATTTTAACATTTTAGAACTACAAATAAATATATCTAAAAATTCAAATGAAGTTTTAGCACAAATAGAAAATATTTTTAATGATTTTAATATTGATATAAAACATATTAAAAGGCCTAAAAAAGATGAAATTGAATCTAATAGTGAAATAATTAATATTGTTGGGCAATATGCTAAAAAGGGCTTTAAGAAAAATGAACTTTTAAGAAGTATTAGTGCTTTGGAAAATGTAACTGAAATAATGGAAGAATAGTTTTGGTATTCTTCCATTATTTTTATATATTATTTTATGTGTTTTTTTACACTTTTAAGCACATAAAAATGTAATTAATTACATTTTTACAACCAATTTATCAAATTTACTCCTAATATAATTCTCCAATTTATCCATAAAAACTTGTGGTTCGATTTCTTTTTTAGCAACCATATCTAATCCTTTTTCCCAACTTGCAGTAAGTTTTGGGTTTAAAATATCTGGCATAGCTTGATATACAACATCATATATTGCTTCTCCTTTAACTGTTGGAGTAACAATTTGAGTCTTAGAATTAATCTGGATGTATTGGATTTTTTCTAGTTTTTTTATAATCTCTCCCCTAGTAGCACTAGTTCCAATTCCTGCTCCTTTTATTTGCTCACGAAGTTCTTCTTCCTCAATTAATTTTCCCGCATTTTCCATTGCTAAAACTAAATTTCCCGAGTTATATCTTGATGGTGGTGATGTTTCTGCATCTTTTAATTCATAATTTTGAACTTGTAAAATTTCATTTTTCTTTAAAGTATTTAACACATCTAGATTAGTGTTTTCTTCTTCCTCTTCGTCTTTTTTTATTTCTTTTTCTTGCTTTTTTTCTGGTCTTAATACATCTAAAAATCCTCTTTTTATACATACTTTACCTGTTCCTAAAAATGTTTCATTTTCTACAGTTACTGTAACATTTATTTTGTTATATTCAGCAGGTGGGTAAAATATTGCTAAAAATCTTCTTACAATTAGTTTGTATACATTTGCCTGCAACTCATTTAAACCTTTGTAATTTTCAAAGCCTTGTCCTGTTGGAATTATAGCATAGTGGTCTGTTATTTTGCTGTCATTTACGTATTTTGTTTTTACAAGATTTGTTGAATATTTTTCTTCTACCATTTTTTTCATTATACTTTGTATCTCTTCATCCTGGAAGTTTTTAGCTAATCCATTTAAGTTTTTAGAAATTTCTTTTGCAACAGCTGTTGAAAGTACTCTTGCATCTGTTCTTGGATATGTTACTAATTTTCTTTCATATAGTGTTTGAATTATTTCCAATGTTTGGTCAGGTTTTATTTTGAATTTTTTTGTACACTCATTTTGTATTTCTGCTAAATTAAATAAAAGTGGTGGATTTTCTTTTTGTTTGCTCTTTTTTAATTCAGTAACTTTTGCCGCTTTGCCCTCAAGTGATGATATAAATTTTTTTGCTATTTCCTCTTTTTTGAATCCACTTTCATTATATAGTAAAGGAGATTCAAAAAGTTTTGATTTTTCATTTACCTTCCATTCGGCCTTAAATTCACCTTTGTCATTCGCAAATGTTCCAATTATTTTATAATATTTTGTTTTTATAAAGTTTCTTATTTCTCTTTCTCTACTTACTATCATTCCTAATACACATGTCATAACACGTCCAACCGATATTGCAAAATAGTCTTGATTTAAAGATCTAGCTAATCTATTACCATATATTATTGATAGTAATCTTGAGAAATTTATTCCTATAAGATAATCCTCTTTTGCTCTTAAATATGCACTATCTGATATACTGTCATATTCTCTTTCACTTTTTGCTTCTCTTATCCCTCTTGATATTTCTTCTTCTGTTTGTGAATCTATCCAAACTCTTTTTATTTCTGCTTTTGGATTTGGTTTTGCCATCATAAATACTAACCTTTGTATATATTCTCCCTCACGTCCGGAGTCGCCCGCATTATAGATTTCTTCTACATCTTCTCTTTGCAATAGTTTTTGTACTATATCAAATTGTTTTTGTACATTTTCTATTACTTCATATTTGTATTCTTTTGGCATAAATGGAAGTGTGTCTAGTCTCCATTGTTTTAGCTTTTCGTCATATTTTTCTGGATAACTCATTGTTACTAGGTGTCCCACACACCATGTTATTATCCATCCATTTGACTCCATATATCCACCTTTGTTTTTGCCATCTACCTTTAGTACTTTGGCAAATTCTCTTGCTACTGATGGTTTTTCTGTTATTAGTAGTTTCATTTTAATTCCATTTCACCTCGTCCTCACTTACAAATTCTTCTTCGTTAGCATTTGCTCTTTTTATTAATTCTTCTTTTAAATTTGGTACAGATATTATATATAATGTTTCATTTAAACTATTATCTTCCATTTTTCAACACCTCTTCTCTTGCCTCATTATAACATACACTTCTTTGTTCATCAATATTATTTTTATTATATAAATTTAATCACATTGTAGTCTAGCCAAATTAAAAAAGGACTTAAATTCAAAATTAATTTCAAAATTAATTCTAAATTTAAGCCCCTTAATTATTAGTCGTTGCTATATGGTAATATAGCTATTGCTCTAGCTCTCTTTATTGCTAAAGTTATATCTCTTTGATGTTTGCTGCATGCTCCTGTTGTTCTTCTTGGTAAGATTTTACCTTTATCGTTTATGAATTTTTTCATAACATCAGCATTTTTATAATCTAATACAAAGTTTTTGTCTCCACATAGTGGGCAAACTTTCTTTCTTTGTTTTTTGAATCTTGGATTATAATCTTCATCATAATTTTTATTGTTTCTGTTATTTCTTTTTGCATTTCTTTTATCTGCCATTTTTTTCACCTCTATTTCTTTTAATTAAAATGGTAAATCATCACTTGCTGATACTTCAAAATCTGATGCATCTCCCATTCCACCTGGCATTGTAGCTCCAAAAGAACTTTCAAAAGATGAAGATGAGCCATCACCATCTCTTCTGCTATCTGCAAAATATACTTCTTCTGCAACTACTTCTGTTATATAGTGTTTTGTTCCGTTTTGATCATCCCATGTTCTTGTTTGTAATCTTCCGATTACTCCTACTTGTTGACCTTTTTTAAAGTATTTGCTACAAAATTCTCCTGTTTTACTCCAAGCTACTACATTGAAGAAGTCTGCTTGTCTTTCTTCACCTTGTCTAGCAAATCTTCTGTTTACAGCTAGTGAGAATGATGCAACTAGTGTATTGTTTGTTTGAGTGTATCTTACCTCTGGGTCTCTTGTTAATCTACCCATTAAAATTACTTTGTTCATATTTTATACCTTTCCTTTCTTTAATAAAGGCCCCTTATCTTTATTTCGTTTTGATTATTAGTCTTCTTTTCTTACAACGATGAATTTTATTACTTCATCTGTGATTCTGTAATTTCTTTCTAATTCAGCTATTGAATCTGGTTTAGCTTCGAAATTAATTAATATGTAGAATCCTTCTTTGTTTTTCTTTACTTCATATGCTAATTTCTTTTTTCCTTGATTTTCGTATGATTCTACTTTTCCGTTTTCATTTATTAATCCTGTAAATTTGCTTTCTAGAGCTTTTAAAGCTTCATCAGTACAATTTGGATTAATAATGATTATACTTTCGTATTTGTTCATTATTTTCACCTCCTTTTGGATATATAACCCACAATTTCTTTGTGAGTAAGGTTTTTCAACGTTTTTATTTTATCATATATATTTAGTTTTGGCAAGAGGTTTATTGACTTTTTTTGCATTTTGTGGTATTATAGGTGGAATTTAAAATAATTCCAAGGAGGAATATAAAATGGATGCTCAAGAGGAAGTACTAAAAAATGTTTATGACAATGCTTGTGAATTATTATCGATTCACGCAAGTAAAGAAGATTTTTATCACCTCTTTGAAGAGTCGAAAGCTAAAATCACACGGCCAAGTCTCTTAAAAATGCTTGAAAACTACGAAAATGCTTTTTATGAACTTGCAGAACTTTCAGATTTCAAACATTAGCATTCTAGGCTTATCTGTTATACAGATAAGCCAATTTTTGTTTAATATGCTTTATTGACTTTTTTTGCATTTAGTGATATTATGTTAATAGATTAAACTCAAGGAGGAATGCATAATGACAGAACCAAGCTATGATAAACAGAGAGAGAAATATTTTGATCTTTTGCAAGCCGCAGAAGATTTGTTAAATGATGGTGTTGACCCAGATAGCATCATCGAATACCTTAATGAAAAAAAGGAAAAAGAGCTTTCCAGAGCATTTCCATTTTATGGACTTTTTTCAAGTTTTCTTTCTGCAAATCTAGCCTGAAAATATCCACTAACTATCGTCTTTTTGATAGTTAGTGGATATTTCTATCCAAATAAACTTATTTGATTACTTTCCTGCATTCCCTCAAAAACTCCAAATTCTCTTAATAAATCTACAGTAGAATCTCCAAGTTTTGCAGCAAGCCTTACCTCATCTATTGACATAAATTCTTCTCCACTTTTTGCTGCCTCATAAAGAGATTTTGCAGCAATTGGTCCAAATCCTGCAATACTTGAAAATGGTGGCCTTATTCCCTCATCTTCAACCAAGAAATTCTTGTAATGAGATTTATATAAATCAATTGGTAAAAATTTTATTCCTCTTTCATACATTTCTAAAACAAGTTCAAGAACTGCATACATATCTTGTTCTTTTTTAGTTGCTGTATTTCCTTTCATATCTATTTCTTTCATTTTATTTTTAACTTTTTCTTTTCCTAAAATCATAGATGCTGCATCAAAGTTGTCTGCTGCCCTTATTGAGAAAAATGCTGAATAATATGCTTTTGGAATATGAACTTTAAACCAAGCGATTCTAAAGGCATTTGTTACATAAGCTGCCGCATGGGCTTTTGGGAACATGTATTTTATTTTCTCACAAGAACCTATATACCATTCTGGCACATCGTGTTCTCTCATCATTGCCTTATATTCTTCCCATTTGGGCTCTTTTCCTTTTGCAACTTTTCCTTTACGTACTGCCTCCATTATTTTAAAGGATTTGTTTGGGTCTAGTCCTTTTTTTATTAAATATATCATTATATCATCACGACAACATATAGCTTCTTTTAAGGTTACAGTTCCATCTTCTATTAATGTTGCAGCATTATTTAGCCATACATCAGTTCCGTGTGATAGACCAGATATTCTGATTAACTCGTCAAATGTTGTAGGCTTTGTATCTACTAACATTCCTCTTACAAATTTTGTTCCAAATTCTGGAACTCCAAAGCTCCCTACTTTTGACCTTATTTGCTCTGGTGTTACACCTAAACTTTCTGTTGAGCAAAATAGTGACATTGTTGCTTTATCATCTAGTGGCACTTTTGTTGGGTCAACTTTTGTTATATCTTGTAACATTCTTATAACTGTTGGATCATCGTGTCCTAGTATATCTAGTTTCAATAGGTTTTGGTCTATTGAGTGGTAATCAAAGTGTGTTGTTATAATGTCTGAATTTGGGTCATCTGCTGGGTGCTGAACAGGGGTAAATTCGTATATTTCTCTTCCTTTTGGCACAACTATAATTCCTCCCGGGTGCTGACCTGTTGTCCTTTTTATTCCTGTACATCCTACTGCCAATCTAGTTGCTTCTGCTTGGCTTACTGGTATATTCCTTTCTTCGAAATATTTTTTTACATATCCAAATGCTGTTTTATCTGCAACTGTACCAACGGTTCCAGCTTTAAATGTCGTTCCTTTTCCGAATATTACCTCTGTATATTTATGTGCTTTTGCTTGATATTCTCCAGAGAAGTTTAAGTCTATATCTGGCTCTTTGTCTCCATTAAATCCAAGGAATGTCTCAAATGGTATGTCCATTCCGTCTTTATCTAATCTTGAACCACATTTTGGACATTTTTTATCTGGTAAATCAAATCCATTTCCATAGCCATAATCTGTAAAATCTACATATTTACATTTCGGACATCTATAGTGTGGTGGAAGTGAATTAACTTCTGTTATACCTGTCATATTTGCAACAAATGATGAACCGTACAGAACCTCTTGAACCTACTATATAGCCGTCTTCATTTGATTTCCATACTAGTTTTTGTGCAATTATGTACATAACTGAGAATCCATTTTTTATTATAGAATCTAGCTCTTTATCTAGCCTTGTTTGTACCTGCTCTGGTAAAACTTCTCCATATAATTTATGTGCTCTATCATATGCTATATCTTTTATTGTTTGTTCACATCCTGGAATATGTGGTGGGCATTTTTCCTGTGATATTGGAGATATTTGTTCACACATATCTGCTACTTTGTTTGTATTTGTTACTACAACTTCATAGGCTTTTTCTTCTCCTAAGTATTTAAATTCATCCAACATTTCGTTTGTTGTTCTTAAATATAAAGGTGCTTGATTGTCTGCGTCTTTGTAGCCTTGACCCGCTTCTAGGATTCTACGATACACCTCATCTTGTGGGTCCATAAAGTGTACGTCACATGTTGCAACAACTAATTTATTTAGTTTTTCTCCTAATGCTACAATTTTCCTATTTATATCTTTTAAAGCTTCATCATCTTTTACAACACCATTTCTTACTAAGAATTCGTTATTACCAATTGGTTGAATTTCTAGGTAATCATAGTCATTTGCAATTTCTTCTATTTCTTCATCTGATCTTCCTAGTTCTATTGCTTGGTATAATTCTCCTGCCTCACAGGCACTTCCAAGTATTAAGCCTTCTGAATATTGTTTATATAAACTTTTTAATATTCTTGGTTTTTTATAGAAGTATTTTAGATGTGAAATTGAAACTAATTTATATAAATTTCTCAGTCCTACATAGTTTTTAGCAAGTATTATTGCGTGATATGGTTGTAGTCTTTTATATTCTTCTGCCTTTGCTTTTTCATCTTCACATTTTAATGCAATATCTCCAACAGTTTTAGCTCCTCTTTCCTTTAATGTTTTCATCATTTCTCTTAAAACTTTGACTGTTGTATCAACATCATCTAATGCACGGTGAGCTACTTCTACCTTTATTTTTAGATGTTCTGCAATTTTTCCTAGTTTATGTTTTTTTAGTTCTGGATATAGTTTTCTGGCTAATGGCAATGTGTCTACATATGTATAGTCAAATTCGTACCCTAGGTCTTTTGCAACTGTTTTTAAAAATCCTATATCAAATGTAGCATTATGTGCAACTAATACTGTTCCTTTTATGAATTCTAGAACTTTTGGGAACATTTCTTCTATTGTTGGTGCATCTTTTACCATATCATCTGTAATGTTAGTTATTTCTTGAACTCTCTGTGGAATAGGCTTTTCTGGGTTTACAAATTCACAAAATTCTTCTAAAACTTCTCCATCTTTTATCTTCATTATTCCTATTTCTGTTATTTTTTCCGTTTTAGCCGAAAGTCCTGTTGTCTCTAAATCTAACACACAATAAGTTGTATCTATACTTTGACCTTTATCATTTACAACAACAGGTGAGCCATCTGGAACTAAATATGCTTCTACTCCATAAATTATTTTCATATCTGGATTATCTAGTCCAAGTAATTTATGTGCTTCTGGAAATGCCTGCACAACTCCATGGTCTGTTATTGCTAGACTCTTCCATCCCCATTTCATTGCTCTTTTTATTAAGTCTGTTGCGGATGTCATTGCATCCATCTGGCTCATTTGTGTATGCATGTGTAGTTCTACCCTTTTTATATCCGCTAAATCTTGACGTACTTGTCTTTTTATTCCTTCTGTTTCTATTACTACATTTGCTAGAATTTCCATTTCGTGTGTAAAGTTACTTATTCCTGATTTTCCTTCTAGTTTTACTCCTTTTGCTGCTGATAATCTTGTAACTATTTTTTGCTTTTCTTCTGGCTTTGCAAATACTTTACATGTTATTGTACTTGTTCCATCATACACATTAAATGAAATTAAAAATTTACCACTTTTTAGTTCTTTTTCTTCTATACTTCCACCTAATATTTCTCCACTTATTGCTGCCATATCATCGTCTGGCGAAATGTCTACCACTTTTATTATGTTTGTCCTTAGATTTGGATTTCTTCCACATATTAGAGGTGTATCTTCCTCTGGTTCTTCCATTACTGGTGGCATATCTGGTGGTGGAGGAATTGGTGGCATATCTCCAGTTGGTGGTAATGGATTTTGATTATTTGATGTTTTAGATTTTTGATTTTTTGGATTTGATGCTTGCTTTTTGTTAGCCATTTCTTCTGCAATTTGCTCTCCTATTGCCATATGTTCTAAGGCTTTTTGTATCGCCATATTTTTACTTTGCTCTCTTCTTTCCTCTAAAGCCTTTGCATCTTCCTCATTTATATTTTCCACAAATTCAACTTTATAGTTGTATCCAAATAAGTTATTTATTACTCTTTCTAACTCTCTATCTAGTTTTCTACCTCTTAAGAAGTCTGCTCCTTTGATTTTCATACTCACTATTATTTTATTGTTTGTTACTTCTATTGTACTTTTTAGTAGTATCATTGGTCTCATTAGAGGGTATTTGTGTACCATATAGCATATTAAGTTTTCCCATTCTTTTTCTATTGGCTTTATTGTTACATTGTCTAGGTATTTTATTTTTATGTCTATATTTGAGAATTGGAACCTTTCTTTTAGAAATTTTTCAAAATACCATAGTTCTTTTATTTCCAGGTAATTTTCACTTTCTAGGTCTATTTCTAATACATTTGCTTTTTTTATTAGGTTTAGTTCTAGTATTTTGGCTTGTTTTATTATGTTTTCTGTTTTGTAGTCACTAAATACCTCACTTATTAGTTTTGTTGTTTGCATTTTCTCGCTCCTTTGAAAGTGAATTATATATCATTTTTTTGTTTTGTTCAATTGTTATTTTGGTGTTTTTAGGTAGATTTTCTCTTTTTTTGGTGGCTTTACTTATTTTTTCATCATAACTATAAAAAACATCATTCTCAACATTTAATATTTCCTCTCTAATTCTAGGAATAATATTTTCAGGCAAATTCTCCGTTTCAAACCATTTCAATTCTTTACATTTTTCAGGCTCATTATTAATCAATCTTCCCTCATATCTATTTGCAGAAAATCCAAATTTTAACATACCATTTCTAAAATGATGATATATGTGTATAATTTTCATATCTTCTCTAAAAATATCTATTCCAATTTCTTCTTTTGCCTCACGAATCATTGCAGCAAATAAATCTTCATTTTCATCTACATGACCACCTGGTAAATCATAGTATCCGTCTAAGTATCCTGTGTTTTCTCTTAGTAATAACAATATTTCTTCTTTGCCATTTTCATTTTTTCTTTTTAACAATAAATCCACAACAATTTTACTTTTATATCTTTCTTCCATTACAATACCTCATAAACATTTTTTAATAAATACTCTTCTGTCATTGGAACAGTTCCCTCTACACCATATCCAAGCTTTTGTTTTTCATCTCTATGGAAATCACTTCCTCCACTTATTTTTAAATTCTTCTCTTTTGCAAAATTTTTTATAAATTTAATTTGCTCTAAACCGTGTCTTGTGTGTATGCATTCAATTCCATCTAATATTCCTAAATCATACATATCCTCAATATACTTTTTATGATCAATATCTTTATAATCAAATGGATGTGCCAAAAATACTTCTCCACCTGTACTATGAATTAAGTTTGCAACTTCTTTTGCTGTTGGCAAATTTTTGGTCATATCAATATAGAAAGGTGAATTTGGATTGTGAACAAATCCTCTTGCAAAACTTTTCTTTCTATCTTTTCCTAACATTTCATCTAATATTAAATCGTTTTCTTTGAATTCCATCATATTATATTTTAAAACTGTGCTTGCTTTATCATTTGGTGTTTTTATGTCTAAATTTTCATCTATTTTTATTCCATAAGTATTTATTTTCTTGCTTTCAATTTCGTCATATGCTCCGAACAACATTATGGTCACAAAATGATATTGTTGTTATTCCTTGTTTTTTTGCCCTTTCTAAAATTTCTTTTACTTTTAGCCTACCATCTGAATTTGTGGTATGTACATGTAAATCAATCATTTACAAACTCCTCCTTTAATTTATATTTGAACCACATTTCATTTTTATTTCCAGCATATAAATAAAAGTTGAAACTAAAGAGATTACCCCCTTGGTTCCAACTTTTGATTTTTTATCTTTGATTATCTCATTTCCAGTCTTATTAGTTTACATTATTTTTTTGGTGTTGTCAATAGATTTCCTTTAAAAAACCACAAATTTCACTAGCCAAAACATCTTCTTTTCCATAATATGAATGATTAGCACCATCAATATATCCAATATCAAAATATTTGTTATTTAATTTATTTTTTAACGTATTCACTAAATAATTTACATTTTGTTTAATTAACTCCTGCTCTGTTCCCCATCTCATATATAACGGTACATTTATATTATTTAATTCTTCATAATTGTAATTTTCATTATTATATTGAGCAAAATTAATATTCTCATAATATTTAATATATCTCAAAAATGTTTTCACAGAAAATGGATGTATTGATGTCTCCATTGGCATTAATTCATCTAATTTATTTTCTTTTTCTTTAACATTTGCAAGCTCTATAAATTTCTTTGGAGTAAATGTATTTATTATATCAGGTATATCTACCAATGATAATAATATTATAGCCCTTATATATTTTAAATATTTATTATTTTCTTTTAGCATCTTGTTATATGCATACACAATTTTTGTAGATCCTAAACTATGTCCTTGTAAATAAACATTTTGATATCCTAAATTAACTACAAATTTAATTGCTCCAACAATATCATAAAAACATTCTTCTACATCTTCATATGCAGTACCTTGTAATATTTTTTCTCCATTTTCTTTTTGGCAATACTTAATAATTTCACTACCTCTATTATTAAAACATAATGTATCAATATTTAATTCTGCTACTTTGTTTGATATTATATTATCCCTATTTTTAAAACAATTACTTGTCATTCCATGTATTTGTATTAAAATGCTATTAGTATTTTTTTGACATTTGTTTAAATATCCATCTAATATAATCCCATCAGTAGTATTGAATTTTATTATTTTAGTTATCATAATGCCCTCCAATATTAACTAAATTGTTTCATTCTCTATCCACTCTAAAAAATCCCTATTTGCACCCTTTATTTCATAATATGAAATTTCACATACATCATAATCATTAATTTCTAATATTGTTTCTTTTATTTTATCAAATAAGTTTTCTTTACTTCTCATTTCTAAATGAAACTCTATTGCTTCCTCAATAGCGTTATTCCACCAATATGTTGATTTTCTCTCCGATATTTGACATCCTGAAATTAATCTTTTTTTCAATAATATATTTTTTATTTTATCAGCAATTTCTTTTTTATCACAAAGTGTAGTTACAATAATTGGTTTAATAATTATTTTTTCATAACTACTATACTTGTCATTGTTTTCTTTTATTGCCTTATAAATATCAATCAAGTAATATTCTTCACAATCAATATTTTTTTCAAAAACTCCGCCTAATGATAGTATCACTTTTCTTGAAGCATCATTACAACTCTCGCAATTCATCTGGCATGTTTTAATATTATTTTTCTTTAGTTCTTCTAAAGCTAAAAAGAATTGTATTTTTCCATAACCTTTATTACGCTCTAAAGGTCTAATTGAATATCCTATGTGACCATATGGGTAATCTTTTAAATCCTCACATATTCTAATATTTAACATTCCTATTAATTTATCATCGTTTTCTCTAATAAAAAGAAAGCATGTCTTATGAAACTCTTCGTTTTCTTCTTTTTTTATTTTGAATTTTCCTAGCTCTGATGTATTGCTTACATGAGGTCCACCGCATATTTCTGTTGATACATCTCCTATTTTGTATACAGTTACTATATCTGGATATCTTTCTATAAATTCACATTCTGCCCCCATTTTTATTGCTTCTTCTTTTGGCATTTCTAATTTTTCTACTGGAATTGCCATTTTTATGTATTCATTTACTAGGTCTTCTGTTTGTTGTTTTTCTTCTGGTGTCATTTTGCTATCATGTGAAAAATCAAATCTCATTCTTTCTGCTGTTATGTTGCTTCCTTTTTGATGTACATGACTTCCTAGTACTTTCTTTAATGCTGCATTTAATAAATGTGTTGCTGTGTGGTATTTTGTTTCCATTTCTCCTGTTGAAGCAAGTCCACCTTTGAATTTTTGCTCTGCACCTTTTCTTGATAATGCTTGATGCTCTTCAAATTTCTTTTTGAATCCTCCTATATCAACAGTTAAACCTTGCTCTTTGGCAAGCTCTTCTGTAAGTTCAATTGGAA
>OGDU01000551.1_pt1 | contig 36642 bp, 29 predicted proteins | sample 1570371 | NCBI WGS metagenome assembly OGDU01 (sample SAMEA2581977, study PRJEB24529) | metagenome | biome: Human gut stool | place: China | collected 2011
AGAAATTTTCGCAGATATTATTCAGATTTTTTATTAATATCGTGCGTCGAACCTGAGGAATTGTTGATACAAGCTTTTTCAAAGCGTTTCGTGCTTCGGAATCATTTCTTAGTAATTCAATTGAATTTCTTCCTTGATTGAATAGATGGCTTAATGTCGCAGATCTTACTGAGATTTTTACGTGGATTAATTCAACTCCATCCTTTTGTATTGCAATTAAGTCGCAAGGTTCTATTTGAGTCTCGTTTGGACTAATATTTTTCTTATCTAAACATATAACATGGTATTTTGAATCAGATGATTCTGCACATTCTAAATTATATTTATCTTCTCTTTCGTGGCCATATTCAATTAAAAATGGATGATCTTTGAAAGGAATAAATTTAGGATCTAATAGATTATTTAATTTTTCTAGGTAGTCACTATTTATTTCATACCAATTTCCTTCGCAAAGATGATAAGTTTTATTATTGAAATCTAAATCAAAGATGAAAGTTTTGTATATAGAATAACTTCCTAAAATGTTTCCGTCTTCTCTGAGTTGATGAAGGAAATGATTTTTGAATGCATCTGTACAATTAATTTCTATATTATTTATATCTGAAAATGTAATATAATCCTCAATAAAGACCTCTTCACAGTTTTCCGATCGTTTGGAACCTGCTTTATATTGGAAATAAAAACTAGAGGAATAATCTAGTAATTCTGGGATAGCAAGCATTAACTCTTTGGATTTATGTTTAAAGGCTTTTAGTAATTCTTCGTCAAGTTTGGATATTATGTCTGGATCCTTAATAGGGACAACATCTAATATGCCTGGAAAATTCTTTTTGTAGTCGTCTTTCTTATAAAATTCGTAGATTTTTTCACATAGCCCAGTGAAATCATTCGCCTCTTTTTCTGAAGTAATTCGGAGATTGGCGCTTCCGCTTATGTTTTTTAATATACTTTGAACGTCTTGGTTACCAGTACCAACTAGCCTTTTTATTAGATGCTCATGGTCATCAATCATAAAATCCTTAAGACCAGTTGCAGTGGGTAATTGGATCCTTTGTCGGCGTGCAGTTTCTGGTGATACCCAATCTGTCGATTTTACTTTTGCTGGATCAACAATATTTAAGACAGTTTTGATTCCGAAATCATATTCATAAGAATTTTCCTTCAGCTTGTGATAGGCAGAGCCGAACGTGAGCGCCATAATCCTGTTTTTCACGGGAATAAAGAAAATTCCATGGACGTATTGTTGTCCGAGGGGATAGGTTATCTTGAAAAATTCTCTCCACCATGGAGGGTTCTGTCGACTTTCATAAACATAACCTACAACGCCTGCAGGCAGGTTTGCTTCGTTTTTTTTCAGTAGATGTAACGTGTGATCTTCCTTTAAAGCATTCTCGGAATTAAAGCCTAACTTTAAAAGATAAAGAGAGAAGTTTCTTGACTTGGCCATAGAGGTCTCCATAATATAGAGTTTTAATAAAACACCCCTGCTATTAATTATAACGATTATTTAACTAATGAGAAGTATGCTAAGGAGGCAGCCAAAGTCGGAAACTTAAGACGCATGATTATAACCCCCGAACAACCTATTTATTCAGAGGCGTAAAGAGCATTAAACCATTGCCCTCATGGTTTCCTAGTTGATGTTATTTTAGTTCCTTCTTAATTGTGAAGTTGTGGCACTCATTGCATGTCAAAACCAGCTTTGAAAGATTTGCTTTATGGCTGTCTTCACAATTGACCGCGCCTAGGTGAGATTTGTGTGAATTGGGTACCAAGTCTGCGGTTTGTGCAGCGAGTTTTTCATAATCGCCGTGCCACTTCATGCATTGATATTTTGTGACCTTGCCGTCAACGCTCTTTGGCCATACCGCGCCGTGGATTTTTTGAAGAGTTTTTGCCGGAGTTGCGGGAGCAGTGGAAAAAGCACGGAAAGAAGCACTAGATAATAGAGTGCCTAAAATCATTGCGATTTTTTTCATTGCATTCTCCTATTTAGATTCTTTGGCCCGTTTAACCATTTCTCTTGCGGCAATTGTTCCGAAGACCGATGCACCGGCTAACTGAGATTCGCCGATGTAGTCTCTGAAGAACAAGTCGCACGCGGCGTTGACTGCTGCATAAAGTCCGGGAATAATCTTTCTTTCAAGATTCTGAACTTCCGACTTAGAGTTAATCAGCGGACCGCCGAAGGTGGCTGTCACATCGCCGGAGAAGGGGATGGCATAGAAGGGAGCCTTCTCGATCTTCTGAGGTTTCCTATAAGAGTTTGGAGAGGTAAGATTGGAAAGCTCTCCGTTGTCAACGGCTTTATTGAAGGAATCCACGCTCTTTTTGAGTTCGTCAGCCAGAACGTCAATTTCTTTGGCTAATCCTTCAATGCTATTTGCTTTGCCGTATGGGCTGTTCAAGCGGTCAAATTTCGGGATAACTTTGTTAATGACTCGGCAGTTAGAATTCACAATGGCAAAAGTCTTATTTCAACGGTTTTTTCTGCGGTTGTTTTGGCTTTAATGACTTAAGTATTCTTGTTCGTCCATGTAACGCTTGCCGTTCGTTCCGCCGATGCTGCCTTGCATCGTGTTGAGAACGTCAGCAGGGTTGACGTGAGTTTCAGAAACAATCGAGCCGGCATAGAATTGATTCATGTTAACCATTTTGGCGAACACGGGAAGTGTAAGCGAAATGTTTTCACCGCTAGTGTTGCGGGAGCTGCACAACGTCAGACGAGAGGCCCAGCTGTTGATATATTTGTCGCTCATCTCGGGGTTGGCAGAGCAGCCGCCGCTGGCGATCAATACTAGAAATCCTCATAACCTGAATTTGTCAGTGCCTTGATTCCGATCACTTCGCCTTTTGGTCCTGTCAGAAGCTGAATGGCTTTATGCTCGTAATAGATGGGAATATTTCACCTTTCATCAGCAGCAAGAAGAAGTTTAATCAGTTGTTCATCTCCGGGGATGCCGTAGCCTTGTACCTTATGACTTCTGTCTAAACGAGACCACGGCGTCATAGAAAGTTTCCCGAATTTGACCCCGATTTCGTCTTTTAGTCATTCAACGCCTTCTGTAATATTGTCCGAGTAAGTAGCAGTCAATTCCGGATCGGCTCCTCCGGCAGAAACTTTCATCATATCCTTGTAGAAAGCTTCTCGGTTGTCTTTGATGTCGGCTTCTTTCTGATTCCTTGTTTCCCAAGCTGCTAATGTGCCTAAAGCGTAGATAGAGTTTCCGTCTGGGGCAGCTTTTTCAAGCAAAACAACATTTACACCCAAATCCTTTGCTTTGATGGCCGCCACTAAACCCGCAGTGATGATGCTGATAATGACAACATCTGTATTAACTTGCTTAATAGCCGGTTTGTCTTGAGCAGGAGCTATCGAAGCAACACCGGCGAAGCCTGCGAGTCTGGTAAGACCTAGAGTTTTGAAAAGTTTATTCTTTTAATCGCGAACATTGAATTTTCCTCGGAAGTAAGGTTCAGGAGAATTTTCACAAAGAAAGATCGGACGCATTTTGATTAACGTCAAAAAGGCAGCGGATCTTCCGTTTTCATAGCTTAGTTAAAAGCAATGGCATCCCTTACTTTTCTTAGCCCTAATTATCTCAAGACACTTGCTCGATGTTCTTCGACAGTTCTTTCGCATATGCCTAAGGACTCAGAAATTTCTTTGACGGACAACAGATCAGCAAGCTTGTAGAAAACTTTTTCTCTCTGTCGGTCAACGAGTTAAAGAGATCGTTTTTACTGTCCTGAATCGTTACCCCAAGATTGGCATCATATTTGTTGATGGCGATATTTAATTCTTCGTGCCCGGTAAGGAAGATAATCGAAAGATGCGGGTTGATTTTTTTGATTTCTGCTTGAACCTCTAATCCATTTTTAATCGGCATGAAAAAATCAAGAATGAGACATCCCGGAACGTTATTACGTGAGGCCTCTTGCCACAGAAAACCCTTTGAGGATTGGGATTTCCAGTCCTCAGCAGAAAGAATGAATTCCAAAGCATCGAGGAAGTCTTTATCGTCGTCCACGACTCACATTAGATAAAAATTCTTATTCAGTTTCATGATTACTTTCCGGTGCAGGCAAACAAATCTCCATAACGAGGCGTTGTTCCTGGTTTTTAAAGATTTTCAGCTTTCCGCCATAGGAAGCACAGAGGTCTCGCATGATAGAAAGGCCTAAACCGTGTTCTCTTGTTTGCGAACTAAAGAGAGGCAGTTTCATTTATTCAAGGAGGTTATCTTCTACTTTCGCACCGTTATCTGAGATTTGAAAGGATATATCATTAAATTTTTGCATAAAGACACACCAATCCCCGGATTCTTAATGCTTCGAATAGCCTGCCAGGAATTCTTGTGGCTCAACAGTATTCTCATTGAGACGTCTTGAAGATCAGTGATATAAGGCTTGAACTAGATTTCTTTGAGGAGGGATGGACTGTATTCAACGTGATAATTTCTCTAATCTTTCCTCTTAATGATCTGAAAATCCTTTTGCTTTTGAATTTTCCCTTAAGGGATCTTGGCCGACATGCCGCTCTCTTTAGAAGGAGGAGGGAAGCCCGAGTTTGGCAGAATCTGGTTAATAAAAAGCTCTCTACCCTTTAATTATCAGCGAGTTGAGAGCTTTAAAAAATTATTGTCTTGTGTATATGCTAGAGCATGTCTTTAACCAATTCCGGGATTACCTCCTCTGTTGTAAGTCTTACTCCTAGGCAGCACCCCATCTCTTTTAAATTAACTAAGCGTGCCGGAGGCACGAGTCCGACCGTCTTGAAGAGAATTCCGAGTTGGCTAGGCTGTTTTCTTCGATCCGCCATCTCAGCCTTAAGCTCTTCTTGGCTCAGTCTCTCTAAGGCCTTCCTAATATTTTGAGGTCTCGAGCACTGTAGGAACAACAGTTCATTACCGCTTTTTATCGGGACGGTTGTCGCAGAATTCAGAGCTCGGATGATTTCCGAGATACTCAGCGGGGTTCCCGATTCTTTCAATTTCCACTGCAGCAGCTTCAGAATCCCCAGCGCAATTACACAAATAAGTATGTGGCCTTTAATATGATTAGAGTTCCTCACATACATGGGTCGTAAGCCCAAATGCGATTTCATGATTCGGAAGCAGCTCTCAATCTGGTTGAGCTCGTGATAGGTTGAGGCCAGGCGTTCCTCCGGCACAGTACCTTTCTGCTGACAGTTGGGGGCATTTTTATAAATGAGAGCTGCGTATCCGGCCAGACGGCGTTTAGCTTCGAATATCTCTTCATCAATTCCTTCAATTCTCGCCTCTGTTTTTTCCGAAGTTTTTGCAATGGAAGCCCAGCCGAAGCACTTGGGTTTTACTTTTATGCCCTGAGCTTGCTTTTTCAATACCAGCTGTTTCCAGACTTCGAGGACTGCCAGATCCCGCTTCTGTCTCTTCTTATCAAAGGTCAGCACTAACGTACATTTAGTATCTTCTTTGCGCTTTCCTTTCTTAGTCCAGTCTCTAAGGACCTTGAAGCGTCCGACTTCCTCTCCTTGTCTGATGATTGGAACATAACCCTCTGGATCGAACATTGCTTTTGTTGCCTTTTGGTCCAGATTGCTTACTTTCTGTGCCATCAGAAATCCGAGATCGTTGTTCTGCAGCATCTTTAAGTTCGCCGCAGAATTAAGATCTCGGTCGGCTACGACGATGCTCTCTTTAACGTCGTATTTCTGTTTCAAAGACTCAATCGAAGAGGCCATAGTTTTGAATTCGGATGCGTTCCCTGCGTAGACATAAAAGTCAATCGGGATGCCTTCTTCGTTAATTACCAAGGCAATAGAGGTCAACGGAAGGTCAAAGCGGTGCTCTTTTGACGGTCCTCTCATTCGCAGGTATTCGATTTTTTGAGTCTGAATTTTCTTAATGAAATCATTTGTCTTCTGACCGGGAAGCAGTTTTCCTTCCTTGTCAAAGCATGTAGGATCCAGCTCGCCGCTTTCATAGGCCAGCAGCACTTCTTCCTGAAGTCGGTCTTGGAAATCCATCTGCTGTCTGCCGCATTCCAAGTCAGTTAGTGCTGTTTCAAAGTGGACATTGGTCACGTCATAAAAAATCAGCGTAGCCTTTGTTTTCCCAAGCTGATTATTGATTGAGCGATTGAAGAATCTCATGATCGAGTCCTTGTGCTCAAATAAGTAATCATAAGAGTTGTAGTAACTGTCTAAACCGATACCTTGGACAGGGGCTCCTAAGAAGCTGTCCTGATCGCCGAATGAGTAAAAAACAGAGTGCGGATCAAGAATTTTCAAAAAGCAGAGGTAGGAGACGACAGCGTTTAAATCGAATTTTGCTTTGGTTTGTCTGTTCCGGATGTCTTTGAATTTCCTATCCAAATGAAGATGATCGTCCCAGATCTTTTTTAAAAGATAGTGCCCGTACTGCAGCAAAGGAAGCGGAGCTCCGGCAGATGAATTGTTGTCAAAACTCAGCAGGCTTTGGACTTGTGTGAGTCGGTTCAGCGACTGAAGGCGACTCTTTTCCGCATAGTCTTCCCGATATTTCTTCTTCAAATTTTCCAGGTAATCCGGATCCGACTGAGAAAGAATGTCGAGCCGTCCAAGGTTCTGAACAACCTTGTGCTTAACCTTTCCGTTTTCATCCCGATAAGACTCCATAAGCCGGACATAAGTGTATTGCCCGTTGGCTCCGCCTTTACAAGTAGAGACATACATAGACCACCTCAATCATTGAGCTTAATTATAACATACCTACTACATATCTACAAGCAAATAATTAGATTAAGGGCAGAAAAATAGACCTCATGGGTGGCGTCGGCCAAAAGGTCAGTCAGATTCTGCCAAACTCAGGCGCAATTCCATAGACCGGAGTTCACGGGAAAGAAAAAAGCTCAGCTGTCTCAGAATATTCTGGAAGATCATGAATCAGTCTGGCATAACTACGAAAAGTATAGGGACGAAATCCCATTTGCTGTTGACCAAATCTTGGAAGCCGTAGGATTAAACAAGCTGCCTCTGTATGGGTCTATGGGCGAAATCAAAAGAATCCTTGGAATCCAAACCGTGACAGAAGAAAATATGCTGGCTCCTGAATATTTAGAGAATTACCGACGCGTTGTAAAAGACAACTTGAGGAGTTAATACGAAAAGAAAAAATTAAAAATTAGCTATAAGCCCCGACTATCGAGCGTTCGAATCAACAAGGGGCTAAACACAGGGCTTCGAGGAGCCAATGGGGAGTCCCATGAAACGTTTGATATCGAAAACCAGTTAGAGTTTTTTTAGCCACCTAAACCCGCGTTGAATGGCTCGGAAGAGACTGTTTAAATGGGATCAAGAACGCAATTTCATTTGGATTAAACAAAGAGGAGGCTTTTGCCTCCTCGGATTTTAAAAGAAAAGATAAAATTACTTACCTTTATTCTTTAGGAGTTCGTCTGCTGCAATGTAGCCCATGGTAAACGATTTTGAAATGGCAGAAGCAGCGAGGAAACTCTGACCATGTACACCTCCGGAAACCTCTCCGGCAGCGTAAAGTCCCTTTATCGGCTTTCCGAATACATCAATTACATGCGTTCTGGGATCAACTTTGACGCCGCAATAGGTGGCGACTAAAACCGGAGTTGAGGGATAAATGTAAAAGGGGCCCTTATTGATGGGAACTAACTTCCCAGAAATGTCAACACAGAATTTTCTGCCGAAGACGCTGTCAGCGCCTTTCGTAAGGACGTCATCATTGTATTGTTTGACAGTTTCAGCCAAACCTTTGGGATCGATGCCGGCCTTTTTTGCAGCCTCCTCTAAGGTATTGCCGGAATAGAATACTCCGAGGCCCTTGAGATAGTTATAGCGAGCCGTTCCGTGATCTTTGATCGTTTCTTCATTAATCGGTTCGTCATAGACGCAGTAGGCAATTCCGTTTTCTTGCTCTAACGCTTTATCTCCTATGTCTTTCTTAGAGATAGATTCGTCGCAAATACGTTGTCCCTTTTTGTTAACAACAATAGCTCCGAAACGGAACGGGTACCAGACTTCTTGTCCTGATTTTGAACCGACGGCAAAACCGTAAGTGGCCTTGATGTAAGGCATGTCAGCAACGTCTGCGCCGTAAGCTTGAGCCATAAGAAGACCGTCGCCTTGACTTCCTCCTCCGCTGATAGCATTGGCGTTGGCCATTCGAGGGACATATTTTTCAAGCAATTTTTTATTTCTGGAGAATCCGCCGCTAGCCAAAATGACGCCAAATTTAGCTTTGACGGCAACAAGCTTTTTATCGTGTTCAATCAAGACACCCGAGATCCGGTCAGCCTTCTCATCCCAAATTAATTCTTTGGCAGGAGATGATACCCAAAGAGTGCCGCCGTCTTTTGTAAATGCTTCCGTGAGTGCTTTAACAGTAGCAGGGCAGTCGACAGTCATATTACGCGGTACACTTCCTGATTTGCCGACGTTTTGATTTTTAAGTTTGCCTCCGTTGGCAAGCATCCACTCAAAAGCCTTCAGAGAATTTTCGGTAACGGACTTGACGAGTTCAGGATCATTTTTTTCTCCCCCGACACGCATCATGTCTTCGTAAAACTGCTTCGGAGAATCTTTTATATTTTTTTCTTTTTGGAAACTAGAACCAGGGACGGCAAAACCGCCGACGGAAAGAAGTGTGCTGCCGCCGGTGAACGGAAGTTTTTCTGTAAGCAAGACTTTTAATCCGGCTTGAGCTAATCTCGTTGCAGCTGTGAGACCGCTCGCTCCGCTTCCGATGACTACTGCGTCAAACTCCTGGTTCCAGTGATCGTTCTGTTTTGGTTGTGCAGCGGCAGGTAATGAAACAGTAGAAACTGTTGCTAACGTTGCGTAAAAGAAGTTTCTTCGGGATAAACGTTGCATCATTTTTCTCCTCTAGAGAGCTCTAGGCTCAACATTCATAAAATTCTTATACAGAAACAGTTTGTTCCTGAGGAAATGCCTTTTCTCAAAAAGGATTCCCTATATCTATTCAATACCCCAAAGTCCCTAGGTACTTTGATAATCATCAAACTTTGTCGAAAAAAAACGAACTACGAGTAATTACTCTTTTGTTCGTTCCTGAAGATGGATATCCTTGCTTCAAGGAAAAAGTAATGTTTAGAAGAAATTTTATTAATTTGGCGGCTTTTGCCTTTTCTGCGCCTGCTTTCGCCCAGATATATGGTGATAAGTCGGACGATTACGATTTGATCGTTGTTGGTTCAGGGGCTGCCGGACTTTGTGCTGCGATTTCTGCTTTTGATCACGGAGTAAGAAAAATAGTGGTTTTAGAAAAGCTGCCAATTTTAGGCGGCACGAGTGCAATTTCCGGGGGAGCTGTAGCTGTCTCTCAAACCGATATGCAAAAAAGAATGGGTATATCGGACACGGATGAGGAATTTTTTGAGGATTTGATTAGAGAAGGCGGTTATCGCAATGATCCCAAACTTGTGGAAATCTACATTACAGAAGTCAGGAAGCAATTTGAGTGGTTGGGAAATTGCGGAATTCATCCTTCAAATATTATGGCTGCTGCAGGAATGAGTAAACCTCGTTCTCATATGTTTAATCCAAATCAAATGATGAATTTTCTTTTGGACGAAGTGTCTCGCAGGAAAATCGAAATTAAAACAGGAACGAGAGCTGTCGAGCTCCTGCAAAAAGGCCTGAGGATCTGTGGGGTGAGGGCGGTCAGTCGCAAAAGCTCGGTTGAATTTTGCAGTAAATATGGAGTGGTTCTCGCAACAGGCGGCTTTGCTAGGAATCAGGCCTTGATGAATAAATTTGCGCCGCACATGTTTGGCGTAGATGTGGTCTCAGGGATTGGCTCTGAAGGAGACGGAATCTTAATGGCAGTTGAGAGCGGCGGACAGGTAGCTGGGGGAGAAACCGTTACAGCTTCTTTTGGTTTTGCTCAAAATCCATCTACTGTAAGAGACTTCTCCACGATTTTCTATAGTGGCGCGATTATTCTTAATCGTTCTGGAAAAAGATTTGTTGATGAATCTTTGCCGTACAAGTCATTAGGAGAAGCTTTTCTTAATACTAAAGAAGCATGCGCTTATATTCTGTTCGATGAATCTATTAGAAAAGCTCAGATGAGACGCCGTCCTGTTGATAAGGCTATGTGGAGCCCCTATGACAATGGACAAGAACCCGGCTATTGCTTTAGGGCAGATACGGTAAAGGCGGTGGCTGATAAAGCAGGTTTAAACCCGATAAAAGTAGCAGAGGAAGTAGCAAGGTATAACGCTTATGTGTCTAAGGGACGAGATCCTGAATTTGGTCGGACTTCTCTCTCATCGGGCTATGGCCAGCTAAAGAAAATTAACGTTCCTCCTTTTTACATCATGCCAGCTATAGCAGTCGTTCCGGGAACTTATTGTGGCTTAAAGGTAGATGAACAAACTAGAGTGCTTAGAAGCACTGATGATCCTATAGAAGGTCTTTTTGCGGCAGGAGAGATAATGGGTGGTTTTCATGGTAAAAATTTTGTGACTGGGACGGGCCTTGGCAAGGCCCTCGCGTTTGGAAGAGTCGCAGGAAAAAACGCTAGCCTATGAAAACGACCTACTACGCCTTTTTCTTCGTATTGTCACTCTTCTCAGCAGGTTCTTCTGCAGAAGTTATTCGGTTGGGAGTCACAGATTATGCTGCCAACGGAGTTCATCAAGAGCTGATTCGCGATTCTGTTGAAGAAATTAATAAAATTCTTGAACCTAGACACTCCCTCATTGTAAAAGAGATGACGGAAAGTGAGATGAAGACAGCAATTCTTCAGCATGAGTTAGACCTGTTTATTTCTTCCAGTGCTTTTTATCGCCAAATGGTTAGGAGCGGAGCAAGAGATATTGTTTCAGTAGAAACAGGAAGAGGCACGGGGCCAAACAGAACTGAAGGTGCTGTCGTTTTGGTTGATAGAAGAAGGAATGATCTAATTTCCTTTAAAGATCTAGAGAACAAAACAGTGGGTTTTTGTAAAATTTTTGGAAATTTTACTTTGCATGTCATAGAAAGGGAGTTCAGAGAAAAAGGCCTGCACGCACTTACTTACTCAAATAAATTAGATCTTCAAAATATAGATCTCCAGGAGTTGTTGGAGCAACTGAGATTAAAGCGTGTTGATGCAGTTATTGCTCCTACTTGTTCACTTGAGAAATTAGTAGAAGAAGTTGAAGTAGATACCTCTTGGTTGAAAGTTCTGGAACCAAGACAGTTCTCTTCCCTTAAGTGCTCCCACTCAACATTTCTTTATCCCGGACTGACAGTGTCCTCTTTGCCGTCACTAAATTCGGTATTCTCAAAAAAAATAACTCAGGGATTATTAGACATTCTTTCCAAGGATGGAGAGCACTTTTGGAGTGTATCCACAGATTTCAGCGAGGTTGATCAACTTCTCAGAGCTTTAGATTTAGACGCTTGGGCTGAAGATAGAAAATGGACATTTGGTAAATTGATTAAAGAATTTTGGCCGCTCTTGTTATCCATAGTACTTGTGATGGTTTGTTTGGCTACTTACGGTTCAGTGGTTAGTTTTATTGTCAGAAAAAGAACGAAAAGTTTGCGCTGTGCATTAATGAGAGAGCAGATCCTCAAGCAAAAATCGTTAACGGAATCTAGAAGAATTGAGGAAATGCAGCGAATAGGAGCCTTCAGTCAGCTCAGTTCTTTATTTGCGCATGAATTGGGGCAGCCAATTTATGCGATCAGGTGCTTTTGTTATTCTCTTCAGAAGGCTTTGGATCGTACGAAGAAAGGTGATTCTTCCTTGAAAGAAATGGTAGCAGACATTGAAAATCAGGCTACACGCGCTGAAGAAATTGTTCAAAAAACCAGAAATTATATTAAGGGCAGAAAAGGACGTTTAGAGAAAGTTGAAATTAATCATCTTGTTGAAAAAGCAATAAAAACTTTTAAGATGCTCCAGCATGAAGATTTTCAGATTTATTTTCATCCGACAGAATCCGAACTTTTTGTGTTGGCAGAGTCTTTAGATATCGAGCTAATACTCATCAATTTGCTGCGCAATGCTAGTGATGCCTGCGAAACGGTAGGCATATTTAAGGCGTGGATAGAAATAAGAAAATTAGCGGATATTGTTGAGATTAGGCTTTGGGATTCAGGGGCGCCCATATCTCAAAAAGTTTTATTGAATATCAAAGAGTTGACGGCTTCTTCTAAAGAAGAAGGTCTGGGTGTTGGCCTAAAAATTGTTGATTCTTTAGTGGAAGGTATTGGGGGAACACTAAATTTTGGTATTTCCAAAAACAAAGGTCTTGAAGTTATCCTTCGATTCCCACTTTCTGAAGGTGTTTAAATGAGTTCTGCTGAGAAAAAGCTAGTGCGCTTAATTGATGATGATCCGATGGTATTAAAAGCGATGAAATCGGTTCTGGTGGAAGAAGGATTTGAAGTCAAAACCTATCTCACGGCAGAAGATTTTTTGACAGAGGATGCAAATTCAATTCTTGGGTGTTTGGTTTTAGACTTGAGAATGCCGAATATTAACGGTCTCCAGCTTCAAAAAATCCTCAAGGAGAGGGAGTTTCACCATCCGGTTATATTTTTGACAGCTCATGGAGAAGTTGAATCGGCCGTCTTAGCGATGAAAATGGGCGCAGTGGATTTTTTGCAGAAACCAGTTTCTCCTGCAAAGTTAGTAGAGACGATCAGGAAAGCTTGCAAACTTGACGAAACCGAGCAATGGGAGAGCCAGGATAAAAGAATTGAGTTGTTGAAAAAGCTGTCTCCGCGTGAAAAAGATGTAATAGTCAAAGTATTACAAGGTCTGTCCAACAGAGAAGCGGGTGAAAGTCTTGGTATAAGTGAGAAAACCATTGAAAACCATAGAAATAATGCCTATAGGAAATTGAATGTTAAAAGTTTTAAAGAATTGCAAAAGAGATATTCATTTCATTTTTAAAAGTATTAATTCTGATAAAAGGCGAGAAATTACCCCTTCATGAAGAAAGAAAATATTTTCTCGCAAATAAAGAACGTAAGTGCATTGCCTGTTGGCTCCGTCTTTGCAAGCAGAGGCATACATAGACTAGCTCAATTGTCGAATCCAGTTATAGCATATCTACTACATATCTATAAATAAGGGCTAAGGGTCAAAAAATAGACCTCATGGGCATTTTCGTCCAAAAGGTCAATCAGAATCCGCCAAACTCAGGTTTTAGTTACAACTGGCGATATCCGCATAAAGCTCCACTTTTTGTATCGGGAGCTTTATGCGAAATTATTAATGCTAAAGGGCACTAACTTTCTTCTTGTAAGCTTCGTTTAAAAGTCTCTCAGCATGTTGCATTTGAACTTTGACGGCCTCAGGGGAGGTGCCTCCATAAGATTTTCTCGCTTCAACTGAATGCTCAAGAGAAATGTCATTAAAAATATCTTCTTCGAATAAGCTGGATTGAACTTTAAACTCTTCTAAAGTTAAATCGTCAAATGTTTTGTCATTTTCAACGCAATATCTTACAGTTTGACCAACCACTCTGTGAGCTTCCCTGAAGGGTAATCCCTTTCTCACCAGGTAATCAGCCATATCGGTTGCGGTTGAGAAACCATTGGAAGCTGCTTGATAAGTTCGTCTGGTATTGATTTTCATCTTGCGGACCATTGGGGCCATTACCTTCATTGTGTTCTGCCAAAGGTCGATGGTTTCGTAAGATAAGAATTTATCTTCTTGCATATCCTTGTCATAGGCGAGCGGAATTCCTTTCATCATCGTAAGCATGGCTTGAAGGTAACCGTACATACGTCCTGTTCTTCCTTTAATAAGTTCTGCAAAATCGCAGTTCTTTTTCTGAGGCATGATGGAAGAACCGGTTGTAAAGTCATCGGAGAGTTCTACAAACTTATATTCCTGACTTGCAAAAATAATAATTTCTTCACAAAGCCTGGATAAATGCATGTAGCTTATAGTTGCTATGGAAGCAAATTCAATGCAGTAATCTCTGTCCGCAACAGTGTCAATACTGTTCTCTGTTGGTTTTTCAAAGCCAAGTTGTTTTGCTGTGGACCAGCGATCAATAGGAAAATCCGTACCTGCTAAGGCAGCAGCTCCTAAGGGACACTCAACCAAGCGGTCTAGGAAGCTCTGAAGTCTAGCGTAATCGCGTTTAAGCATCCAAAAGTATGCCATAAGCCAATGAGAGACTAAAACAGGTTGGGCTACCTGCAGATGAGTGAAACCGGGCATAATTGAGCCGAAATTCTTCTCCGCCTGTTCAAAAATTGCTTTTTGGATTTCGATAATGAGTTTTTGGCACTCTTTTGCGGCATCCCTAAAATAAAGATAACTGTCTATACAACACTGGTCGTTACGGCTTCGTCCTGTGTGTAGTTTTCCTCCGGTAAGTCCTATGATTTCAGTCAATCGCTTTTCAATTGCCATGTGGATATCTTCGTCCTCGGCATTGAAAGTGAACTTGCCGTCATCTATCTCTTTGCCTACAAGTTTCAGACCTTCTTTAATTTTTTCCACATCTTCTTTTTGAAGAATGCCTGTTTCACCAAGCATAGTGACGTGAGCTAAACTTCCTCGAATGTCGTAAGGGCAAAGACGTGTTTCAACTTTAATTACAGCGCCGAATTCTTCTACAAATTTCGGAGGAACTTCTGCAAATCTTCCTCCCCACATTTTGTTGGACATATATTCTCCTCAGAGTTATTTGAGGGCATTGACAACGGTCATCATATAAACCTTGATAAAGTCTAGATACCGGTCAACGGGGATTTTTTCGTTGGGTTTGCCCATTTCAGAGTAGCCGTTTGCCGCTCCGAAATTAGGTATCGGCATTCCTGTTATTTTTCTGATCCAAGAAGCGTCGGAACCGCCGGGTTTTGCTGCGATGACGACATCCTTGTCTAAAACTTCTTTATATGACTTGGCAACAAGCTGGATAAACGGATCATCGTAAGGAATATCAAGAAGAGGGCGGTTATTCGTGATTTCCAGTTTGTAATCGTAAGAAGGATCTTTAGCCTTAAAGGTCTCAAGCACGTCTACGATTTCTTTCAATGCTGCATCATGATCTTCTCCAGGGACTAGCCTCCTGTCAAACCAGAAGACTGCTTTAGAAGGATGAACATTAGCTGCCTCTCCGGAGTTCAAGATGGAAACGGTCAGGTGAGGTGAAGGCATGCCTTCTGCCGGTACTTTTAATAATCGTTGATTAATTTTCTTGAGTTCGAGAATGACGTTAATTGCCTTTTCTAGGGCATTGTCTCCGTGTTCATATATGGCGGCAGTGTGTTGTGCTTCTGCAGTGTAGGTTACATGACCTCTGAGTATCCCGCCATGCTTAGGAATGAGACGTCCGTCGCAGGGCTCCATGCAAAGACCGAAATCTCCTCGCAGGTAGCCGTTGTTTAATAAATATTGGGCTCCAAGTTTGCTTCCGTTTTCTTCATCACACATCCAACTTAGCAGAATACTTCCTTTGGGGTCAAACCCCATTCGTTTTAAAAAGATAACTGCCATTAAGGCACCGGCATCTCCTCCTTTCATGTCGGAAGCACCTCTGCCGTAGATATGTCCGTCGGCGACAATCCCAGACCATGGACCGTATTTTCCAGGGTCCTTCGGGTCGGGTGGAAAAACGTCCATATGCCCGTTGAAAACAAATCTTTTTCCCTCTTTAGTACCTTTCCATTCGGACAGTAAATTCGGTCTGTTGGGAGCACCATAAATCCTTTCGACAGGTAATCCGTTGGCAGTCATCCATTTTTCAAAAACATGGCTGACTGCTTCCTCTTCTCCGGTAACGCTCGGGACTTGCAGTATTTCTTGTAAACATCGAATAGCTTCTTCTTTATTCTGATCGACAAAAGAAGAAATTTGCTTGGCGCTAAGTGTCATAGATATTCTCCTATAGGAGTTGCCCAACCTTTTTGGGTTGGGCATGGATAGGGAAATTGATTAGAAGATGAATTTGCTTATCACGTAACCGATTGCTACTTGAGATGCAGTGGTAACGAGTCCAGGAAGCATATAGCTGTGATTAAAAATGTATTTGCCGATCTTAGTCGTTCCGGTTCTGTCAAACGCTATGCAGCCGATGATGGCTCCGCCGGCAGGGATGAGAAAGTAACCGTTGCAGGCAGGGAACATCCAAACCGTGTCAGCAGGATTTAAATTTAAAGCCATAGCTAACGGCATTAAGGCTGTAATGGTAGCTCCCTGAGAGAAAAGTACGGCAGAAAGGAAAAATAGGCATAGGCCGAACAAAATAGGAAGATTATTAACAACTTCTCCAAATTCTTGAACAAAGAAGGGTTTATAGAAGTTGAAGAAAGTTGAGGTCATCCAGGATACTCCGTATACAGCGGCCATACCAATTAAACCGGCTCGGAATACTGAACCACTGGCTAACTTAGCTTTATCAACCCTGCCGATTACCATGATGAAACATGCGCAGCAAAGCATGACAATTTGGACCATATTTGGAATAGACAAGCGACTTGTTTTTCCTGCGGCATTAGTAAAATGGGGAAGTAAGTCAGGGAATGTTCCGTAGAAGACGACAGCAAGAATGCCTAAAGCAAAAATCCATACTGACCAGACTGCTTCTTTAGAAAATTGTCTGGTTTCTCCCGGTGCAATGGTGTCTCTGAACTCACCGGAGGCAAGTTTGGCTTGAAACTCCGGATCGTCCGCCAGTTCCTTTCCTCGTTTGTACATAAAGATGCAACCGACAAGTAAACCTAAAATACAGGCGGGTATACTGACTGCAAAAATTTGGAAGGGAGTTACTCCTTTTACTGCTAGGAAACCGATCATGGCGGCTGTTGCTGCTGACATTGGAGAACCGGTAATGCCGGCTTGTGCGCCAATTACCGACATCGTCAGAGGTCTTTCCGGTCTGACTCTTGCGCTTGCCGCAACTTCCGCAATAACTGGATAAACGGCGAAAGCCACATAACCAGTGCCGCAGAATAGGGTAAAGAAATAGCTTACCAGCGGGCCCATGAATGTGATATGTTTAGGATTTCTTCTGAGGAGCTTTTCAGCAATACTGACTAAATAATCTAAGCCTCCGGAGCCTTGTAAAATTGAAGCGCAAGAGACCACAGCGAGCATGATGAACAGGACGCTTACGGGTGGCGAGCCTGGAGTCATTCCAAAAATGAAAATGAGAACCATTAATCCGAATCCGCCTCCGGCTCCAAGTCCTAAACCGCCCCATTTTGCTCCTATGCCTATAGCTAATACGACTACTAATAGTTCTAGCCAAAAATTGATGTCCATGATGTCCCCCTGGTTATGGGATGCCGACGGGAAGAGTCCAGTCGGCTGAATGTAATGTTTCTAAGATTGAATCAATGCATTAACTTCGTTTTCGAGAAGTTCTTTTCCTGCATTTACTTTGGCTAATCTTTCTGAAACTTCTTTCTTGTCAGCTTCCAATTGTTGTTTTCTAGATTCCAATTGACGCTGTACTTCTTTTTCTGCAGACCCGCCAATGATGATCTTTGCCATAGCGATGGCCACAGGATCTAGAGCAGCTTTGACTTGCTCCTCGGACATGTTTGTTTTTCGACCAAAGAGCTTTTCAAAACTGTCATTAACTATGCTGACGTTGATTTCATTCGCTTTTAGCTTGTGGACAAGCATGTAGTCCACTACCTGAGCAACAACTGCATGTGCAGCTCGGAATGAAATTTTGTCAGATCTGACAAGCGAGTTAGCAAGTTCCGCAGCTGTGCAGAAATTGCCTAGCGCATTTTCTCTCATGCGATCTTTATTAACAGAAATTAAGCCTAACGTGTCAATTAAGAGTTCGATGCAGCCGACCATATCCTTTAAGCCGACCATGAGGTAGCGGGGACCTTCGCCTGTGGCATCGCAGACGTTTGAATAGGGAGTATTTTTGATAGCGCTGTAACCACCAACAAAGTAGCCCAGGATATTTCCAACTCTGCCTCTAACATATTCAAGAGTGTATGGATTCTTTTTTTGAGGCATGATTGAGGAGCAGATGGCAACCGAATCATCAACTTCTACATAGCCAAATTCCGGTGCTGACCAGTTATAGAGATCCGTACACATTCTCGACATGGTATTTCCCATGACGGTAAGTACGCCTAGAATCGCGAGGACATAGTCTCTTGAACCAACAGCGTCAATAGAATTATCTATTGGTTTTTCAAAACCCAATAAATCGGAGACTAGTTTTGTGTCAATATCCCACGTTGTGGAAGCCATACAGCCTCCTCCCATAGGACAAATATTCAGTGCAGTGAAGACTTGACTCAGACGTGCGTAATCCCTTTCAAAGGCAGCTAATATTCCTGAGATGTATTGGGCAAAAGTAATTGGTTCAGAGGGTTGCTGGTGCGTATAACCGGCTAGTACTGCATCTTTGTTTTTTTCTGCAACAGCAATCATTGTCTCGCGTAGCTGATTTAATTTTTCGCACACAAGAAAATAAACTTTGCGATTATCCATCCTTGTTAGGGTGGCAATCATGTCGTTTCTTGATCTAGCGGTATGAAGTTGACCGCCTATTTCAAGACTTGTGTGGTCAATCAAGTATTTTTCAAGGTTGAAGTACATTCCTTCTAGTTGGGGATCCATTGGAAAAGCAGGTTGTTCCCCCATTGCAGCCATTTCTTGTGTTGCTCTTAAAATCTCTTTGGCCACATCTTTTGAAATGATGCCTTTTTTTGTGAGCATGACTGCGTGAGACTTATTGAGGTCCAAATACGATTGATAGGAATGGTCTAAGTCGGATGCTAAGTTTGGACGGATGATGTTCTTTTGGACGGATTCGGCAAGTTGTTTTTTAATTTTGCCTCGGTGGATATTTCCCATGATGTCTCCTTTAGGAGTTGAAGTGAGAGGGGTGCTACCTGAGGGGATTATTTGCCTAAAACCAAAAATAGTAAGGGGTATGTCTAATTTGCATACCCTTCCATGCATTTAACACATAGCCTTTTTTTAGAAAAGGAGAGTGGAGATAATTTAAATCGAATCTTGATTTTTGGGGGCGATCATGTTTTTAGGCGTACTCAGTGCTCTGATTGCATGTTTTTTATGGGCGATAACTTATCTGTTGCCACAACTTTTGCCTATGTATACCTCAATGCAGTCAGGTTTGATACGTTGTTGTATCACTGCTCTAATCGCAATTGCCATGCTTCTGCCGGTACTGCATCAACTTAAATTTTTGAAAAAGTCAGACTGGTTAGTTGCAATCAAATTAACAGTCATAGGAAATTTGATTAATTTTTTGGCAATGCTTTACTGCAGTGAGTTAGCAGGTGCTTCAATTTCAGGTTTAACGACAGGGGCAATCCCGGTATTGGTTGCAGTCATATCAAATGAGCGGGATAAGAAATTAGGGCGTCCCTCACTTAAGCTCCAAAAATTATTTATTCCTTTAGGATTAATTTGTCTAGGTTTTATTATCAGCAATCTCTCGGAATTAGGAAATATTCCAGAAGGTTCCGCAACTGGATATTTCATGGGCGTTGCATTAGGGATTCTGCACACTATTCTCTGGTCATGGTATCCAATGGTTAATGCCGAGTGGCTTCAGAGCCATCCTAACTTTAGCAGCCTTACCTGGACTCTTGTTCAGAACTCTATATTGCTCCCTCTCGCAGCTCCCCTTTATTTTCTTTTTTGGTCAAAAGCTCTTCCCGGTACACCGTTTTTAGGTCCAGATCCTTGGTTATTAATTGGGATTCTCAGCGTTAATGCTTTATTTTGTTCAATAGGGGCCATGAGTTTTTGGAATTATGCCTGTAAAAAGCTTCCCACTTCTCTCAGTATTCAACTAATGGTTTTTGAAACGATTTTTGCAATTGTAATGACTCATGTTCTCATGCAGAAGTTTCCTGCGTACGACATGATCATTGGTGCAGTTTTCTTAACCATAGGAGTGTCCATATCCCTCAACTTTTTTTCTAAAAATATCAAAGAGTTCGAAGGAAAACTTCAAGAGGAGGGTGGCTTATGACAACATTTAGAGCTGCTATCTTATTGCTTCTAGGGGCTTTATGCTTTAGTACAACTGGTATGTTTCAATCCATAGCTCCTGAAGATGCTTCTCCATGGATAGTGGGGGAGGCTAGGATGTCGGTGGGATGTCTTTGTCTTTTTGCATGGTGCTTCTTCAGTCATAAACTTCCCAAGAACTGGAAAGCTCTGCCTTGGAAATACATAGCAGTATGTACAGGTTGTATCCTCGCATATTCTCCACTTTTCTTTTTTTCTGTAAAGGCGGTCGGGGTTTCAACTACAGCCGTTGTCGCCATTGGCGTTACACCTTTATGGACGGCGATTATTGAGAAAGTTGTATATGGAGAGGCCCCGCCTATTCGTTGGTATGTTGCTACTTTCCTTGCCCTAGCGGGAATTGTACACATGAATGCAGAATCTTTTGATACAAGCTCTTCTTCGTTGCTTTACTCTATCCTGCCGATTGCAGCCGGATTTGTTTATGCAGTTCTTTTGGTAGTAACGCCTAAAGTAATGGAGCATATTCCAGCTGAAACGACAATGATGATAGTAATGGGAATCGCATCTGTAGTTATGTTTCCTGTAATTTTCCTTTTTCCATTCGACTGGATTTTTACAACCAAGGGTGCAGTAGTTGTTGTTGGGATTGGGCTGATTTCTGTTGGGCTGGCCTTCAGCTTGTTTATGACGGGTCTTAAATATACAGGCAGCGTTATAGGCGCGACCTTAGGACTTGCTGAGCCTATTGGAGCCTCAATTATCGGAATTGTTTTTCTAGGAGAGCCGGTTTCAAAATTGCAAATTGGAGGTCTGCATCTTCTTTTTGCTTCCATTATTCTGCTAGTTTTTGGACAAATATTATTAAGGAAGAAAACTAAAGCTGAGACTGAGTAAGAAGTAGAAAATTTTTTATTTGGAGGACCTATGTCTAAGACACCTAGGGGCGTGACTTTAGATCAATTGAGCACATTTCTTTTAGTTGCTAAGACAGGGACTTTTACGCAAACCGCAAAAAAATTAAATGTAAATCAATCGACGGTTTCCAGAACTTTACAAAAACTTGAAACCTTTCTAGGAGTTAGACTTTTTGAGCGGGAAGGTAATAATCTTATCCTTTCGTCTGCTGGTTTAAAAATACAGGCGAAAGCGCAAGCAATCGCTGATTCTGTAGACTCCCTAATAGCTGAAGCCAGAGAGTTTCAAGGGTGTAAAACTCATGGCTTGCGCTTTGCTTCTTCAGTATCTTTTTCCAGGGCAATATCTCCTTTTTTGGTAAATGCATTGATAGGGTCGATCCCTGATATTGCAACTTTTTCAGGTAACACACCGGAAGTGATAGGTATGCTTCAGAAAGGTTTTGTTGACATTGCCGTTGCTACGACTTCGATGGCCGGTTTCTCTGAATTTACCTCAAGGGTTTTATACAGAGAGAAGTACTTATTAATTTTGCCGAGAGAGGTAGAGCACGTGATATCCTCCAAACAGGAGCTTGTTGAATATGCGAGTGATCACCCCTGTATTCAATTTCATAGACAGACGCAAGACTGGCTCCATACTTCTCGAGTTCTAAGACAGTTGGGCGTTAATAATTGGACTATCTCTCTAAGTACTATTGAAAGTATTATTCAACTGGTCGAAAGAGAAAAGTACTGGAGTTTGATGCCAGCTGTAAATATTTGGGGGGCTAATCGTGATTTATCGAAAGTCACCTATAAATTTTTATTTGGACAACAAGGTTATAGAACCCTCTATCTTTTGTATAGAGAAGAATATTTTAGTCCGATCGCCGATGAAATTGCATCAGTGGTAAAAATAGCTTTGGAGCAAGAGTTGATTCCTAAGTTCAGCAAAATAAATTTAACTTTGGGTACCGCTGTTGAATGGGAGGGAGATAGTAACTAACTTCTTCCTTGAAATTGAAAAGTACGGCATGTTCAGCGCCAACTCGATGTTCCTTCTTGATGTTCTAGCCATTAAACGACTTCTGATCTGTTTATCAAATTCATTCGTCTTTTTAAATAGCTCATTACTCAGCTCTCCATAGAAGGAATAGACTCCTAAACTACCGGCGAGCTGGAATTATTTTGGAAAGAAATCTATAAGACACATACCTATGAATGGCGTGGGAAATATTGAATCAGTGGGCAAGATTCTTATCCCTCGTGGGCAGAAGGTAAAAAAAATAATTTTTCTTCCGTTCTGTGTTCTGGTTAAACGTGGGCGCTATCCAAAGCTCAAATATCGAATTCCTCGTGATCTTGAGTGGGTCAAGAAACCGTGGAATAAGCCGTAGCGGAGCGAGGTTACGACCTTATGCCGCGAAAGTTCTTGACGCCTTCTATTAAAATTACGCTTGTAGATAAGACGGTTAAGGCAATCTTTGCCATAATCGCCTTATAGACTAAATCTCAGCTTTAGGTTAGAAAGACTACCTCAAACGAAAAGAATCACCGATTCTTGATTGGAAATATTTATTTCACAGCTTTCGAACTAGTCACAAGCTATTGAGTGGAGTAGGCAGTTTGTTTCTCGGGTTTGATCAAAAGAATAAGAGACAACAAAATCAGCACAATTCCGGAGAGGGTTGTGAGAGTGCACGGCTCGTGCAAAAGGGTTATTCCCCATAAAGCGGCTCCGAGCGGTTCGGCCATACCTAAGGTGGAAGCAACGGCAGCAGGTGTGGTCTTTGTGCCTCCAAAAAACAGCGCAAACGCCATGGAAGCGGTCACAAGGCCTAGCCCAAGACAAACCAAAATACCTCTGGATGTGAAGGTCCAAGTTAACTCATTGAAGAATAACGATGGAAGATTGAAAAGGGCGACAAGCGCCATAACAATCATCATGCACACTTCGGAAGAAGAGCCTTGCATAGCCTCTTTTGCAAAAACAATTTCCAATGCATAGGCAAGCCCGGCCAACAACGGAAGGAAGGTATAGAGAATATTTACTTGCCCCGAAAAGTTCTGAAGATTTAACAGGATTATTCCGACGACGGCGATTGTTGTAGCGATGAACCAAACACTGCGGGGAGATTTATTAAAAACAGTTTTTTCTATGATCGCCGTCCAAATAGGTGTAGAGCCTATGGCAACCACGGTTCCGACCGCAACCCCTGTTTTCAGGACCGAGGAGAAGAAAAGCAGTTGAAAGGAAAGTAAGCTAACGGCCATGAGAACGAGATACTTCCACCTTAAACTGCCGAAAGAAACACTGAATTTTCCTGATAAAAGGCACCAAAATAGTAATCCCGCCGCGCCGATTAACATCCTCGCTTCGGTGATGGTAAAGGGCGTCGCACCACTAGGTGCAAATTGCTGAAAGGTTCCGGAAAAACTAAAACAAACCGAACCGAGAAGAATTAAGAGCGGGCCTTTGTTGATCATAACAATCAAAATAATTTCGTACGAACAACATTGTTATTGGGAATGCAGCGTGGTCGAACAAAAAACACTTTAGCTCATGTTAATCATGAGCAAAACTCAGGATTTATCTTTCTTCGGCTTTTTTACCTGTCATATCAACCATCACACCGCTTGTAGGATCAAGAACAAAAATATCCTGTTCCAACCACGGGGCAATTTTTATTAATTCCGGGGCAACTGATTCTTTGAGAATGGAACAGGCTAACTGCGTGAATTCCTGCATCAAAGCCGAAGGTTCATTTTGGCGAGTGAGCACATAAACTTTTCTGACCAGCAGAGGTTCAGGCATTGGTAAATACAAAATTTCATTCATCAGCCCTTTGTTTTGGAGGATCGTAGATGCCCTTGAAATCGTCCATCCGGCCCCCTGGGCAATTAAAGAAAGCATCGTGCTGTTGCTGTCAACTTCTATTTGATTAGCTACTGAGATTCCTGCGGTTCGCATAAAAACATCATTTAATTTGCCTCCTCCGGAAGCATGGTGATATTTGATAAAGGGCAAACCGCAGAATTGAAGGCCTTTCCAAGATTTCCAGCAATTGGAGTCTTTTAATGATTTGGGCAGTACGAGGAGACTGCCTTCCTGAAGAATCAATGTCCTATTCAAGCCGGAAAGTTCCGCTGTGGAGTCCGAGGAGATAATGATGTCAAGTTTTCCCTCAAGCAGCTCGCGGTGCAGTGAATTGGAAGTAGCTAAAATCGTAACGATTTGACGTGTTTTATCTCTGAGCCGCAGGATAAGTTTAGGCAGGAGGTCCACGCTCAAACTCTCGACACAGCCGACTCTAACGACCGGCTTCAAGTTGCTCTCTTTTCGAATCGAATCTGCTAAATCAAGAAAAGATTTCAAATGCTTTTGAAGTTCCTGATTAATAATTCTTCCTTCAGCCGTCAATGATATCGGCCGAGAACTTCGATCAAAAAGGGGACATCCCCAGCTTTTTTCCCATTCCCTCATGGATCGGGAAACTGCGCTCTGAGTGATTCTAAAAAATTTGGCCGTTTCACTGAAATTCCGTGTTTCCGATGCCTTTAAGAAAATTAAAGCCGAATGACTTAGAAACAGGTTCGAGAAGTCTTTTTTCTGTTCCATAGAGTCCTCCGCGGTAAAGGTGGGTTTATTAATTTTTTCACGGAATTACCGTCCGGATATCCAACCTGAGTTTAACGCATACTAAATATTAATTTAAGTTGGGATTGTCTCAGTCTATCCGAGTTCGGCTCAAAGATAAAAAAGATCCTTTTGGATCAATCCCTAAATTCCTGGAGAAATCTTATGATCTGGATTCAAGCCCTGATTATTCTGGCCTGTATCATGCTAGGCGCCAGAAAGAGCGGTGTGGCTATGGGTTTTGCCGGAGGTGTCGGACTATTTATTTTGGTCTTTGTCTTCGGATTAAAACCGGCTTCTCCGCCTGTCAACGTTCTGCTTATCATCATCGCAGTCTCTTCCATGGCGGCGACGCTTCAGGTCGCCGGCGGGTTGGATTTGCTCGTCCATCTTGCAGAAAAAGTTCTTCGCAGTCGCCCTGACAGAATTACTTTCATGGCGCCTATTGTCACATTTTTGTTTACAGTCTTCACCGGTACGAGTTATGTGGCTCTGGCCGTCTATCCCGTTATCTGTGAAGTTGCTCTGGAAGCAAAGATAAGAGTGGAAAGACCAATGTCAATCGCGCTCGTGGCAAGTCAGCATGGAATTTCCGCGAGTCCGGTTTCTGCCTCCACGGCAGCTCTGCTGGCTGTTTTGGCCGCTCACGGCGTAAGCCTCGGACAAATTATGATGGTTCTGTTCCCGGCTATTTTCCTGGGAATTATTGTCGGAGCTTTGAGTGTTTATAAAAAAGGACTAGAACTAGAAAAAGATCCTGAGTTCTTAAAGCTCGTCAAAAACGGTGATATTACCTTTGGTTCCGGGGAATCTAAAAATTACAAACCGACGAAGGAAGCCGTCCTTTCCGTAACGTTATTCGCATTAGGCGTCTTCTTCATTGTCCTTTTGGGAAGCGTCAAGGCGTTGATGCCTAGTTGGAACGTCGGAGGAAAAGTCTCTTATCTGTCAATTCCCAATGCGATTGAAATCATTGCCTTTCTAACATCCTTCATCATGGTATTTACCTGTAAATTACAGCCTGGAAAAATCGCTAAGAGCAGCGTTTTCTCCGCCGGTATGACAGGCGTAATCGCAATTTTCGGTATCGCATGGATGACGGATACGTTTTTCTTAGCACACAAGGCTTTTGTTATTGATAGTCTTGGCGGAATTGTAAGAGAGTACCCAATCCTCTTTGCAGTGATGATTTTCGTGATGTCCGCTCTTCTTCTTAGCCAAGGTGCGACAACCAGATCCATCATGCCGATCGGTGTTTCCTTAGGGCTGCCGCTGGGCTCCTTGGTGGCATTTGCGCCCGCCGTAAACGGACTGTTCTTCTTCCCGGCAACGGGCAGTGCTATTTCAGCCATCACTTTTGATAGATCCGGGACGACAAAAATCGGCCGCTATGTCTTGAACCACAGCTTCCAGTTGCCCGGTTTTGTGACCTGTATCAGCTCGATTTTATTCGGTCTTGTTATTTCCTATTTCGTGTTCTAAGGAGTTAATTCATGCGTATAGAAAAAGACGCCTTAGGCGAACTTCCTGTTCCGGAAGAAGCCTACTACGGTATTCAAACTGTCCGATGCGCTCAAAACTATGATGTGACGGATCATACTTTCAACGAACTTCCTCACGTGATTCGAGCGGTTGCTGAAGTAAAAAAGGCCGCGGCGCTTGCCAATAAAGAAATCAAGGCTCTCGAAGCTCATAAAGCCGATGCAATCGCTCAAGCCTGTGATGAGATCATCGCAGGAAAACTCTCCGATCAATTCCCCGTCAATATTTGGCGCAGCCATGGGACCGGGGTCAATATGAACGTTAACGAAGTCATCGCGAACAGAGCTAACGAAATTTTGACGGGCCGCAAAGGTTACGATGAAGTTCATCCGAACACGCACGTCAACATGTGCCAGTCTTCCAACGATACCTACCCGGCTGCAGAAGCGATCGTCCTTTACCGGATGATTAAGAAGACAGTGGAATCCGTTAAATATTTCGAGGATGCGCTTAAAGAAAAGGCGATCGAATTTAAAGACCTCCCGCGTCTGGGCAGAACATGTATGCAAGATGCTGTTCCCATGACTTTCGGTCAAGTTTTTGCTGCTTGGCAGTCTCTGGTCCAAAGAAATCGTAAAAGGCTGGAGAAATTATTGCCGGAATATCAGGAAACAATCCTTGGAGCAACGGTTCTCGGCAGCGGTATGGGTGAAATGCCCGGATACAACGAAGCCGTCTACAAGCACCTCAGTGATATTGTCGGCTTTGAAATGCGTCAGGCTAAGAATATGGACGAAGTAATCGAAGATTCCGCTTTGTTTGACGGCTCCCAAAACAATGACTCATTTATTTACCTTCTTGGGGTTTTGAAATGTATCGCCTGTGCGGGAGGCAGAATTGGAAATGATTTGTACATTTTCAGCTCCGGCCCGAGAACTGGAATCGGAGAGTTTATCCTTCCGTCGATCGCTCCGGGCTCCTCCATCATGCCCGGAAAGATCAACCCCTACATGCCGGAAATGCTTCTGCAGATCATGCAGCAAGTCATCTCCCACGACATGATGGCCACTCTTACGGTAAATGAATCTGATTTGGACCTTTGCTCGAGTACTTGCGGTAGTTTCCTTGGCGCTATGGAATCTCTCGAATTAATTGAAAAGGGATTCAGACTGGTCGCGGATCTTTGCATCAAGGGGATCCAGGTTAACGCCGAATTAGCTAGAAAGAACGCTGAAATGAGTACCTCTCTGGCAACGATGGTTTCTGCCTTGTACGGATACCCCATCGGTACAAAAATTGCCCATAAGGCATTCAATGAAGGGAAATCCTGTAAAGAAGTCGCCCTTGAGGAGGGGCTTATTGATCCGAAGATTGCAGAAGAGTTATTTGATGTCAGAAAGCTGGCCGATAGAAAAGAAACTATCGAGATGTTCCGCAAATATTCTTCTTTAAGAAAAATTGATTAATAGGTGCAATATGAGATTAGAACATGATGGTTTGGGCCAGATGGAGCTTCCTGAGGAGGCCTACTGGGGTATTGTCTCGGAAAGGAACAGAAAAGCATTCGATGTGGGTCCTCTGACATTGGATAACTATCCTTCATATATCCGTGCAATTGCAGTGTGCAAGATCGCCTGTGCTCGTGCTAATGCAGAAATCAGGGCCTTAGATCCGGAAAAAGCCAAATTTATTGAAAAAGCAGCTTGGGAGGTTGCCGAGGGAAAATTCAAAGGAAACTTTGTCGTCAACATTTACAGAGGATCCGGCACTCCTGCCAACATGATCGTCAACGAAGTTATCGCACACCGCGCTAACGAATTGATGACGGGAGATAAGGCGAAGGGAACGATCCACCCGAACACTCACGTGAACATGTGCCAGTCAACCAATGACCTTATTCCGAGTGCCAAGGAAATGGTTGTTTATGACGAAATGGGTAAAGTCATCAAAGCTGCGGAATATTTTGCCGAAGTTTTAAGAAGCAAGGCAGACGAATTCGCAGACGTCATAAAAATGGGAAGAACCTGTTTGCAGGACGCGGTTCCGATGACGCTCGGGCAAGAATTCGGCGCCTTTGCCCATGCCGCCGAACGATTAGTCAAACGGCTTAAAACAGAGCAAGCCAGATGGAATCAATCCTGTATCGGCGGAACCTGTGTAGGCACGGGTATGGGCTGTATGCCCGGATTCAGAGCCGTGATTGATAAACACTTATCTGAGGTTTGCGGCCGTCCGATTCATACAGAAGAAGATCTGTATGATGGGATGATGGCAACAGACGGATTGGTGATTGCACACGCACATCTGCAAGCCCTCGCAACGTTAGTTTGGAAAGTTGCGCGTGACATCAGACTGCTGGGTTCTGGCCCGAGAGCCGGGTTTGGAGAAATCAACCTTCCAGCGGTGGCGCCGGGGTCTTCGATCATGCCGGGAAAGGTAAATCCCGTTATTCCCGAGATGGTCTTTTTGTCTACTGATCGTGTTTGTGCCAATCACGCAGGCCTGGTTTCAGGCGTTTTATCCGGCTGGCTTGAGCTTGGAACATCTTCCGGTATTCCGATTAAGAGCTTCATTGAAAGTGCCGATCTGATTTCAAGAACTATGCGTGTTTTCGCAGACAAATGCATAAAAGGAATAACCGCAAATCGGAAACACTGTCTGGATATGACCGAAAAGTCGACTTCGTTAGCAACAATGGTTTCGGCTCTTTTCGGTTATGAAATCGGAACTAAGATTGCGCATATCGCGATCAACGAAGGAATCACGTGCAAAGAAGCAGCTAAAAAAGCTAATGTTCTTCCGGACTCTGTCATTGAAGAACTATTCGACGTAAATAATTTGGTCGATCCTGACAAGATGGAGGCTCTATTCAAGAAGTATCAAAACTATAGGTCCGTATAAATCTTCCACCTAAGGGCAGCCGGGTTGATTAGACATGAAATTGGAGGAGTTCTTTTCAATCCGGTTGTTTCACTTTTATTTGAAATCGTTTATTTGGTTAATTTTGTGATCAGCGGGAGAATAATCCATCTGGTTTCCTTCTTTCAGTTAACGAGAACAAGCTCAGCTTGACGAACTCAGGGGGATAAATGAAGGGACGGTTCATTTTTCTTGCCCTAAAAATTGTTTTTTGCTTGCAAATTAAATTATTAATTATTGTAAATTAACATTTTGATTTTAAATAATTTTATAGCTCTTGATAAGTGTAAAAAGATAACAGACGTCCTCAATCTTGTCTCCATTGCAAAAAAAGATTTCTAAACCATTGGTGAGCCGGATCCCTATGCTTACTGTCTGACCAAATGATGGCCATCTTTGGGCTGTTCAATTTGAGATGCGGGACCAGATCGACAATTGTGAGGTTCTGATAAAGGGTGCAGGCGGTTTTTGCGCTTTCCTCGGTACTTATCAAAATAAGGTCTGATTCCGAAATAGCCTTCCAAGCCATGTCGGCTCTATCGGTTCTAAAAAACACGGAGTCGTTTTTATTCCGTCCTGAGAAAATCTCATCGTCCGGCGATCGCCAATCCTGTTTGCGTCCCGAAGATAACGAAACACGTTTGTACTGAGTCAAGTCATCAACTGTGATCTTGTCCTTGAACACCAATGGATGATCCTTTCTGACCAATAAACAGCGATGTCCCGTTTTTAGGTCGGCGTAATGTGCTTGCTGTGGTAGCCCGACGGCTCTCCCGATCAGAAGATCGATATCTCCGCTCATGAGTACGGAGATAGGACTTTCTCCGATGCTGACGTGTTCAACGGTACATTCAGGAGCTTCGGAAAGTATTCTCGGTAAAACATAAGCCATCATAGAAGGAGCAAAACCCGGTGAGCAGGAGAATTTAAAGTGGCGCCGGCAGTGTTTTAAATCGAAATCTCGCTCACGGATAGTGGAGGCGAGTTCCAGGAAAGCTTCGAGCTTCGGTCTAAGGTTGTGGAAATAAGAGGTGGGGAGCAAAACGCCCTTAGACACAACAAATAATGGATCGCCGAAAAAATACCGGTACCGATCGAGCAGCCGTGTAGCAGCGGAGGGAGACAGATTGAATTTCTCTCCGCTTTTGCCTATCGCGCCGGTATCCGCAATAGTTAACAGAAAATCAATATGATCCGAATTAAAGGGGTCTTTTTTGGACGGCATCTAATTTACAAAAAACGCAATTCCAAGGTTGATTTGTTTGCTATTTCTAATTGTAAACAAACTTCATAGAATCAGGAGGTGTATCGACACATCTACCAAGGAGAATATATGAAGACCTTTGCTTTAGCCCCAATTACCATCCTCGTTTCCTCCGCTTTGACGTTAGCTTGCGGCTCGTCCTTCGCAGAAGAAGTTGCTAAAACACAAGCCGTGAGTGCCGCATCGCCCCAAGTTCAGGAAATTTCCGGTGCTACTAAGAAGCGTGAAGCAACTTCTGGAGCATTTGTCTTAACCAAGACAGCCGAAGGCAAAAAACTTTTGGCAGATATGGCAGCTGATTTCCTTTATACCGGTCCGAGCACGTTCGACGGAAAGAAAATCGGTGGCGGTAGAAATATGTACGCAATCGCGACTTCTTACGGCAACAGACCGGAAAACATCACTGCAGAGTTGACGACAGATTACGATCCGGCTAAAGGAACTTTTGTTTTCTACGGAACAACTGCCAAAGACAGCGGCAAGATCTTGAGAGCAAGCAAGTCCGGAACAGGTGTTTCTGTTGCTTGGGTCAAGCAGCTTCGCGAAAATGAAATCAAAAATCATGGCTATAACTACTACGACAGCTATGGCGTGCAGTTTGACGGTCCGGTAGAAGTCATCACTTCTAAATCGATCAATACTGGAGATCCGAAGAAAGATGCTGAAGCTCTGAAGAAGCTTGAAGCCATTATGAGCAAGTCCTTGACGACCATTAAAGAATGGAATCTCCTTTGGCACTTCGATCCTAATCTGAATCCCCAGCAGTTGGCAAAAGCGAAAGAAAATGCGATTCGCGATTTCATGTCTTATGAAGACGTCTACGTCGTGAATCCCAAGAAGATGATCATCATCGGTTACTTCTATCGTCCTTTAATGGTCAATCCCAAAAACGCCTTTGTCTACGGCGACTATGGTATTGATTCTTCCAAACCCGGATTCAAACTTGAAGAAGCTCCCGGATATCAAAAAGCACTGAGAGATACAAACTGCGCATATACCGTGAGCAAACAAGGCCGTGCTGAATATCCGTTCTTGGATGCAAAATACCCGGCTTCTTCTCCGAACAATATTATTAATCGTTTAGTGGCCTATAAAAACGAACAGGTGTTCGGACAGTCAAAACCTGCCGCTAATGCCAAACCTTTGCCTGCTGCTTTAGAAAAGATAGAGAAAATGTACAACGGCGGCGGAAAGATGCTGACCAAAGCTGAAGCAGAGAAACTTGCAAAAGAAGCAAACGGAAAACGTCAGGCAATTTATTGGGAAGACACCAGTAAAGCTGCTGATATGCCGGATCGTTACATGATCACATACACGGGTGTTGACTCCAACGGCAAGAATTACATCAGCGTTCAGCCGAATTGGAACCGCTTTTTTATGCTCCAGCCTAATAATATGTGCGGTATCGCAACACGTCACACTCTGACCTGGAACTAATCTTCAAACCCACATAGGAGACAACGGATACGTTGTCTCCTCGAACAATACGAGGAAAAGTTATGAAAAAAGTTCTTGCTTTATCTGCGGCTGCTTTACTCATGACCGGGGTTTATGCAGCAGAAAGCAATGTTCAGGTCTACGGAGTGATTGATGCAGCTGTCACCGGCTATAAAGTCAAAGGGCAGGATGCAATGCTGGAATTTACATCCGGTTTTTCAATGGGAAATCGTATCGGCATTCGCGGCAGAGAAGATTTAGGTAATGGCTATTCTGTCGGATTTGATTTGGAACAGGGCTTCCTTTTGGACACAGGAGCTCAGTTCAATACTTGGAGCAAAGACGGTGTAGTACAGAATGGTGCCTTCAATCGTCAGAGCTATTTAGATGTAACGGGTCCGTTTGGCAAGATTGCTTTCGGAAGAATGGTTTCCCTTAGCGGAGGTACCGGTGATTTCAATATGGCGAAGTGGAGCCCCTTTGGAATCGGTTACGGTGTAGCCTCTTTTATTGGCTATACCTTTAACCAAAGCCGCGTTAATAACGCATTGGCCTACGTTTCTCCGAGTTTTGACGGCTTTAAAGTCCAAGCCATGTACTCTAACGGTACAACAACAGATGACGAAAAATGGTCTCATAACGATCATTACTACGGAATCGGGGCGATGTATGACAAGGGATCGTTAAATGCAGAGCTTATTTTTGAAACTCTCGACAATAAGTCTTCCGAAGCGCTTAAACCGGCTTATGTGATTTCTGCCGGCGGTTCCTATAAGTTCTCGATGACCAAAGTCTTCTTCGGTTATCAATACGGAACCCAGGACAATAAACGCAAACAGCATGTGATTCTTCTCTCAAGCGCAACTCCTTTGGCTGGTGGTACGTTAAAGTTCGGAGGCAAGTTGCTTTTGGGTAAATTGGATGGAAAAGCCAAGAAGGCCGGTATGGAAGATAAATACAATTCTTGGAACATCAATGCTGCCTATGAGTATCCTCTGAGCAAGAGAACTTACGTGTACGGATTCGCCGGCTATGCTGACGGCGGAAAGTTGCTTTCCGGAACTGCTTCTTTGAAAGCAAGCGGTTTACCTTTCCGCGCCAATATGGTTAACGCATGGCAGCTTGCTGTAGGTATGAATCATAAATTCTAAAAATATGAACCCAAGCCGGAACACGAATCCACTTTACAGCCTATTGGTAATTTGTTCCGGCTTTTTTGCAGCAAGTATTACCGCATGTCTAAATGTTGCCAACAATGAATACTGTTTATCCCAAATTTTATTCGTTCGGTATTTTCCTCTGGCCTTAATTTCATACTCGCTCCTTAAGCATTCTCACGTTTCCATTAAGACTCCTAACGCACTTCTGACAACGATTCGCTGTTTATGCGGTATCGGTGCAGTTGTTCTGTTTATAGAAGCTGCACAAAATATTCCGGTTATCAACGCTCAGACGATGTACTACACGGCACCGCTATTTACTAGCCTCTTTTTCTGCTTGCATGCTTTCAATCAAAAGCGTTCGGTATGGTTAAAGATTCTTCCTTTAATACCTCTTGGCTTTTTCGGAGTTCTTCTTGTTAACCGTCCTTCTTTTAGCGAGGTTGGTTTTGGCTACTCTTCAGCCGCATTACTGAGCGCATTGTTCCTTTCACTTGCAAGTCTTTCTCTCAAGGGTTTAGGTAAAAGAGGGGAACCTAGTGAAAGAACAATTTTTTATTTTTCGCTGACGTGCTGTATCACTGCGGCAGTCCTTTTCCCGTTAGAAAGTAAACCCTATAAAAGTTTTCTCGATCCTATTTTTATTCTGTTGGCGCTCTTTACTGTACTTCAGCAGTTTTGTGTCACCCTAGGCTGGGGAAGAGGCTCGACGTTACTTAATTGTGTCTTTCAATTTTCCGGCGTGCCGTTTGCGGTAATGTTTGGAGTCCTGCTTTTTAATGAGCGATTGAGCTTGTCGGCAATTTTCGGAATGGCGGTACTTCTTGCCAGCGAGTTAGTAGCGGTTTTGATTATGCAGAAGAAGCCGCATTCTGTGAACGGCAAGAAATAGAAGCTAACAGGCCCGCTAATCTGACTAATAGAGAAGCGGAAAAAGACGCCAAAAAAAATGAAATTATTCTGCTTCTAATAAGTTTGATCCATCTGAGTACGGTACTTCGACAACCTGACAAAAGTCACTGCATAAATCAGGATGGTCAAGAGTTCCTCCTATGTTCCTATAGGGACACAATTCTTAATCGAAAAAAAATAAATTCAGGGTGGCTGATTTTGTACAAAACACTTTTTGTACATCTCCAGTTTCTTAATGCTCATATATCTCATTTATTTTTAGCAGTACTGGAGAGTCTTAAAGCAATCTCAGCTGAAGTTTTAACACCTAATTTTTCAGCAATCCGGGCCTTGTGAAATTTCACTGTCCTTTCCGAACAACCGAGACGTTCAGCGATTTGCTTGTAAAGTAAACCTTGCGCCAAGAGCTGCGCGACTTCTCGCTCTCTTTGTGAAAGAGAGCTCGTCGCTTCTCTTTCAGCTTCTTCCTTTTGACTTCTTAAGAAGTGAAGCAAGTCACTTTGGCATGCCTGAAAAACTGCCCCCTTTAACCTCTGAGGATCAACCGGTTTCAGCATGAAGTCCTGAGCACCGCGTTTCAATGCAAGCACGGCCATATCAACATCTCCGTGTCCGGTCACAAAAATGATAGGAATCTCACGCTCGAGAATCTCTAACTTTTGCTGAAGCTGCAGACCTGAAAGTCCCGGCATCCGAACATCAAGAATCAGACAACCGATTTGAACGTTTTCAGAAGCAAGGTAATCTTCCGCACTATTAAAGATCCTGCAGTTCCAGCCGGAACAACGAAGCATAAATTCATAGGATTTCGCGACAGTCTCATCGTCGTCCACAATTCTGACTAAAGACTTTCCCTGAACTAAGCGGAGGACGGATAGATCTATAGGCTCGGAAGAAGGATACATGCGATGACCTCTTTATTGTGCTGACGAATACTGAGCTGACCGCCCCAGCGTTCTACGACTCTTGCCGCAATTGCTAATCCCAGTCCGAGACCGTTGACTTTAGTAGAGTTCTTCACGGCAAACAGATTATTAAAGCATTCTTCATGTTCTAAAAATCCTTCATTGGCGACAGTAACGGCGGCTTCACCGTTTTCACCGGAGATCTCTAAGGTGATAATCGGTTTCGTTTCTTGCTGCGTTATGGCTTCGGAAGCGTTATTGAGCAAGTTGAGTAAAACAATTTCAAACTGAGTGGGATCAATCCGGACATAAACCGGAGCGTTGTCCGACGCAACGAGATTAACTTCATATTTTCCGCCTAGCTCTTTATAAGTTTCGAGGATAGACGGAACCGACGAATTCAAATCAACTTCACGAACCTTCGATTCTTTTCCTTTAATCAGTCCTCGCATATGCTCAATAATCGAAGAGGCCCTGATGGATTGCTCATCAACGACCTTGAGCGCTTCCTCCAGAAGTTTCGCATCGTAATCCTGAGAATGAAGAATATCTCTGAGTCCTTCGGAGTAGTTTCTGATAACGGTGAGCGGCTGTCTGAGCTCATGCGCGATCATGCTCGAAAGCATGCCGACAAGGTTGATTTTCTCCATGTCATGTAAGTGACGATTCGCGCTGACGGCTGCTTGATGCTCCGCCATTTTTTCCTTCATCGTCTGTCTCAGACGCTCGGTTTTCCTTTCAACCTGTTGTTTCAAGATGAGGTTGTGAAGGAAAACCGCAATCATCACAACGAAAACAATGAGAATAAAGCTCCAGTAGTTCCGAATAAATTCTTTCCAGTCCCAGTTTCTCAGATATTCGTAATGTCCGACCTTTAAATTCTTATAGAGATTGTCCAGGTCGGCAAAGTTCCTAGGAACACTCCATTCATTGCCTTGAATGGCAGGAAGGGAAAACAAGATTTTGGTAGTTTCTTTTCTGAGTTCTTCAGAAGTGTTCTTGGTTGCGGCAAAAACCCATCCGGGGTAAAGATCGCTCGATCGAATGCAGTATTCCTTTGAACTTGTGGGCCTAGGCTCGATCACTCTGAATTCATTGCCTTTAATCTGTCCGGAAGACGAGAGTTCCTCGAGAAGGCATGTTCGTACGATCGCAGCCTCACATTTGCCGGCTTTCAGGTCCTCAAGAACTTTTGGCATGGGATAGCCGGAATAGTGAATAGAACTAAAAAATTTATCCGGATCAAAGCCTCTGCGATTGAGCTCACCTAAAGCAATGTATAAACCGCCGTAAGCATTCGGCGCGACGGCGCAGACGCTTTTTCCCTTTAAATCTCGAAGAGAAAAATTATTGCCGTTCTGCTGAGGAACAACAAAAACAGAACCTAATGCTCTGTCTGGGCGCCTAAAAAATTGATTGCTTTGAGAGGCAAGGGCAGTGGTATCGAGCTTCTGTCTGCTCGAAACATAGAATCCCGGATTGGAGATAAAGAAATCTAATTTTCCTGTAGCAATGGCTTTCTCTAACCCCGGAAGATCGTAAGTCGAAACCTCTACATTCCTCGGCTTTAATTTGTACTTGAGTACGGAGGCAGTCTCCGCGTAAAGAACGTTTTCCGCTTCATTGCCTGAAGTATTGAGAATGCCGAGATGAATGGTCTCCGCATAAAGCTGAGAAGAAAAAAGGAGCAGCGGAATGAACAAAAGCTTGATATTCATAACTGCTCCTAATCGTTTTAATTTATCGTTTCCTTAGCAAGTCTATTCGCTACAGAAACAATATTCGAATAGAAATTCCCCGCATGCCGGTCCGAAATCGCATCGGCAAGAAGTCCGTGTCTTCTCCAGCAGACGCAGCTTTTTGTAGCTTATGCCCGCTGAAATGCGGGTGCCGTCGAGCTTTCGTACATCAAAAGACCCGGAGGATCGACGGCCGAAAATAAAGCCTTCTTCTCCCTGGCAAACAACCTTGTCAAAAAGACGGAAGCCTTTGACCTCAAAGGGCGCCTTTGAGGATAGAGAGCTTGTGAATCTGCCGGTTGTTCCGGCGTGTCTGCTTCTGGAAGAAGAATT
>OGDU01000552.1_pt1 | contig 36607 bp, 33 predicted proteins | sample 1570371 | NCBI WGS metagenome assembly OGDU01 (sample SAMEA2581977, study PRJEB24529) | metagenome | biome: Human gut stool | place: China | collected 2011
CTGCGGCGAACCGGCCCTGTACCGGCGGCAGAAGGAGATCTATGACGCGGCCTTCAACGGAGAGCGGAACGGATATGAACTGGTGCGCTGGGCCAAATCCATGAACGTGTGCTCTTTGCGCCAGCGGCTGTATTACCACGGCAAGGAGATCGTTCTGGGCGGCGACGCCTACGCCCATGTGTGGGAGACCGTGAATCTGACCCCCTGTGACATTCTGAAGGTGCCCCACCATGCCTCCTTCGATTCCACCTCCCGGAAGCTGCTGGAAAAGCTCCAGCCCAAAACGGCGGTGGTGACGGTGGCGGCCCGGCGGCCTGATGAACGGCCCCATCCCTATGTGGTGTCCCTGTTGCAGGAGTATGTCGAGAATCTGTATTTTACCGACGCCGTGGAGATCCCCGGTCTGGTGGAGCCTCAGTTTCATAAGTCCGTTCACTTAGAGGTGGAGTGAGGAAGCTGGTTGAACACGAAACCGCGTTTGTATCGAAAAAGCAAAAGCGCCGGAGAAAACTCCGGCATTTGCAGAAAAAGGAAAAACACGGAGCCTGACCATTGGCCAGGCTCCGTGTTTTATATTGGATGGGGTGAGATTACTTGTACATCTCGGGCTTTTCCATGGTCTCCACCTTCATGAACTGAGAGGTGCCGCGGGAGGCGTTCAGAGCGTCGCCAGCCACGCAGGCCACATAGCCGTCCCAGGAGGAGGGGCCGGTGAGCTTGCCGGCGTGGACAGACTCCACCCACTTGCAGAACTCGATATCATAGGCCTCAATGAAGCGCTCCTTCCAGTCGGTCATGATGGGCATGGACTCGGCGGGCTGGACGCTGTCCCAACCGGCGGGACGAGAGCGGCGGACCACAGCGTAGGGATCGGGCAGCTTCACGGTGCCGTTCTCGCAGACGACCTCGCACTGGATGTCATAGCCGTAGCCGTCAGCAACCTGAACTTCCACGTCGATAAAGCAGCCGTTCTTGGTACGCATCAGCATGACCTGGGGGTTGTCATAGCCCTTGTTGGAGTTGGAGCTCTGACGGACCTTGACGCACTGTACGTCCTCATACTCGTCGCCCAGCAGCCAGCGGCAGATGTCCAGCTCGTGGATGGCCACGTTGGTGACGCCGTTCTCAGTCTTGAAGCCCGGGCCCTGAGCAACGTTGCGGTGGCAGCACTTGATCAGCAGGGGCTTGCCGATCTCGCCGGAGTCGATGATGCGCTTCATCTCGGCATAGCCGCGGTCATAGTGACGCATGAAGCCCACCTGCACCAGACGCTTGCCGATCTCCTGCTCGCGCTTGATGATGTCCTCGCAGTCAGCGGCGTTCTGGCTCAGGGGCTTCTCACAGAAGCACCACTTCTCCTCAGCCAGAGTCTTCATGACATAGTCATGATGGGTGGGGTCGATGGAGGTGATGACCACGGCCTCGACCTCGGGGTCCTTGATCATGCCGTCACAGTCATTGCCGTAGGACTTGATGCCGTACTTGGCGGCGGTGTCGTCAGCGGCGGCGGCCACATAGTCGGACACGGCCACAACGGTAGCACCGGGGACGGTCTCAATGATGCGGCGGCAGTGATCCTTGCCGATAGCGCCGCAGCCGATAATGCCGATCTTCAATACCTTTTCCATGTTAATAACCTTCCTTTTTTATAATTTGGATGGGTTTTCGTAAGCAAAAATGATCTTAGTACTTCCGGACTTCCTTCAGGTGAGCCTGCAGGTCGGCATAAGCCGCCAGATTCTCCTTGCGTTCGGACACCTCGGTGTCACCCACGCGCCACCAGGAGGAATAGCCGTCGGTCATGGTCTTGGGCAGGACCTTGATGTCGAAGAGGACGGGGATGTTCTTTACCTTCTTGGCATCCTCGAAGGCGGCCACCAGCTCTTCCATGGTGCGGACGGTGTAGCTCTTGCAGCCGTAAGCCTCCGCCACCTTGGCGTAGTCAATGTCCATGAAGTTGCCGAACAGACCGTCCTTATTGCGATAGCGCAGCTCGGTGCACAGCGTAACGTTGCCGTGGCCAACCTGCAGGTTGTTGATGCAGCCGAAGGAGGCGTTGTCGAACAGGCAGATGTTGATCTTCTTGTGCTCCTGGCAGGCGGTGATCAGCTCACCGTGGAGCATATTGAAGCTGCCATCACCGCAGAAGGAATAGACCTCGTGCTTGTCGCCGATGGCCAGCTTCACGCCCAGAGCGCCGGCCACCTCGTAGCCCATGGTGGAATAGCCGTACTCCATGTTGTAGGTGTCAACGCCGGTGGGACGCCACATCCGCTGCATATCGCCGGGCAGAGAGCCGGCGGCGCCGATGGCAACGTCGCCCTCGCTCATCATGGCGTTGATGGCGCCCAGAGCAGAGGTCTGGGTCAGCTGGGCATTGACGTCCTGCGCGAAGCGCTTGGCGGAATCGGCGTTGGCGTCATTGATCTCCGGCTTCCAGCTCTTCTTGTCGGAGAAGGTGATGTGATCCAGACGGTTCAGCTCATCGATCCACTTCTCCTTGGCGACCTTGACCTCATCCTTATAGGCGGTCTGATAGCCCTCCAGCAGCTTTTCCAGACGGGGCAGGGCTTCCTTGGCGTCAGCCACCACGGGGACAGCCTCCATCTTCAGGCTCTGGAACTCAGAGACATTGATGTTGACGAATTTGCAGGTATCCTTGAACAGCCACTTGGAAGCGGTGGTGAAGTCGGTGTAGCGGGTGCCCACGCCGATGACCAGATCGGCCTTCCGGGCGATCTCGTTGGCTGCGGAGCAGCCGGTGGTGCCCACGCCGCCCAAGTTCAGGGGGTGCAGCCAGTCGGTAGCGGACTTGCCCGCCTGGGTCTCGCCGTAGGGGATGCCGAAGGTCTCGGCAAAGTGCAGGAACTCGGCGTGCGCCTCGGAATAGCGGACGCCGCCGCCGCAGATCATCATGGGGCGCTTGGCCTTGCGGATGGCTTCGGCAGCGTCAGCCAGAGCGGCCTCGGTGGCGGGGCGGCGCTCCAGACGCCAGACACGCTTGGCGAAGAAGCTCACGGGATAATCATAAGCCTCACCCTCAACGTCCTGGGGCATGGCAACGCAGACCGCGCCGGTGTTGGCGGGATCGGTCAGCACCCGGAAGGCGTTGATCATAGCGCTCATCAGCTGCTCAGGACGGACAACGCGGTCCCAGTAGCGGCACACGGCCTTGAAAGCGTCATTGGTGGTGGTGGCCAGGGAGTTGGTGTGCTCCACCTGCTGCAGAACGGGGTCGGGCTGACGGCAGGCATAGGTGTCGCCGGGCAGCACCAGCAGGGGGATGTTGTTGGCGGTGGCGGTGCCGCAGGCGGTGACCATGTTGGCGGCGCCGGGGCCCACGGAGGAGGTGGCAACGCAGATCTGCTTACGCTTCATCTGCTTGGCGAAGGCCACGGCGGCCTGGGCCATGCCCTGCTCGTTCTTGCCCTGATAGATCTCCAGGTGCTTGGCCTCCTGGCTCAGCGCCTGGCCGAGACCCACCACGTTGCCGTGGCCGGGAATGATGAACACGCCGCGGACGAAGCGGTGCTGGGCACCGTCAACCTCCATGTACTGATTTTCCAGAAAACGGACCAAAGCCTGCGCCATGGTCAAACGGACAGTTTTCATGCTTTTGTTACCTCCGATCAATGATTGGGATAGATGTGGTCATTGGCATCGGGCTTCCACAGCCACTCGTGCTCCTTGTCGTCGATGCGGGTCTTCAGCCAGGGATCGCCCTCCAGATGCCGGATACCCCAGGCGTAGCACATGGCGTAGCCGGGAGCCACCACCTGAGAGTGGAAGCCGTGGTTGATGACGGCGCAGCCGTTCTGCTCGGTCTTGTAAACATCGCCGTTGGCAAAACCGGCGCCGAAGCCGTGAGGATAGTCGAAACGGTAGAAATAGACCTCCGGCTGGGGATGATGATGAGGAGGATAGGAGGACCACTTGCCGGGACGGTTCAGCACCTCACCCAGCACCATGTTGGAGAAGGGGGCGTTGTCATAGTCGAAGAAGGTCTTGATCTCACGCTCCATAGCACCCATCAGCTCGCCCTTGGAACCGGCGTGCTGGGTCTGGACGGTCTCCGGGGTGTACATGACCGGCTCATAATCCTTCTCGTTCAGGGTGTCCTGCATGTAAAGCTCGCTGTGGCTGTGAGCCGTCAGGGTGATCTTGGTGCCCTTGGGAGCCAGCAGGCAGTAGGCTTCGTGATGGAAGCAGTTGGGGCGGTCGGCCTCAACGGTCTTGCCGGCGTATTCATAGGTGACCTTGCCCTCGAAAAGCAGAATGGCAACCTCGCGGTCGGCGCTTTCGTAGGTATAGGTGTCGCCGTCCTCCATCACCAGCAGGCCCACGTTCATCAGGGTGCCCATGTAGTTGGTGGATTCGTCGATATAGGCGTTGTAGCCCCGCTTGAGTTCCTTGTTCTTATTGAAATAAGTCATTGGAAACATCTCCTGTTTGATGTCAAAAAGTGGTATGGAAACGCGGTGGGGAGGACCGGGGTCCTCCCATCGCGCGATTTACAGACCGGTGTGCTCCCGGATGTAGGTACGGCCCTTGATGGCGTACTCCAGAGGATTGGCCTTGGCGGGATCCTGCTCAGCCTCCACCAGCAGCCAGCCCTGATAGTCGGCATCGGAGAGCACCTTGAACACGGGATCGAAGTCCACGTTGCCGTCACCGGGGACGGTGAAAGCGCCATTGCGGACGGACTGCAGGAAGGACCAGTTGTTCTTGCGGGCTTCCTCCACCACGGGCAGACGCATATCCTTCAGATGGACGTGGCCCACGCGGTCCACATACTTCTTCAGCATGGCCAGGGGATCCTCGCCGGCGAAGGTGAAGTGGCCGGTATCATAGCAGAGGAACACATACCGGGGATCGGTGTTGGACATCATGCGGTCGGTCTCCTCGCTGGTCTGGACCACGGTGCCCATGTGATGATGGAAGCACAGCTTGAAGCCACGCTCGGAAGCGATCTGGCCCAGACGGTTCAGACCCTTGCAGAAGCGATCCCACTCCTCATCGTTCATGACATGCTTGTGGCCGCCGGTGAGGATGGGCACGTCCACCTTGCCCTGGATGGAGTAGCTCTGCTCGGAGACGTTGATGTGATTTGCGCCGACAGCCTCCAGGAAGTCCAGGTTGGCGATGAAGTCCTTCTCCTCTTCCTCCATGGAACGGGTCAGGATGAAGGAAGAATACCAGCGGCTGGCGATGCGCATACCGCGCAGGTCCAGAGCCTTCTTCAGCTCGGCGGGGTCGGTGGGATACTTGTTGCCGATCTCGCAGCCGGTGAAGCCGGCCAGAGCCATCTCGCTGACGGTCTGCTGGAAGGTGTTCTCGGCACCCAGCTCCGGCATATCGTCATTGCACCAGCCGATGGGAGCAATACCCAGGGAAACAGTTTTCGGATCAAACATAAAACGTCCTCCTTATGAATATTTAGGATCATTATTTGGATAAGCGTACAAATAGAAAATGGTTTGCGGGGAAAAGGTTGGCGAAAGCGCAAACGGATTTTTCTGTGTCCGTTAACAGAAATACGGAAACTACACCGCATGGAAAACGATTTCGCTTGTTATCAAGATAGCACGGTTCCCGAAAAAAATCAACGCTTTCCAACGGCAAAACCGGATTTTTTCCGAAAGTGCCAAAGGCGGGCCGGTTTTTTTATTGCTTTTAGAGAATGGCGGGGGACCGTGTGCTGTTCCGGCGCATAGAATGGAACGCGCAGACGCGCGAATCTGAGCGATTTTAAGGAGGCTTGTTTTATGCCCACATCCTTTCAGAATATGGCGACCCTCACCTATACCGGCGGCACCGTCAATTCCAATATTGTCACCGGAGAGCTGAGGGAGGTCCTGACCGCCGCAAAAACGGCGGTGCGGGAGAATTACGAGCCGGGTGGGACGGTCACGTATGTGGTCAGCCTTACCAACAGCGGCATCACGCCCCTGACGGGCCTGACCATTTCCGACAACCTGGGCGGCTACGCCTTTGGCGGAGCGACCCTGTATCCTCTGGCCTATTTGCCGGGCAGCGTTCGGTACTATGTGAACGGCGCACTGCAAGCCGCTCCGGCCGTCAACGCCGGACCGCCCATGACCGTCACCGGCATCACGGTCCCTGCCGGGGGCAGCGCCCTTGTGATCTACGAGACGGAGGTGACCCGCTACGCGCCGCTGGCAGCGGAGTCCAGTATTGTCAACACCGTCACCGTGACCGGCGGCGGGCTGGCCGCACCTGTGACGGCGGAGGAGACAGTTGGCGTGGTGAGCAGCCCGAGACTGTCCATCACCAAGGGGCTGAATCCCACGGTGGTGGCGGAGAACGGCCGGATCACCTACACCTTTACCATCCAGAACACCGGCAATACCCCCGTCACCGCGACGGACGACGTGATCCTCCAGGATACCTTTGATCCGGTTCTCAACGGTCTCACGGTGACCTACAACGGTGCACCCTGGACTGCCGGTACGCAGTACACCTATGACGGGACCACAGGTCTGTTCGCTACAACAGCGGGGCAGATCACCGTCCCTGCGGCCACGTACACCCAGGACCCGGTGACCGGGGCATGGGCCGTGACCACCGGCGTCAGCGAGCTGATCGTCACCGGCACGGTGTAAGCACCGGTCAAGGACAAAAGGGAAGGCGAAGGCCCTCCTTTTTGCACCGTGTTCGACAGAAAAATGATTGACAAGCGCGGACGCACATGGTACGATCAATTCCGATTTGTTAAATCAGGTCTTTTTTGAATACAAAATGAGCAAAGGCGTTCATTTTCAGCGGGAGCATGGCTCCCGTTGGAAGTGGACGCCTTTTTTGTTGCAGAACAGGCTGGCGGTTGGAAAAGAATCGCCGCAGAGCGCAAAACAGGACAGGAGACCAGACCGGCAGCAGCCTCCAATGTGTGAGCATGACGGAGAATAAGTCTCGGAAAACCATGATTTTTTTCTGTTTTACATATTGTAAATTCATAAAAAGGTGTGCTATAACAGTTGCATCAAAAAATGAGGGGGCCTGGATCGCCGGGCATGCATACGGAAACCATAACGGAAAGGCGGAGACAATATGCAGTATTCGGTTGAGGAGATCAAGCAGTATGCGGCGGAGGAGGACGTGAAGTTCATCCGCATGGCTTTCTGCGACGCGGCGGGCCGCCAGAAAAATATCGCCATTATGCCGGAGGAACTGGACCGGGCCTTCCAGTACGGTATCGCCATCGACGGCTCCGCCATTCCCGGCTTCGGCGGGGAGGTCCACTCTGATCTGCTGCTGCGCCCGGACCCGTCCACCCTCTGTGTGCTGCCCTGGCGGCCGGAGCATGGACGGGTGGTGCGGATGTTCTGCGCCGTGACCCAGCCAGACGGCACCGTCATCGGCGCGGACGCCCGGAGCCTGTTGAAAAAAACGGTAGAGGACGCCAAAAAGGCCGGATTGACCTTTGCCTTCGGAACGGAGATGGAATTCTATCTGTTCCGGCTGGACGAGGACGGCGAGCCTACCAAAATTCCCTATGACCGTGCCGGTTACATGGACATTGCCCCGGCAGACAAGGGGGAGAATGTCCGCCGGGAGGCCTGCCTGACGCTGGAGCGCATGGGCATCCGGCCGGAAAGCTCTCACCATGAGGAGGGCCCCGGCCAGAACGAAATTGATTTCCGCTATGCAGACCCGGTCACTGCGGCGGATAACGCCGTGACCTTCCGGGCGGCTGTGGATACGGTGGCGGCCCGGAACGGGCTGCATGCCGATTTCGGACCCAAGCCTCTGGCAGACAAGGCGGGCAACGGAATGCACATCAACTTCTCCGCTGTCAGCGAGGATAAGCGGGACGTGATGCCCCAGGTCCTTGCCGGGGTGCTGGCCCATGTGGAGGCCATGACGGCGTTCCTGAACCCCACGGAGGAATCCTACCGCCGCTTTGGAAGCTGGAAGGCACCCGGCTATCTTTCCTGGTCCGCTGAGAACCGCTCTCAGCTCATCCGGGTCCCGGCGGCGGTGGGGGAATACCGGCGGGCGGAACTGCGGTCTCCGGACCCGCTGTGCAACCCGTATCTGGCCTTTGTCCTGCTGATCCGGGCGGGGATGGAGGGTGTTGCTCACAATATGCAGTTGCCTCCCGCGGCGGATCTGAACCTTTACACGGCACCGGAGGAGATCCGGGCCCGGTACCGCAGACTGCCGGAGACCTGGGCGGAGGCCAAGGCAGCGGCAGCCGCCAGTGATTTTATCAAAGAACATCTTCCTGCAGCGATCATCCAATACTATACCTGACCGCTCAGAAAGCACGCGGCAAAAAACATAGAAAAGGAGGGGGACAACGATGGAGCTTGGCCATGCGTACAGCGTTCTGGTGGTGTCCGCCTCCGCAAAATTCAATGAATCCGTCCGGGGCCTTCTGCCGGAGCGGTTCTATTGGCCGGTTACGGTGCTGACAGACGCCGCCGGTGCCCGCCGGGAGCTGCTGGAAAACAGCTACGATCTGGTGGTGATCAACACGCCGCTGCCGGATGAGTTCGGCACCCGACTGGCGCAGGATATCTGCCAGCACAGCGCCGCCGGGGTACTGCTGCTGGTGAAGGCAGAGCATTTTCCGGATATTGACGGACGGCTGACGCCACAGGGCGTTCTGGTGCTGTCCAAGCCTATGTCGACCCAGCTGTTTACCCAATCCCTGCGGCTGCTGTGCGGTACCCGGGAGCGTTTGCGGGGGCTGGAAAAGAAGAATGCCACCATTGAGGAAAAGATGGAGGAGATCCGCCTGGTGAACAGGGCCAAGTGGCTGCTGATCGGGGAACTGAATATGACGGAGCAGGAGGCCCACCGATACATCGAAAAGCAGGCGATGGACCGCTGCGTAACGAAGCGGGCCGTGGCGGAGCAGATCTTGTCGACTTATAAATAAAAACTGCCAAAGCGGGACTGCGTAGACAGAACGTGAAATTTTCGGAGGAGGACGTATGACGAAATACATTTTTGTGACCGGCGGCGTGGTATCCGGGTTGGGGAAGGGCATTACCGCGGCGTCTCTGGGCCGCCTTTTAAAGACAAGAGGCCTGAAGGTGGCCGCTCAGAAGCTGGACCCCTACATCAATGTGGACCCCGGCACCATGAGCCCCTATCAGCACGGCGAGGTCTACGTCACCGAGGACGGCGCGGAAACGGATCTGGATCTGGGCCACTATGAGCGGTTCATCGATGAGGATCTGAACAAATACTCCAACCTCACCACCGGCAAGGTGTACTGGAACGTTCTGAACAAGGAGCGCCGGGGGGAGTATCTGGGCTCCACCGTGCAGGTGATCCCCCACATCACCAATGAGATCAAGGAATTTGTCTATCGGGTGGGTAAGCAGACGGACGCCGACGTGGTCATCACCGAGATCGGCGGCACCATCGGCGATATTGAGTCCCAGCCCTTTCTGGAGGCCGTCCGGCAGATCTCTCTGGAGGTGGGCCGGGAGAACAGCCTCTTTATCCATGTGACGTTGGTGCCCTTCCTCCGGGGCTCCGATGAGCACAAGTCCAAGCCCACCCAGCATTCCGTCAAGGAGCTTCAGGGCATGGGGATCAATCCCAACCTCATCGTCCTCCGGTGCGACGAGCCGCTGGAGCCTTCTATTTTCCAGAAAATCTCCATGTTCTGCAATGTAAAGCCCGACTGCGTCATTGAGAACATCACGCTGCCCTGCCTGTATGAGGCGCCGCTGATGCTGGAGCAGTCCAACTTTTCCTCTGTGGTCTGCCGGGAGTTGGGCATCGACGCCCCGGCACCGAAGCTGACGGAGTGGGAACACATGGTGGAGCGGATCAAACATGCGGACAGACGTGTGACCATCGGTCTGGTGGGCAAATACGTTCATCTTCATGACGCCTATCTCTCCGTGGCAGAGGCACTGCGCCATGCGGGCTATGCTCTGGGGGCTGAGGTGGACATCCGCTGGATCGACTCCGAGACCATTACGGAAAGCGATGCGGAGGCGGTTTTGGGCGCGTTGGACGGCATCATCGTCCCCGGCGGCTTCGGCCAGCGGGGGATCAACGGCATGATCCTGACGGCGAAATACGCCCGGGAGCATCGGGTACCCTATTTCGGCATCTGCCTGGGAATGCAGATCGCTGTGATCGAATATGCACGCCACGCCGCTGGGATCGCCGACGCGGATTCCGGCGAGTTCAATGAACTGTGCGAAAACAAGGTCATCGACTTCATGCCGGGACAGAGCGACGAGATCGACAAGGGCGGCACGCTGCGGCTGGGGGCCTATCCCTGTGTGATCCGGCCCGGCACCACCATGGAGCGGTGCTACGGCATGCTGGAGATCTCCGAGCGTCACCGCCACCGCTACGAATTCAACAACGACTACCGGGAGGCCCTCGCCTCCGCGGGACTGGTCCTCTCCGGGCTGTCCCCCGATGGGCGGCTGGTGGAGACGGTGGAACTGACGGACCAGCCGTTCTTTGTGGGCGTTCAGTATCACCCGGAATTCAAGTCCCGCCCCAACCATGCCCATCCGCTGTTCAAGGGCTTTGTCCAGGCGGCGCTGGAGCGCGAAAACACATAAAGGCGCAATATCTGAATTTATTTTTCAGGAGGTCCCTATGGCATCACAAACCGTTTTAGTTCTCGATTTCGGAGGTCAGTATAATCAGCTCATCGCCCGGCGGGTCCGGGAATGCAGCGTATACTGCGAGGTCAGGCCCTATACCACCCCGGTGGCGGAGATCAAGGCGATGGCCCCCATCGGCATTATCTTTACCGGTGGGCCCAACAGTGTGTACGATCCCGCGTCCCCGCAGGCGGACCCGGAGATCTTCAAGCTGGGGATCCCCATTCTGGGCATCTGCTACGGCTGTCAGCTCATCGCCCACAATCTGGGCGGCCGGGTGACGGCGGCTACGGCGGATTCCGCCCGGGAGTACGGCAAGACGGAGACCTATTTCCGCACCGACTGCAAGCTGTTCAAGGGCCTGCCTGCCGAGAGTGTTACCTGGATGAGCCACGGCGACTATATGGAGAAGGTGCCGGAGGGCTTTGAACTGGTGGCCCATTCCGACGCCTGTCCCAATGTAGCCATCTGTGACGAGCGCCGGGGCTTTTATGGCGTCCAGTTCCACCCGGAGGTGAATCACACCGCCTACGGCACCGCCATGCTCCGCAACTTCCTCTATGAGGTCTGCGGCGCAAAGGGGCAGTGGACCATGGGGGATTATAAGGATGTTGCCATCCGTCAGATCCGGGAAAAGGTGGGGGACGGCAAGGTGCTGCTGGCCCTCTCCGGCGGCGTGGATTCCTCTGTGGCGGCAGCGCTGATAGCGGAGGCCGTAGGCAATCAGCTGACCTGCGTATTTGTAGACCACGGCCTCATGCGTCTCAACGAGGGAGACGAGGTAGAGGAGGCCTTCAGAAAGTGGGACATCAACTTCGTCCGGGTCAACGCGGAGGAACTGTTTTTGAGCAAGCTGGCCGGCGTCAGCGAGCCGGAGCGCAAACGGAAGATCATCGGCGAGGAATTCATCCGGGTCTTTGAGGCGGAAGCCAAAAAAATCGGCCAGGTGGATTACTTGGCTCAGGGTACGATTTACCCGGATGTGATCGAGTCCGGCGCCGGTGACGCTGCTGTGATCAAGAGCCATCACAATGTGGGCGGTCTGCCGGATTATGTGGATTTCAAGGAGATCATCGAGCCTCTGCGGATGCTCTTTAAGGACGAGGTGCGGCAGCTGGGCCGTGAGTTGGGTCTGCCGGAGTATCTGGTGATGCGTCAGCCCTTCCCCGGCCCCGGCCTTGCCATCCGCTGTCTGGGGGATGTGACGAAGGAAAAACTGGATATTCTGCGTCTGGCGGATTTCATCTTCCGGGACGAGGTTGCCAAGGCGCATCTGGAGAGCGCCATGAGCCAGTATTTCGCGGTGCTGACCAATATGCGCTCCGTAGGCGTGCAGGGCGATGGCCGGACTTATGATTATACCTTGGCCCTCCGCAGCGTCACCACCACGGACTTCATGACCGCCGACTGGACCCGGATCCCCTACGATGTGCTGGACCGGGTCTCCGTCCGTATCGTCAACGAGGTGCCCCACATCAACCGCATCGTCTACGATATTACCTCCAAGCCCCCCGCGACTATTGAGTGGGAATGAGTTTTTGAAACTTTGAACCCGTTGCGGCACAACGGATAGACGGTTTTGTGCCTCTCTTTTGATAACGATTTGATAACGCTCCCCATAGGCCGTATCATTCTGTATCCCCGGTGGATTGCAGGTGAAAAGTGTTCCTTTGCGGCTTGTGGGTGACAGAAACCATATTACAAAGCCCTTACCGATGGCAACATCGGTAAGGGCTTTTGCTGTCTGTCAATCCTTTCCCAGCCTGTCCTTGAACGCTTCCACAAGGAAGTCGCTCAATTCCTTGGAGGGGACTTTGACCCATTTCCGGGTGGTGTCGTACTTGGGGTAGTTGTAGCGCCAGCGGTCGTAGTCCTCTCTGGTGATCTCCCCGGCCTCCAGCTTCTTGGCCTGCTCCGCCCAGGCGGACAGCATTTCAAGCATATCAACATAGGTCTTGCCTTTGGACTTGTCCAGCTTCAAACAGATTTCGCCGTCAATCTCTCCGATGGTAAGTCCCCGAATGTCCTCCAGGGCAAAGAGGGTGTGCATGAGGCCAATGTCGCTGTCTATGTCAGGGACGGTCAAGGCATCGGTGGACACTTCAAAGAAGCCCGCCAGCGTTCTGGTCAGGTCGGCCTTGGGGGTGCGGCTCCCGGTTTCATACTGCGCCATACGCACATCGGCAGAGCGTTCCGGGAACCCCACCACCTGACCGAGATACTTTTGCGTAACACCTTTCTTATTGCGGAAGAAGCGAATACGTTCACCAATCGCCATAACTGCCAACTCCAATCTATGTAATGGGGGACACTTGGAGTATAACAGATATGTTTAGAACTGTCAAGCAAAATATAAATAAATTTGTTTATATTTTCTTCTTGGAAAGCCTTGACATAACGGAATATAGTTAGTATAATAGAGCCAGCATTAAACAAATAGCGTTATCATTCAAGAAAGGAGGAACCAGCATGGAGAACAAGTTTATCCGGGTGGACGAGGTAGCGGACGAGCTGGGCGTGTCGAGGCCCTACGCCTACAAGCTCATTCGCCAGCTCAACGAGGAACTGAAAGGAAAGGGCTTCATCACCATTGCAGGGCGGGTCAACCGCCAGTATTTCAACGAACGGCTTTACGGAACCAGAAAGGAAGTGAACGAAAATGCCGGTATTTAAGGACGAAAAGCGGGGCACATGGTACGTCATGGCGTGGTATCGGGACTGGACGGGGGAGCGTAAGCAGAAGTGCAAGCGGGGCTTTCCCACCAAGCGGGAGGCCCAGGACTGGGAGCGCAGCTTTCAAATGCAGACCGCCGCCGACATGGATATGACCTTTGAAGCCTTTGTCGAGCTTTACACCAAGGACGTGCGGCCCCGGCTGAAAGAAAACACCTGGCTGACAAAGGAGAACATCATCCAGAAGAAGATTCTGCCCTACTTCGGCAAGCGGAAGATCAGCGAGATCACCACCAAGGACGTGATCGCATGGCAGAATGAGCTGCTGGCCTATCGGGACGAACAGCGCAAGCCCTACTCCCAGACCTACCTCAAGACCCTGCACAACCAGCTCAGCGCCATTTTCAACCACGCTGTCCGCTTCTATGAGCTTCGTTCCAACCCCGCCGCCAAAGCTGGGAACATGGGGACGGAGGAGCGAAAGGAAATGCTGTTCTGGACAAAGGCGGAGTATCAGCGGTTTGCGGAGGCCATGATGGACAAGCCCCTCTCCTACTACGCCTTTGAAATGCTCTACTGGTGCGGTATTCGGGAGGGGGAGCTGCTGGCCCTCACCCCGGCGGACTTCGACTTTGAGGCCGGGACGGTGAAGATCAACAAGTCCTACCAGCGGCTCCACGGCGAGGATGTGATTACCACTCCGAAAACCAAGAAAAGCAATCGTACCATTAAAATGCCCAATTTCCTCTGTGACGAAATGCGGGACTACCTGGGAATGCTCTACGGGGTCAAGAAGAAAGACCGCATTTTCACCGTTACAAAAAGCTATCTCCACCATGAGATGGACAGAGGGGCGAAAGAGGCTGGTGTGAAGCGTATCAGAATCCATGACCTCAGACATTCGCACATTTCGCTTCTGATTGATATGGGCTTCTCTGCTGTGGCGATTGCTGACCGGGTAGGCCATGAGAGTATTGAGATCACATACCGCTATGCCCACCTGTTTCCGTCCAAGCAGACGGAAATGGCGGACAAGCTGGACTTTGAAAGGACGGGAGCATAATGTCGGCTAAAAATTTGGACAATCACAACCGCTGGCGGAACAAGACCGTGGCATTCCGGGTGTCCCCGGAGGAGGACGAACAGCTTGAGATTGCCGTCCGCCTGTCCGGGCTGACCAAGCAGGACTACATCACCCGGCGGCTGCTCAACCGGGACATTGTGGTGCAGGGCAATCCCAGGGTCTACAAGGCCCTGCGTGACCAGCTCGCCGCCGTCCTGGGGGAGCTGCGGCGCATGGAGGCCGGGGGCGGGGTGGATGATGAACTGCTCGCCACCATCCGCCTTATCACCATGACGCTGGATGGAATGAAGGAGGATTGATAGATTGATGGATTCCAGAGAAACGAAAAGGACTGTCCCGGTTCCGTCTGTTGGCGCAGACGGGGAACAGCCCATTTCACAAGCAACTGCCATGAGTATATCAGAAGCGGCTACCGAAAACAACCCCCAGGAGAAAAGTTTGGAGGAAAGGCTTCTGGAAATGCGCCGCATGACCGACCCGGCCTATCTCCCCACCATTTCCATGAGTGAGCTTTACCAGAATGTCTACCAGGGCAGACCGCCAATCATTGACGGTCTGCTCTACCCTGGGACGTACCTCTTTGCGGGAGCGCCCAAGGTGGGCAAGTCGTTCCTGATGGCCCAGCTTGCCTATCATGTGAGCATGGGCCTCCCCCTGTGGGACTACCCCGTCCACAAGGGCACCGTCCTCTATCTGGCGTTGGAGGACGACCACCGCCGATTGCAGGGGCGGCTGTATCGGATGTTCGGCATGGACGGCACCAACGACCTGCTCTTTGCAATCCACGCTAAACAGCTCGGCGTTGGCCTGGAGGGACAGCTCAAAATGTTTGTCCGGGAACACCCCGATACCAAGCTGATTATCATTGACACCCTCCAGAAAGTCCGGGAGGCTGGCGGAGACAAGTACAGCTATGCCAACGACTACGGGGTGGTGGGCACACTGAAACGCCTTGCCGATGATTGCGGTATCTGTCTCCTGCTGGTACACCACACCCGAAAGCAACAGGCAGACGACAAGTTTGATATGATTTCCGGCACCAACGGCCTGTTGGGTGCGGCGGACGGGGCCTTTCTTCTTCAAAAGGAGAAACGGACGGACGGCAGCGCCATTCTGGACGTGGCCGGGCGTGACCAGCAAGACCAGCGGATGTATCTCACCAAGGACAGGGAGCGCCTTGTGTGGGAGCTGGAACGGCTGGAAACGGAGCCGTGGGTGGAACCGCCCGACCCGGTATTAGAGGCCGTTGCCGCCCTTGTGACGGCGGACAGGCCCGCCTGGGGCGGTACGGCCACGGAGCTGGCGGCGGCGCTCCAGACCGACATGAAGCCCAACGCCCTGGCTATGCGGCTGAACGTCCGGGCCGGGAGGCTGGCGGCGGATTACCATATCCGCTATGAGAACAGCAGAAGCCACGCCGGGAGAAGTATCACCCTCACCCTGGAACCGCCCCAGGCGTGACGACCGTGACGGCTGTGACGGCTTTTTTGAGAGCGGGGCGGTGTGTAAAACATCGTCACGGTCGTCACGGCCGTCACGGGGAGCGGGGCCAAAAGTCAAGGGGCCATACCTGGGGGTGGAGATTGCCGTAAGGCAATACAACCCGAACCCCTTGACTTTTGGCCCACGGAGGACACTGGCCGGGTGGGGGGAAAGGCTGTGCCTTTCCCCCCTGCCCAACGGCGAGTGTCAAAGTTTAGGCGGGGTGCAGGGTGCCCTTTTCAAAGGGCGGCCCTGCTGGGGGAGCCGTCCGCAGACGGCGGGGGCAACGCCCCCACTCCACCCCGTAGGGCGCAAATGCGCTTTTGATGGCCGCAAGGCCGTCAAAAGTGCTTTTGCGTTACTTTCGCAGAAAGTAACAAAGGCCGCCGCTGGCGCGGCGAAAGGAGTGTTGATTTGAAAAGGACGATTAGCGCAATGGTGGGACAGGGTTCGGTGAACCACAACAGCAGGGCGTTCAACGCCAAGAACACCGACCCAGAACGCTCCCACTTAAATATAACCTACTGCCACGAAAATATCAAGACAGTTTTCCATGAGCTTTTCGACGAGGCCCTCAAGCGGTACAACGACAAGCAGACCAGGGCAGACCGCAAAATCGAGGACTACTATGAAAAGATACGTTCCAGCAAGCAGGAAAAGCCGTTCCATGAAATCATCCTGCAAGTGGGCAACAAGGACGATATGAGCGCCGAGGGCGAGGACGGCCAGCTTGCGGCGGCGGTGCTGGACGAGTACATGAGAGGCTTCCAGGAGCGCAATCCCCGGCTCCGGGTGTTCTCCGCCCACCTCCACATGGACGAGGCCACGCCCCATCTGCACATCGACTTCGTACCGTTCACCACCGGGAGCAAGCGGGGCCTGGACACGAGGGTATCGCTGAAACAGGCGTTAGCGGCCCAGGGCTTTAAGGGCGGCACCAGAGGCGATACGGAGTGGAGCCAGTGGGTACGCTCTGAAAAGGAACAGCTTGCCGCCGTGATGGAGCGCCACGGGATAGAGTGGGAGGACAAGGGCACCCATGACAAGCACCTGTCTGTGCTGGACTTCAAAAAGGAGCAGAGGGCGAAAGAGATTGCCGAGCTGGACGCAGTTAAGGCCAAGAAGCAGGGACAGGTGGAACAGCAGGAGCGGCGTCTAAAGGAGCTGGCCCCGGCTGTGAGGAACATGGAGCAGTTGGCGGCGCAGTTCTCCGATGACCCGGATCGGATATTGCCAGAGCCTGGGCCGCTGGAGAGCGCCAAGTCCTACCGGGAGAAAAAGGCCAAACCCCTGCTTGCCAAGATCGTCAAGGTGCTGCGCTCCTTGTATCGGGCCTATGTCGAGTTGAAAGGGAAGTATGAGCGGTTGCAGGGTGACTATGGACGGGCCAGGGAGGGCAACGAGCGGTTGTCTGACCGCTTGCAGGAGGTGAAATTGGAGAACAAGGCCCTGCGGGGGACGGTTGCCGACTTTGAGCGGGTCAAGCGGGTGTTCGGCCCGGAGGAAGTAGAGCGGGCCGTGGAGGACGCAAAGCGCCGGGAGGCGGCAGAGAAAGAGCAGAAGAAAGCAAAGCGGAAGTTTAGCCGAGGGGCGAGGTAACACACCAGGGGTGCACTCCAAGGAGTGCACCCCTGATTTATACTTGTCAGCGGGTGCTTTTTTATGTTATGATGAGAGCAATAGATTAGAATTTTCCCAAAAGACCACGGAACTTTTTAGAAAATCTGTCGTCTATATGAATAAGGCCGAAAGGAGGTATCATTGTGAAAAGAATTGTATTGGTTATAGCTACTTTCGTTTTTGTTCTAACGGGATGTGCGAGTGTAGAGACAAATGAAAAAACAGCTTCAATTCCGACAGGAACAACTATTTCAATAGACAATCCGCAAGTATCGGCTACCCAGGGAGAGTGCGAAGCGGATTTCACTGCGCCGTTGGATTATGAAAGTTTAACAGAGCCTCCATCACTGACCGTTTCCACCTTGATGTATGTAGATAGTGTGATTGCTTCTTGTGGCAATTACCAATGGAGCCATACACTGCCTGACGGTACAGTTAGTGAATTTATTGCTTGTGGTGCTCACCCGTTGGATCAGCAAGAATATCCCATATTATATACCGCTTTTCCTGCTGGAACTTTACCGGCTCCAGAAGCTGGTGAAAATGTCGGCTCAATAGCTCCTGTATTCTATCTTGATTTTGGAGAAATTTTGCCAGAGACGGTTTCTGTTATGCGATGGCCTGCCTCGCGCATTGGTGATGCACAAACCTACTCCACTGATTTTGAAATGGTCAATACCGAGCTTGAGGGAGATACTTTTTCTCTGTTTCCTTTGGGTGATGGAGATTATGTTTATGAAGTTTCTGCGAACTGGGGAGATGTTGGGGGTGCCAGTTATACATTCCGTACATTACCCCAAATACGGGGGAACACAGACGGATAAGCTATTAGAAACGCCCTAATTTGTACGGTTAGTAATTTTCGATTTGTCGAGGACTTTTCTGCCAATGAACGATTTGAAAAAGGCGGGGGAATGTGGTTGCATTTCCCCGCCTTTTGTGATATAGTTACAGTCGCAAACCAGCAGAACAAATAGTCAGCAACTCCCTCCCGTTATCACTGCTGATAACAATTTGATAACAGCCCATCGTATAGGCTGGATAATATGGATATACCAAATAATCAAAAGAACAGGGCATCATATTTCTAAAGCAAAATCCGTTAGAATATGATACCCAGCAACGAGTGGGAATGATTGCAATAACCCGCCGGTTCGCTGCAACGCAGCGGACCGACGGGTTTTCCATGATATACTGTCAGTTTGCTGCCAAAACGTTTTGACTGTGAAAAAGCCATGTGGTAAAATTAATTCAAGAATGAAAGCGAATTGGGTCACGAACATCTAATTTCTCACTTTTGACGCTTTGAAATCCGGCGAAAGGGGGGCCAACGGAATGGGAAGCATCGTCGAAGCTGCCCTATATGACATTGTCGGGAAGTTTTTCCTGCTTTTCGTGATCGTGCCTGCGGGGGTCATCTTTTTGGGATATGTGATCTACATGATCGCGAAAATCCTTCAGGAACTGCGAAAAAAGTAGAACTTATATATGGAAAGAGCCTGCTTTCTAATTTAGAAAGCAGGCTCTTTTTAAAGCGGTTCACCGGAGGGGAAGGGACACCGCCACGGTGGTGCCTGCCTCCGAGCTGTTCTCCACGCACACGGTACCGCCGTGGAGCTTGACGATCTCCCACACCAGCGAAAGCCCCAAGCCCACGCCGCCGTATTCCCGGCTGCGGGATTTGTCCACCCGGAAAAAGGGCTGGAATACGCTCCGCTGAAAGTGTTCCGGGATGCCCCGGCCCGTGTCGGCCACCCGAATCAACAGTTTTTCAGGCTCCGGCGTCACGGAAAGGCGCACGGAGCCGCCAGGGCGGTTATACTTGATGGCGTTCTCCGTCAGGTTGAACAGCAGGCGGTAGATCAGCGTGTCGCTGCCGGTCATGGTGCCGTCTCCCTCCCGCTCTAACATGACGTTATTTTTCTCTGCCAGCGGAGCGAGATCCGCGAAAATTTCATCGATCATAGGGCCGAGCTCGATGTGATCCGTACAGGGCACCGCCTGCAAGCCGCACATTTCCAGAAGGGTCCTTGTCATCTGGGTCATCCGCTCCGTCTGCTCCCGCAGAAGGCGGAGGAAATCTGCGGTTTCCGGCAATACGTCCGGGTGCTCGGCGGAGAAAAGCTCCACCTGCGCCTGCATCAGCGCCAGCGGTGTGCGCAGCTCATGGGCGGCGTTTCCGGTGAATTGCCGTTGGGCTGTGAAGCCCTCGTCCAGCCGCTCCAACATCTGGTTGAAGGAGTCGCTGAACTGCCGGAATTCCGGCAGCACCTCTTCCGTGATCTTCATGTCCGCCAGATTGTTGGGCTGTACCTTTTCCACCTGCGCCACGAAGGTCCGCAGAGGTCTCAGTGCCCGGCCGCTGACGAAATAGGCCAGAATGCCCCCCAACAGCGTCACCGCCGCCGTGATATACCAGTTAGTTGCTGTGAAAGAGGTTTGCGCTCCGTAGATCACGATGGTCAGGTTGGGGTCAAGCCCCTCCCGGCTGGGGTCGAAGTATTCCACCGCCCCCTCCGAGGGATCGATGGCGGTGGAGAGGTTGGCACCAATGGAGTCCATATAGTGCCGGCCGGAGCAGCCAATCAGCCAGTTCATCGCCATGCAGGTGGAGCAGATGAGCAGAGCCGTCATCAGGGTGATCCGCCATTGCAAAGACAGCTTTTTCATGCCTGCTCCTCCTCAATCAAATATCCCTCGCCGATGCGGTTGCGGACGGGGTCATAGCCCAGTTCCGTCCGCAGTTTTTTCCGCAGAGCGGAAATGTGTACCCGGATGGAGTTGCTGAAATTGTCCACGCTGTTGTCCCAGACGTGCTCCAAAAGCTCCTCCTGACTGACGGGCCGCCCCTGGTGGAGCAGCAGGTATTCCAGAATGCCGGTCTCCTTTCGCGTCAGGGCCAACGGCTGACCGGCGGCGGTGGCGGCGCGGGAGCGGGTGTCGAAGGACAGGGGCCCGCAGTGGAGCACCACATCGTTCTGGGTGAACTGCCGGAGGGTCAGGCTGCGGATGCGGGCCTCCAGTTCCTCTAAATGAAAGGGCTTTGCCAGATAGTCGTTGGCCCCGGCGTCCAGACCTTCCACCTTGTCAGCGACCTCGCTGCGGGCGGAGAGGATCAGCACCCGCGTCTCCCGGTCGGTCTGGCGAAGGGTACGGAGCACCGTCATGCCGTCCGCTCCCGGCAGGTTCAGATCCAGCAGCACCAGATCGTACCGCTCCGAGCCAAGCAGGTCGATGGCGGTGTCACCGTCATAACAGGGATCCACACTGTAAGCAAGGCGGCGGAGACTGCGGACGATGGTCTCACAAAGGGCACGTTCATCTTCAACTACAAGAATACGCATAAAAACCTCCGGCATAGTGATCCATTTGTGTTCATTATAGCACAGGCAGATAAGATTTCTGTTAACTTTCTGTTCTTAACGAAAATCTTACATCTCCTGTGGTACAATAAGGCAGCAATGAAGGGAGTGAGCAAATTGCCGCAATCGAAAAAGACGATGGCACAGGTCGGTTTGCTGTTGGCTGGGGCCGCCATGGTGTGCGTCGGTGTACTGCGGGGCGAAACGGCCACGGTGCTGAGCAAGGCCATTAAAGTATGTCTGGAGTGTGTGGGTATTGGATAAAAAACATCAAACAATTTCCCATCTCCTTGCCCGCTGGCGGGGATGGATCCAGGCGGGGGCGGCGCTGCTGACCAATCTTCACCTGCCGAATTTCTTTAAGGGAAGTCTTTATCAGGGGGCGGGAAAAACCGTCTGTGTGCCGGGGCTGAACTGCTATTCCTGTCCCGCGGCGTCCGGGGCCTGTCCCATCGGCTCCTTTCAGGCGGTGGTGGGCTCATCGAAGTTCCGTTTCTCCTATTATATCACAGGCTTTCTCATCCTGTTAGGGGTTTTGCTGGGACGCTTCATCTGCGGCTTTCTCTGCCCCTTCGGATGGTTTCAGGAGCTGCTGCATAAAATTCCCACGAAAAAGCTCTCCACAAAGAAACTGAAGCCTCTGACCTATCTCAAATACGCCGTTTTGCTGGTGATGGTCGTTTTGCTGCCGGCGTTTTTAGTGAACGACGTGGGTATGGGGGACCCCTTTTTCTGCAAGTACCTCTGTCCGCAGGGCGTGCTGGAGGGGGCGATCCCGCTGTCCCTTGCCAATTCCGGCATCCGGGCAGCGCTGGGCAAGCTGTTTACATGGAAGCTCGGCATTTTACTGGCGGTGGTTGCGCTGAGCGTGGTGTTCTACCGGCCGTTTTGCAAATGGCTCTGCCCGCTGGGGGCGTTCTACGCCCTGTTCAACAGAGTGTCCCTATTCCAGATGAAGGTGGACGAAAATAAGTGCATTTCCTGCGGGAAATGCGCCAGAGCCTGCAAGATGGACGTGGATGTGACGAAAACGCCCAATCATACCGAGTGTATCCGCTGCGGGATGTGCGTCAGCGCTTGTCCCACCGGGGCCGTGAGCTTCCGCTATGGCTTTGGAGACGGAAAACAAAATATCAACATTGAAGAAAACACGGAGGAATCAACATGAAGATGAAGAAATTGACCGCGCTGCTGCTGGCAACGCTGATGGTGCTGTCTCTGGCCGCCTGCGGCGCGAAGGGTGACAGCAAGACCGAAAACAGCGGCGACACGGCCCAGACGGAGGAGGCCGCCGCTACCTATAAATCCTTGATGGACAGAGAGAACGAGATCCTGGCGGAGAATACGGAGCTTTGGGAAAAGGTCTTTCTGGCGGCGGACAAGGGCATGACCATGCAGGAGGACGGCAAGAATTACGGCGATTTCCTGCTGGACACCATCGAATCCGCCAAGGACCAGTTCAGCGATGAGGAATACGCGCTGCTGAAGAAGTCCGCGCAGGAGATCAGCGAGATCGAGAATAAGCTGACCGAGCTGGAAAAGCAGCATCCCGAAATTCTGAATGAGGAGACCGACGCCAACGGCGACGCGCAGACCTTCCCCGCCTTTGAGGGCAAGGATCTGGACGGCAACGAGGTCAAGAGCGACGAGCTGTTCTCCGCCAACGCCGTCACCGTGGTGAATTTCTGGTTCACCACCTGCAGCCCCTGCGTGGGTGAGCTTGGCGATCTGGACGCGCTGAACAAGGAACTGGCGGAAAAGGGCGGCGCACTCATCGGCGTCAACGCCTTTACGCTGGACGGCGACGAGACGGCCATCGCCGACGCGAAGGACGTGTTGGCCAAGAAGGGCGCCACCTATCAGAACGTGTATTTCGATTCCAGCAGCCCGGCGGGAGCCTTTACCGCCAACATCTTCGCCTTCCCCACCACCTATGTAGTGGATCGGAACGGCAACATCGTGGGCGAGCCCATCGTGGGCGCCATCACCGAGAAGAATCAGGCGGAGACGCTGCAATCCCTCATCGATCAGGCCATCGCCGCCGACGCGGGCTGAGAAAAGTCCAAACGGTGTTCAGTTGCGTGAAAAAAAGAGCTGACTGCAATGCAGTCAGCTCTTTTATATTACCGGCGGAGGGAGGTGGAGAGGCGGTCAATGCACCAGACCAGCAGAATCAGTCCAAGGGCGATGGCCCCGGCCTCGCTCCATTTGTAGTGGTTCATGGCGAAGATCAAAGGCGCGCCGATGCCGCCCGCGCCCACCAGTCCCAGAACCGACGCTTCCCGGATGTTCACGTCGAAGCGGTACAGCACCGCCGAGGCCAGCGCCGGGAGCAGCTGGGGGAGCACGGCGTACCGGATGCGGAGCAGGAGAGGGACGCCCATAGATTCCAAGGCGTGATAGGCCCGGAAGTCCAGCGACTCAATGGCCTCCGTGAACCGTTTGCTCAAAAGACCAACGCTGCAAACGCCCAGAGTGAGCACGCCGGTAAAGGGGCCGGGACCGGCCACCCGAATAAAGATCAGGCCGTAGATCAGGAAAGGGACAGAGCGGATCGCCATGATGACCACCCGGAACAGCAGCGCCGGGAGCTTTGGCATCAGGCAGGGGGTAGAGAGGAAGGACAGGGGCACTGCGATAACTGTTCCGGCGCAGGTGCCCACCAGAGCGATGCACACGGTCTCCAGCAGCAGGTACCCCAAGCCACTGGTATCCGTTTCAAAGAAGAAAGCCCAGTCGGGGTGGAACAGGCCGGAAATCATGGCCTGCACCGCCCGGGGGCTGATATGGGAGAAGTCCGGGGGCTGGAGAGACAGCGTACAGACCAAAGCCAGCAGAACGGCAGCGCCGGTGAGGAGCCGCTTCCCAAGGGGAGACAGGCTCCGTTCCTCCCGGATGATCTGGGACAGCAGGCCGCTGATCCCCTCGATGACGCAGACGGTGAGGAACAGGAAAAACAGGATCATGCCCACCTTGCCGTATTCCAGCCATGAAATTTTTTCGTTCAGCAGCAGACCGATGCCTCCGGCCCCTACATAGCCCAGAATGGAACTGTGGCGCACGTTGGTCTCCAACAGGTACAGAACATTGGAGAAATAGGATGGGGCGATCCCCGGCACAACGGCCCGCCAGTAGACTTTGGCAGGCACCGCGCCCATGGCGCACAGAGCGTGGTAGGGGGCCAGCTCCGCCGATTCGATATCCTCATAGGTCAGCCGGGTCAAAATGGCAAAGGTGTAGACCGTAATGGCCACGGTACCGGAGAAGGTGCCCAAGCCAAACAAGAACGTAGCCAGCAGCGCTAAAATCAGCGTAGGGAAGGAGCGGAGCACCTGCACCAGCAGCCGCAGCGTCCACCGGAGCGGCTTAGGGGCATGGAGATTTTCCGCGCACAGGGGGGCCAGCAGCAGCGCCAGAAACGATCCCAGCGCCGTGCCGGTGACGGACATCTGCACCGTAGCCAGCAGCGGGGCCAGGATTCGGGGGGCATACCCCCAATCCGGCGGGAGCATGGCGGAGATCAGGTCCGTCAGATGGCTCCGCCGCGCCCAGAACAGGGTGGGGGAGCAGTCGGTGAACCGCGCCGCGGCCAGCAGAAGAAGGAAAAGTGCCAGCGTCCGCAGCCAGCGCTTTCCGGAGGAACGGGTCATGGCTGATCCTCCTGACGGTGGTAGACGGCGGCGAGGATCTCCTTCGCCGGGGTGTCCGCCGGGGCGTCCAGCACCACGGTTCCTTGGTTCAGGCCGATGAGACGGCTGGAAAATTCTTGTGACAGCTCCAGATTGTGGCTGTTCATGAGAACGGTCAGCTTTTGATCCTGCTGAATGTCCCGGAGCAATTCTAAAATCTGCCGCCCGGTGACGGGGTCCAAGGACGCTACCGGCTCGTCCGCCAGCAGCAGCGCGGGATGCCGCATCAGCGCCCGGGCGATGGCTACCCGCTGCTTTTGCCCGCCGGAGAGGTTCTTCACCGGCTCATGGACCTTGTCCGCAAGGCCCACCCGGTCCAGCAGGGCGTCCGCCTCGGCGACGCGCTCCTTTCCGAAAAAGCCGCAGACCGCCGGGAGGAACGCCATGTCCGGCAGACAGGCGTTCAGCACGTTCTGGCGGCAGGTGGCATTTTCCACCAGTGCGAAATCCTGATAGATGGTGCCGATGGTGGTCTGAATGGCCCGGCGGGTCCTGCGGTCGGCAGACTCAAAGTGAACGCCGTTTACCAGAATGGCGCCGCCGTCACAGCGGAGAGAACCGTTGAGGATCCGGAACAGGGTGGTTTTGCCCGCACCGGAGGGACCGATCACAGATACAAAATCCCCCTGACTGACGGAAAAGCTGGCGTCAGTCAGGGCGAGGGTGCGGTTTTGAAATTCTTTACGGACATGTTGGACTTCCAGCAGCATAAATAGCCTTTCAGCCCCGCGGCTCCTGAGAAGCCGCGGGGCAAGTGTTTTTTAAAGGGGGGACTTAGCCTTCCAGAGACTTCAGCAGCTCCTGCGCGGCCCGCTCGCCGTCATAATCGGAGTCCTGACCCCAGGTGTAGCCAACCTGGCTGAACACACTGATGATCTCCCGGCCCTCGTCGGTGTCGGCGATCTCGATGAAGCTTTCGCCCAGCGCCTTGCGGAAATCCTCATCCGCCATGGTATCGGAGTTCTTGCTGTAAGCAATCATATCGTTGTAAATGCCCTCGGTGACGCCGATGATGCCGGTCTGCTCCACCATGGGAGCGGTGCCGCCCAGCTCGGTCTCCCACTTGGGGGCGTTCTTGATGCGGATATGGCCGAAGGACACCATCACGTCCACCTGACCGGCGGCCAGACGGGCCACGGAAGTGGTGTGAGAGTCAGACTGGACCACGTGCTCCAGATCGCTGATGCCCTTGCCGTAGTGATCCTGAAGCCACAGGCAGGGATAGATGTAGCCAGAGGCGGAGGTGGGGCTGAGGACGGACCAAGTGGCGCTGTTGAGATCGTCCCAGGTCAGTTCTTCACCGGCATTGACCTTGGCCTGCAATTCCTGACCCTTTTCGCTGGGTCCGGCCAGAATGATGCAGCGGTAATAGGTGCTCATATCCTTGGTGTTTTCCTCGATGGTGCCGTCATTCCAGTCAGCAGGGTTCTCGGAATCCTTGTTGATGGCGTAGCGCAGAGCGGTGAGCAGCACGTCGCAATCGTCGGAGAAGAGGACGTAGTTGCCGCCGGAGATGAAGCCAATGTCGGCGCTGCCGGCGCTGAGGGCCTCGCCCACGGCGGTGTAGCTTGTGCCCACGGTCATGTCGATATCCTTCACGTCATAGCCCTTTTCCAGAAGCTTTGCCTGAAGCAGCTGCTCCAGAGGCTCTGTGGCGGTGGTGATCTGGTCCGCATCGGCGTAGGGGGAGAAGGCGATCTTCAGAGAGGGGATCTCCTTCACACCGGTCTCACCGGCGCTTTCCGTGTTGTTCTCCGCCGGGGTCTGCTTGCCGGCGCAGCCGGTGGCGAGCCCCAGGCACAGAGTCAGGGTCAGAATACTTGCAAGAAACTTTTTCATGGGATTTACCTCCAGATTTGATTTTCTACTCAAAGCGCAAAAAAAATATGTGCCTTGCAGCACATACCGAATTTGACTTCAAGCAGATGCTGACAGCTCTCCCGGCGTCACCAGGAGAAACAGGGGCGGTCGATCCTTACTGGGATCCTCTCAACCCGGAACACGGGTTCCCTCGCAATCTGGTTTCGTCATCAATCTGAGCGCGGCGCCAAGGCGCTCCCCTTTTCGCCGCATTCCGTAACCGTGGATTACCTTACCACACTCTTCCGCAAAATACAAGCGCAAATCCGCAAATAACCGACAAAAAACGGGGAATTGTGTTTCTGTGGCTGGCTCCAGGAGACAGCTTTACAAATTTGCCGCAGCTCGCCGGGGAGACAACGAACCCCGGCAGGCCATCATAAGCGTGGCGGCCTGCCGGGGATTCAAAGTCAGTCGTTATTCTGATGGGGAGGCAATTACTTGCCCTGACGCATTTCCTCGTCGATGTCAATGAGGTCCTGGAAATCCGGGCCCCAGAGACGGAAGTTTCCGGATTCGATCATTGCCTTGTACTGGAAGGAGTCCCGGACCTGCTCCGGCAGGATGACACCCGCACGGGCCTCATCACCGTCCTGGTGGGTGTCAGATCCGGCCAGACGGAAATAGTTGGGATGGCGGCGGCACAGCTCCACGCCCCGGTCGCTGTGATTTTCGTGGCGGGGGTTGCCGTTGATGATCTCCGTGCCGTCCACAGCGTCCTCAAACACGGTGGTGTTGCCGTCCCGGTAGGGGTGGGCGTGGATGATAAGGACTTCATTGTGGAATTTCTCGTAGAATTCCCGGGCACTGGTGCAGCACATATAGGGATTGGAACGGAGCCAGTCCTCGTCGATGCCGTATACCAGATAGTCATTGTCATTCTGGGGGAAGCGCAGCTCGGCGCCCAAAATCACATCGAAGCCCAGCTCGTCGCCCCGCTTTTTGGAGGCCTTGTAGCCGGAGAGATAGTGGTCCATGGCCTTCTGCCAGTCATGCTCCGTGTCGATGCGGGAGAGGTACTCCGGATGCAGATGGTCCGTGACCACCAGACCGGAAAAGCCGTGCTTCACATAGCGCTCCACAACGTCGGCGGCAGGCAGATGGCCGCATTTGCTGGTTTCCGCAGTATGGGTATGAGGATCGTAAAGATAACCTTGCATGGTTGTATGTTCCTTTCTACCAGGGGCGGCAGGCCGTCCCGAATTTACAGTGAGATCACTTGGAGGGATCCAGCTTCCGGCAGGTGCCCCGCTGGATCAGCGTCGGCAGCAGGATCTGGTGGACATAGCCCTGAGTGCCGTTTTCAATTTTGTCCCGGAGCATATCCACCGCCTGCACCGCCATGTCCCGCTTGGGCTGGTCAACGGTGGTCAGGTCGATGCGGGAGAGGGCCGTGGCGCTGATGTTATCGAAGCCGATGAGGCTCAGATGCCCCGGAATATCAATGCCCATTTCATCTGCCGCCGTCAGAATACCCAAGGCATTGGAGTCCGTGGCGGCAAAGACTGCGGTGCAGTCCAGAGGCTTCCGGAACAGCTCCTTGGCCAACTGATATCCACCCTGAATGGAAGAGCGGGAATATTCGCTGTTGAAAAAGTGAGGCGTGAGGTTAAATTCATGACAGGCCTTCATATATCCGTCCGCTCGGAGCTGATGGGTCGTGGAACCGGGACGCTGACCGAAATAGAGAATGTCCCGGTGGCCCAGCTCATAGAGGTATTGGGTGCCCAGATAGGTGCCCCGGCTGTTGTCAACGGCCACATAGCTCTGGGGCTGGCTCCGCAGGTTTTCACTGAGGAACACCGTGGGGACCTGATCCAGATAGGATTTGAGGTTATCGTAGGATTTGGAACTCTGAGGGACGATGAGGATCCCATCCACCTGTCGGCCCAGCAGCAGCTTGAACACGGTCTTTTCCTGCTTCAGGTCCGGACCGGAATCACAGAGCATGATATTATAACCGTGGGCACGGGCGCTGACTTCCGCGTGGTAGGCAAGCTCCGACATGAACTGGTTGTCCACAGAGGGGACCACAAGTCCGATGAGGTTGGTGCGCTTGGTCACCATGGACCTGGCCACAAAGTTGGTGGTGTAGCCCATCTCATCGCACAGCTTCAGAACCCGTTCCCGGGTCTCGCTGCCGATCTGGGAGCTGCCGGAAAGGGCACGGGATACGGTAGCATAGGAGACGCCTGCTGCTTTGGCGACATCCTTTAATGTTACATTTTTCATAAAGTTGACTCCCTTGCGAAGGTTGTGTTTATGCAAACGTTTCCGACTTTTTAAGAAAATTGGCAGAAAAAACTGCCAAGGTACTTCAGACGAATCAAGAATAGCTGATTTTTGCTCTTCTGTCAATATCAACCTAAATTTTTAAGGCATTTTGGGCAATCCAGCAAAAAAAGTGTCTGAGCTTTGACATTTGGGATATTGACAAAAAGGGGCGAACTCCTATAAAATAAAAACAGAAATCGCAAACGTTTGCGATTCTCGGGGCGTCACACTCCGAGGATCGCCGCGCTTTCCCGCAGTTGGGCCGCGACCCTGAATTTCAAAGGAGGAACTGCCATGACCGCCAATATCCAAACCATTTTCTTCGATGTAGGAAACACTCTGCGCATTGTCCTGCCGGACCAGGAGTTTATTGACCGGGCGGAAGCCGGTCTCATGGAACTGATCGGCACCACGGAGAGCCACGACGCCCTGTTTGCCAAGCTGGAGGAGCGCTGGAAGGCATACCGCAAGCAGTCCAAGACCACCCTGCTGGATGCTTCCGAGGGAGAACTGTGGACCCAGTACATGCTGCCGGAATATGATCCGAATATGATTTTTGCCAACGCCCCCAAGCTGACCCGCCTGTGGCGCGACCATGACGGCCGCCGGGTGGCCCGGCCGGACGCCGTAGCCACCATCAAGGAGCTGCACCGCCGGGGCTATACCCTTGGCATCATCGCCAACACCGTGACGGAGACGGAGATCCCCGATTGGATGGCCGCTGACGGCGTGGCCCAGTGCTTCAAGACCACGATCCTTTCCTCCAAGGTGCGCCTGCGCAAGCCGGACCCGGACATCTATCACCTGGCCTGCCGCTGCATCGGTACGCCGGAAGCCAACTGCGCCTATGTGGGCGATAACCCGGTGCGGGACGTGGAGGGCACTCAGGCTGCCGGCTTCGGTATGATGATCCGGATCGATGAGCCGGATACGCTGAACAAGGAAAAGGCCACCGGCAAGGAGTTTACCCCGGATCATGTCATCACCAGCCTTTCTGAATTGTTGGACATCTTCCCTGAGCGGGCTTAAAGGAGGACCTATGGAAAAACAGTATAAAGCCGTCTTTTTCGACTTGGGCGGCACTCTGCGCATTGCTTTCCTGGAGGAGGCCTATATGCGCCACGCCCGTCGGAAAATGGCGGAGATCGCAGGCACGGATATGCCTTATGAGGAATTCTATCAGATGATCGAGGAGCGCTACGAGCCGTACCGCAAGTGGGCTTTGGGCGAGTTCAAGGAATCCGGAGATGAAGAGCTGTGGTGCAAATGGCTGCTGCCGGACTATGACCCGGCCCGGATCCGTCAGGTGTGCCATGAGCTGAGCTTCCAGTACCGGCAGTGCAAGGGGCGCCGCGAGGTGGTAGACGGCGGCGTGGAGGTCATCAAGGGCCTGCATGAGCGCGGCTACAAGCTGGGGATCATCTCCAACCTCATCGGTGAGAACGAGGTGCCCGACTGGCTGGAGGAGGACGGTCTGGATTCCTATTTCGATACGGTGATCCTCTCCTCCGTATGCCACATGCGCAAGCCCTGCCCTGAGATCTATGATCTGGCCTGTCAGCAGATCGGCGTGAAGCCGGAGGAGTGCGTGTCCGTTGCGGACAACATCAAGCGCGACATCGCCGGAGCCAAGAAGGCCGGCATCGGCTGCAACATTATTTTCCGGTCTCCGGAGAAGAAGCATCCCGTGGAATTTACGGAGGAAAACCGCCCGGACTATGTGATTGAAGATTTCCGGGAGATCCTGAACATTCTGCCCTGATGCGTTCCGGGCCAGCGGCCCGGTGAAAAGGAGGAAGCAAGCCATGAATACGGACATCCGTTATATTTTTCTGGATCTGGGCGGTACCTTCCGGGTCATTGACAAGGACCCGGCTTATCTGGCTGCCGCCCGGGCGAAAATCGCAGAGCTGTGCGGCGTGAAGACGGAAGATCCTACCCAGTGGTTCGAGGATGTGATCGACAAGCGGTACGATGTATACCGGGAATGGGCCCTGAAATATATGTGCGAGGCCCCGGAAGAGGTGCTGTGGCGGCGCTGGCTGGCCTATGACTGCGACCCGGAGCTGATCCGGCACAATGCCTCGGAGCTTTGCTACCAGTACCGGCAGACCAAGGGCCGCCGCACGGTGGTAGAGGGCGGCGCCGATACAGTGAAGGAGCTGTGCCGCCGGGGCTACACTCTGGGCATCATCTCGGATCTGGTGGGCAGACGGGAAGTGGACGAGTGGCTGGATCAGGATGGCCTGCGCCCCTATTTCCAGACGGTCCAGCAGTCCTCGGTCACCTATATCCGGAAGCCCGGCCCCGCGATCTACTATTACGCCATGGAGGAAGTGGGAGCCGAACCGGAAAACTGCTGCTATGTGGGCGACAATCTGAACCGGGACATCATCGGCGCCAAGGCCGTCGATTTCGGTATGACCGTCACGGTGCAGTACCAGAAGGATAAGCCCCTGAAGCTGACGGCGGAAAACCGCCCGGATGCCAAGGTCTATCGGTTCCCGGACCTGCTGGATATTTTCCCCAAGCGGGGGCAGGTGGCCGTGGAAAAGCTGATCCCGCCGGAGGATGGACAATAAGTTCGCCCCGGTCGGATAAAAAAATGCGCAGTGGCGCGGGAAAGAACCGTTTCACGCACCGCTCGACTCATAAGGAGGTACTTTTTATGTCTGAATCCAAGCGCGGCGGCGCACAACTGGCGCGGGCCGTGGAAAAAGCGTATCAGGCGGGGCAGGATGACTACCATCTGGAACCCATGGTCCTGGTGGAGAACGGCAAGCCTGTGGGCAAGATCGGAGATGGCGATGCCGCCGTGTTCTGCTGCCGCCGCGGTGAGCGGGAGATCGAGCTGACGGAGCTGTTCACCGATCCGGACTTCAATAAGGTGCAGCGGAACCAGCTGAAGGATCTGGATTTCGTCATCATGACCATGTATCATGATAAGTTCAAGGATCTGCCCATCGCCTTTGCGCCGTCTCATGTGGTGAAGCCTCTGGCTCAGGTCCTCAGCGAGGCGGGGAAGAATCAGTTCCACTGCGCGGAGAGCGAGAAGTATGCCCATGTGACCTTTTTCTTCAACGGCGGCGAGAACGCGCCCTTCCCCGGCGAGGATGACGTGTGCGTGCCGTCCCCCAAGGGCATTGACTTTGACCAGCAGCCGGAGCTGAGCCTGCCTGCCGTGGCGGATCAGGTCATGGGCGCTTTGGGCAAATACGATTTCGTGGTGACCAACTTCGCCAACGGCGACGTGATCGGCCACACCCTGAATACCGCTGCCAAGCTGGAAGCCTGCAAGCATGTCAGTCACTATCTGGATGTGGTGGTCCATGACGCGCTGGCCAAGGGCTATGTGGTGGCCGTCACCGCAGACCACGGCAACATTGAAAAGCTGTACACCGCCGCAGGCAAGCCTGACGGCGCCCACACCACCAATCTGGTGCCTTTCATTCTGATGGACCCCGCCCACAGCGGCCCCATTGCCCTGCGGGACGGCTGTCTGGGTGACGTGGCGCCTACGGTGCTGAACGTCATGGGTATCCCCCAGCCTGCGGAGATGACCGGCAGATCTCTGGCGGAGGGACACGATTTCGGCAAGGACCGGAAGATGCTGCTCATCATCTGCGATGGTTGGGGTCTCGGCTCCGGCGATGACGGCGACGCGATCCATCTGGCGGATACCCCCTACTGGGATTCCCTGCTGGCGGAGCAGTCCTGGAGCAAGCTCCACGCCTCCGGCGAGCATGTGGGCCTGGGAAGCGGAAAGGCCGGCAACTCCGAGGCAGGCCACTCCAATCTGGGCGCAGGCCGCTGCGTCATGCAGGATGACGTCCGTCTGGACGCCGCTGTGAAGGACGGCAGCTTCAAGAAGAATCCCATCTTCTTACAGGCCATCGAACACGCCAAAAAGAACGGCACGGCGCTGCATCTGCTGGCGTATCTCACTTATAAATCCTCTCACGGCTGCATCGACTACCCGTTGGCCATCTGCGAAATGGCCCGGGATGCCGGACTGGATCAGGTATTCTTCCACATCATCTTTGACGGCCGCTCCACGGAACCTGGCTCCGCACCCAAGCTGCTGGCAGAGCTGGACGAAAAGCTGGATGCTATCGGCGTGGGCCGCATTGTGGATGGTGTGGGCCGCGGCGTGGCGCTGGACCGGGATAAGAACTACGATAAGGTAAAGCGGGCCTATGACGCCATGGTGGACGGCGCAGGCACCCGGTATGAGTAAGTCTCCGGCATAGACCGCCCCCCAAAAAAGAAAATCAAGAGAATGTTAAAAATCCCGCAGAGAGCAATACTCTCTGCGGGACTTTTACGCAGGAAAAGTGCGGAAAAGCAACAAATCACGGAACAGACATCGAGAACGGGAATATTTGCGTTGGCGGACTGCTGATCTGCGCCCCAACTGAAAGCCGCAAAAAGTGCCCGGACCGCCACAGCGGTCCGGGCACTTTTTGTCATACATCAAAACAGGGATCAGCGGGCGTCCTTCAGGATCGTGTAGACCTCATAAATGTCCTTCACGCTGTAAGTGGGCTTCACGTCCGCGGGAACGTTGGTGTCCTTCAGCTTGGTGAGGTAGGAGTCAATGTGGAAGGTGGCACCGAAGCCCATGCGGATGGGGCCGATGACGTCCCGGGAGAGGGTATCGCCCACATAGGCACAACTGGCGGGGTCAGACTGGACCTGATGGAGGGAGACCAGAAAAATGTTGGGGTCGGGCTTGCGATATCCGGTGACGGAAGAAAGCGTCACATCCTGGAAGTAATCCCGGATGCCGTAGTTTTTCAGAACGTCAAACACCTGATAGAGGCTGGCCGTATTGCTGATGACGCCCAGCTTCATACCCAGCCCCTTCAGCCCTACCAGCATTTCCTTCACGTGGGGGCGGAGAGTACGGTGATAGTGGGTGATCTCCCACATGTGGGCCAGCTCCTCGGCGTAAGGACGCACAGAATCTTCATTCAGGCCGAAATCCGTCAAAACGAAGCTGCCCCAGATCTCCTCCGGCTTCAGCTCCCGCTGCCGGGGGTCCCGGTAAGCGCCGTAACGTTCCCAGCCGGCATTGATGCTCTGAGCCGCAGTTTCAAAGTCCATGTTCAGATCGATGCCGTGAGCGTGCAGAATATCCAGCACACCCTGAATGGAAGAATGGCGGCTTTCGTCATCGACCCAGATGTCCTCCAGAGTGCCGCCCATATCGAACAATACAGTATCTATCATAGTCTCACAGCCTTTTTTTTAAGTTGCATACATGGGAAAAACGGTATTCAGAGGGAGTTTCTGCGGCGAAGCAGCCACCAGGAACTTCCAAAACCCATCAGCAGCGGCACAGGGACCATCATACCGAAGAGCTGGAGAAACAGGACCGACGCGCCGCTGTCACCCCGCAGCAGGAGCAGCATGGTCACCAGACTGGCGAGGGCCAGCAGCAAGAGCCAGCCGTATGCGGCCAGAACGGTCTGAGGATGGCAGATCAGGTGGGTCAGCGCGCAGATTGCTGTCCCGATCAGGGCGGGGAGTAGCGCGCTGACCAGATTTTCTACCGCCCGGGGCGCAAGGGCAAGCCATGCGTGAATGGGATCGGTCAGCAGAAAGAAGGCCGCGCCGTAAACTGCCAGAAAGAGGATGGACAGGCAGAAGGAATTCAGCAGCAGTGTGCTTTTTACATGGCCGTTTTCCGTCAGCCGGAAGGCATCCCAAAAGGATTCCACCCGTCTGGCCTGTTCTTTTTCCCGTTCTGCCCGGCGCAGTTCTTTTTCAAAATCCTGGTTCATGTTATCTCCTATCTGAATGATTCAAAAGGCCCGGGCAGCGGCGGTTGCCGCCGCCCGGGAAAAATCGCGGTGCTTGAATTTACTTCATCTTGAGGTTCTGAGACAGCCAGTACGTCCACATCTCCTGCACGTCGAGATAGATGTCATAGATAGCGCTGAGGTCATTGGCGCGGGCGCCCAGCTCGGTGAGCTGTGCGGGGTTCTTCTTGTCCTCCACGTCGTCGCGGACGGGCCAGTTGCCTTCCTTCTTGAAGGGCTTCATGCCTTCGCTCTTGCCGTCAGCGCCGCCGGTGACGTAGCGGATGAACAGACGGGCACCGGCAGGGCTGTTGGTGCCCTTGGCGATAAACAGGCACTCCAGATTCAGCAGGGCGGTGTAGGGTTCCAGATTCAGGCACCAGGCAATGTCATAGCCGGATTCGTCGCGGTTGCCGATCTTACCGGCAGAGGCCAGGCACAGGGCGGGATCCTCAGCGGTGGAGTTATGGACGGCCAGCACCAGCTCGTCACCGTCGCTGATGAAGGTCATCTTGGCCTGAGAGAAGCGCCACAGATACTCCACGCCGGCGTTGTTCTCGGGAACTTCAAAGTCAAAGGAGGAAGCGTCATAGGTGTATTCCAGATCCTTGCCGTAGGTATCCTTGTAGGACTGAGCCATTTCATCGGCATTGTTGATGAAGCTGGCGAACAGAGACAGGTAGGCACTTTCCTGACCGATCTCCTTGGTGAACAGGCGGTACTTCTGAGTGCCGTCCTCGTTCTTCTCAATGATCTCCCACCAGCTGTGGATGGGCTGACCGTCGGGGAAGGCCTTGGTGTTATAATACCACATGGACTGAGAGGCGTACAGAGGATAACCGTATTTCAGGTAGCCTTCGTCGATGTGAGAGCAGATGTCCTTGGGATAATAGGGCTCCAGGATGTCCTGGTTGTACCACTCGTGGAACACGTTGCCGTTGACGTCCTTGGTCTGCAGTACGTCGGCGGTGATGTTGCCGGTGTCGTGCTCGATTTTGGCCTTGGAGAGCACTTCGTCAGTCTTCAGATCGGAGACCACCAGATCCAGGCCGGGATAAGCGGCCTCAAAGCCCTCTTCCACCTTCATCATCTTGGAGGAGGTGGCGTAGACGTTGATGGTGGTGTCCTCCTTCAGAGCTTCCTCGAAAAGCTCTTCGTCGGTCTTGTCGCTCCATTCGTCATAATAGGGGCCGTAGTGGTTTTCGCCGGTGTTAAGGTCATAGCCGAGATGCAGGTCGCTGGCGGTTTCGCCGTCGGTTTGGGAGTCATTGGAGTTGCCCTTGCTGCCGCAGGCAGCCAGGCTCAGCACCATGGACAGGGAGAGGAGCAGCGCAAAAAACTTCTTCATTTTCATCGGGGACTCCTTTCATATTTGGACGGTGGATCAGCGCCGTCCGATTTGGGGGGGAAATTGCGTATCAAGACACGGCTTACACCGCGCGTTTGATCAGACGGGTGGTTTCCTTATTGTAGATGTTGATCTTGTTCTGGTCGATGATGGCCCAGACCTTCCGGTCCAGATCGTAGGAGACCTGACCGATCTCCTTGGCCAGGAATTCATCGTTGCCGGCCTTCAAAGTGGTGATGGTCTCGGAACCGGCGGGCTGGTTGGCGTAGATGCTGACGGGAATGGCGCCCTCCACCGGCTCGGTGGAGATAATGATCTGCTCGGGACGGATGGCCAGCACGCAGTCGAACTCGCCGCTCTTGGGGAACTCCTCGTCGGTGAGGTGCTCGGCGGGGAAGGTATGGCCGCCCAGATCGCTCTTGACCACCAGCTGACCGTTGACCATCTCGGCCTTGCCGTCCAGCAGGTTGATCCGGGGATTGCCGATGAAGTCGGCGGCTTCCAGATCGATGGGGTTGTTGTACAGCTCGGCGGGGGTAGCCACCTGGTTCAGCTCACCGGCCTTGAACAGCGCGATCTTGGTGGACATGGTCAAAGCTTCGGTCTGGTCGTGGGTGACGTAGATGATGGTGGTGCCCAAATCTTTATGGAGGCGCTGCAGCTCCGCCCGCATGTCGATACGGAGCTTGGCGTCCAGGTTGGACAGAGGCTCATCCAGCAGCAGCAGCTTGGGACTGGAGGCCACAGCGCGGGCGATGGCCACACGCTGCTGCTGGCCGCCGGACAGCTCGGTGGGATAGC
>OGDU01000558.1_pt1 | contig 36274 bp, 62 predicted proteins | sample 1570371 | NCBI WGS metagenome assembly OGDU01 (sample SAMEA2581977, study PRJEB24529) | metagenome | biome: Human gut stool | place: China | collected 2011
TCCATCAGCGGCACGATTGCCGGCGCGATGGGGTCTCCGAAGATGTCGTTTTCGTAAAAATCCCCACGCAGGTGGATCACGTCGTCGTAGGCGAACGTCAGGACGTTCCCGTTTTGCATGTAAAATTTCAGATACAGGTTCCCGCTAGCGTCGTAGACGGCGTCCGCCTGCATCGCCGCGACCGGGAATATGGCGTTCGGAAATCCGTTTTCGTCGCGCATGATAACGGCAAAAGCGTTGTTGTTGAGGATCAGCTGCGCAGCAAGCTTTTCCTGCAGCATCTGCCCCGTCATGTACTGGTTCGGCTCTTCGAGCAAAAACCGGATGTACGGTTCTGGGTTTACCGCGATCTTCCGCGCGTCTGCGGTGATCGTCTCCCGTATGTGCTTTGCCGTCAGCTTTCCGATTGCCTTGATCTTCGGGCGGATGCAAGCGCGGACAATGTCCGACTGATACATTTTGCCGTTGTAGCTGTAAAAGCCGTTTCCGCGCTCCTGCACCATCTGGACGGTCGAGACACGCTTTGTCGTTGTGATGTTTTCGAGGAGGTTTTTAAAAAATCCCATGTTGTCACTCCTAGAGCATACTTGTGTATTCCGCCTGCTTTTGATCGTAGATCGCGTAGGCGTCGAGCAGAGCCGCCGTGCCGTCTATGCGGCGTGTTGACTTGCTCGTTTTGTGCGGCTGGATATTGCCGTTTTTGTCCTCGTCGTAAGCGGTGTTTGCAAGGCACCACTTGTCAACTGGATTGTTGTTGTACACAATCCGCTTGGACTCCAGATCATTTCCGCAGCGCTTCATTGGCTCGGACAGGGTCTTCACGCCCTGGTGCACCGGTATCATCGCTTCGGCTCCAAAGTAGTCTGCCATGCTGTCTGTCCAGTAGGACGCAGACCATGCATCATAGCCGACGAATGGTATAAAAATATCGAGGTCTTCCTGCACCTCGACAAACCATGTTTTTACGTCCTCATAGCGGATCTTGTTTCCCTCTGATAGCCGGACCAATCCGCGCTCATGCCACTTGTCGTACGGTATCTTGTCCTCGTTCACGCGCTTTTCCAAAAGCTCCTGCGGCAGCCAGTACATGGAGAGGACAAACAGGATGTCCGGTAACTCCGGCACCTGAAACAGAACCTTCCCTGCCGTCAGGTCCGTCGTCTTGGATAGGTCCGCGCCGCCGATGCCATAACGCGGGTAGGATAGGATTCGCTCCTGCGTCTGCCCGTCGGTCATGTGGTGTGTCCAGATCATACGGCGGTTTTCTTTGTCCAACTGGAAGGTGTCTCGGTTGTCCAGCTGTTCAAAGTTGAGCCACGCCTCAGAAGATGTTTCGCGTATGTTGAAATCCTTGCAGACGAGATTCCGGACGAGCGCCGGATTTTTCTTTGCCCGCTCGACGCGCTCCTTGAGCGCCGTGTAGCTCTTGATCGTGCCGAGGCCCGGGTTTGCTTTCTTCCAGCAGGCTTCATCGGTCCACTCGCTGCGCTTATCAAGCTCATAGATAAACGCAATCCGGCGCGGGTCGTGGTACCCGTCCGGATCTTCATAGCCGTTGATAATGCGCTCGGCTTCTTCGTACTTTTCGTCGTAGATGTCCTCGCGGATAACACCCGCAGTGGACGTGATAAAACGCAGCGGCTGCGCGCGCGCCTGATCGCCATCGGCAATGATGTCGTACAGTGGGCGACCGTTTTTCCACTGGTGGATCTCGTCCATCATCGCGCCGTGGATGTTCAAGCCGTCAAGCGTGTCGCTGTCAGACGATAGCGGCTTAAATACGCCGTCGTTATAATCGCTGTCTATCTCGCCGACCAGGCAGCGCGTTCGTTTGCGCAGCGCCGGTGACTTCTGTACCATGCGCTTTGCTTCTTGCCAGATGATCTTCGCCTGATCGCGTTTTGTTGCTACCGCGTAGACCTCCGGTCCTGCCTCCGCGTCCGCCATTTGCAGATATAGCCCTACGCCGGACGCGAGCAGCGACTTGCCGTTTTTCTTGCCGACAATCAGGACCGCCTCGTGATATTGCCGGTTGCCCTCAATGTCGACAAAGCCAAAGATCGTCGCCAGCAGAGCCTTTTCCCAAAGCTCCAATTTGACAAGCTGCCCGCCCGCTTTGCCTTTGGAGTGGTGGCAGTAGTTCTCAAAAAACTCAAGCACATGGTTGGCACGTTTCGGCGAGTAGTAAAACTCAGATTCTGTAGCTTCGAGCTGTCCTACAACGTGCCGGTATGTTTTCTGCACTTTCAGGCTGACGGTTTCCCGCCCATCCTGTATAGCCTGCCAATACTCGAGTATCGGATTGTACGTTTCCGGATATCGTGTGAGCTTCACGCTTCATCACGCTCCCGGACGAAACTTCCAAATCCGTCGTCTTCCTGCCGCGGCGCGGTGTCCGGCTTCGGCAGGAGCGTCGTGAGCTGCTTGATGATTTTCTGGTAGTTTGCGTTGGTGGAGTTGTACGCCTGACCAATGGGGCGTGCCCGGTCATACGGTTCCAGCCGTTCCGATTGCCGGAACGGTTCCGTCCATCCGTTTTCCCGCAGGTCCTCTGCCATGTCCTCACACTCGACGCGCATAAAAGCTGCCTGGTCAATCAGCCCCGCGACAGTTCCCGCTGCTTCTTTCGGCAGATTCTTGTAGAGCCGCCGAAGACGCGCTTTCTCTGCGCGGATACGCTGTTCTTTCGTCTTTTCCTGCTTATTCGCCACAAAAAGCGCCTCCTTTTCGTGTGATTTTTGCACGCTCTCCGCACGTGCGCGTGTATTACATATCGCCGCGCTTTTGGAGGGGGGTCTCGCGAACGACCTGCGTATTTTTCCGAGGGGGGGCTGCGGTGATTCCGCTGCTGGCTCAGTCTCGCGCGACGGGGGGGATCGGGTCACCGTTGGCGTCGAAAAATATTTTTTGCGTCAGCGATTTTGTAACGCCGTGACCGTCAAACTTGTCGTGGCAATCCTTGCAGACATACTCAAGGTTTGCGTAGGACAGGCTGATCTCCGGGTCCGTGATGTTGTCCTGTGTGAGCGCCTGTTTGTGGTGGACGATGTATCCCGGCTTGTCTTTGCACTCCTCACAAAGCCCGCCGTCAATTGTCCTGCGGAACTTGATATATCCGGCGCGGCATTTCTTCCAGCGCGTGGATGCATAAAAGCCTGCTGCCCATGGCTGCATGTATTTCCCTCCGATTCTCCACGCTACAACTCTAGCACATTTTTTTGGCTGAGTTAGCTACATTTCGCATAGCCGATGTTCCGTGCTACTTCGTAGACAAACCTGTTGTGCATGCGTTTTGCCGTCGATGTGCTGATGTATAATTTCCGCCCGACCTCGTCGAAGCGTAGATGTTCGCCCCATGAATGCGCGCCGACAACAGCGAGCACCATGTCTCCGTCCCTCCACGTCCGCGCTGTGTTGATGGCTCGGCTCACCGCCTCATAGTCCCGGTACTCCTGAGAGGACAGGACGCGCACGGCGATGTCCTCAACGGCTCGACCGGAAGAGCGCCCGCCTGGCTGCGAAGAATAGCCCGGCGTTGTCTTTTGACGGCTCATGTCCCGAACCTGTTGGTCCAGTTTCGGGAATGCTCCGATGGTGCGGCAGACATTCCCGTACCACCAGTAACGAGGTTTTGACACTTGCTCAACTCCTTCCGTGTTTCGTTCTAAAACCCTACACATTTACAAGGGCTAAATTAAGCGGCTCCCGGTCGCTTGCGTACTTCTTTTTTTGGGTCCCATACATATTTAAAATATAGGAATCCGTATTGCGTGGCTCTCTCCTCGACGAGAATGTACCCACGCGGCGCAACCGGCGGGCGCTGCGGGCTGTACTCCCGCACTGCCTCGGTTGCTGGTTCCGGCTCTGGTCGGACGCAGTTCCGGCTTGCTTTCCAGCGATGCCCGCCAAACTCCTTGCGCCAGTGTCCGTGCAGGTAATTCGCCAGCGCTGTGTAATCCTGCCCATGGTCAACCTTGTCGCCGTTCTGGTTTACATAATAGTTGTGCTTTCTCAGCGGTTTGCAGTCAATCACGCTGCCGAGTCCCCATAGCCTTCCGATCTCATCGACCGGAATGCCGTCCGTGATCATGTGCAGGTGAAAACGGTTTGTCGACTTGCCCCGCCCGTATACAATCACAAGCTTTGCCTCTGGATAGCGGTAGAGCAGTCGCCGGTAATAATTATCCCGGATTCTGCGCATCTCCTGCGCGGTATGTACCTCATTGTCTGCATCTAGCGTGAGGGTAGAGTAAAAGCTCGTCGGTCCGAAGTTTGCATTGACGAGCGCGGCAAACTTCGCCGCGGAGATCTTTTGATTAAATTCTTCGCGTTCCGACTCCGTCTGAAAGCGCGGCTTTTTCGGCTTGCTGGTCCTCAAGCCTGCGCCGCTCGATACCGTATATACGATCTGCTCGCAGACGCAGCCGGAAAACTTCCGGCGCTTGTGTCGCTTTACCATAGCTCCTCCTGCCTCGGTTTATTTCCCGAGGCTCGCAATGATGCCCTTTTCACGTTCAGACAGCTTCCAGACGTGCGCTGCGGCTTTCTCGGCTGCGGCTTTCTCGGCTGCGGCTTTCTCGGCTGCGGCTTTCTCAGAAAGCAATAGCCCGCCTCCGAATATAGTTTTTCCGTGTTCCGACTGCGCGTCCATTTTTGCTATAAACGTGCAGTCTTCTTTTTGCACCGCAAAATCAACCCCATAATGTGCGTACTTTTGCATCATCGCTGCCGTCAGAACATAATCCGGATATGTATACTTTGGTAATTCCTTCCTCATTCCCTCCTTGACCGTCTGCATTGCCCGCTCGATTGCTTTTCTGAGTGTCGGCGCGGTCTGCGCGATCTTACCACCGAAACTCGTCACAAACGCCGTTCTAACAACTGCCCCATTTTCATATGTAATGTCGGCGTCGCAAATAATGTGGTTCATCCGCATCACTACGCTACGCCCGCTAAAGCATGTGAGTGACGGCGCAAAAAGAAAAAATGCGATTCCTCTGTCGATGTAAAATTCACAAATTCTGCTCAAAATTGAGAACGGCGGGTTGTCCAGCACGACGCAGCCGTCCGGGTAGTCAAAGCGTTCATAATCTCCGCCCGGATAGAACGGTCGCACGATTCTGGTCCGGTCGATCCCGTACTCTCCGCATACCCAATCCCGGATCGCATCATAAACGAGCGGCGGCGTATAGCAATCGTCCGTCGTCTTCTTTGGTTTGAATTTCTCCGTGAAAGCGTCATACTCCTGGTTGTCATCAAACAAGCAGCCCTGCTGCCATTGCATGGTTCAGCCCTCCTTTTTTTCTTCTGCCCGCTCAAAGCGTGGGCGGAAGTTCCGCCCATGCGTTCAGCGATCAGCGTCCAAATACTTAATGTTCTCCTGCATTGGCTCTTTTCCAAAAGCCTCCCGTAATTCGTTCGGCGTAAAAACACCTTCAACCTCTTTCATGACCTTATCCGCGCGGCGGTTCAGGCTGCGCAGCTTGAAAAACGTCAGCGTGCCCAATGCCATCCATTCCAGCACCGCCGCAAGCTCCAAAATATCAATGATCATTTTGCCTCGACTCCCTCCCTGCATTTTGTATTCCATTCCTGTTCAACCCACACCCCGTCCGTTTTCTTTGAAAAACTGGCTGGCGCAAAGTTTCTGGCGTGTTCCAGATCCTGTGTGTGCTTACACTGAGGATAGCTGCACTTCGCACATGCCTTTCTATCGCAGAGAAACAGAAGTTTCTGTGCAGTAGCAAGTTCGACTCCTCCCGGCAGAATAGCGACTTCTTGTCCAACTTCCGCAGTAATCTTCTCCCGTAGTTTCTCACGGTCTGCATCGCGCATGGCATACACGCATTTCAGCAAAATCATTTTGCCTCGACTCCTTCCATCTGGGCGCCGCAATAACTGCACTTCTGCGGCAGAACGTACTGCACGCCGCTTTTTGTCCGCAGTTTCATCGATGGCTTTTCCGGTCGACCGCAAACTGGGCAGCGAAATACCTGGAAGATATCATCCCAGCGCCAAACCTTCCGGTTTTCTTCGCTGCTTTCCTCTCGGCGCAGCTCCTCTTTGCGCGCGCGGCTGAAAAAATACCCAACTCTTCCCCCGACGGTATCTTCCGTCGTCCATCTGAGTCCCGTGATCCGCATCCCGCATTTCGGGCATTTTGTTGGATTAACTTTCATTTCGCTTTTTTTCAGGTCGAGCCGGTCCTCCCCGCCGAACGGGAAATGCTGTATGTATCCTGCCTCGCTTATGCTAAACTCGTCGAATATGTAATTGCAGTTCGGGCAAACTGGGCAGGAATCCAGATAACCCTCGACCTTGCTGCTACATTCTTCGTGGCGTTCCTCCGCCTTTGCGTTGACCGCCGGTTCTGGTGTTCGGAGTTTGTTGTAATACTCCAGCAGCGTGTCTGATGCATTTTTCATCAGGACCGTACTACAGTCTGGTAAGTCCGCCTGACTCCATCCGTCAATGATCGCGTGAAGTGCGCACTTTTCGCAGTTGATCTTTGCACATGCCTCCATTGATTGCATGATCTCTGCAAATGTCATGCGCTCCTTGCCAAACAGAAGTTCCTCGGCTCGCTTGTTTTTCTCACTCATTTTCGTTCCCTCCTTTTGTAGTTGAACTGCTTGACGTCCGGATTTCGGTCACGAAATGGCGTGAAACGGTCCCCGCAGACCGGCTCCAGAATCCGATCCAGCTGCTCCTGCGCGTAGTCAGACTCCGGCTCGCACATCCACGCAATTCCCAGCTCGTTGTTTATCGCCTCCACGCGCTCATACATTCGAATCATGCGTTCAGCGCCGAAGCCCTCCTGCGCAAGCGCCGCCATCCAGAGATCGCAGCCCTTCTGTACGCCTGCCTTAAAGCCTATATCCAGACCTGTCTGTAACGTCTCCTTGAGCCTCTGCGCAAAATTCATCCCTTCTCCGCCTCCAGTTCCTTTTGTTCCTGCATAAAGCCGTGCAGATAGAGCAGCAACAGCTTTTCAGCGGTGTTCACGTAGCGGTTCAGTTCTTTCTTGCTGATTTGGAGCTTGCCAGTCGTGATAACGCGTAGATCCGGCGTCCCGATCACCTGTATGCAGGCTGGTGGCTCTCGCTGCGGTCCGTCCTCCGTGACTTCAAACAGCGGCGGTGTCAGCTGGTCCATTGTGATACGCGGCGGGTATTTCTCGCCCCGGAAATCAACCTCCCACTTTTCATCTTCCATCGCTGTTTGAAATTGCCCCAGCTCGCCATAAAATAGCTCCATGATTTTTGCCATATTGATGCCCCTTTCAGATCGTTATAACTTCCCGCCGAGACTGGCGGGCTAATTCCCGCTCGACGCACAGATAGCAGTTTGTGCAGCTCCATGCGCCCTTGTAATTGTTCCGTTCCGAGCAGCGCACATTGTAGCAAAGCCCCTTTGTTGCTCGCCTCGGGTCCCGTAGGTATCCGTAGGCTCCGCTTTCTCTCGTTTCTGCGGCTCCAAACATGTTTCTCATTGTCCCGCTCCTTTTATTTTCGTCTGGGGACCGGAAAACCGGTCCCCTTGCAGTGACGGACTTTCACCGCCTGCACCCGGCGCGCCGCGCCATCCGCATGATCGCTGCGCGTCTCCGGGCGAGCCGCCCTTGTCTGCTCAGACGGCTTTGGGGGGATTGGGAGGTCATGCGATGTCGCCGGTCCTTGCGCGGTCCGGCGTTGGGTAACGTCCCACAAAGCGCACGTTCCACACGCTTTTTCATTCCCGCCTGCGGTTGACCCAGCCCGCAGGCGGTTTGCAAAAAGTCGGGGCAATCCTCCCGTCGCCGTCTCATGGCGGAGCGGCAGCGGCAAAAGCCCAGATAATATAAATATGTACCCCGGCTGGTTGCCTATTTTATGTGCCGATATCCTTATGCAGCAAGCCCGCCCCGTTTTTGGTAAGCGGCAGCGCCTTGCGCCGCGCCTGCTCCTCCGGATTCCATCCGCACTTTGCGCAAAAGAGCGCGCTTTTGTTGGCGCAGTTGTTTCCTTGCTTCGGCAAACCGCAGGGCGGCTCCGGTCTTGCCTTGGTTTCCTCGTCCATGTCAAACCTCCTGTATGTCAATTCCAAATTTTGAGCGCATAAACTTTTTGTTGCGCAGGTACTCCTTTGTCCGCGTTGCCGTTGACTTTACGTCCTCGACAATCAGCTTCCCGCCGGCTCGGTACGAAAAATCCGCCGTGTAACGCACCGCGCGGACCCGCTCTCCGGTCTCGGTGCAGTAGCTCTCCTGCAATGTAAACTGCGGTTGCAGCCTCAGATCCGAGATAAGCCCAGCCCGTAGCATGGTCAAAAGCTCGTCATAGCGCCGCGCCTCTTTTTTGCTGTCAAAGCGTACCCCGGCGCGCTTCTCCGGCGCGTTTTTGTACTTTGCCTTCCGTTTCTGCTCCTGCTGTGCCTCCGGAAGACGCTGTTTGGCGTAAAGCTCCCGCATTCTCGGTGGCATGTCCGCCATCGACTCAAAGCGCAGCCCGCTCATACGTCTACTTCTCCGCGTTTCCCTGCATAGCTGCAAAAATCGGTGTCCCGGACGATGTTTTGCCACTTCCGGCACCAACGGAACAGCGGTTCTCCAGACGGCGGAATTTTTTGGTATGAGTAACCGCAGTATTTGCATTTCAGCGGCACGATTGCCTCTTTCACGGTCGGCGCCTCGTCGATCAGCGTGCAGATCATGTCGTCGGTAATGCTCGAGCAGCAGCCGCAATCGCCCACGCATTTTGACTGATGCAGTTTTTTGTATGCGTCCGCGTCAATCAGCCGCATGTTTTGTCTCCTCCTTCCGCCTGCCGTGGCTGCAATAGCTGTCAAGCTCGCAATATGGCAGGTTGTAGTCATCGCAGCTGTAAATCCCTTTGTTTAGCTCTCTCCAGGTATCTGCAATCCTTGCAGCGAATAATCGTTTCGACGTTAAGGGTAGGTGCCCCATCCAAATAATTGATGATCGAGTCAAACTCCCAGTCTTCGATTTCGCCCTTTCTGAGGTTCTCCAGTGCCTTGTTGTAGATTGCATCCGCGTCAACTGGTCGCATCGTCAAATCCTCCATCCATCTTCTCCCCGCAGCGGTCACATACTCGTTTTGTTGCCATCCTTTTTGTCCTCCATTTCCTGCAAAGCCTTCTCGGCTTCTTCGCGTGTCAGAAAAACGGTTTTGCCGATGGCCTCCTGGCCAAAAATCATTTGATCAGAGAGTGTAGTATAAATTACGTTCGTACGCCCGCTTGAGGACATGCCGACAACGGCTTCATACAACGAATCTTCATAAATTTCGTCGTCATCCACTATGTACAACATACTTGCGCAACTTTGCGTAAGCACTGGCCGTACCGGGAGCACGACGAGCCGCCCTTCCTTGTCGGCTTTGTAGAGTTCGCGGAGGCGCTCAACCTCCGACGTGTCATCCGAAAACGCCATCTCGATAGTTTTCTTTGCCCACGCGGCTTTCTCTGGTGTTTGCACCGCGTCCTCGAACTGCTTGAGCCTTTCCCATACCTCCTTCTGCGTGCAGTTCCCGTCATACTTACACGGCAGTTCGCGGCACTGCGCGATGTCGCAGAAGTTCCCTTCAAACGTCAGTCGTTCCATCAGTGTCCTCCTTGTTCGGCAACAGTTTCCATTCAATCCAACCATTGCGTGTCACAGATTTCAGGAGTTCTGGGTTCATGCCTTTCCTCCTTCCTCCGGTGCTTCCGGCAATCCGCGCCATTCCCACGCATTCTTGTCGAGATGGCACTCACGGCATTTGCACGTCTTTGATTTACAGCTGGAGCAGTCGCGCGTATCGCACGCATACTTGCAAGTCTTGCAACTCCGCGCATCCGCTAGGTCTGCTAACGCCGCGTCCCTCTCGGCTTCTGCCTTCGCCTTCTCGGCGGTCAGGCGCTCGATCAAGTCAGCTGCACCAACCATCATGTCGCCCATACAATCCTCGCTGTCAAACAATGGGCATTCCGTACAAGTTTGTGCGTCTGTTCTGCGGGAGCATATCCGCAGCTCCTGTATAATTTCCTTGTTTGTCATAGCGCGTCTTCCTCCGATATCAGTATGAGTTTGTATACACCCTTCATCTCAAAACTTCCTCCCTCAATGCCTTAAAAATCGGGTAAGCCTGCTGCGGGACTACGGCGTTTCCGAGGCATTTAATTCTGTCCACCCGATTGGGAATCCCATGAGCCACTCGACCCACGTCGGGTTCAGCTGCCCACCAATCTGATCGTTCAGGGCATTCATCCGCTCTGGGTTTTCGTATCGTTCCCGCTGTCCAGTCCTGTAGTCCCTGGCACATGGTGTCGCATACAAAACCACACCGCGCAGATTTCCACGCACAAGATCGTGTTCCGCCGACTTGCTCCCCGCAGGTCCGCTCCCTTTGCTGTCGCTTGCTTTCGGTGTCGGAAACAGTTTCGTCGATTCCGGCGAAGAACACCCTTGACCGCCTGTGCCAAGCTCCGACAGCCGCAGCTTCAAAATTAAACACGACGACGTGATAGCCTGCACGCTCCAAATCCTTGACCACTTGCCCGGCGGCAATCTTGATGATTCCAGGTACGTTCTCACCGACAACGCAGCGCGGGCGCAGCTCTCGGATAACTCGGAGCATCTCCGGCCAGAGGTAACGATCGTCTTCCTTTCCCTTTTGCTTTCCAGCCACGGAAAAGGGCTGACAGGGGAATCCGCCGGAAATAACGTCAACTGTTCGCAGTCCCGTGCGCTCATAAAAACTCTCCTTTGTCAATGTCCGGATGTCCCGCCAGCGCGGCACGTCCGGCCAGTGCTTTTCCAGCACTTTTGTCTGGTAGTCTGCAAATTCACATTGCCCCACGGTCGTAAAGCCCGCCCATTCCGCCGCCAGGTCAAGCCCGCCGATGCCGCTGAACAGACTCAAATGCGTCAGCATACCTCCGCGCCTCCCCTCAAAGCCCCGGCGTGTAGTGCAGTTTTCTTGCGGTTGCGTTCTGGTGGTACTCTGGGCGGGTAAATTTATAGCCCCAGTGCTTTGCCGCCGTAAACAGCGCGGCAAGCTCGTCCGAAGCGCGGACAAAGACCGTCTGTCCGCTGTATGTCACGGCGTAGTGGTTTTTCCCGGTGTATCCTGCCTGCGCAATTACGGCAGGATGGCGGTTTGCCCGCTCGCCGTTGTAGTCGATATTATTTTGCGCCATAGTGTTTGCGCCTCCTCACCTGATTGTCCGCACGGTTTATCTGCTTCTGTGCCGCAAGATCTAACTCTAAATTTTTCCGCGCCTGTCCGTTTTCCACGTAGAGATAGTTCCGGATGCTCTCATAGAGCGTCCAGTTGCAGCACATGGTGCTGCATCCCGCCATCCTGGCTGGACAGAATCTGCCGCATGGCGGCTTGATCCGGCGTAATCGTGGCGTTAGACTCGGCCTCATTCTGCCTCTTCCTTCACGTGCTGGAGCCATCTTCCCAGCTTGTTTAGCTGCGTCTCCCTTCTCGCCAGATCATTCACCGTTTCCCGGTCCACGCGCGGCATTTTGAGCAGGATCTCTCGATCATTGACGCAATCGTCTGCGTAGGCAAACAGCGCGTCAATTACGTCGTCCAGCTGCTCTGGACGAAACCTGACTGTGATCCGCTCGTCCATATCACATTGCCCCGTAGACCGACAAGCCGATTGCGATTGCGCCTGTCACGGCAGCGACGTCCATCATATGCCCGTATCCGGCAATCACCGCGAGGACATACGCCGCACCGCCCAGCCAGATGCAGCAGGTCTTCACGATCAGCCGCAGCGCCCGCCGGTACTGCATTTCCTCCCGCAGCCGCGCCCGTCGCTCCCGCGTTGTTTCTTCCGGTTCTACTCGCGCAAGGTTCGTTCTCATGGTGTTTTCCTCCTCAAATCGTCTTTGACCAGACCGGGGAATTATCATCTGCAACCAATTTCTGTATGAAAAGCTTAAAGTTTCTGGCATCTTTCTCGCTCTTTTTTGCAAAAGCTCTGTAAAACGCATTGATCACAAATGTTGCTGCAGCAATCAAATCAAAGCCGCTGCCCTCAATTCTTGATATTGACGTTTCACCGTCAATTCCGATTTCGACGTGTAGTTTCTTCGCCATGATCAAATTCCCTCCTCAATTATGATTTCCGCGTCAGCCAGCGCGCCAGCTCGGTCAACGGCACCGCGTACTTGCCGCCGATCTTCCGCGCCGGAAATTCGCGCTCGGCAAGCAGCGTCCGCCGGTCAATGCCGAGCGCGGTCTGGCACTCGTTGACCGTGATCGCCGCCCGCCCCGGGAACATGTCCGTCAGCAGCTCCAGCTGCGGACGGTAGCCCTCCGCCTCACGCATGGTGTTCTCCTCCCACTGCCGCCTCCTGTTCCCGCTCTCTGCGGTAGCGTTCTGCTGCCCATCGGGCGAAGGCGTCCAGCTTTGACTCGCCCCGCTCGTCCGGGCGCTGGATCTCAAATGGCTTTGCCGGAAGGAAACTCCCGTCCGGTGCCCGGTATGCAACTGCTGCCAGCATGATTGACTCCTCCTTCAATCAACTGAAAGTTCATGCCTCACGCCTCCTTCTGCTCGTCCTGCTTGACTGCCATCAGCTTTGCGCATGCTGCCATGCCCTGCAAGTACATCAGCGCACCCTCGCGCAGCTCCGGCGTCAGCTTATTCATTTCGGTCGTGATCTTCTCGACCTGCTTTTTCTGTTCTTCCGACATCTTTTTCACCCCTTGTTATCATTCTATTCGGTTTGTTTGTTGACCTTGTAAACACAGTATAGCACGCGTTTGTATACTTGTCAACACTAATTTGCAAAAAAATTTAAAATGTTGTTGACTATGTAAACATTGTGTGTTATTATACATATAGTAAAGGAGTGAGAAAAATGAATGAGCGAATTAAGCAGGTCCGACAGGCAGCCGATCTCACGCAGGCACAATTTGCTGATCGCCTCGGTCTTTCCCGTAATTTTATCGCAATGATCGAGACTGGCGGTCGAGTCCCCAGTGATCGCACCATTTCTGACATCTGCCGGGAGTTTGGCGTGTCTCTCGCATGGCTCCAGTTCGGCGATGGTGAAATGTACGTCAAGCGCGGCATGAACGAAGAACTCGGGCTGATGGTCTCCAGCCTCATGGGAGAGGCAGACGAGTCCTTCCGCAAGCGGTTCATTTCCGCCATGATGGAGCTGCCTCCGGAGTTCTGGTCCGAATTTGAGAAATTCCTGAAAAAAATCACCGAGGGCGAATGACCGCCCCCGGTGATTTTTGTTATCCTATCAGTCTCTTGCACAGTTGCAAGATAATGCAAAGCTGCTCTAATGTTGCCCGCTCCAACAGGCGCTTGACCTCTCCATTGACGTATTCTTTCGTGTTTTCCAATTCATCCTCCATTTCTCCACAAAAATTTCCTTCATTTTTTGTTCACATTTGCCATTGCTTCTTTTTGCCATCTGGCTTACGATATAAATAAGCCCCTATAGGCAGTATAATCTGCGAAAAATACTGTATTTGAGAGGATACCAATGTATATCAGCAAAAGAAGCCTAAACGCATGGACGGAAATTTGGGATTTTACGCTTTCCGGTTCTTCTTTCAAAGCGACTGATGGCACGCGCCGACAGACCTCTCTTCGCCGCGCGGCGAAAAAACAGAATGACTTCGAGCGCTTTGAGACCGTCACGGTCGACCTTGAGCGGTATGAGTACGAAGGTGCGCCAGCGTACATGGTTTATTTTGACGACCGTGAGGTCGGCAATGTCCCCGCCGAGGTTGCAGCGGAACTTGCCAAAATGGAGGACGCTGGGTATATTATTTCCGGCGATAGCTGCGAGATCTACGGCGGTCCGGACGAAGACGAGCCTGATAAAAAGTACGGTGCGCGCATTTGGGTTAAGGTCCGCCAGAAGCAATCTGGCGAGCCTCAACAGAGTGAATCTGCTAGTTGCCCACAAACCAGAAACTCCGACAGAAAAGGCGCCTCGCCGAACTATGATACCGGATACAGGTGCAAGCCGTCGAAGCCGTTTTATAAAAAGTGGTGGTTCTGGGTGCTTGCCGTGATCCTGATCAGCAACCTCACCACGCGAATCCCTGAAATTATGCGCGAGAAGAACCAGCGGGAAGCGGCACAGATTCTCTCCGAACGTAGCCAGCAGGCGCAGACGGAAACAACTGCCGCGTCAGAAGACGACGGCTATACCGAGGAGGAACAGGCAGCGGCAGCAAAGGAGTATTACGAAAAGATCGGCTACGACCCGACGCAGGAGCAGGAAACTCCTGATGTGGAAGACGACGGCATTTCCGTCCTAGAGCCTGTCGTGTCAAACAGTGCGAACGGATACAGCGGCAGCGGCGACGATTATTTTGAGATAACCCCGCTCGATGAACTCTGGTATATGGAGATCACAGGGAACGTGTCCGGCAATCACTTCGCCGTTAAGGGATATGATTCATTTGGCGAATACACCGAATTGTTTGTCAACACACTTGAGCCATACTCCGGCAGTGTATTTGAGCTGGAGCAAAGCACGCGCATGCTCGAGGTTACGTCTACTGGAGACTGGACTGTCCGTGTGAAGCCGCTGTCCAGCGCGCCGGTGCTTCCGATCAACGAAGCATATTCCGGCTCCGGTGATGCTGTGCTTCTTGTCCCTAGTGGCTGCACAACCGCGAAAATCACTGGTAACAGCGGTTCCAATCATTTTGCCGTCAAAGGCTACGGCGATTATTATGATCTGCTGGTCAATACGCTTGACCCGTACAGTGGCACTGTCCGCCTCGAACGCAATATCGTTGTTTTGACAATCACCGCAGAAGGTAGCTGGCAGATCACGGTTGGCTAGAATGCCCTTTAAGTGTTCGCCCGCGCCGCTTGCCGAAAAACGGCGCGGGCTTTGGTTTGTGCAGGCGGTGGGAGCCGTCCCTACGCCTCAACCGTACCCCCGCGCGCCGTGAAATGCAATCTACATTTTTGCAATTTGGTGAAATCTATAAAATATATCTGCAATTCCTGGCAAAATTTATGAAAGCGACGTGAAATCATGGATTTTGAGCAGCTTATATCCAGATGTATTGCCAAAATGGAGGAGAAAAACCTAACAAACAAGGACCTTGCGCAGCTTGCACAAATTTCTGAGTCAACCGTCTCGCGCGTCCTTTCCTCAAAAGGCTCAAACGCTTCTGCTTCGACAATTACCGCCATCTGCGACGCGCTCGGCGTCGGCGCGGATGCTGCGCAGCATGCAGGAGGCATGTGCGAGCGCACGAAAGGCGAGCTTTACGAGACACGTATTGACGACCTGCAACGCGCCATTGCGCGGAAGGAGCGCTGGAACAAACGTTTCTTCGTTCTCTGCGTCTGCCTTACTGCGTTTATACTCCTTCTTTTTGCGGTCGACATCTTGACCCCAAATATCGGTTGGTTCCAAACATAACAAAAAAGCCGCCCCGGTTGGAGAAACCGGAGCGGCATCTTTGGAGGTTTTTTATGGATGGTCTGAATCTTGCCAACGTTGTGATTTATGCTCGGTATTCTTCCGCTGGGCAGAACGATCAATCCATTGACGGTCAGCTTGCGAAATGCCGCGAGTTTGCCCAGCATCGCGGATTCCGCGTCGTGCATGAGTATTGCGACCGCGCGCTTTCCGGGCGCTACGCCGAAACGCGCCCGGAGTTCCAGCGGATGATCGCCGACAGCGAAAAGCGCGCCTTTGAGTACGTCCTCGTCTGGAAACTCGACCGTTTTTCCCGCGACCGATACGATAGCGCGATTTACAAACGCAAGCTTCGGGCAAACGGCGTGCGCGTTTTGTCTGCAACGGAGGGCATTGACGAGAGCAGCGAGAGCGTCCTCCTTGAGGCAATCCTTGAGGCGATGGCTGACGAATACTCCCGACAGCTCGCGCAGAACGTCAAGCGCGGCATGCGGCAGAACGCCGAAAAGTGTCTGAGCCTCGGCGGTATCGCCCCGCTCGGCTATCGCGTTGTAAATAAGCAATATGAGATCAACGAGGACGAGGCGCAGATTGTCCGCTGTATCCATGAGCAGTATGCCTCCGGCATGTCGCAAAAGCAGATTTCTGCGGAATGCTCCCGGCTCGGCTACCGCAATCAGCGCGGCAAACCCATTGACCTGCATGCGATCAAGCGTATCCTCGCAAACGAGCGCTATATTGGTACATATATCTACAATGGCGAGGTGATCGCCGAAGACGCTTTCCCGGCGATCATCACTAAGGAGCTAAAAAAACAGGTGCGTGAACGACTTGCTGCCAATGCAAAATCCCCCGGGCACGCAAAGGCAAAAATCGAATACCTGCTGCACGGGAAACTGTTTTGTGGCGAGTGCGGAGCGCCGATGGTAGGGGAGTGTGGGCGCAGTCGCAGCGGCACTGTCCACTATTACTACAGCTGCGCAGCGCGCAAAAAGCAGCATACCTGCAAAAAGCGCAATGAGCGCAAGGACGAGCTGGAGCAATATATCGTCGATTATATTGGCAAGAGCGTGTTGACTGACGAGTGGATCAAATCCGCTTCGGCGCGCGTCGTCGCCGAGTACGCGCGCAGCTATGATGCATCCGGCATTAAGCCGCTTGAGCGGCAGATCCGCGAGACAGACAAAGAGCTGGAGCAGCTTGTCGACGCGCTGATTAAAACCACGGCAGACGTTGCCATCCGCAAAATCAACGAGCGCATCGAGGCTACCGAGGCAAAAAAGCATGCGCTGGAAGAAGAGCTTGCGTCTTTGCGCATTGCAAGCCGTGTCCAGCTGCGTGAGGAGGACGTCGCCGCATGGATCAGTCAATTCCGCGACGGCGATTCCGCCGATATGGAGTATCGCAAAAAAGTGATCGATTTGTTTGTAAATGCCATCTATATCTACGATGATCGTATCAAAATGTTTTTTAATGTCACAGATTCCGAGCAGATAACTTACCCGGAAATGCTCGCTTTGGACGAGCCGTCCGGTTCGGATTTTGGCGCGTCCGCTGTACCAGATGTATCCTTATCCGAACACCTCATTTTTATAAATGGTGTTATTGGGATGGTTGTGCATCGATAAAATATCCCTCCCATATGGGAGGGATATTTTTTATGCTTTTTTAAGCCGCGGCTCTACAATGCCGTGATAATACCCGGCGATTTTTGCCTCTGGTCCGCCTGCGTCCTTATCAAAAAGAAACTCTTTGGCGAGATCTGCATAATACTCCGGGCGATCGACGCCGTAGCGCGTCGCGGACTCCCAGTAATCCGAGTACATCATGTTCATCGCCGCGTACCAGATCCACGGGTCGACGTGCACGCCGATGCTGTTGGCCACAGCCGTGGTCTGCTCGAGCGTCCAGTGCGCGCCCATTGAGCCGTCGTCATTTTCCATGTGCTCTGTCCAGCGCCGCGCGTCGTCCTCGGTAAACGTGGAGGCTTCGGGCTCCATCGTGATCTTATCCGCCTTGCACAGCGCGTCCATGAGCATGGTGCAGCTGCCCACGCTTCTGGAGCTCACGGGCTCCGCCATACACGCCTCAAGCGCCTCGCAGAGCTTTGCCTTATAGGCTTTGATCTTGTCCGTCATAGGCTAAGCAAGCTTGAGCAGGCCGGTGCAGAGCTCGACCACATTGCCCGCTGCCGTCGAGTCGGTCGTCGCAATGAGGGTAAAGGTGTGGTTCACGCAGCAGCAGCACCCGGGCAGCGCCAGTTCCGTCTCCGTGTGGATCTCGGTGTTTCCGGTCGCCGGAAGCGTTACCTTGCGCAGCGTGCAGGGCAGCGCGACGCCGTCCATGTACCACTGCAAGGTGAGCTCGCCAGCCGCGGACGACGTGATGACCGCATCGGCTACTAGGTGATAGAGCCCAATTTTTACGGTGTCGTAGCTCTGAGGCTCGACCTGAATGGACTCGCCGGAGTTGACAACCTTTGCGCCCGCAAGCGTGAGCACTGTCGCAGCGTTTGCTGCAAGCGTCTGCGGGCTGTTATTAAAATACCGGACGCAGGATTTCTGATAGGATTTGCTGTTTCCGCTACAAGACATTTACTCGTCTCCTTTCAAAATTATGGAAAACGTGGCAATCGCCCCGGATAGTTATATCAGGTTTGGTCCGTCCGTCAGCCGCCGCAGCCGCACGGATTGCAGGGCGGGTTCTGGTAGTACCTGCCCAGCTGGCCGAGGATGTACTGCGACTGCATATAGTCGTTGTTCGCGGCGCGGCTCTGTGCGAGTTCGTCGCGCAGGCGCTGGGTCTCCTGCTGCTGCAGGAGCGTTCTGGTCGCCTCGCCCTCGGCGTGGATAGCCGTCTTGATCTCGCAAGCGTTGATGCTGGCGTTGTAGTTAACGCCGTCGATCGCGCGGAGGATGTCGCAGCAGCACTTCTGCTGCGCAGAGATGCCGCGCTCCGTGACGGACTGCAAATCGCGCAGCTCGCCGAGGATGTTGTAGGCGTTGTCCTTGACGGCGCTTGTGACGTCGTACGCGCCCTGACGCGTCGCGGCCACGCCCTCGTTGTTCTGGCGCTCTAGAGCCGCAAAGTCCGTTGCACGCTGTACGTCGGCCTGCGTCGCCGGGGCACTCTCGCCGCTGCTGCCGAAGCCTCTGCCCGCGAAGAGCAGGAAGAACAGCGCGATGAGAATCACAATACCCCATCCGCCGAAGCCATAGTCCTTATCCATTGTATTCCCTCCTTTCGGGCTAGATTATTGATAGGCGCTTACGCGCGTTATCACTTGCTGATCTGGCCGACGAGCTCGCCGACCGTTTTGTCTTTGTTTGCCTCAAACCAGTCATTAAACCCAGGCTGGGAGGCGAGGAAGCTAAGCACCATCTGGGGACTCTGGCCTTTAAGCGTCGTCATTGCCGTCTGCATCAGGCCGTTCAGCAGTTTGTTTCCGCTGCCGCCGCCCATCAGTGCCATGATCGGATTTTGCATTGAGTTTTCCCTCCAATTCCTCGATTTTTCCGGCCATGCTCTGTAGGCCGTCCGTGATCTGCTTCAGCTGCTCTTGCAGCTGGGTCGCTGCCTTTTCCTCTTCCGTCGGCTCCGGGAAGATCCGGAACCGCGCAATGGTCTTTGCCGCCATGCTGTCCGTGCGGATGTAATAGAGCAGGTTTTCTGTCTCATGCAGTGCAAGCGCGTTGTCGTTCGGCTGCATCTGCAAATTGTTGATACTGGCCTCGCTGGCCACGGTCAGCACGCCGAGTTTCGGCGGCTGCTGCGGCATTTGCGGCACCTGCGCCCGCGGCATGGGCTGCATCTGCACCTGCTGCGCGCCGTCCATCTCCCAGCGCCCGGTGTATGGGTTGTATGCCATCCTGTGTCCCTCCTTTTGAGACCATTGTACAGGATGTCCATTTCCCAAGGGTGGCGCGAGTGTGATTTTATGTGCAAAATAATTTGATTTTTTTAAAATAATGCTTGACATATACGGGTAAACCGTATATAATAAAACCATAGAGATAAACAAAAAACAAACCCCAACACGGGGCAGGAGGAAATAAAAATGAAAGCTACTATTTATGCAAACTACGGAATGCTCGCAGCTGAAAAGCGCTGCATCTACACCACAGCCGAAACCGACGCCACCGTCTCCGAGCCGCTTGACGTCATCATCCCCGAGAAATTCGCCCCGGCGAAAAACGCTGCTGACGAGATCGTCGTCACGCTGAACGGTTACAATTATCGCTTGCAGGATGTCCTGTGCGGCGACGAACAGCCCTGCATCATGGTCCCGGGATACACCACCAGATACGAGCGGCTCGCTCGTGCCTAAGCCAAAGCGAGGGAATCCAAATGCCAACTGAGGCACAAAAACGCGCCCGGAACAAGTGGGACGCGGAGAACCGCACCGTAATTGGGTGCAAGATGCGGCGAGAAGACGCGGAAGCGTTTAAGGCCGCCGCGCAAGAAGACGGAACAAACCCCAACGAGCTCTTACGCGGCTGGATCGGGGACTACATGAGCAGGGAGGTGACGACTATGACAACCGAGCAGATTCAGGCGCTGGCGACGATCTTTGCGATTTGCCGCAAGGCCACGAAAACGCAGAGCCAGAGCGACATTGACAATGCGCAGCGTTACCCCATCAAGTGGGCGACCATTATGGTGCGCAAGCTCCACGCGATGGGCAAGGCAACGGACGATATCGACCGCGCAATCGCCGAGCAGTACGGCAAAATCGACATCGATACGTTTACGGCCAACTTTGACAAATGCCTCACGCTCGAGCAGCAAGGCGTTTGGAGCCTTGCATTTTATAAGGCAATGCAATAAGCACGCTTTGGGCGCGCTGGGACACTTTAATAGGAGGGACATTATGACGGCAGATGAGTACATAGCCAAACTGGAGAGCCGCTGGCCAAAAAACATCCCGCTGGGGCTGCTGCGCGACGCAGTGATCGTCGTCTCCCGCCGGAAGTTGCAGGAGATTAAAGCCGAGCTGCATGGGACGGATCAATCGCACAACCTTTGCGCTGGGCGCCTTTGTGCGTACAAAATAGGGACTGTCGACATGGCAAACTTTGAGGCGCTCGTCCCGGGCTTTGACGCAATCCATTTCGTGGAGGTTGGGGACTACCTTGTCCATCAAGGAAAACTATCACAAGTCACACGTGTCAACCGTAGCTCAACCGGGCGTGAGGCCTTTGTTGATATCACGCCAGTCGCTGACATTACATACCTTGGATAAAAATACCCGGTGTCCAACTTGGACACCGGGGTTTGCTATATCATATCGAGCCTTTTTGCTGTCTGCCGCGCCCTGCTATAAATCCCGGGCAGGCGTCTTGACAGTGTGCTGCGCTCCATGCACAACTCGACGGCCACGTCGATCTGGGGCGCTTTGCCCACGATGTAGCGGCGCACGATCTCGGCGTCCTGCCTGCTGTATCCGGCCTCGCGTATGACGCGCTCCCACTCGCTTTGCAGCAAACCGGATAGATCTTTTGGGATATGGACTCTTGCGCTTGCCAATGGCGTCCCTCCTTCCGGGAGGGCGCGGCAGACGGCTTACTTGTGATTCAGCACGGCAATATTGCCCTTGTTGGATACCTCCAGATCAAGGGCGGCGGCGAGGTCGCGCACCTTGACGTAGTTCGTGCCGTCCTTCAGGATGCGCTCCACGGCAACCTCTTTGCCGTCGACGATGATTTTGCTTTTTTCTACCACTTCGCGTTCCTCCTCTCCAAGTTTTCCGTCCTCGAGCACCATGACCGTGTGGCCGCTGGAAACCAGCACGTCGCCGCGCAGCAGCCTTGCGTCCGAAGTTAGGTACTCGCCGTGCAGGAGCTCAAAATCGCCGGTCTTCGGCCAATCGTTGAGCATACAGTAGGTCGTGCAGCTGTTGCCCTGCTTTCTGTAGAGCTCTTCTACACCCTTACACCCGGCGGCTACCGCGCAGAGCGTCTGGAGCCCCGAGCAGTCCGTCTCCACGGGCTTTGTGATCTTGCTCACGTCCCAGTTCACGGCTCTAGCGGCTTCATATGCTGTGTTCCGGTCGGACATGTCGTAGCCGATATTCCGGTTTTTAATCGCCGCCTCGCACGTCTGGGCGGCTCTCTCGGCCTTTCTCGGGTCTTTGTAGCGCAGCAGGCCAAGCCAGTGGCCATTGTACCAGTACGAGATATTGAGCTCCCGCCCGGTCTGGTTGCCGGGCTTCTGGTTCCAGCCGCCGGTCTCGCCGAGGCTGGCCTGTCCGATTTTAACGGCCATCACTTGCCCTCCGTCGTGCCGTCGAGCACGTCCTGCGTCTTCTGGCTCTGCGTGCCGAAATAAAACGCTATGATGACCGCATAAATGGTCATAAAGTCCTGCGAGATTTTGCCCGCGACGGACATGTACGCAAACACGCCGGTCAGCGAGAGTGTGACCAGAGATTTGACGCTCAGAAGGTTTCCGAGCCTTTTCTTGATATTATCCACGCCTTACGCCTCCTCTCTTAGCGCAATTGCTTCCGTGATTGCAAGGTTCGCACGAAGCATTGTATCTTCCAGATGCGTCAGCGCCAGACTGCGGTTTCTGCTGGGTGGCAGCTGCATAAGGAGCGCTTCCGCCGCTTCCAGCTGAGCCCGGATGTTTTCCGATAATGCCTTGTCTGCCTCGTTGAAGGTTCTTCTCTGGTACATAATTTTCTCCTTTCATTCTACCGGTTCATTTTTTTTTGCGAATACTCGTTTAAATGCCAGCAAGCCCAGCTCTGAGACTGACGCGCCTCCGGCGTAGCCGAGTACGTCAGACAGGTCGACCGACGTACCCAGCTCCGGGTTACTTCCGACTGCGATAAGGACAGCGATGGTTTTCAGCGCGCACGCCCAGATCAGCACCATCGTCAGGAGTCTGAGCAGATAGATGACGATGGTGCGCGCCATCTCGCCTTTGCTCCACTTGCCCTTTACTCGCATATCAGCCACCCAGTCCCGCCAGAGCCAGCGCGTAGCCGACTAAGCACGAAACAATCGCCGTGACCACGGCTTTGATCAAGCCCTCCCAGCGGCTGCCGGGGAGCGCCTTGAGGGCTTTCACGTCGGTCTTGATCTCGTTCACGTTCGACTCGATTGTCTCCTGCTTCGTCGCCAGCACCTCCACGGAGGTGGCCAGCTGGTGAAGCGCCTTGTTGTCCGCCTCGAGCTCGTCGATGCGGTGCTGGTTGGATTTGCAGCGCGCGTCGATCGCTGCGACCTGCGCCTGAATTCCGTCGTCCATATCTGTCTCCTTTCTCGCCCGGAGGCGGCGCTATACTTTCTTCCAGGCCGTCGGGGCGACCGTCGGGGTAAACACATTCCCGTCCATGAGCGACTCATACAGCTTGTCGTCCCACCAGCCTTTCTCGCCCTTTGCGAAGGCCAGTGTGGAGGTGATTACTTCGGGGATGATCCTGTATCCGCCCCGGTACTGCACGTCCTCCCAGAGCGTAGGCGCTTCGTCGGGCGTGTTCTGTGCGGTGTCCCAGAGGTCGACGGCGGCTTTTTTGATCTTGCCGTGCCAGTTGATGCGCGTGCCCGCTTTGACGAGGCTGCCGCCGCCGGTCAGCGTCCCCAGAAGCTCCGGCGCGAGGCTGACAGTCTTGTCGTCCAAAGCGCTTGCCGCCTGTTCGATGTACGGGCGCATTTTTCGTGCCCTATCGGTGTACGTCATGCCGTTTCCTCCCCCAACAGGATTTTCGCCGCCGTCTCGGTGTCGGCAAGCCGCTCACGCAGCTGCTCCGGGCTTGCCGTCTCAATGTCAAAATTGTCTGTGACAAGCTTATCTGTCTCCGTGTAGGTGTACGGCGTACCGTCAACGTCGATGGCCTCATCGTACTCTGCGCCCGTCTCCGCCTGCCGGATGAGATAGCCCGCATCCGAGTACGTTTTGTACAGCTCCACGCCGTCCGTGCGCGTTTTGTAGTGCTCTCTTACGATCATGCTCACACCCCCACAATATGGTCTGCCAACGAGCTCCAGTTTGTTGCCGCTTTCCACGTATCCACAAGAGACGCAGGAACTCTGATTTCCAGCTGTGCGTGCGTCTGATCGAACGCGTTGACGTTGGCCAGTGTGGGAACTGCCGTGCAGTGTGTGAAGTCCACAAACCGCAGCGGAAAGCATCGCTGGAACACCTGCGCCGGGATGCTCGCGATGTCCCCGAGGCATGTCACCCTGCGCAGTGCGTTATCGCCCCGAAATGCGGAAGCGACAAAGGTTGTAGCGTCCGCCGGGATGGTGACTTCTAAGAGAGAAGCGCAGGAATAAAAAGTTTCAACTTGACCGTTGACAGCCTTGATGTGGACGCGCTTGACGGCGTATGCCGAGTAGGCAGCAGTCATATCAAAATTTACCTGCCGGACTGCTGTATATGCGATGTCATAATTATTACCATTTCTTTGCGTCGTCCCTTTCGGTGTTGCGATTGCACGGAGATTGGTGCAATTATAAAATGTTTGGATGATCGCGGAACTAAAAGCCACTGTTACGGCGCGTATACTTGTAGCTTGTTCAAACGTCTTCCGCGGGTCGAAAAGCACGCCAGCGGGGACTGATATGCTCTTGAGCCGAACAGCGGAAAGAAACGCACGTTCCGTCACTCTGGTCATTCTTTCGCCGATTTCCACCTTTGCAAGCATGGCGCAGCGGCCACTATCTCTTTCGCTGTTTGCAATCAGCATTCGATCATTTGAGCCGTTTCCAAGCCGCATCGTCGTACCCTCCTTGACGCTCATAGTGATCACGTATGAGCCGCTGGATGCGTACACATGCCGATGTTCAATCCAAGAATCTGCGTTTTTTGTTTCCGGTGTCGTTCCGTCGCCCCAGTCAACAGTCGTGGCGTTTCTTGTGCTCTGCCAGTAATTGAGGACAAAATCATCCCACGTCTCGGTATCCACGTCGACGTAGAGCCTTGTCTTGCCATCATCGGTAATATACAGCGCGCCGATATCGAGCTCACGGCCTGCGTCCTTGATGTCTTGGAGCGTCCAGTTCCAGCCCTGACAAATTAAGCCGTCATGCGAGGGGAGGGGCGGAAGCGCTGTCTTTGTGGCCAGCTCGGCGAGTGTCCACGCATACAGAAGCGTCCCGTCGTAGTCCCAAAAGTTGATGTCCGACTCCTCGGGCGGGGTGGTATCTAACGTGCCGGTGATCTTCGCGCCCGAAGCGTCATGCGCCGTCACGCCGGATTTGAGCGCCGCGGGGGTGACGGTATCGTCCGCCGTATCCACAAAGCGCGCCGTGCCGCCGCCCGTCTTCGGGACGTCCAGCGCCGGGACATCCGGGTACGACGCGCCCGCGATTGTTACGTTCTGTCCCATTTCGCCCTCCTTACTGGATCGTCAGCACTTTGGTCAGCTCGTCCTGTGTGATCGATGGAAATTTTGCCCGCCCGGTTTTCCGGGTCAGGCTGTTGGAGAAGAAGGTGATGCCGGTCGGCACATTGTCCTCCGTCGCGGTTGCGGACACGTCCACGGCGGCCACACGCACCTTTTTAAGCAGCTTCCCGCTGGAGGGGGTCACGTCCTGCGCGGCCGTGGATGGCGTGGCCTGCTTCTCTTCCACCTGCACATACTTCTTGATCTCCGCACCGTTTTTGTCGCCGGAGACATATCCGGCGGAGACCGCCGCCGATGGCGTGACCGTAATCTCATAGTCCGTCTGCGTGTCGCCGAGCACCGTACCCGCAACCGCCGCGCCGGGGGTGACCGTGCCGTCGCCGACGCTCTTTGTCACAGGATCGTCGTAGATGCCCGCCGGGATGGTGACGTTTTTACCGTTGACGCTTACGTCGTCCACGCCCTTCTCCGGGACAGAGCCCGTGACCTCGCTGCCGTCTGCCCATGCCTTTTTCCCAGCTCGGATGTCTCTGGCCGCCGCGTCGCCACTTCCCGTGTCCACGAATTTTGCCGTGCCAGAGCCATCTGCAAGTGGGATTTCCACATTCGGGACGTTTTCGTACGTCACGTCTCTGATTTTTACATTTTTCGCCATAGTGCACTCCTTACGTTATTGTGATTCCGCCGCCGTTGTAGGTGATCCGCCCGTAGTTCTGCGGGATGGGCGCGACGACAATATCTCTAGTCAGCATCCGGTTCGCTGTCGGAAGCGTCTGCAATTCCACCGACGGGGTGATCTCGTAATTTCCCTCGTAGGGTTCGCCGCCCGCTGCGACCCGGACATTGTCGACCGCGAAGTCGACGGCCGGCTTTTTGACGACGTCAAAAGTAATCGCCATCACAGCACCTCCTTGCTGGTGGAGGTCCGGACGCTGATCATGCCCGTCTGCAGGCCGATGACGACCGGCTGTGCGCTGCCGGTAAACTTCACGCGCACCTGCCCGGAGAGCAGGCGCGTTTTAAAGCCGAAAGTTTCCTCCTGGCTCAAGGGGAAGAGGAAAAGGCCGTCTTCGTCCACGGTCACCTCGCCTGGGTAGACCTTGCGCAGACCACCCACGACAAATTCAATCAGCTCGATCTTGCTCAGGTCGATCGGCTCGCCGTCCTGCGTCCCGCGAAATTCGATGGCGTACTGGTCGCCCTGCATAATGGTAAGGCTCATATTCTCACCTCACTTTGGATTGCCTACGACGTACTCGACGACGTAGGTGCCGCTCATGCGGCAGATTTTCACGCGGTCACCCGCCTTGAATGTAACGTTGGTATTGCATTTGTAATGCTTTGCTGTGGCGGCGGTCTGGCCGTCGAAGATCAGGCTCAAGCCGTCCGTGTATTTCGCGCCGACGGTGGCAAGCTCTGCCGCAGCCGGTTCCGTGTTTTGCTGCCCGCTCATGCAATCACCGTCCTTTTTGCTGTGTGCGTCATCAGCTCACCGGGGCTTAATCTCAGCTGCCAGCCGGTCTCCTCGTAGATTCCGCCGAACTCGGGCGCGTCGATGCTCAGAACGTCGCCCACGCCGTGCCCACCCTCCGGCAGGCCGTAGAACGTGATCGTCCGGGTACCGAGCTGGGACTGGAAACAAAGATCGTCCACGTAGGCTTGCAGCGCCTCCTGCGAGGCGCTATTGTCCACTTTCACCACCTGTGTGATGCGCTGTCCGCGCTTAAAAATGGAGATGGAGCTCGACGGGCTGTTATTCTCGGCTCTGGCCACCAAGGGAGCCTCCAAGTCCGGGTTGCTGCAAATGGCGACAAAGACATTCGGCGCGTCGAAGATGTCCTGCTCCTGCGACATATCGCGCGAGACGGGAGCCAGCAGCCGGATATCCGTGCTCGAGTAGCGCCAGCGGATATTTGCCGCATTTGGTGTTGCCTTTGGCTCCAGGTGCCCGATGCCGCTGCCGTCAAACCAGACAGGTTTATAGTTGATCTCGCCCAGCAGCTGATTGCAAATCGTGAGATAGTCCGTGCCCTCCTGCCAGTCCTCGCGGTCGGTCTGCAAGGTCTCGCTCGTTGGTGTGGCGATCACGAGGCCGATCCCGGCCTGTGTCATGAGCTGCTGCACGGCGGTAATGTAATTTGTCCCGGCTGCCAGGTGCAAAATGCCCTCCGTCTTGATCGTCTGGATCATCCAACTGCGGTCGTACGCGTCGAGCCGGAGGAAGTGTCCCTGCGCGCTGACGGTGTCCGAGTACGTCGTGATCCGGTACACGCCCAAGGGGTACTCTTGCCCGTCAAGCTCCAGCACAGGCTGGAGCTCGTCGGAAAGATACTCGATATCTGGGTTGTGCATAAATGTTCCGCCGAGGCTTCCCATGATGTCGCCGGACGCATTGACGAGCACGTCAGGCGCGGAATCCTTCAGCCAGCACAGCTCCGAGAACTTCGCGCCGCGCCGCAGCACGTCCACGCGGTAAGATACCTTGTGCGTCATAGCCTCACCTCGTCGTCAAAGTCGATCTGCTCGATGGTAAAATTAAACACATTGAGGAAGCCGTCGTGCTGCTTGGGTAGGCTCGTGATGTAGCCGATGACCATGTCGCCCTGCGGCGTCTTTGCGCAGACAAGCTTGCCCACAAGTCCCATGAGCTGCCTGATCTCGCTCTCATCGAGCAGCGCCGCCGTGATGCTGAGCGAGTCCGTGCCGGAGTCGACCTCGACCGCGACGGGATAATACGCGCCGGAGAGCTGCAAAAGCTCGACCTGCCGGGAGAGCGTGCGCGTCGTCTGCCGGTGCTGGCTGTCCGAGTACGGCAGGCGCAGCGTCTGTCCGGTGTCCAAGTCTGACACCTGATGCACCTCCGCGCGAACGTCGACCGTGACCGCCGAAGACAGGCCGTAGTTGCCGGAATCGTTGTAGCAGCCGCGCACCTGGTACGTCGTGCTGCCGGAGGACAGCTCGTCGGTGTACTGCGTCTGGGTGAGCTTTGCAATCGGCTTGCCGTTTCGGTACACGAGGTAAAAATCGTAGCTGCCGGAGGTCTGCCAGCTTAAGTCCGCGACGCTGGAGGCTTGCACGGTCAGCGTGATACTCGCGCCCGGCGTGTTGGTGACAGGCAGCGCCGCCGCGCCCCAGTTGGACCACATGCCATATTGATTTTGCACGCGCACGCGCACCGTGTGGCTGCCGTCCGCGAGATACGCCGGGCTTATCCACGTTTTGTCCGTGCCGTAGTGCGTGCCGCCCGAGAGTTTGCCGTCCAGCTCCACCTGATACGCCTCCTGCTCGGAGGTCTGCCAGCTGATGGATGGGCGCGGACCCGTACTCTTGATCTGGATGCTCGGAGCCGTCGGCGCGGCAATCACAACGATCTGCGCCGCATCGCTCCATGCGCCCGCAACACCGTCTGCGTTGTAGGTGCGCACGCGCCAGTATTTGATGCTGGATGTGAGCGTCCTGGCAGGGCACGTCCACTGCCGCGCAGCGCCGGTGACGGTTGCAAGCGTCGTCCATGTGCTGCCGTCGGTGCTCTTTTGCAGGTCTGCCTTGCTCTGAGCCGTTCCGGTGGCGATTGAGTGCTGCCATTGGAACAGTACGTCCTTTGAGCCGTCAATCACCGTGTCAACCGGGCTCAAAGGCGCAGCGGTCGGTGTGGCGTCGGCGGTTGAGAGTGTCACCCAGTCTGACGTCGTGACCACGCCGCTGTTTGCCGTGACCGCGACCTGCCACTGGATGCTCGTCGTGCCAGCGAAGGTGTTGGCAGGGACGGTGACGCTCTGCGAATTGCCGGAGACGTTGATCGTGTGGATCGTGCCGCTCGTGCCGGAGCGCCAGCGGAAAACGGCAGATGTCTGTTCCAGTACAGCGATACATTTTAACGCGGGGTCTGTACCCCATGCGAAGGTGTTTGGCTCTGTTTTTACAATAGACCCCGAACTCGGCGTTGTCTCGAATATTTTTAGCCCACAGGTTATCGTATCGTCCACAGTCACTGGAATATATGGCCGGTTTGCGCCTGCTGTAACGATTGACGCAAAATCCATAGATACCGATATATCGATAAACACGCCCTTTTGCACCGCGTCAGGAATCGGGAGCCCATATGTCGACTCACACAGTTTCGGGAGGTCTTCAGCGTAAACGTTTTTCGTCTCGACTTTGCTCACGTGGAAACGCTGCTTGGTAGCATAGGTAGCGGTAAGAGGGTCGAAGCGCTCAGTCAAGGTACCTATTTTTAGGTTGACTGTGTCGTTTTCGCCTGCTGCCTGCACATATACGTTGATTTTTGTCCAATCGTCAACAAGCTTTTTGTACTGCTTCCCGTCGCTAGGCGACTGGAATTGCAAGTACAGTAAATCGCGATAGTAGAGCTTTGCTGGGGAGGTTGTGTGGTCGTTGACGTTTTGCGCGTCATTTTTCAAGATCGCAAATGCCGAACAGTACAGATTAAAACTCGTTGCCACCTCACGTCACCCCCATTCTGGCCATTCGTCTCTGGTTTTTCATGCGGCGGATAAAGCTGTCGATCTCGCGGATTTCGTTCGCCTGCACGATAAAGTTGTAGGTATCGCCGCCGGAAAGGCTTCGCCCTTCCTGGTTGGTCCCGATGCGAGAGCCCTGCGGCAGCCACACCGGCTCGGGGCCGTTTTCGCCGACCCACGTCACGCCGCCAATAAAATTGTCCGTTCCGGCTGCGTTCTGGTGCCACTTGCCGTCGGCCCCCATGTAGCCACCCGTGCCGGTGTAGCCCATGCCGGAAACGTAGCTCGAGCCGCTGGACAGTGCGCCTTTGTATTGCAGCTGCTGCATGTTGCTTAACTGCCCGCTGGACATGTTCAGCCCCAGCGCTGTCTTGATCTTGTCGCCGTTGAGCGTCAGCAGGCCGACAAGCAGATTTGTCGTGTCCGCGATCAGAGCCATCGTTGTGGCAATCGGCTTGAGCGCTGCGTCGAGCGCCGGAAGGATCGCCACGGTCAGATCGCCCAGCGGCTCCAAGATTTGCGTGGCAGAGCTCAGGATGCTGCCAAATTTGTCCACAACGCCAGACTCCACGAAAGCCTTGCCGATCTTCTGGATAAAGTTCGCCGTATCGCCCAGCGCCTCCGTCATGTACGGCGCATACTCGGCGGAGATCTGCTTCGTGACGGCTTCCTGCGTTTTGAGGAGCTTCTGCTGCGCAGCGTCCGTTGCTGCGAGCGCTTCGACTGCCTCGTTATCCAGCACGTAGCCCATCTCATGCGCTTCGTCGGTGTACTTTTTGAGTCCTTCGCTGCCCACCTCAATCAGAGGGTTCAGCTCCTGCGCGGACTCGGACATGAGATCCATCGCCAGCGCGTCCCGCTGCGCCTGGTTATGCATGTTTCCGAGCGAGTCAATGACGTCATAAAAAACTGCATCAGCGCTGCGGAGGTTCCCGTCTGTATCTTCGAGTTTGACGCCAAGCGTTTCAAACGCCTTTGCCGTGTCCTCAGAGCCGTTCTGCGCCTCCTGCATCTTGTTCGTGATCTCCTTGAGGGAGTCCTTGACCCGGTCATAGGAAACGCCGATCATGTCGGAGGCATACTGCCATTCCTGCACTTCCTCCACGCTCTGGCCGGTCACGCTTGCGAGCGTCTTGACCTCCTTCGCGTACTCGGCGGACTCCTTGGTGATGTTCATCAGCTGCTTTTCGACCTTGACGCCTGCCGCAATCAGGGCAGCAAAACCACCGACTGCCGCAGCTGTCCCGGCGTTGATTCCGTTCAGGGAGTTCAGCGCCTTCGTCGCGCCCTCTGGCAGATTGATACCCAACTTATCCGCCGCGCCGCCGATCGCGTCTCCAAGGCCGACGGCCTCGCCCTTGCTGCCCGCAAAGGATTCCTTGAGGTTGGCAAAAACGCCCTTTGCGCCAGTGCCCTCCTCCTTGGCCTTCGCGACGGAATCCTTGACTTTCTCCATTGCCTGCTGGAATTTCGAGCCGCTCGCGCCGGCTTTCTCAAGCGCGTCGTTGTTCTCCTCCAGCTCGGCGTTCATCTTGTTCAGCTCGGCTTCGGCGTTGTTGAGGCTTACCTGCCAGCCTTGTGCTTTCTTTGTCGCTGTCTCTACACCTTGCGCGAGACGTTTATACTCGTCGCTGCCCTCGTCCAGTACGTCCTTTGCTTTCTGGAATTTTTCGTTTGCTGCCTCCTGCGCCTTTGTCGCTTGTTCGAGTGCTTTGCGCGTAATTTCGATTTTTTCCTTTTGTTCTCCGATTTTTTTGGAAAACACGTCGCTTTTCGCCCGTAAAGCATCTACACTGTCAGCGTTTTTGATGTATTCGCTCTCTACCTTGCGCATTTCGGAGTTCAAGACGCGCATGCTATCTCCGATCCTCGAGATCGCGGCTTTGTATTCCTTTTCGCCGGAAAGCGAAAACTTTGTGTTGATGTTCGGCATGCTACTTCCCTCCGCTCAAGTATTCTGCCAGCGACAACGGCTCCTGCGGTTCCTTTGGCTCGCTATCTGGTCGTGCCAGTGTCGCAAGCAGACGTCGCGGCGTCATGGTCTTCCAGAAAAGCCGCTCCGGCATGCGCAGCTGGTAAAGCCAGATTGCCAAAAAGCCGGGAAAATCAAAGCCGCCGTGCTGCTCTGATTCTCCCGGCTCTGTCAGTTTTTTGGCTGGTTCCCGCCGCTGTCCTGCTTCGGCTTCTCGGCGTTCTCCTGCTCCGGCATTGCTGCCATAATCAGTTTTGTGATGAGCTGTGCCGCGTCCGTTGTCTGCGTCATTGTCAGCTTGCGCCCCAGCTCCCGCGCGGTCACGCGCAGCAGCTTTCCGTCCTCTCCGCGCAGGTTCTGCGTTTCCGCCGCGTCATTGAGCATCGCCGCCAGAAACCGCAGCGTCGACTTGAGGCTTGTCATGCTCCGAAGCGCCCGCATCAGATCGCCGTCATATTCCTCCTGCACGTCCGCAAGGACGTTCATGTTGCAGGTCAGGTTGTAGATCCTGCCTGCATACTCATATTCCGCCGTTTTCTGCCGCACGTCTTCCATCAGGTTTCACCCAGCTTTCCCTTGATCCAGGCGACGGCCTCCGCCGCGCTGTCGACGGTCTCGGTTTCCAGCAGCAGCTCGTCTTTGGAGTCGTCCGCGAGAAATTCGCCCGTCGTGGTCGGCGTATTAAACTGGATGTTTTCTCCCTTCGTCTGGTACGCCATCGACGGCGGACCAAACAGCGCTTTCGGCACCCAGACGCATGTGTATTTCGTCACGCCGTCTACCTTGTCCGGCGCGTAAAATCCGACGCCCACATAGTTTGCCACGTCCTTGGCGGAGAACTTGATGTTTTCCTTGCTCGTGTCCGTCGTGCAGCCATAGAGCATCGCCTGCGCTGCCTTCTTGATGTACTTGACTGCCAGCGAGATAGTGCCGCCGGTTGCAAGTTTGATGTACTCCGCCAGCTTCGACTCTGCATAGAGCCTGCCCTCGGCAAACTTCAGGTCGAGCTGTGCGCTCATTGCATCTCCGACGTCCGTCGGATTTTCGTAAGATACGGTTCCGGCAGTGTTTTTGTACTTGCCCGCTCGGATACCGCGTAAATCAAAACTCGGCATTTATAATAAGCCCCTTTCTTTCAGCTTTTCCGTGAGGAACTTTTCCAGCTCCTCGTTTACCCGCTTTTGTGCTGTCCTGACGCCCTTCGTCCAAAAATAGGTTCCCGTGATTCGTCCGTATTTTTCGCTGCGGCCGTAATTTAAGACAAAAAGCACGGTAGCCCTTCGCTCTCCGTGCTCGTTTTTGCCTGTTGCCGTGATGGAGATATACGGATCTCCGGATTTGTCGCGCTTGATCGTTTTGGAGTATTTGACGCTTTTTGCGTAGTTCTCCGTCTGAAACCCGCTCGTCTGCACTGCCTTTTGCAGCTCCTCGACGATGATGTCCCCGGCCGCGTATAAGATCTCCTGCTGCATCTTATCGTCAAAGATGTCCGCTTTTTGGAGCGTTGCCAGCAGCTCCTTTGCGCCGGTGATTGAGATGTTAGCCATACACGGCTCCCTCTGTCTCAGCGACGAGCGCAATCTGCGTGCGCCCAGTGTCCTTGTCGTAGCTCTCCATGTCGACGGTCACAATATAGCCAGCGCGTTCCATCGCCGCTTTCGTCCGCCGCAAGAGATCTGCTGCAAAGCCCTCGGCAAAGATGGAGACGGCATACGCTGCGCCGGTTTCCGCCTCTCGCCCCTCGGCGTATATTTGCCCGGATTGCCCGAGCAGCTGATACGTGATGTACGTTTCCTCCGCGCCCTTGTATGGCGGATGGCACACCGGAACGCCGATGTCGGCAAGCGCCTCATAGATCATCATGCGCCGTCCCTCCGTTTGCAGGTCAGCTCAATCTCTTCCGTCTCTGCTCCATAGCTGCGGACCACGTCAAAGACGTCCGAGCCGCATGTGAGCTGCTGCTCATCCCGGTATTCCGCACTGTGCATCCGGAAGATTGCGTCCGTCTGCTTTCCCGCCTGCGCCGCTTGGTAGTATTCCGCGCGGTTTACGGATTTCCGCGCCGCCCAGACAGTAGTTTCCCGCTCCAGTTTTTCTGTTGTCTTCCCGCTCACGATAGGGTATGACAGCAGGCGCAGCGTGATCTGTGTATCAAAGATCATTGCCCGCTCCTCCTGTCTGCCGGTAATCGTCCGACAATCCCATCGCGTCTCGCAGCTCCTCAAAGCAAGCTTTCCATTCGCTGCCGCGCCCGCAGAAATCGTGCTGCCAGCGGACATAGGCGCGAACCGCGTCTTTTACTAGCGGGTCCTCGTCTGCGCCCGCTGCGCCCGCGATATGCAGGCGCAGCAGGCAGGCGTCGACCTCATCGGAAATTTCTCCGTCAAGCGCGGTCGTACTCAGCCGCAGGGCGGTTTTTGCAACGTCCAGTAATGCCATTGTTTATCCCTCCCTGTTGGCTCTTGTGTTTAGCCCGCCTTTTTCTTGGTCAGCGTGACGAGGCTGTTTTTGTCGACCACCTTGCCGTCGACGAGCGCCAGCGCAACGGTCACTTCGTCGTCGGTTTCGTTATCGGTGTACTTGCGGAACGTCATGCCGAGATTCTCATTCCAGAGGTAATCCTTGAAATTGAAAATAAAGGCGAAGATTGTATCCGCAGTCACGCTCGCTGCGAAGGACGGCAGATAGTCGCCGACAAGGACGACCTCACGCCCGAAGAGCGAGTAGACCGGCTTTCCGCTCATGCCGTAATTGACGCGAGCTACAGGCTGCTTCTTGTCGTCGACCATGCCGACAATCTGCTCGAAGAATGTCTTTTTCGTCATGCACCACGCCGCGTCGGTGTCGTATGCCTGCGGGAGTGCTGCCTCCGCCTTGACAAGGTCAGTGTAGGCGATAGCCGTAGTCGCTGCCGCAATGTCGATGTTCTGACCGGTCACGACAGTCTCCTTGATGATGCCCTTCGGCTGGCCGGAGCCGGAGCCGCTGATGATTGCCTGCTCCTCCGCTTTTACCATCGCCTCTGCGACGTTCGCCACAAACTGCGATTCAAACATCGGATATGTGACAATGGACACTTCCAGAGACATGGAGATCGCGCAGCGCAGTTTGTGATAGGCAAACGTGATGGAGCCGAGCGCCTTTTTCTGCTTGTCAGAGCCTGCTCCCTCACTGACCCACGATGCGGTCGGCTTCGCCGAGCTGGTCGGCACCGTCACGCCGCCCTTGTAGGACGTGTGCGTCACGCGCGGCAGAATCATACCTGTCGCTTCGATCTTTTCGTAGATCTTCTGCAGCGTCGTGGTCGGGATGGCTGCGCCGACGTCGGAGGTCTTGGTGTTCGCGTCCGCGTTGGTCAGCTCTGCCGGAATTCTCTTCCCGGCGAGGACATAGTTCATAAAGGCGCGCTTGTACTCGTCAGTGTCGTACTGGTCAAGCACGTCCTGCGGCTTCGCTGTGCCGGTCAGGTTGACGGTCTGCTGTGCTGCCGCCGGGTTCTGCGCTCTTGCGCCTGCGAGCGCGTTGAGGTTTGCCTGAATTTTTGCCTCTTCCTCAAACTTGGCGTCGAGTTCTTCGACTTCCTTCATTTTTGCCTGCGCCTCGGCAGTCTTGCTTTCGTCCAGCAGCTTCTGCGCCTCGTCCATCAGCTGCTTGCGCTTGGTGTTGTAAAGTTCTTTCGTCATTTTAGTTCTCCTTTAAGTTTTAAAAATTTTAGTTTTGCTTCTACCTGCGCCCGCTCGGGCATAAAAAAACCAGGCTCTTTTGCCTGGCTTTTCATGAAATTCTCTGCGCGCCGCAGCGCGTCCTCGCTGAGCATGCCGGAGTAAAAGTCTGCCGCCAGCGGCTTCTGCTCACCGCCCAGCTCCATTACCCGGTCAATGAGTCCCAGCTTTACCGCCCGGTCTGCCGTGATCCACGTTTCTTCATCCATCATGGCGGCAATTTCCTGCTCGGACCTCCCGGTCTTTGCCATGTACGCCAACGTGATCGCGTGGTTGGCGTCCCGCAGGACCCCTGCGGTATGCTCCATCTGGCGGTAGTCACCGTCGGCGCTCGTCTGTACGTTGTGGATCATCATCATTCCGGTCGGCGTCATTTCCGACTCGCCCGCCATCGCAATGATCGACGCGGCGGACGCCGCCAACCCGACAATGCGGATGTGTACGCCGCCGGCGTAATTGCGCAGCGCTGTGTATATCTCGCTTGCCGCGAAAATTTCGCCTCCGCCGGAATTGATCTCGACTTCTGCCCGCTCGCCGTTTCCGGATGCAAGCGCGTCGGCTACGGATTTAGGGCTCGTCGCCTCCATGCCGTACCACTGATAAAAGCGGTGCTGGTTACTGGACACGATGGGCCCGCGAATGCTGATTTTCATGTGGTTTCATCTCCCTTCTGGTTGGTATTCTGATTGACTGGCTGCGTATCGAGCCGCCGAATTGGCTTGTCGCCGCCGTCGACCGGCGCGAGGTTAAAGGCGCGGCGCCATTCGTTCGGCGTCAGCGCGCCGCGGTCGACCATCTGCAGGAGGTTGAGCTTGGTCGAGGTCGAGGCGAAGTCCCACGCGGACGCCTCAAAGACGATGCGGTTGCCGCAGCCGCGCTCGCGACGGGAGAAGAGCTTGCGGGTGTACTCGCCGCTCAGCTGCTTCAAAACCGGCTCGATCTCGGCGTCAAAATAGGCGTTCTGCTCATCCTCCGTCGCAATGGATGTGACGATGTGCGGGTTGGTATTGAACAGGGCATAGATGCGCTGCGTGGTCTTATCCATCTGGGCGGCGTTCGGGACGTAATCCTTCGGGTCAATCTGCTTTGCCTCTGCCTTTGCGTCTACCGCCGCAACGCCTGTTCCGTTCGACACGTTTAGGAAGCTATCTGCAAAGTCCTGTGCCCGCTGCTTGATATCCTCCGAGCGCATCGACGAGGCAAACATCAGCAGCCACCGCACGACGGCGCTGTTCCGGATTGCCTTGACGATGCCCTGATCCGTCGTTGTGACAATCTCCATCAGCGGCACGATTGCCGGCGCGATGGGGTCTCCGAAGATGTCGTTTTCGT